>Ga0209500_10000127_pt1 | contig 68776 bp, 53 predicted proteins | sample S_140212_EF_Meta_FD_187323 | JGI IMG/M metagenome (GOLD analysis project Ga0209500, IMG submission 187323) | Freshwater microbial communities from Lake Simoncouche, Canada to study carbon cycling - S_140212_EF_MetaG (SPAdes) (version 2) | ecosystem: Environmental > Aquatic > Freshwater > Lake ... | reverse complement strand
CCCGGTTATCAATCGGACAAGCGAGGACCGATAAATACTCCGCCAGAACAAGTGCAAAGGTCTCTTTCTTCTACAAGAAAGAGAAAGCGTCCTTGGTAATCATCGTGATGTATACTGTATGGAGAAGAACAAGAAATGCCTGACGAAGAATCATCCCAGAATAGCATGCAACGGACGCAAGTCAAGGGCGCCCCGAATCCGTCGCGTTCCGACGTTTCCTCGGCGAACAGGACTGCAGATCAGGCTGCTGGTCATGCCAACAAGCAACGACGTGAATCGGATGCCGCAATTCGCTCTCCAAAAAGCAATCCGCATTATGCCAAGAAAGACTATGGCATGGATGCGCATTACGGCAAGAAACATGAGCCCGGATTGCATCGCGACACGGGTGGCAGGCTTTCTTCGGGAATCGAACGTGAATCACGTGCTGCTGCGCAAGGTGGCCGAAGCAAGGGTGATTCCTATTCCTATCCTTCGCCAACGCAGAACAGGATTGTAACCGGAATAGCGTCTCATTTCATGAATCGTGCCCGTGTTCGTGATTCCTATGTTCGCAATCAATCCAAGAATGCCCAAAAACTGGGCAAAGAGGACAAGGGTCAACGCAAACGCATCAAATTCCATGACGATGACATGACCGATGTGAAGATGGCTTCATTTTCACGTTCATTGCGTCAGGAAGATTTTTCTCAAGAAGAAATAGGTTTGCTTGAAAGCTTGTATCGTAGCATGCGCAGAATGGAACGAAAAATGCGCAAGGGACTTGACGTTGCCGAGAGCCTTGTTCCCCAGAATGACATGCCTCGCATGAAAAAATCCCTTCGTTATGCCAATGACGCTTTCTGGAACTATGTACAATTGCAGAAAGCGATTGAGGAACATTGTTCGGAATCATCATGCGTGGTTCCCAAGTTGTCTTTTGATGTCATGACCAGAATGCAGAATTTTCGAAATACCTGAGGAATAGATGATGAAAGTTTCAGAAACAAATCGCTTGTCGCAGATTGAATCGCAAAAAGATCAGATCATGATTGATTTCTTTCGCAATTCTCTTGGGTATAGCGAAGAAGAGATTCGTGGTCGCTTAGCAAAAGCCAGTACCATGGAATTGCAAGGAAACACGGCGGGAGCATTGAATTTGCTGCAATCAGGCGCTCAGACAATTGGCGAACGATTTGCTTCTGAAAGCAATGCGGCGGCAAAGCAAGCAAACAAGGAAGCCAAGCAAGCAAACAAGCAAGCAAACAGGAAACCAAAGAAACAGGCCGGAATTGCTGCACCAGAAGGTTTGGGCATGCCATTGCAGAATTCATTGGTCAATGTCACGAAATTCACTGGCTTCAGCAAGGGAGATGTACGGTTCATCAACACGGTTGCCAAGGCGTTTCTAAATGACATTCAAGAAAAGGATCTTTTTTCCGAACATGTCTACAAGGCATTCGGCGTCGACAACACACCATTGCGTTTTCGTGAAGCGCAGGAAAGAGTGCAGCACATCAAGGATGCAAGCGATCTTTTCTGGATGTTCAACTCGGAAAAATTGGGCAAATCATTCGCTGTTCTTCCTTATCTGAAGAAAAATTATGGAATCAATCCGTTCGAGTTCGTTGAATTCTTGCGGAAAGCAACCACTGGCACATCTCCGGCTCCAGTTACAAGCTTGCCCACGGGAAGAGGCAATAAGAATTTTGCCACCCGTTTTGGAGACCAGCGACTCGAAGATATCTCTGCAGATGATGTGCATGACTTTCTGCGCGAGAAATCACAGGGAGTATATCAATTCGTCGATACTAAAGCAAAGACCGCTCTGACAAGATGGCTCCGGAGTAGAGGATCAGGTATAGGATCAAAAAAAGTTGGTGGTCGCAAATATAGCGAAGAGGAAATTCAAAAAATTCTCAAAGCGTTGCAAACCAATGGCAGCCATACTAGTACAGGAAAAGGTTCTATTGATCAAATTGATGACACACTATTTGGTGGCGGACCGGGAGCTGCTGCTGAAAAAGACGCGTTAAAAACAGAGTTGCAGACTGCTTCAGCTACTACTCCTTATCTGACAGAACTGCGTGCGCCTCGCAATTTGGCGGACATGTATGTTGCTCATACCAGACCCACCACACACGATCACGAAACCGGGATTGGAGATATTCACGAACCAGACGATTATCATGGCGCTACTCCATATGGAGTTGTAGCTCCGTCTTCGGAACCAGAAACTCCTCATCACACGGAAGCAGCAGCCGCTTTTCAAAATTTCATGGCACAAGGACATATTCGACCACTTGATTTGTCCACATCAAACACTCCAGAGATAAATCTTCACAGTGGTCCGGGAGGGTCGGTTGGCGCAATTGGACAAGCCTATCGACGGAGCTGGGCACTTCCACAAAGAGATGCTACGGGAAAACCTATTGTGGACGCGACGGGAGCACAAGTAACCAAGCCACTAGGTCCGATGGAAGCTCCCATGTGGCACAGCGGAACGTTCGGAGTTGACAAGGATGAGTGGGGATGGAAGACGCCAAGAGAAGAAGCCAGCAACCTCGCTCAGCTTCAAATGTTTGATAATCCGGCTACTCCGGGTCTAAAGTATACTCCCGCCGATGCAGCCGCTGCAATTCAGAAGGTGAAAGAAACTGGTAGCACAAGCCATATTCCTGCTGGCGCGTCGTTTACCGTGAACTCTCTTCGTCAAACCAAAACAGCACATCGTGTGGGATTCTTGATGGGAAATCCTGACGGAAAAGGACCGCCCATCGCTGTTGAGTGGGATCCAAGTGCACATAACGGCGCAGGCCAGTACGTTGCCGGAATGGGGCATGATGCAAGTAAAGGCGGATTGCTGAAATTCGATACGACCCGTGATCCAGCATCAGGAGATCCTGTGGGGATTCACGGATCTGAAGCCTCAATGGGCATTGAGGGTCTTCAGCATCATCTCGCATTAATGTCTCGCATCATGCCTCCTTCTGCGTTGGTGCAGCCAGATGATAGTCACCCTAGTGGATACAGGCCGTATGGAGTGAATGTCAATGATGCGTGGCAAAGACAGTCTTCCGGACAGGTTTTGCCCGGTGCAAGAAACTTTGTGAGCGATGCCGTAAACGTGCATTTGCATGGAATTCCAGAAGGAGTAGGTCTGGGCTATGTTAAAGCCAAAGCAGCAGGAGGAATGACCGATGAGGCTTTGGATGCGGCGATTGTAGCAACTAAAGGCAAGGGCTATCATGGCTTGACAGACCTTGATAAAACCAGTACGGCAAAGGCAGTGAACGATGCTACAGATGTGTCATCAAACCTGCATGTGGAGACTCCTGCAGTTACTAACCCGACTGGAGTTACTACTCCTGCAATTCCAGCAGACGAAAAGGTTCACCATGAGCTTGCCAATAGAACGCTTGGAATAAAATCGATTAACACTCCATAGTCACCGTAAAGAAAGATACCAATCATGAACAACAAATGGTTTGACTTGAATGTATCGGGAAAGAACGACCCGGAAACACCAATGACGAAAAGCGATTCTGTCAAGAAATCACGATCATCATTGCAGAAAAGTTCCGTGCCGGTCAATACCAATCCGCAAAACCGATCCAATCCGGTTACTCCGGATGCGGTTACTCGATACATGTATGAGAAATTCGGCTATTCACCTGAAACTACGCAACAGTCCCTCGATCAGGTAGATCAATCCGCACCGCAACCGGTCGCGCCTTCGCGTCCGTTTGTTGATCCTTCGCCGGTATTCAGTACGGAACTGCCGCTTGATCCGTATCAGCGTCGGGCGATGGAAGGACAGTATGCGGGAGCGCCAGTCTCAACTCCTGTTGATCGTGACTTGATTGCGGATTTCATGCGCCGCACCTACGGCTATGGATCGCAACAGACACAGGATCGTTTGGACGAAGCGCTCGGATACAATCCGCGTGCTTTTGCAAAGGCTCGTAAGAAAAACAATGACAAATTTGCACGAGACAAGGATTTCAAGGCAACATTCAAGAAAGAGGAAGAGGACAGCCTTCTTCTCGATCCCATTTCCGGCCATAATATCATTGGCGACATGAAGCCGAGCAAGAAGGATGCACAATAATGAACAATGAATTGCACAAATCGTTTGATCGATCCAGTCCGTTTCCTTTTCGTCAGTACATGGATGATATCCAGAATGTCGTTCATGTCGAAAACTTGCGCAAAGCCATTCTCAATGGCGCGACAGAACAGGATCTGCTCAAGTCAATGCGAAAGGCACGAAAAATCCGCAAGGCCCAGTTGATGCAGCCAGCACCAAGCGGCGAAACGGCAGCCCCTCCTGAGGTATCGACGCCGTATTCATCGCGCCAAGGTCAAGCGGAAAGAGGCTTTGATCCCGACAAGGGAATTACTGCTGGTTCGTTGTCTGCACCTGATCCCGACTCAACAACTTTCGGCGTTGATGGTGGTGATGTTCGCGTATCAAACAAGCAAGTCAGGCAGATGCTTGGCAGGAACAACATTGACGATTTGTCCGATGCGGATCGTCAGAAGGTACTGCAGGCAATGAACAAGCAACCTCAAGCAAAGAATCCTGCACCGTCACAGGACTTGTCGGCCAGCATGCCGAAAAATCCGATGCAAAAGTCAGGACCATTTCCGTATCGCGACTATCGTACGGATGCGGGAACGATTGCAAAAGCGAGAGTTGAAACAGATCCGGATCAGCAATTGCGTCAGGAAGCAATGCATCGTCAACCACCAAGCGCCGCAACCACTGATGCAAGTGATGACCGCGCAAGTAGAAACCGTCGCGTGCGGTCTGGAAAAAGACAGGAGGGCGCGAAGGACATTGCCGATCAGTTGGCGATTCGACGCGCACGAAAAGACGCCTTGTCGGCCAGCATGCCAGAAAATTCCATGCAAAAGTCAGGACCATTTCCGTTTCGTTCCTATCGCGCTGATGCAGGAAACGGTGATGAGCTGATGAAATCACGAGCCATCAAGAACGCGTTGCTTCGGGATAATGATCCTCGCTAATCATTCACAAAAAACATCACATGACTGGAAGGCATTTTCATGAACAGGGACAACATGCACAAGTCTTTTTCTTCTCCGTTTCCTTTTTCCCGATTGCAAAAATCTGATCCATGGGAAACCATGGATCAGTACACCAACAAGATGGTGAATACGATTGAAGACGAGGAAAACGACGAGGAAAAACGCATTCATCAGGATCATACCAAGGATGGTGTGCCAGCGTTTGTCGGTGAATACGAGCATGACATTGATGAGCATGAAGAAGAGACGGAAAGGGAATTCCGCAGAATCCGGCAGAAGCAGAAGAAGGAAGCTCGCCGAAATGCCGGAAGTGAAAGCAAGCAGGAAACACTTGATCGCATGGCCCGTTATTCAAAGAAGGAAATGGACATCATCAAGCGAAACGAGCGCAAGGAACGTCGTCGCATCGAAGACGATCATGAATCTCCCGGTGTTCCCAAGAGCGTTCGTCGCAGCGATCATGACTATGACCAGCACAGCAGCGAATTGAAGAGTAAGATCCGAAAATTGCAGAATCAGGAACGTGCAGACGTTGCATCGCAATTCTCCAAATCAGAAAAAAAAAATCGTAAGAAGGAATACCCAAGCTTTGATGTTCAATCACGAAACATAGCCGCCAAGGAAGGCGTCAGCCAAAAAGCTGCTGATGCCATTCTTGCGTCACGAGCCCGCAATCATGGTGCGAAAAAATCCCTTTCTGAAATGTCTCTGGTAGAGATTTACAATTTTCAGAATGATTCTGAGATCATGAACGCGTTGAGCAAGCGTTTGCTCAACCCCAATCACGTCTTCGCAACCCGCAATACCGTTGTTGAATGGATGCCGTCCTCGATGGCACCGGCGTCCGGATCCAATCACGTCTTGGCAACCCGCAACGCCGTTGTTGAAGGCAAGCCCATTCCCAAGCAACGCAAGCAAAAGCCATCAGAACTCCAAGAAAAGGAAAAGGAATCTCCTGCTTCATCACCAGACGAAGGGGAACCTACAGACGCGGAGATGGCGCAAATGATGGAAGATGCGCACGAATCAAGCGAGCCGCAAGCAAAAAGAAGAACTTCGTAAGAAAAAGGAATAGATCATGTACGAATATCGTGTTTCAAGGCTTCTCGATGTTATTGATGGAGACACCATCGATGTGCAGATCGATCTCGGATTTGACGTGTCATTCACCAGTCGGGTACGCTTGAAGGGCATCGACACGCCGGAAAGTCGCACGACGGATCTGCATGAGAAAAAGTATGGACTTGAATCCAAGGAATGGCTCAAGCATCGTCTTGAGTCTGCGAAAAACATTGTTATTCGCACCGAAAAACCCGATTCATCCGAAAAATACGGCAGAATTTTGGGAACATTATTTATCAATGGAGAAACAGAGTCAATCAATGATCAATTGGTCAAGGGAGGATATGCGTGGGCCTATGACGGAGGCACCAAGCACAAGGATTTTGCCGCGCTTGACCACAAGCGGGTCAGCACCAGTGGAGCCCCTCCAACGTCGCACTGACAGGAAGAACATTGATTAGTGCAATTGTCGCTTGCGCAAATTCCGCCGATGGCCAGTACGTCATCGGCCGGAATGGCTCCATTCCTTGGCATTTGCCGGAAGATCTCAAGTGGTTTCGGAAACATACTGAGGGACATTGGCTGGTCATGGGACGAAAGACGTTTGAAAGTCTTCCCGCGCGTCCGCTCAAGGGGCGAAAGACCATCGTCTTGACCAAGAATCGCGCATGGCAACATGACGGCGTGGAAGTCTCTCATGATTTCCGCGATGTCGTAACCAGATTCCTCGTTGCACCTGAAAAACTTTTCGTTTGCGGAGGAACCGAGATCTATGGCACAATGATGCCGTGGTGTGGGTCATTGTACATGACCGTCATTGATCATCAGGTAGAGGGCGATGCGTTATTTCCGTTTTCCTCCGAACAGGTTCTACGGGATTTTGTTCCCCAATTCGTGGAGTCCCGAGAAAAGCCCGTCAATGATGATGTCTGGACCGGCAAGGACTGGGTCAAATGGAGACATACGATCTATGGTCGACGAATTTCTGGTTGATTTGCCGGTCAATCCAACGCCGCAGCGTCTTCTGCACGCCATGTTGCGTGAATCATCCGAGTCCATTCGACTCTTTGGGCTTGATCTTCCAAAGGATTGTGATTGCGACGATCATGAAGGTGCACATTTCATTCATGTTTCTCGTTGTCAGATGATCGAGAACTACCGAATGATGTCCGAGTATTTTGACAGGTTTGATTGGAATTCGCAAGCGCAATTGCTTGCAAACCTCATTCTGGACATCATGAGATACGAAACAGAACGCAAGCTCCAGTTATTGATGGAGTTCAATTTGGCAAGGAGCAAAAACAACCTTGGCGGAATTTAAGCAATTTCTGCGCATTCCCCTTAGTGAAAGAATTCTTGAGGAATCCTCCCGTCGCGCACAATTGTTACCCATCTACAAGCGTTCACATCGCGGATTTCAAGCCAATCAGGTTGGCTGCATTGGCGAAGTCGTGACTGAATTGCTCTTGAAAAAGATGGGCATGCCCGTCAAGACAGTGTATCGCACCAGTCATGATCTTGAAGTCAATGGAAAATGGACCGAAGTAAAATCAAAGGATCGTGCAGTGTCGCCACGTTCCACTGACGAATGCTCGGTCGCGTTATACAACATGGCTGTCCAGCATCCTGACTTGTATGTTTTTCTCAGTCTTCAGCACAAGAATTCGCCAAAGGATTCGGTTGATATCATGCGATTTCATACTGCGTGGGTTGTCGGATATGCCACGGCAGAAGATCTCAAGGAAAAAGGCGAATTCCGTGCCGCCGGATCAGTGGAGCCAAATGGAATGCGCTTCTTCACCGACAGCCGAAACATCTCCATTGAAAATCTGCGCCCAATCCGGCAACTACCCAGCGAAGACTGGTAGTATCAGGCATGGTGGTCCAACTGCACAATCACAGCCATTATTCCATTCTCGATGGCAGATCACGCATCAGTGAAATCATCGACCGTGTGCGTGAATTGGGGCAGAAATCCGTTGCGCTGACTGATCATGGCGTCATGCATGGGGCAATTGAGTTCTATCGTGCAGCCAATACGGCTGGAATCAAGCCGATCATCGGCGTTGAGGCGTATGTTGCGCGGGAATCCATGTTTCGCAAGGATCCATCGCTTGACAGAGCGGGAAGTAGCAATCATCTGACATTGCTTGCAACGAGCGAAGTCGGATACAAGAATCTTTTGAAATTAACGAGCAAAGCCCATGTCGAAGGTTTCTACTATAAGCCACGCATTGATTTTCCTCGCATTGTCGAACATTCCGCCGGAATCTTTGCGTTATCTGGCTGCATGTCTGGTCTTCTCTCCGACACGATTCTGGCAGGAGACCGTCAAAAAGCCAGAAGAATCGCTGCCGAATATCGGGATGTTTTCGGGGAGAGGTACGCAATAGAAGTACATAATCACGGACATGAAAAACAAGCAGTATTGAATCCTGTTCTTTTCGGAATTGCCGAAGAGCTTGGCATTCGCACAGTTGCTGCCTGTGACAGTCATTATGCGCGTCCAGAGGATGCGCGGTCGCATGATGCCATGCTCGCCATTCAGACAGGATCGACGCTTGACGATCCTTCGCGATTCAAGATCACTCCGTATGGTGCGTATTACTTGCGCTCTGAGGCGGAAATGCTACGCGACTTCTCTGGTCGTGAGGAAGCGGTACGTAATACCGAATGGGTTGCAGAGCAATGCAATCTCAAACTTGATTTTTCCAAGGTCATGCTTCCCCAGTTCGAAGTTCCAGCCGGACACACGCCCATTTCGTGGCTTCGCCAGCAGGTCGATGATGGATTGCGATGGAGATATGGATCAATTTCTCCTGCTCATCAGGAACGGGTCAATTACGAACTTTCGGTCATTGAGCAAACTGGATATGCGCTTTATTTTCTGATTGTGCAGGATTATGTCCGATTTGCACGACTTCAGGGAGTCATGGCTGTTCCCAGAGGCTCTGTTGCAGGAAGCTTGTGCGTGTATGTGCTTGGCATCTGCGATATTGATCCGGTCAAGTACGACATCATGTTCGAGCGATTTCTTCATGGCGAACGAAAAGGCATGCCGGACATCGACATGGACTTTGCCGACGACCGTCGTGATGATGTCATCAAGTACGTAACGGAAAAATATGGCGCAAACCGCGTCGCCCATGTCGGTACGTTTCAGACGCTTGGAGCGCGTGCTGCCGTCAAGGACGCGGCACGTGTCATGAGCATTGATTTCTCGACCAGCAATGCGTTTACGGCGCTCTTTCCAGACAAGGGCGATGTGCAGCTTGCCAACATGGAGCGTGATCCCCGTATCAAGCAGTTCTTACGAGACAATTCTGAGCTTGCGGACGTATTCGTTCTCGCAAAGGAGCTTGAGGGATTAACACGAGGATTTGGTACACACGCTGCAGGATTGCTCATCACCGAGACTGATCTTGTGGACGTAGTGCCCATTCAGTTGCCTCCCGAAAAGTCATCCAAGAAATTTACCGGTACGTTTGTCACACAGTATGACAACAATAATGAGACAGGAATCATTGAAAGTCTCGGTTTGTCAAAATTCGACTTTCTAGGTCTCGCCAACTTGTCCATCATCAAGGAGGCGTGCCAGCTCATTCGCAAGCGTCATGGAGTGGATCTGTATGGAGAAAGCGGAGAGAAGCTGTATAACGAGCTTCCAACCGATATCGAGATTCCGTCAGCAAGCCGTACGTATGAAATGCTTTCCGCTGGGCATACCACAGCCGTCTTTCAGGTAGAATCTCCGGGAATGCGAGGCGTGTTGCGTCAGGTGCAGCCAAATCGCATCACTGACCTTCCCGCGATTGTCGCATTGTATCGCCCCGGTCCCATGGAATATATTCCCGTCTTTGCAATGGCGAAGAATGGTAATCGCAAAACGACTTACCTTCATGAGGATTTGCGTTCGATTCTGGAGGAAACATATGGAGTCGTAACGTATCAGGATCAAGTGCTGCTGATTGCGAGAAAGATCGCAGGATTCACGTGGGGAGAGGTCGATGTTCTTCGCAAGGGAATGGGCAAGAAGATGCTCTCCGTCATTGAGGAGCAGCGTCAGAAATTCGTATCCAAAAGCATCGAACGCGGATATGATCCCGAAACGGTGGATCAGATCTGGGAGCAGATTGCTCCATTTGCCGGATATGGATTCAATCGCGCACACGCTTTTTGCTATGGATATGTTTCATACATCACCGCATTTCTCAAGGCAAATTATTCCATCGAATATCTCACGGCCGTTCTGACGCACGAAGCAGGAAACAAGGACAAGGTGTCAGAAGCGGTTGCCGAGTGCAAACGAATGGGCATACCTGTTCTTTCTCCTTCCGTGAACATATCACGTGAGGGATTCAGCATCGCCGAAGTTGACGGAGTTGATACGATTGTATTCGGGTTGAATGCTGTTTCCGGTGTCGGCGCATCTGCATGCCGGAATATCGTTTTCACTCGCTTGGAAAAGGGAATTTTTCATTCTTTTTATGCATTTCTTAGCAATTGTGATCTAGGATCAATGAATCAGAGGACCATTGGAAATCTTATTCATGCGGGAGCGTTTGATGAGTTCGGAGAGCGGTTTCAATTGATCACCGCCATGGGCGAGCAGGTTTCCGCAGTCAAATCATTGTCACAGCGGCGAAGCATTGGACAAATGGAGTTGTTTGAAGCCAACGATTTGGTGAGCATGCCCGATTTGCCCTCTGTATTGCCATATACCAAGAAGCAGCGGCTTGATGCCGAGATGGAGTCACTTGGAATGTATCTTTCTGAACATCCACTCGATGAGATTCGGTCATTTCTGGAAGAGCACTGCACACATACTGCCGGAGACATTGCAAATTGTCCCGATGAGGAGTGTGTTATCGGGGGAACGGTCACCAGTGTACGCTATCACAGGCAAAAAAACGGCAAGCAAATGGCTTTTTTGGTCATTGAGGACTATGTTGACAAGGTCGATGTGGTCATTTTTGCCAGATTGTTCGAAAAAGTCCAAGATTTTGCCATTACCGAGACCAATGTATTGGTAAAAGGCACCATTAGAGAGCGAAATGGCAAATATTCCGTCATTGCGGACGATTTTGCAGCGATTGACATGAAAATTGCCTCGATTCAGCGGGTAAACGAGCCAAATTACCCTGTTCGGGAGTGGAATTTGAGTCTTGAGTCGGTTCCTTCCCGCATTTTTCGTCTTTGGACCACATTTCAGGACAGAAAGTCGCCTTGCGACCCTGAAATCCTTCGAATTCTGTCTTCCACAGGGCAGATTGACGTGCAAATCTAACCATATACGTAAAAACCCCCTCTTGTACACGCAAGAGGGGGTTTTTACGTCAGGCTATTGTCCTGCTGATCGTAGTGCTTCGTCAACTTGCTGACGAACAACATTTCCGGTTGATCGTCGCGGATTTGGAGGCTCTTCGGCTTGCTGAGGAGCAGCTTGCTGCTGTTGTGCGGCAGCTTGTTCCATCATTGCCTGCTGCTGCTGTGCAGCGGCCATTTGCTGCATCATTGCAGCTTGTTGAGCATCTCCGCCCTGTGGAGTCCCCTGCTGCTGCTGTGCAGCGGCCATTTGCTGCATCATCGCAGCTTGCTGGGCATCTCCGCCCTGTTGTGGAGCACCTTGCTGTCCGGGTTGTCCGGGTTGTCCTTGCCCAAAATCTCCTTGTTCGTATTGTTGCTGGGCCTGTTGCTGTTGAGCCTGTTGTTGCTTGAGATTGACCCACTGCAGCCAGATGCCGTCATTGATGACATCTCCTCCTTCAAGTTCGCCAAGCGGACGCAAATTGCGTCGTGCGCGAATTTCATTCTTTGTGCTCCATGACGACTCAATCTGCAGGCTTTGAAGAACAGCAGCTTCGCTTTCCTCGTAAATGCCATCAAAAATGAGCGTCAAATCTTCATAATAAGGATGAATCAGTGTTCGAGTAAGCCAATCCGAAATGCTCTCCAGAATGGAGTACAGTCCTTCTTCATTGACACTTTGGGAAACTTCTCCTGTTGCCGATCCTGATCCCATGATAAACCCTTCAGGACCACGATCACTCAAGTTGAGCCGTGAAGGATGCATGCCAAAGAATGAGCACTTGATTGCAGACATCATTCGAAAAAATTGCTCAAATTGCATGTCATTCGGCGTATTGGTCAAGTCAAGAACCTGAGCACGCATGTCTGCAGGTCCGGGAAGAACCGGCATCTTTGATCTGGGAGACCCCGCTCCACCTTGGCCAAGAATCTGGCGCTCAAAGGAACTCAAGCCTTCGGCAGAATAGTCTCCACTGACAATCAACATTCTGTTCGGAAATCCGGGTTTGAACATGTCCTTGTTGAAATTGATCATGTTCAGCAGCATGCCTGTTGCTTGCAAGGATTGCTCAAGAACACTTGTGCCAAATCCCCAACGATTCAATTCGCCAGAGGGATTTGTCCACTCAACGTCAATTTCGTCATCTTTCCATGCACCAACAACTTGACCATCTACCTCCTGCACATACGCAGCATCAGTGATGTCGATGGATATTCCAGCTTTCTGACTGTACTCTTCGGAAAGAATCATTCGAGCAACACGCTCGTTACTGATTCCTCGTTTGGCCATCCACGGCATGATCACATAGAGCACAGGAAGAATGGTATCTCCGGGCAATAGGTAATAATCAATCGGTCTGCCACGATTGTCCTTGCGCAAAATCATTGCTTTTCTGTCAAGAATGAGTTCTTCCTGAACAGAAACAGAAAGAAAATCCCTGAATGTCTTGTGATATGTTTTCATTGGAGATTCAAGCAAGGCTTCCATTTCCCTGCATCGACGATGAATCTCGCGCGTACTGGAATCAAAATTTGGATCATCAAATTTCTTGTGAACAACTCGCCAGCCTTTTTGCTTGCCTGCAACCACAACTCGTCTGGATAATGACTTGATGTCTTCGGAGCGACGAGAAAGAATTGCCCGATCAATCAGTGATTCCCGAGCAACCTGTCGTAACATCATGAAGGGAGGAGTGTCAAGAGGTTTCTTGAGCGTTCCGGAAATTGATCCAATATTTGTGACCGTTGGACCATAATTGGAAAACCATTGTCCTCTTCTGCGCTGTTCGTTCTCGCGCATGCGTTCCATGTTTTCAGGACTATATACTTCCTTTGGATCAAGGTCTTTTCGGTTTGGATTGATCGGCATTCCGTTCGAGTCAACGATCATACTGTCCTCTTTTTTCTGCGCAATTGCAATAATGATACCGAATTCAAAAATAATTGATTATCTTGTCTTTTCTAGATAAGGAACATCTCGTCAAACACTCTGCGTCCGATTTGCGCAGTTTCCAGACACATTTCCAAAGCGTCAAGAATGTCATCGTTTGGTGATCTTGGATACGTCATTAATTGTTCATACAATTCAAGAAATTCTGGATAAATGACCACTGATCGAGACTCGTCAAACGCAAATCCTTGCTGATAGTCTGGTTCTTTGGTTAATGTATCGTTGACAATTTCATGCTGCAAACATTTTCTGATATATATTTTTGATTGTTCAAACAAGGGAGCCATTCCCTCGATTCTGACTTGTTTTTTCTTCTTTGATGTGTGTTTGATTTCACGTATTTTTATCATTGATCTTCGTAACACTTGTTGAATTAATACATGTTGAAATCCATTGCCCTCAATGCCATTCATTTGTATCTTATATATTCTATTTTGTTGTATAACTCTGTTTACTTGATTGGCAACATCCATTTTTTCATTGACACAATCAAATATAATAATATCGTTATCAGCTGTTTTTCCTGCCATTACCAATGAAAAAAAGTCAGATTGATCGTCTTTGCCAACACTCCAATCGACTCCCGTAAAAAATGTCAACGGTTTGCCGCGAAAATACCATTTTTCTGTTTGCGGACGAAATCCAAGATCATTTGCGTCATACCATTGAATCCAAGAATTGCGAAATGTGCGCGTATTGTCGTCACGCGGATCATTCATGTATTCCTTTTGAAACGCCAAGGTGTTTTTTGCCTTGATGGAGGCAAGACGTTCCAAGGAAAATCTTTCTGGCCAAAGAGGTTGTTGCAGCTTGTTTCCAAATTCGTCATCTTTTGAAACAACTGCTTGATATCTTCTTGTCACATAAAGATCCGGACGATTAAGCATCTGGTTCAATAATGATCCGTAATGCAGCACGGTTCCCACAAGAATGATCTGCCCCACAGGAGGAGGCTCAATCATTGGTTCCACCGCCGAATCCCACCATTGCGCAAGTTTCTCTCGTTGAACTGCCGTATCAACAAGCTCGTCATTCTCCAAATCATCGGCAATGACGAGATCGGGTCGGCGAAAACCGAACCGAAGCCCACGGAGCGGATTGTTCGCCATGCGAGCAAGAATTTTTGCGCGGTCGTCAAGCTCGTTGCTCCAGCAATTCTCCTTTACGTTCCACTTCCGAAAACCGATGACAAATTCTTCGTCTGTCCATTTCTCTTTTTCTCCTCTGGACGCACCGGCAAGCTGATCCCAATCTCTTCCTAGAATAATTCCCCAATCATTGCAGAGTTTATCGTTGCTTTCAAACTCTTCCTTGATATTGCGAGTGTGACCAACAGAGATTCTTGCAATATCTGAAATGATCACCGTGAAAAATTTGCGTTGAGTTACAAGCGACCAAATGACATACAAGAATGTGATCAATGTTGACTTGCTATGATTTCTCGGAGCGGCCAAAACAAGTGTATTGAGATTTCTTTTGCCTTTCCACTCTTCTGGATTCTTGTGTGTTGCAAGATCCATGATTTCCTTGTGAAAATCAGGAGATTTCTGAAACCAATATTTTGGAAAATATATTCTTCCAAACTCAAATGGATCATTGATCGTTTTGGAGATGCGCCATTTGCGCAGTCCGTCCTCCATCATGACCGGTGCAGGAATGGCCGCCATAGGCGATTCTGGCGTGTTAACGACCATTTATTGCTCCAAAATAACGAGTGGCATTTCTTCTTCCGAAATGCCAAGTCGATTGATCAACTTGAGTTGACGTTGATTGTCAGGATCGCGCTTCATGTCGTCGTATAATCCCGCCCGATCACATTCCATGTAAAGATCGCGAATTGTCAACGCCAATCTGCGCGTATGTTCCATTTCGTTTTCACCTGTTTTCTTTTCCCACACCGCCGCCAATCGAGCTTGCGGAGAGTTGGGAGGAAAAGCAGGCGCATTGGAAACATTATTGTTTTGCACAGAAACATTGACCGCTCCGGGAACTCCTTCAACCGGAGACAATCCAGTTACTGAAGACAGCATGCGGTCCACCAGACCGGCAAGTTTTGCTATGGATTCCGGACTGGCATCGTCGCGTAAATTCGAAAGCGCTTTGACGACCCAATTAAGACCATCGATACCCGCTTGGCGACGTTTAATAATCTGCCAATCTCGTAACCGATCTTCCTCAAGCGCCAATCGTTCTTGGATTTTTTGTGCTTGTTCTGCTCGATAAGCTTCTCTAGCTTCTGGCCATCGACCTTTTCTGCCGTTAAGCCGCACAAGAGAAAAAGCAATGTTGCACTCATTAGCAATTCTCTCATAAGTCCATCCTCCAAAAATATATAATGATTTTACCAAGTGCCAATCAATATCTGGCTTGCCTTTTTCGTGCCCTTTTCGGACAGCAAGCGCCAATTGCAATGCAGCCTCTTCCGGCGACAAGGGTGATTCTCCCGGAGTGCCGTCAGGCATGTCGGCGTAAATGGTTCCTTCGTTTTCAAGGTCCGACTCATTCTGCATCTCATCTTCTTGAGGAGCCGCAACAGAGCCCTCAGAAGATCCGGCCATGTCGTATTTGCTGATGGTTTTTTCAATTTCGTTTCTGACTCTGCGCTTGCTTTGCATGCGATCATCACGAGGAAGCGAAGGAATTTCTATTTCCGTCGGCACAGATTTTCGCGCAGGACGATCAGACGCCATGTTATTCATGGCTTGTTCCCTGAATTGTTTCCTGACAATCTCGGCAATATTTTCCAATGGATTTTGCGGAATAATGTCTTTATCGTTCATGAATAAAGTATAACAAAAAAGCCACTGAGTAGCCAGTGGCTTGCTATGTACGTTAGTTGCTAAATACAATCGAATTATTGATCAATTTGACAACTTTTCGATGATCGGTAAGCCACATCAATGCAAATCGTTCCACTTCTTGTTTGGCTTCTGCAAATGTGTCGTGTGTAAAAGAAAATGAATCATATTCTTTTGTGTCACTTGTTATTATTCCCGGTTTTTTGACTACTGATCCTTGTATGTCTATGCTCAATACGTCAATTTTTATCTTATATTCTTTTATGATGTCACGATTAATGCCAAATGTCACAGGAACTGCAATAATGTACAAGCAAAGTTCTCCCGGATCTCTTGATGCAATATCAATGAATCCAATTTTTTCATAATGAATGACTGATGTTAAATCTTTTTCTGGATTGACATACCAGTTTTTCCATTTTAATTCGGGAAGAGCCAATTTCATGAATGGAACATCAATTCCCTGTTGTTCTTCTTCCAACGAAAGTCTGAGCGAGTGGCGTTCGTTTTGCTGTGGCCTGTGCGACATGACTGACTCCTGCGTTTATTTTTCTGATGAAGGTGGACGCAATGTCGCCAAATGTTCTTTTTGGGCTTCCCAATATGGCAATAACGACGGATGAGCACCTTTTAATTGATCTCCCATGTGTTGCAGAAGCCAACTCATGCCTCCCTTGCCTTTTTTAGTCAACGCTTTGATGCTGGGAGCAACTGAGCTCATTTGCGTGATGGCAGACATGGTTCTGCCAAGGCTTTTCGGATCTGTATATTGTTCGTCAGGATACTCCATCATGGGATCAATTCTTTCTGATGAAGTCATGGTTGGCAATGATCCGCCTTTGACTCTTCCTTCAATCGGCGTGTACTCGCTAACTCCGTCAAACATTTTTGGAATAGAGTTTCCTATTCCAAGAACATTGCCCAAATGAGTGTCAAGAATTCCTTTGTAATATTTTATTACGGGTATTTCACTTGTTTCCAGCATGTCTTTTCCGTTCTTTTTTCCAATCCATCCACGCCCAAGATCATTTGACATGTTTCGAAAACCCGGAGTGTAATACCAAGCGCCATTTGTGGTTTCTGCTTTGTCTCCTCCCCCTGTGCTTTGATAAAAAGGAAGATGATGAACTTCGCCATTGGGCTCTACATGCCTTACCAACACGAAGGGCCTGCCACCAGTAGTTACCATTCCTGCATGAACAACGCCGAGGTGTGCCAATGGATCTGGAGTTACTTCAGTTGTTCCATGCACTTTCGCAATTGTTTGCTGATTGTCTACAGAATGATCTTGAACAATATTCCCTTGGCCATCCAAAGCTGTAGCATGATGAGTGGGAATCGGCGCCAAGATTCCAGCTTCAAAAAGTTTTCCAACATTGCCGTGCACTCTTGCAACATGGCTGATGTCTTGAACGGAAATGCCCTTTATGGTGGGCCTTCCACTTGCATCCCTGACTAAACTATTGGCTGCTTTTTCTTCTGATCCGGTCATCAATGTTTTTGCAGCTACTGGAGCAACTTGGCTTCCTTTTCTCAACACGTCAGGTTGCGCATTTGTCGTCGACCGCATTGATTTCGCGTTTTGTTCGGAATTTTTGTCATCAACAAAACTTGCCCATCTCTTTTTCCTTAAACCGAACAAACGATCACGTTGCGCAGTGATGGGCCTTGGAGGCTGTCCGCGTGCGGCACGCAGACCGGCGTATTGAGAAGCAGTCGATTGCACATCGGGATAAGTCATATACGTCATGTTACGCCCTCGATATCCGGCATCCCATAATCCATGAAATATTTCTTGCTCGTGTTTATCGGTGACAGGTTCCGGTGCGTCATGAGCTATTCTGAGATACAGTATTTTGGGATGAGCAACTGGCGCACCGGGAGTCAGCATATCCTTTGATTTCATTTTTGTTGGCGAGTCAGGATCAGTGTCATACTCAGTTGGACTTGCTGTTAATGAAATCATTCCTTGCGGTCCGAAATATCCCATATGTGCGTTTTCACCAGCATTTATAAAGCGTCCAAAAAAAGGTTTTGGTGGACGATCTTCAAGCAATGAACTAAATTTTTCAAGCGAATCATGCGTTGCTTTCAATCCCAGCATAGATGGGTCATGAATGGAGTGTCCTGCTTCAATACCATACGAAGATGGATTACTTCTTGCTTCTGCTCCACGCCCTTTGAGCAAATCATCATAGCCCGATGTGCGAAATACTAGTGCTTTTCCCACTTTTTTGCGTTGCAATCTTTTGCTTATTGCTTTTGCCTTTTTCCGCGCATCAGCCTTGCTTGATGCACCCCATGCCTGAAGCGCCAGAAGCAGTCTGGTAGGCTTGCCGTGCTCGTCATGCTCCGGTCCCGGAGAATTGCCCATACGCGCGAGAAACGACGCTCGGCGTGGGTTATCACCAGACTTGACCGGAGGCTTCAGGTTGTGGCCCTCAGTCTTCGCAGAGGCCCTTCCCTTGGCGTTGAGACCACCCTTGGGATTCTGTCCCTCTGCGCGTTGCCATGCGGGAGTCTTGTAGGATTTGCTCACGGCCGGTGCTGCCGGTGCTGCCGGTGCTGTCGGTGTTGTCGGCGCTGTCGGTTCTGCCGATTCTGCCGGTTTGCCCTGCTGCGCCGCAACAAACTTCTTCCATTGAGCTGCTATCGGACGGAAAAGTCGTTCCCGCCTGTTAAGTCCATTCGCATCAGTCCGGTCGTCATCGTCGTCCATCGCATAGAAGTGCATGGTATCTCCATCGTATCCTTGACGATGCAGCGCATCAAAGAATGCTTGAACATGCTCAGGGCCAACCTTTGCTTTCGGCCGTAATTGCAAATAGTCAATATATGGATACCTTGGACCTACTCCTTCGTGAATTTCACCACGGTCATTCGATGGTGCAACTTGGATATACACTCCCCTGTTCTCACCAAAAACCCCGTGATGTCCATCCTCCTTTGCGGTGCTTCTATACACCCTTGGCCCCCGTGTTACGAGTCTGTCAATGGGAAGCGAGTCAAACGTTTGGGCTATTGATGGATGACGTTTCAGTCCTTGATTGCGCGACTGTTCCCCGCGAGCCTTGAACAAAGACTTGAAAAGTTTTTCCATAAGCATCAAACGCAACATGGAAAGTCGCAGATCTTGCGCAGTAGTCGAAGATTTTGGAGACTTGGGTGCGCCTCGATCAACATTGGAAGAAGCTGTTGTGCCAATAGGCATTTGAGGTGGCTTCGGAGCTTTTGGTATCTGATTGATTGGCGCCGGAGCTATGGTAATTTTTTTGGGTTGCACTTCTGCCGCCGCTCCGACAGGTGCACCAACCTTGGGAACTTCCGGCACGGTTGATCCAGCAGATGCGGACGATTGCTGTGCGTATTTTCGAAGACTGTCGTCAAACTCTTCTCTTCTTGTGACTCTTGACTGTGGTTTCATACATAAATATTACACTTTTTTGAATTGCAAAGGACTGTCTTGGTTTTTCCATCCAGCAATACCTGTTGCCCATGATTGAACTTCTCTTACATCTCGTGATGTAGCCATGACCTCGGATTCATTCCAAGAATTGTCAAGAAGATAATGAATAACTTCCGGAACAGAGTCAGGAAAAACCGAATAGATTTTTCTTGCAGTGTCCCACCATTCTTTTGTGTCATCTGTTTTATTTGTGAGTATGCACCAATTAGGATTTTTTTCCATTTCTTTCACGTATCACTCGTATGGAGCAAATTCGCAATCTTTCTTGCAAATTTTGCATCTTTTCCTGATTGTTTCCTGATGTTTTGAGGATTTATGTAAAATAAAAAAATTTTCGCATTCTACGCAATAATATTTTTCCTCTCTTGTCTTGTATTTGTCTTTATTTGCCATTATAGTATTGTTAACTCCTGTTTTTCTACTTCGTGCTTCAACAATGATACAAAATCAATGCCTAAAGATCCAGAAATTTGCAAAATTTGCAAGCCAGCCAAGCTTAAAAATTTGTTTACATCGTAATCTTTTGGATTGTACACAGAAAAATTGCCCGAAACATCCTTGCCGCTGATTGACCATAGGTATTCGGCCATCATGGCCAAGTTCTTTTGGGCAATTAAAATATCTCGTTGAATGTTGGCAATTGCATGAATACCTTTGCGATCCATGTAGAGCTTTCGTCGCTGGGCTTCCTCAAAAGCTCTCATGCTAAGGTTTGACATCAGAACTCTCTTCTTCGTTGCTATCTTCTAAATTCGGCTCTATCAAATCAGACTCATCGCCAATACCGCCCATTTCGTATTGACTAATCCATCTGGGATCTTTGTAAACCTGTTCAAAAGCAATCATAATTGCATTGACGGTTTTATTCATCTCAGGAACGCTGTTGACTCTGGACGGACCAAAGCACAATATGCTATTCACTGTTGCAGTTTTTTTGTCGTCATTTATTGATTCCACTTCTTGCCACATGACCATGTCAATTGCCTGATACGTATCAGGCATTCCAATTTTTTTTGATCGGCGAACAGCGCAGATAACGTACCTGATCTTCGGGTCTGTGGAGGAAATGCCATCAACGATCTTGGGAATCAGCAGATTGGTCGTGCGACGAAAAAGCCATTCATCTCCGGGATCGGTCCATATGGCCGGTGCGGCCGCCACTGTGGGATGTGGCGGCATGGTGTCGTAAATGGTGATGATCTTTGTTGGCTGATCGTCAATAATTTCAATACTCATCGCATTGCGCTCCTAAACATGGCTTCGATTTCACGCATTTCCTTGTTATCCGAAGCGTTTGCCACCCAACCAGAAATAGGGGGCACAAAGATATCCATCAATTTTGCAATCAACAAACCGGCAAATTGTCCGATAAGTGAAGAATCCGCATCGTTGAATTCTGATGCCAACGTAGCGTATGTTGATCCGGAAAGCTTGCAATGAACAGGATGATATCTCCAGTTATATGCAGGCATGATTTCCTTTTTGGCAAATCCGCGTTCAATCGCCTCAGCAATCATTTTTTCTGCGTCAATGTGTGCGCCGTCAAGTTTGCGAGCAACACCCAAGGGCAAACGAATCATGACAATTTTTTCGGTATTGGAAAAAGTATGAGGAAAAACATCTTCCCATTGACGCTTGCGGCCGGTTGACATGCGAATTATCTCCCAGAAGGCTCATTGTTTACGATATTGTCTGCCAATGATACAATGTTTATCTCATCAGCAGTAAGAGAAATGCGGTGGCGTTGACGAACATCATTGATGATGTCCACGAGCTTTCCAAGAACCGCCACTGGATTCTGACCATTCAAAGCGTCAACCGCCCGTCGAACACGCTGTGATTCGAGCCAAGAAGAAAGACTCTGCTGTTGCATGATCTTGGTGTTGCGAGCATGAATAGCCTTGTGTCGCCAACGCCGGTATTCGTCCTCGTTGATGTCCATCTTTTCTTGCCTCTGGCGATCATTCAACTGTTGACGAATTTTGTGAATGTCTTGACGTAACTCAAAAAGACGGTCTTGGCATTCAGCCATTGTCTGAGGCTCACGAAACTCTGCGGTAAAAATTGCTGTGCTTGGCAAATGTGACCGGTAACTGATTCGGAAAGAGTCAGTGGACATGTCAAATGTCTCCTCATGATTATTTTCGGCGTGTACGAGTCTGTGGTCGACCTTCCCCAACGCTTTGAATGTACTCACGACGCAATATCTCCTGTTTTTGCATTCGGCAAATTACTTCACCGATGGCAATGGCATCACATACGTTGCCATTGATTACCCCCGGTTTTTTGTCGTATTCCGGAAGCTTGTATCCACATCCAGTCAATACCAATTGTACCATTTCTTTTGAAGCGGTCGAACCACCGCACATCACCAACTTGACGGAACTTGCAGAGAAATCTGCGTATGGAATCTTCTTGATCGAAGCAAGAAGCATGGTGATGTATCGAATCCCGGCCATGGTCTCAAGTGTGGCAATGCTAGTTCCCGCGTTGCCTCGTGCAAATGGATGGCTTTCGCCAACTACAAGATCAGGAGACAACGCATGAATCAATCCGGTCACCCAATCGTGATATTTCACGAGCTTGATCGTTTTTGGCGCGTGAGCCGGAAGAGTAAGAGCAAAACCAATATCAATATTATTTTCATTTTTTTGCTCTACGTACTTTCCGTCAACAAATAGTGCAGCTCCACTATCATTGAGACTTTCGTCAATGAAAAGTATTCTCTTGATCGAAGCCCAATCCTTGTTTCCTATTGAAGGAAGTGCGATGTCAGGAGTTGACGATTTGGTGCGCTTGGGCATCCACGGTTTTTTCTGCAAGAATAATCCTCCACAACACTGATGGGTGCATCAGCGGAGACTCGCAGAATGATTGTAATTGATCAGTGGAAATAAATGCAACACATTCCCGCCACGTATCAATGTTGAAAGTTCGTTTGGCAAATATTCCCTTTTTTTCCCATTGCGAAATCATCAAGGCAGCACGTTTTGCGTCAGCAATCGCTTGCTTGCTTGCTGGCTCGTGCAAATGAGTGACTGATTGACCGGATTTTTTCTGATAGCCGCTGGCAATGATGAGGCAGAGAAAACGATCCATCAACATGACTGCGTTATCTGGAGTAATGTCAAGGCGCCCTTCCCCAACAGGCGTTGGAGAAGGCACTTTTGATACCCGATTGCGCATGACTTCAAATGCGTCGAATGCCATACGGCTATTCCGCCAGTCGCGGAGATTTCAGAGACCAATACTCCAATGGTTCTCCATCAACTTTTTTGACAACCTTGATAAGAACGCTCTGCTCCATGGACCGCAATGTTGCAACAAGAGAGGCAATGTTGTACACACCAAGAGCCTCAGCCAATTCCTCTGCATGCATCGGGCGGTTCTTCAAGGCAAATTTGACACGATCCCTGAACGAAACGCCACCCTCCTTAAGCGTCTCTGAAGGAAGGTCTTCAGGGCTTATTCCCTGTATCTGCACGACTCCATCAGGATCAGATTCTCCCGGAAAAAAGAATCGCAGGGCAAAGGGACGATTCATGTTTCCGGCATTTATCTTGTGATGTGTCAACACAACATCTGCTGTTGTTGAGCCTTCTTCTTGAATCTTGCGAAGATGCCAAGTGCTTCGTGCCTGATTTTCCCACTGCACGCCACCAAATGCCGTTGCGACATCGTCCTGTGAGGAGCGGTCGGCTTTGGTGATGTGAGCAAGAATCAACGATCCAACACCGAGCTGGGAAATGGCCTGAAAGAAGCCGACAATCTCATCATTATCGCTAGCGCGGCCACAGGCGGGAGATGCGCTGTCAATGATGATATAGGTAATGCCCTCTTCTGCGACCATGCGCTTGATCTCATCAATCTGCTTGCGCAGTGGTCGGCCACCGCAATTTCGATAGATGATATTTGCGCCCAATCGCTCCTGATCAGCAGGACTGATGATAGTGTCAAGTCGTCGGGCGTGCTGGCCAACATCCCATTCCCAGTCAAGATACGCAACGTGGTTTCTCACAAGTGCTGGCCCGATACCAAGGTCTATGCCTGTTTCCATCATGACCGCAAGCGTCAAGGCAAGATAGGACTTTAGCCCTCCACCTGCCGAAAACCATAATGTCGGTTCCTTGGCAAGAAGTAGCGGCCTATGTGCAAACCCTTGTTGCTGTGCACGAGGAGCTTCACGCAAAAGCATCCATGGAGTGCCTTTGGTGAACTGACCAATGCTCAATCGCGCAATATCATTGATCATCTGACGCCACGGAGGACCGGACATCAGCTTTTCCATCTCAGTTACCAGACTGGCGAGATCCCTGCTGCTTTTGAACGAAACATCAACAGGGCCGTACAGGAAATGCCGTACTGAAGGAATGCCATTTGTCCGCACATCCAGTTCTCCAACGAGACCATACCGTTCAGTATCCATCAGCTTCGACACAACGATATCTATCTTGAGCGTGTGCCACGAATACTTGGTTCCAGTTCCAGTTGAGGTCATTACTGGAGGAGCGACGATGCCGAGATGCTTTGCTGTTTGCTGATAGGAACAGATGCTCCGAATAACGGTCTTCAACTCTCGCATGTCAAACGGCGGTTTGCACCGATTCGCCCATGGAGTGATGATGGTTTCGATAATATCCGGACTGATATTGCGATTCCAGAAATATCCGACAAGGCGTGATGCATCATCACTGCGTCTGCCTTCTGGAGATCCATTATCAAGAAGTTGCCTGACCCATTGAGGTCTGCGATCTCCCGTGGATTCGGAAGACGCAGCCGATGGACTGTCTTCCTTGATTGATTCTCCACGGGCAATCCATCCCGGACATTCGCGTAGCTCGGTATCAATCAATACTTGATACGACTCTTCGTCAATTTTCGACGGAGCGACAACAATGTACCCTCCATCTCCCTTGACATCCACTTTTGTCAAGATCGGAAAACTTTTTACATCATTTCCGGGATGAGTAAAAAACATGTGAATTCCATGAGGACTAGCCTGCATGAATGTCTTGATGCTTTGTATCTCAGGATGATGTTTTTCGAGAGACTCAATGCCAATTTCGCCATCTACATCAAGAACAACAAGGTTGCTGATCTTTCCGCAAACCACCGCCCAGTTGCAGTCGTCGTGCTTTTCAAACCATTCCCTGACTTGATCCTTATCAACACGGTTGTACTGGTATGTGTTCCATTTTAGCCGGATATCAAAGGTTGATCCATCCTGATCCCTGCCTTGGGAGACCACAACGGGACGTTTGCCGTTTGGCTCAACGGGGAAAATGTTCCACCCTCTGTCCAGATAAGAAAACAGCACTGCTAATGTGTCCGGTTTTTCGGTATCCATAAGACTTTCCATGACTGGAGGAAGACAGAGCTTCCTGTTTTACCGAGAGGAGGCGTGTGGCCCTCCACATTTTAGCCGATGCGACGAGAAGATGTCATGTCACCCTCGCTGTCGTCATTTTCGACAAGGACGGCTGACGATTCATCCAAAAGAAATTCGGAATGAAATTCGGGACTGTCTTCATCAATGATCAGGCGAGAGCGATTGGCCGTGGATAGGCCAACAATGCCTGTCTCCGAAAAATCAGTGACAAATTCATCTGATGCAGGAATGATCGAGCGCCTAGCTTCATTGCCAATCATCGCTTCTGCTTCTTGACGAATGGTTTCGAGAGCTTGCGTGATTATTTCTGGGAGTTCGCTCGCAACATGGTCGGATTTTGATTTCTTCAAAGAAGATTTTTCGTTTTGCGAAGTCGAATTCTTGGCATCTTCGATGAATTGTTCAATTTGCTTTGCTTGTTGCACAATTCCAGACAATCCCGACACGCCAGATCCCAATGATTGAATCATTTCAGCAACTTTCAGCACTGAATTGAGCTGTTTCGTTGATGCTGATCGCTTTTCGGTTTCCAAAAAAGTCAAAAATCCACCAAAAACTTTTTCGGTGCGCTCAAGAATGGTCTGAACGTAAGAAACGGCAAGTTCGTGTGACTGAGATCGTTGCGTTGCGGAAACATGACTTTTGATTTCCTCAAATACTCGCTTGGTCGCCTGTTGGTGATCCCAAACTTGAGAAATGGCTTCTGTTTCGGCAGCTGCAAGATAATTCTGCGCATTTTCTCCAATATATTGCGGAATATTCTCTTGCGCAACGGGTGCCCAGAAAAATTTTGCTTCCACAGTGTAGGCGTCAAGAATTTGTTGCTTGGTTGGCCATGCACGAAGCACTGCGGATTTCCATTGCCTTGTCCAAGCAAGTGGAGTAATCGTCACCATTTCACGTGCTCGATAGTCATACCTCTGCAACGTGTCTGGAGATGTGGTTAGAATTCTATTATAGATATCAATGGCAATTAACGTATAATGACGTAATGACTCTTTCTTAAGACGATCATAATTGTTAACAAGGTTTTTTGCTGATTGCAAATGATCTTGTTTGGCCTGAGCATATTCCTTGTTCCATTGTTTCCAAGATCTCAACGGAATAAATGTCATTCCGTTTACGGGAATGGCAAGCATTGTGGAAGAAGAGTCAATGTTTTTTGTTCTGTTTTTTGCGTATTTCGTAGGAAACAATGCGCGAATTCGACGCTCCGTTGTTTCGGGAGTCTGCAATTGAACAAGGCGACCACTTCCTTCTTGATTGATCCAAAGATGATGTTTTGGAAGCAAACTCGCACGCTGCGAAGAACCCAACATGCTCGCTATTGCAAAACGAGTGCGATTTGCGCGATTTTTTCTGGTGGGAATCAATCCAAGATCATCAAGCTTGATTGAAAAACCGAATCGAGCGGCAGTTATTCGAACTGTGGCCAAAACGCCTGTACCGATAATATTCGACATTTGATCGAGCGCAATGTCGTTGGCATCGATTTCCTTGATCTGCTGATCGTTCATGTTCATTTTTTCCTACTGTCCGGGTATCGGAAATGACCGCTGATCTTCTAGGAGGGATTGATACTCAACCTCTTTGGAGCCTACATCCATCAAATAAGGATCGATATCCCAATCCCAGCCACGTTTTTCGCAAAATTGAATCATGGAAATAATCTGATCTCGTTTAAGCGCACACAAGTGCTCTATAATGCGAGCAGGGTCATCAACTGGATTGACGTTGACAACTATGAAGTTTCCCATACAACGCAACGAGTGCAAATCAATTAACTGATCATAGTCGTATTCTTTTCGCACCTCATTGTCGATACGAATTAATTCATCGTAATCAACTTCAGCGTATTCCACGTTCGCTTGGTCCAAGTTCGTCATCCTCTACAACTTCTCGCAGCAATTTTTTGACTTCGCGTTCTTGTTTGGGTTGAAATCCCGGAGGCAATAACTCGTCATCGGTCGACTGAGAGACTGCAAGATACGACAGGGCTTCAGTTCTGGCAGTGTCGACACGGTAAAGACTTGTGGCGCGACGAAGAAATCCAGTTACATCAGAACGAAAATCAGTGCGAAGACGAGATGCAATACTGGTTGCCTTCTGAACCAACACGCTCAGATTGGCTTGGGTATACCATCTCGTCGCTTCTCCGCAAATATCCTCTGGAATATCTTCAATTGGAAAACTGACACCTTGCTCTCGTGAGAGCACGTTCGCAATGACTGCACGACGTTCTTGTGGCAGCATGGGAGGCAACACGGGAATGATATTCTGCAAACGACGCTTCAAGGCACCGTCAATGTTGTCAGGACGGTTTGTCGCACCAACGAAGAGCAGTTTGCCCTTGATGTCGTCTCGCTCCAGCCACGGCATGAGAATTGACAACATTTTGGATCCTACTCCAGAAGTATCTACCGATCCGCCATCACGAGAAACCATGGCAACGTCGATTTCGTCAACAAACATCATGCAGGGAAGATTCGCCTCAACCCAATTGAGAACTTGTTGCAATTGCTTCTCGGTGTCTCCGACCCATTTGCTTTGCGTTAGTGCGGGCGACCAATGCACGCATTTGTACCCAAGCTCATATGCCAAGGCGTAAGCGAGAATGCTTTTTCCAGTTCCGGGAGGTCCAGCCATAAGAATGTTGCTGTTTCTCAACCTGCCTTCTCGAAACTCCTCAAGAAACCATGAAAAATATTCTGAAAGATACTGAGGAATGCCATATCCGGCAAGACCACGAGAGGGATTGATGACAGTCAGGTAGTCTGATCCACCTTGACCGGCAAACTGCTCGGAAATGGTTTCGTTGATGATTCTCTGCACCATGTCGCGATTCAATGCCCGATGACGTTCTCCACTAAGCTGCATGTCCTCGATTGCCCGAATCGTCAAGCCTCCCGTTGCTCCTGCGAGCCACGGAACATATTGCATGGGGCCAGTATTGTCGCCAAAATCAATCGAAACACGTTCGGTATACGCGGGAGTGAGAACTTTTTCGGAAATGTAATACTCACGCTCAGTATAGGAAGGAAATCCGACATTCACGGGAATCCATCCACTTGATGAACGCCCACGCGACAGCACGTTGCTAACTTCGCCCTTGTCATCGGTTATGCCGATGATCATATGGCCAGTTCCGGCTGATTTCCACCTTTTGCCGTGTCCGCCGACGTTTTCGAAGTCAAGTCCCCATGAACGGCAAGCAAGAATGCAATTCGAGAACATTTCTCCAATCTTGTCCCAATCACCACGAGGACACATGCTTTGAAACTCATCGAGAATGACACACAGACGCACTTCAGATTGTTGAAGCGCTTCATGCATCAAGGGAATGGCCAATGAAGGGCTCTTTGATCGATCTAAAATGTCAGACTTCGGTGCCGATGCTATACCCGAGCCAATTCCTCCGCGAATCCCTCCGGGACCAACTCCAGCCGCATCTGTTTGAGTTTTTTCGACAAGCGACTTGAATTTGTCTCGATCAGCAGACCGCTTATCCGGGCCGCCAAGAAAACGAAAACCAGAGAAACGATCATAGCGAACAACAATGTCGAAATCCAACTGAGCTGGCTTGTTGGGAACCGTTTTGTTTCCAAAAAGATGATAGATATTTGCGTGAAGCGAATACGAAGAAGAGTCAATATCATGTATTCCGGGGCCAGAAAGAAGAAATGCATGACCTTCGCCCGTTTGATATTTGCGAACCACTGTACGCACCCATTCGGGGCGTGGCGCAATCATTGATTCAGACACGAGAGTGCTCCTTTGAGAATCAAGCAAGAAGAAAAGAACTTTGACCGAATTGACGCTTTTTTTCGTCATCCACGTCAAGTTTCACAATTTCGGCAGTCAGTCCCATGCTTCGAATGCGCTCGATAACACGCCCGAATTCTCCACCGGCAAGCCAGACACTGTCGTCATGCAATGCGTCAAGAAAATCGATTTCGAACTCAAGTGTGCGATAAACGGTTACACCAATGGTTGCATTTCGCGCAACATCTTTTGCGGTGATAACCCACGTTCCTTCATGCTCAGGAGAAGGAACCGCATGCATCTCATAGCCCTCTGCTTCAAGTGCGGCAAAGATCTGAGTGGCAAGATACGACTGCTTGTATCGCTCAACAAGTGCTGCGCTTTCCTCACTGGAAATTCCATAGGAATACGCGGGCATTGCAAGCGTTCCGTCAGGACGCACTATCGGCGACACAAGTTCGCTGCCAGCCATGGGAAATGCAGAAATCCAATATTTCCACATCGGACTTGTTGCGCGAATCTGTTCGTACGTAGCTTGCGTGATGCCAGTTTCGATAAGGATATCGTGGCAAGGCATGAGCCTGAACCTTTCGATGCTAAATGTGCGAGGAGCGCTTGCCCCTCGCCGCTAAACATATACCAAGATCGATCCCGTCTGTCAAGGCCAGATTCGGGAAAGCCTTGTCACCATTAGAAATGCCACAAGGGATGCAGCAAAGATCGGGTCAAACAACGCAGGCGGAGTAGGCGTTGCCGCACTTTGCGTCATTGCTGTCACCGTAATGATTCCCGGTGTCGGCTGAGCAGTCGCCACAGCAACAGGATCGCCCTGCGAGATTGTTGGCAATGCAGTGAGAGTCGCAGTCGGCGTTGAAAGTACTTGAGTTGAAACCACGGTCGACTCTGCGGTCGGTTCTGGAGTCGGCTCTGAAGCAGTCACGAAACAATTGGAGGCATCTCGCAGAACAGGACGAACATAATTCCACTGCACGCTATCTGGAATGATCCAATGGTTTTCGTCCAGATTTGTCGATCCCCAATTATAGGCGGCCAACGCCAGATCAGTTCTGCCTCGATATCGATCAAGATACGACCGCATGAGTTTGGCCAAATACCAGATAGATGCAACTGGGTCGTGAGGATTGACATCATGAAAGGCAGGATTTATCTGCGCAATTCCAATCGATGTGCCGTTTCTGGCCTGTGGATTCCAAGTGCTTTCTCGCGTGATTATTCCAATGATCACGCATTCGTCAACGTTGTTAGCGCGGGCTGCCTCACGGGCAATTGGCTCGTATTTCTCCCTGTTATCCATTTTGCAATACTCCTAAATAAAAAAGACCGTTTGTTGGTTTTACCCAACGTGGCCTGTGAAGCCGTTTTGCATGTATCAAACAATGGATAATATTTACAAAACGACTGAAAGTTGTAGGAGGGGGAAATGAGTCGTAATTCCGGAAGAATGAAGCGTTGCTGCTCGTGGTTGCGTTGCGTGATTACTAGTTGTTCTGCTGCTCCCTTCATTTCCTTGGTCGCAGACTACACTGCGCCAGAAGACTCTCCTACAGAAAAGCGATGAACAATGAGCGGAGTTGCCTCGCCCACGTATGCCCCAACAGTGTTGAATTCGAAATATTCGATAGCATCTTCTTCAGTCATGTCTTCACAAAGAATCGCGATGCATTTATCGTAGTCGTAAACGCTCCGGTATTGACCGGTAAAAATGCGTCCGACTCCTACAAATGCTCGTTCAAGCCCATCAAAAAGAATGATCTCTGATTCTTCGGGAAAATTTTCATCAACAAAAAGGTCTATGTTTTTGCGAAGATCTTGGTCTCGTTCGTTCATGATCAAATCCCGTGAATGGTGTGCTGAAGATCCCTGTTGGCTAGGTGCTTGATGCCGTTGATCGATTCCTGCATGTCTCGCTGAATCGACTTCAACTTCTCCACAGTTGACGACAGTTGATTCAACCTCCTTTTGGGCTCCTGACCGGGCAGGATGCTCAGTGAGCCTACCACGTCGGGATACAGTTGCGCAAGCGAAGCAAGGTTTGACGTTGCCAGCTCCCCAGCTGCCTTCGCGGCCTCACTTGTGAGCTTATAGTCGAACTTCTTTGAAGTCAACATAAGAAACACTTTGGAATGCAACTCGTCGCATTGCGTTTGAAATTCGTTTTTTAGTTCAACCGCATCTGCATATAATAAACCTAATCGATGATTTAGCGTGGAGATTTTCCACAACATTTCATGGGTTCTTGAAATATCCCGCAATTCTAGTCTACTAAATTCGTAAAGCAATGTACTGGCTTCGTCTATTGCCGGAGATATATCTTTTTCTAACCAAGACAGTACTGGATCTATTTCGTTATTCATTCCCAAAAATCCTTACAACATAAAGTGTATATCACGAATATAGTTATATTTATACTTAATTTGGGATAATATACGATAGATTTGTTATAACGATAAATCTTGTATATATTTCTGTATATACAGAATATCTTCCGATGATACCGTAGATCCGGGAAGTAATACGTTTTTCTTTATTGCATAGTCTAAAGCATAATCAATATTTGATTTCAGCAAAACAGCAGCAATTCGATCCATTTGCGCCAAGTGTAGCAGACTTGGCCAGACAGGGCCGGAATTGGCCGGATCTTCGCACGGCTCTTCGGCAGCCCAATCTCCAAAGATTCCCAAGGCAATCCAATCGTTTTTCCCTTTTGTTGCTTCTCCATGAAGAGCTTTGTGATGATTATTGGGAAAAAAATCGCCGCAAAGATACAAATGATTGTTGTGATCATGTATTCTCTCTATTGATTGAGATCTAGGAATGATATGATGCAGATCTAAAGGATGTAATTCTGTTCCAAAAGCGTGACAATTTGGCACAGAGCAAAGACCAAAACGAAGCATTTGACTTTCTTCATGAGATTGAGAAGGTTTCAAATGCAACAATGCCCGCAATCGTTCAGGATTGCGATGAATCCTGTGACTGCGGGCAATTTGATTGTGCTTGGTATAACTATTGTCCGCCAACTACCGCTTCCTCGGGATGGTCTCCCGCATGATCTGAGGATTCTTCCTTTACTGGCGCAAGTTGACTTTTCAGAGCACCAATTTCATTGATCCAGCCCTCAACGCTTGTTTCGTTAGCATTAAGTCCTGCCATCAATCGAATGACCGATTCGGCATTTCCAATAAATTGTAATTCTCGAACGGTATTGATCAAAGATTTTTCTGCATCACTCAACATATCGTAATCTCCTTTACTTTCATCATCAGGAACATAATTATCATAATCCTTGCAAAAATCAAGTGGACTTGTATATGTTGCAAGCATTTGATCTTTGGTTAGCCCTCCACCCCAGTAACCCCAGTTCTGTGGTTTGTCTTTTTTGACTTCAAAATGCAAATGCGCAAACTGCTGATTTCCGCTTTTGCCACACTCGCCAATTACATCACCACGATTTACTACTTGATCAATGTCGTTACTGTTCCAAACAAAATTATTTGCATGACAGTAATGAAGCCAAGATCCAAAATGCGGCCCTTCCAGAACTTCCCACCATTGATGATTTCCGTATCCTCGTGCGGTTGATTCATTTGCTCGAAGCGCCATTTTGCATACTGCAACCAATGGCATTCCTAAATCTCCATCACCTCCATTTCCTGCATTAAAATCGATTCCGGGATGATACTGATTTGAGTATGTGCTCCACTCTCCAAAATCATAGCCGCCCATGGTTGGGTTATTGTCTTTTGCGTCACGCAATGGGTACATTTTTCAATCCTTTCATAAATAGATGCATTATATTAAATCTACTCTTCGGCGTGTTCCGGTAAAAGATGATAAAGAATTTTTTATCGATGATTTTTCGGAAGAAGCATCCGAAGCGACAATTACAGGTAATTTGCCTGCAGCATCAGATTTAACTGCAAAAACTGCTGCTTCAAGAAGAGTGCGAATCATTGGTTCTGAAATGGATCCAAGTCCATGATTTTTTGCAATGTTTGCCAAAAAACTGGACGCATATGTCATTTTTTCTGCGCCATTTCCATTTTTTACGCTTTGTTCTGCTGCCTTGACCGCAATATCTGCATATTGAGCCAAAAGAAAAAATTGATGATTGTTCTTGGCTGCATTTAAATTTTCGTGAATAATTTTTACAATAAATCCAACGATGCAAGTAACAACAATTGCTAAAAACTCAATTAAATGAGGCAAAAGATGAGTAAATGCGTCAGAAATCATAAATTTTTGTCCTTTTCAATATTATCGCTTCTCAAACCTTTTTCAATAAGGTATTTTTGATAAGCAAATTTTTTCATCATTGTTTCATCGGGTTCAAACAACCATCCAGATTCATGTTGTATGCGATATGTTGTCCATTTGTTTTTTAAAGATTCAAGATTTGATTTTTCTTGATCGTTAAAAAAAATCAAAATATCCTTGCAATCTGCGGAAGACATCATCACCTCCTTACTCTGATTCAGATTTTTGTTGTTTCAGTCTTGAAAGAGAAGATTCGACTAAAAGACGAATTATTTGATGATCTGCAAATTTGATTCCGTGATTTTTTGCAATATGCGCAAGGGTTTTTTCTGCATAATCAAATTTTAAAGTATTGTCCCCCTTGTTGATTGTCTGTTCAGCCGCTTGCACTGAATAATCAGAAGACATTGTCAATATTAACCATTGATCTTTTATTTTGGATATTTCTATTTTTTTATACAACGATGTTATCAAAATCGGCAATGATATGCCAGTAGCGCCAACAGCGAATGAAAGCACCAATGACAAAACATCATCAATAATCATAGACACAAGTTGTTGTTGTTCAGGGGTAAACATTCCAAACCCCATGCTCCCCTGAACAAACAAAGAAAATAATTTTATCATACTTTCCTCCTGTATGGAAAGTATGTCAAAGTCTACGTGGCAAATGTAGTCTTTCTCATTTTTTCGGAATAATCATGCAGGAATTCCGGACCCCTCATGTACCTGACAGCATCTTCGGCGGTTGGAAAACAGATATGTTTTCTCATGTTTTCTGGCATTGGAAAATACACGATAGTTGGAGTGCCGATGGAGGGCTGTCCAAAATACCTTTGACTGTACGTATCCTTGGTCTTGTACGTACCGGTTTTGACAAGATATGACCTGCCGCCAAAACCGTATCCAAGCGATTCCGCAAGCTCATAGTGCGTATATTGCTCAAAATCAGGCGAGTGTGTGTGTCCGGTAGCGATGACGTGCGCCGGAAAGCGCACTTGATACAACTTCTTGTTTCCGTGCAGTTTGTGCATGGAGTTATTGAACCGTGATTGATGAATAATCAAATGGGAATAGAACGTTTCACCAATGTGAAGTTCTACATATCCTTCGCCTTCAAGCGCAATAGTCTTCTTTTGTCGAACTCCATTACGCCAAATATAATTGGCGGCTTCGTATCCAATGACTTTTTCGTCAAATTCAGTGGAATGATTGTCCCATGTAATGATCCATAGCTTGTTGGCATCAACAAGTCTGGTTGCGATGTCTTCAAGGACAAGATTCTGAAGATCTCCAGCAAATGCCTGACCGTGAACGGCCGAAACATTCTTGAAAGACGCAAAATTATCTTTTAGGTCGCCAACGGTTGCCAATCCAATATTGGGAGTACGAAGAACAAAATCCAGATCACGTTGCATGGCATCATAATCGCATCCAAGAGACCCCAAATGCCAATCTGATGAATACACCATGGCGACAGGTCCGTCAGCGTGACGCAAATCAAGATATGCACGCTCTGATCGATAGGTGGATTGACCTTTGAGTAATTGCAATTCTTTTGCAACTCGAAAGACATCCTCAAAGCGCACTTTTCCTTCGGGATTGAAAGGAATTCTCGCCATGATGTGATCCTCTTCGGTTTCAAAAGGAAAGCCGTCAACTGAAGGATGAGGAATCTCGCTCAGTCTGTTTTTGGGAGTTGTTCCGATAGTGTTGGCTGCCATACATGATCCTTCTGCAACGTAAAACGTTGTCACTATCAATCGTAACCAATAGGAAGACAAAATACAAAAAGGCGGGCTCTTTCAAGCCCGCCTGAAGATAGAGGAGTGTCAAATACTCTACAAGTTACGGAGTGTTTGCTTCGGCTTGCTTGGCATTGACCGCTTCAAGGGAAATGTAGTACTTGCCCCACTTCTGTGACGCAGAAAACTCTTCCTCGATAGCCTTCTGGTCATCGACTGCCTTGCGAAGCCGTTCTGTTGCCGCACTCAATCGCTGATCGTTATTTCTCTTGCTTGCAAGACGAACCTCTGCCTGCGCGCGGATCTTTTCTCGCTCGGCATCTGCCCACAACTCACCGCCATATTTGCCGTCAGCCAGCGTGTCAACAAACTGGTCATAATCCATCGAATCTCCCGCACCCTCGATATCGGGATTGGACGCAATGACTTCGGTTTCTTCCATTCTGAACTCCGCATCTACAATATTGTTGTTTGACGCCACGAAATTTTCTCCTTTTTGACAACGAGTTGTCGTCTGTTTTCCAGTATAGCATATTTTTTGATTGGCGCAAATTTAGAACGATATTGGAAATGCTATGGGAATGACCGATCCTTCAAATGGACCCTCAGGATTATCTCCACCGATGCCCCAATAATCGGTTGCGTTAAATGTAAGAGAATATCGTCCAAATTTATTAATGGTAATTTCTCCCCAATTCATTACCATGCCTGCTGTTTCCCATTCAGTAGCAGGATTAGTAACAAAATACTCTCCAATTGTAAAATTCTTATTATTAAGACTATAAGTTTCTACGGATTGTGGAGTGCCACTACCGATCACATACACAAATTTCCCCGTTGGATCACAGGCCATATCACTATTATTTGGCGATTGAGTTGTCACTGTTTGCACCAAAGAAGTCAATTCTCCGGTGTAAGAATTGATTGCGAAGGACATAACGGTGCTTGGACCAATAGTCGTCGCATATACGAACTTCCCCGTTGGATCACAGGCAATACTCTTTAATGCTGTGTAGGTTCCAATGGCATTTATCGCTGCCGATGTTTGCACTAAAATTAATGCGCCGGTACTTGCATTGATCGCGTAGACCAGAACATTGTATGTCGCCGCCACATACAAAAATCTACCCGTTGGATCACAGACCATATCATTAACTGACGGGTATTCCGTTAATGTGGCGCTAATATCTATTGGTGTTCCCACCGAGGTCAATACTCCGGTAATTGCATTAATTGTGTACGCATGAATGGTTCTTGCAGAACTATTCCACACATAGGCAAATTTACCCGTGGGATCGCAGGCAATACTAGTAGGCTCGCCCCCTACCGGTATTAGCGTTGCCCACTCTTGGGAAGTGGTTCCGTACGTAGATCCTGCAGCATATCCAGATCCGGCAGATCCGGCCACAACGGAGAATGTAACAATGCCTCCAGATGCGTTAATGCTAGCGACAGTAATTTTTCCTCCTAGGTAAGCAGTCAAGTCAACCTTCAAAACGTCTCCTACGCTGTATCCGGCTCCTGCAGTTGTAATGGTACCCCCAGAAGTGAGAGTGCTTGCGCCTGATGCAATAGTAAATGTTGCTCCCGCTCCTGATGTCAATACTCCGGTGCTTTGATTGACTGTGTACCTCTGAACGCTGCCTGAACTATAATTCGATACATACACAAATTTTCCCGTGGGATGGCTTGCAATATTTTTAGGCTGACGCCCCGCTGCCGTTGTTCCCACCAAGGTCAATGCTCCGGTAGTTTGATGAATTGTGTAAGATTGAACAGTGTATGCATTATAATTTGTCGCATACAAGAATTTCCCCGTTGGATCACAGGCAATATCCTGAGGAGTTGACGCTGCCACTGGTGTGCCCACCGAGGGCAATACTCCGGTACTGGCATCGATTGTGTAGGACACAATATTGGAGGCCCCATAATTCGCAACAAACACAAACCGGCCAGTTGGATCACAGGTAACAGCCCAAGGATTTGACACGCCAGTTACCGTTTTATTTACATAGGTCATAAGTGGTTCATTTTGTAAAACCCCGTTGATATATAGTTTGTCGGTATACGAATACGGATATTCATTCAGATAATGCCTAAAATTTACTATATCTCCATATCGAATATTGCTAAAAGTAGATTGATTGACAACGGTAGCGGTAGAGGATCCGGGTTTTTTTGTTGAGTAAATGAAAAATGCACCAGACGGAGGAGAAGAGTCAGTTGTTTTTGTCACAAGATTGTTTGTGTCCATGTAAACCATGGTATTAGTAGGACTTCCCGGAAAATTTGCAGCCGAGGCTAAAGACATATTATTTGTTGCTGCAAATATGTACGCTCTTCCTCCTCCGCCAGTTCCACCTGCTTGACCCCCACTCTCGCCCGGTGAGCCTCCAGCTCCGGGTCGAATATCAATGTTTCCGTATGTGGAATCAGCAGTAAGAGTTCCTGTGACGAGCATGACGCCTCCTCCGCTTCCTCCGCCACCCGCACCTCCTCTCCATGATCCGTTTCCTCCATCGCTTCCTTTTGCATTCCATGTTCCATTTAATATGGTTTCCCAAGCAAATATCTTGACAAATCCCCTGCCTGATCCACCTCCGCCCGGATTTCCCTCGTCAGTTCGGCATGCATATTCCCTGTTATTTTCGTCGCGACACCATTCCCTGACGTGTCTTTCTCCGAATCCTCCTGACCCTCCATTGGATCCTCCGTATCCTGTTCCGGTATAGGAAGTTTGATACATATTTGCTTGATTGAGGGCCAAAGAATTGTATGCGGTTCCTCCAAGGCCGTTACCGTTAGTAGGGTTGCCTCCGTTGCCGCCGTTTTGTCCATATCCCCCTGCACCTCCGCCTCCGCCAAAGTTGCTGCCATTGTTATTCCAGATCTCACCATTTCCGCCGTTACCCGGTCCACCGGTTGTCACTTGATTTGCTAAAAATGCTCCATAATTTACTTGCAATAGTTTGCAATATACAATTTGATTTTTTCCTATTATTAAATTATAAGGCTGTGTAATCAAAATGTTTTTAAAAAAATATGGACCTCCTGCGGTAATAGTTACAGCTCCTGTTGAGGTAAGGTAATTGTTGCTAACAGTATATGTTGCTCCATTTGTTCCTGTTCCATTTATTGCTGCTGTAATATATGTTCCGGAAATTACTCCTGCTCCAGAAAGTGTTTCTCCTCCTCGAATGAGACAAGTGTTATTGACTCCATATAAAGAAGTGTCTGTAAAATATGGAACAGAAGAAATAGTAAGTGTTGTTCCGGTTATTGTTCCAGTAAAAGAACATGTGTCAAGTGTAATATTTGATGTAGATGGTTGAACAGTTATGTCAATATTTGATTTAAGCATATTAATGCGAATAGCTTTGCTTGTTGTTGCATCTGATCCAAACGTATATACTGACGTTGGTGTTCCACTAGAAGATGATGCCGGAGGTGGATCATATGGAATAGGATTTATCTTCAATGAAGCAGCAGAAGAAGGAGTAAAAATTCCTCTGAATGCTGTGTAGGTTCCAATATCAAAACGCATGTATCCATTGCCGCCCGCACCTCCCTGTCCGCCACCAACTCCATCAGCTCCACCAGAAACACTTCCTCCCCAGCCTCCTGATCCTGCAGCAGCAGTAAAAGATCCAAATCCCGTTAGTTGCTCACCAATAACCCAGATTGATCCACCGCCGCCGCCGCCGCCACCGCCGCCACCAGAACCTCTATTGCAAGCAAGATTTCCTCCATTCCCTCCATTCAGTCCTTTTGCGTCAACCAATCCGTTGTTTTCAAAAACTTTGGCAATAATTTTTACTGACCCCCCACCCGCACCTCCGCCGCCACCACCAGTGGACCCGCCGCATTGACCTTCTCCGGTAGGTCCAGTTCCGCCGTTGCCGTTTGCTCCTGAAGATCCAGTTCCGCTAGCGTTAGGAATTTTTGCAGTATAGTCAGTAATGGTACCACTTAAATAGGTTTCAAGTGGACTGGTTCCGCCAACTCCTCCGCGCGAACCGTCACTACCTGCGTAATATCCTCCGCCACCTCCGCCAGCACCTCCATTGTAATCCCCTGTTGTGCCAGTTGCCGTTCCCGACCCTGCGGCAGAATATATTATTGTGCCATCATTTTTTAATTTAGTATTTACTCTAAAATCAGCAGTTGAAGGAATTTTAAGAATACATCCATAATTTACCGTGACATTTTGATAATGCGCAGTTCCTGTCGATGCCACAGTAAATGGACTGTTTGCCGAACTTACAACAAGATCGGTTGTTGATGTTCCATAACTGACCACTGTTCCATTAAATGTTACTGATGACATTTTTTTACTCCTAAAACTCAATAATCATTGAATGAAAATTAATTGTTTCTGCAGAAGTGTCAGCACTATCAGTTGAAAATCTTTTCAATGATAAATAGAGAATTTGTCCAGCAGACACCGTGTTTATATTGAGTCCACTTGAGCTGGTCCATGAATACGTTTCAAGCTTCAACATTCCTGCGGTGTTTGTGGTAGAAGCAATAGTTCCTAAAGCAGTTGTGGAGGGATTTGGATTTCCTCCATTGCCTACTGATGCCGCTAAGATTTGCCATACAATAGCTTGGTTTGCTGTTGCCGTATACCAATACCATTTTATTGTAATATTTCCTCCAGAATAACTTGACGGAACAACAATAGTCGTGTGTGCGACTTGATCGGCAGTGCCAGAATATTGCAATTCATATTTTGTGGTGTTAGTGTCTCGTTGAAAAAAAGTGGGAAACGCACTCAATGGTAAATTAAACGCTTGAGCGGGAAGAAAGATTTTTGGAGCAACTGATCCGGCAACCGTTCCGGTCACATGAAAATCTGCTGCAGGAACAGTTCTGATGCCAATTTGTCCTGATCCATTAATAACCAGTGCATTTGCTTTGGTTGCCACTCCGTCCGTTCCGTATGATCCAAACTGCAAATAATCACTTCCCGGAGTAGTGTCTCTTGCTGCATGAGTGATCATGTATCCATGTGCAGTGTTAACACTGTTGCCTGTCGTATGAACATATTTATTAAATCCAAACGATGTGCCGTTGTGGCTTGTTTTCTCTTGTGATGCAACTCCAGCAAAAATATTTTGTAAAATATCCAGACCAGTAGATGTAAGTTTTCCAATAGTTACGTATGTTCCTGCAGTAGCGTTGTCTAATGCAAACAGAGCTTCAGATGAAGCAGTTTGAATTCTTAACCCCTTGTTTGAGTTATTATTGTCTCGAAGAGTAAGATATGGCTGATATCCCGTAATTTGCAATGCATCTTGAGCAACAATATCAAGTTTTGAAGACGGACTCGCAGTCCCAATTCCAAGTTTTCCGTCAATTCCAACAATGCTTGTGGAGTTGATAGATGGAGGCAATGTGCTTGATAATTGAACTGTGCCTGCATCTGTATATGGACTTGACGAAGTATACAAAGTTGTTCTTTGCAATACGCGAACAGAGTTTGCTGCAACGGCAAAATTATCGGTTGATCGATACAAGCTGTATGTTAGAGCACCGGGAACTGCGAACCAATAAATGGAATTTTTGTATGTTCCACCTAGAGATCCGTTTGCTATTGACGCAACTGGTGATCCACTAGTTTCATTCGCGTCAGCATCATGCGCAGTAACTTTGTAGTAATATGTTGTTCCTGTTCCGGCAGTGCTAACTGCCGATGCCGTGGGCGTAGGCGCTGTTAATTGTACGTGATACGTTGGTCCAACGTTTCGTATGCCTCCTGCAACATCCAGAGGCAAAATCGGGGAAGAAGTAAGTATTCCAACATATCCCGCATTGGTAATACGGAATTTTTCTGCAGAAGATAGCGATGCCACCAATAGCGATTCAGATCCCGTAGTGTTGAAAACAGCCGATGTGGCAGATATTGTGGAAGCAAATGTTGCCGCTCCGGTACCTGCAATGGTCAACGCGGTTACTGCGGCAGAAACAGCGGTTCCACTTGCTGTAGCTGGTGCAGTTTGAAATATTAACGATGTTGTTTTGTTTCCTGTTGAATTTCCTGCAGAAATTGTAAATGTGCTTCCAACATCTGTCCCAGCATTGACAGAAGATATGCTTCGGTTTGTTGATATATTTGATGTGCCAGAAAAAACAATGCTTCCTCCAAATGAGGAAATGTTGGTTGCGCCATCAAGAGACAAGATTGTTGTCGTTGTATTCACTGATGAGCTTCCGGGTGATCCTGCAGCAGCGACGGAAAAATCAATTTTTGAAGAAGCACCTCCGGTTGATGATGAGGTGATAGCAAATGTTCCGCCACTATCTGCATTTGCTCTGATTGCTGCAATGGCGCTACCAGAAATAGAAATTTTGGTGAGTGGAGTGGATGTATAGCCGGTTCCATCAGCAACGGTTAATCCGTAACTTCCTGCAACACCAGCAAGATACACCATTCCGGTAGGGGCAATAACGATATCTCTTCTATTGCCGTTAAGATTTGCATACAAAATTCCGTAATTTGTTGAGCTGTCGACTGCTAATCCGATGGCATTTGATCCGGACGTTCCAGTTGCAATGCTTTTCCATGTTCCGGGGGAAAATCCTCCGGACATTCCAGCAAATGGATTTCCATTTGATCCGAATAATTTGGTCGAGCCAGTTATTCCGTCAGTGAGCGTCAATCCATATCCACCGGTAATATCTACGCCAGATGAAAATGTTTGCAAAGCTGTCCATGAATTGGTTAATCCCGTATTGGTTCCCGCCAAACTCCATGCAGTTCCTGTGTAGACATACACAAATCCGGTAGTGTCTAGAACAAAGTCTCCAGCTACAAATGATCCCGAAGTGGGAACAGCCCCAGCAGTAGAAGTTGTGCCAAGATATCTTCCCGCTGTTGTGCCAACAGCGGTTGTTGTACATGTAGTAGATTGAGTATATCCAGCTCCAGCAGTATTCACGGTAAATCCGGTGATGCCTCCAGATGCACTAATGGTAGAGACAGCAATTTTTCCCGAAGTAGTACCACCGACAACAGTCAGAACGTCTCCTACGCTGTATCCCGCTCCTGCATTTGCAATGGCACAACCAGCGATAGTGCTTACGCCTGCGCCTGATGCTGTAGTGAATGTTGCTCCCGCTCCTGCAGGATCACCCGTTGCGGAGAATATCGATCCTTTAATGATTCCTGATGCATCAAGGGCCAAAGTGTTTGCCGAAACAGAAACATAATATGATGTAGAGTAAAGAGTGCTGGGAGAATATGACGATCCAGCATTGTTTACGGCAAATCCGGTGATGGCACCTGATGCAGTATTGATGGCTGTAACCGAAATGCGTCCTCCTGCACCTGATTCTACAGTGAGAATATCTCCAACAGCGTATCCTGTTCCCGCGGCTGTAATCGATCCTCCTGAGGTGATTGTGCTGACACCAGACGCTGTAGTAAACGTTGCCCCAGATCCGGTAGTTACAATTGAAACTCTTGAATTTAATGTATTAAGAGTAAGTAATTGAGAAGAACTGTTAGTAGATGTTCCAAATGTTAACGCACTTGCAGAGGAAGGAAGCGTCCATTTGGTGGCAGCGCCAATTGAGAAATTCATTGCTCCTGTGGTAGTCAATGACAACGAAGAGGCGGCAAGTGAGGATGCGTCAAGACCAGAAAGGGATAATTTTCCTGAAGTCGTGGTAAGGGCCAGTGATCCTGAGACACCAAGACCGCTGCTGAATTTTCCATATCCGATCAAGTCAAGCGACTTTTGTGCAATGCTTGTGGCAATGCCTGCTCCTGATCCGCTTGCCGTATACCCACTACCTCCCGAAACAATTGACAGTCCGCCAGACTGAACCGCTCCGCTACTCACAGATGTGACAATAGCAGTAGCGGATGTTGAGCCTCCCGCAATGGTGACTATGTCTCCCACCGCATATCCAGACCCTCCAGCATTTACGGCAATGGTGGAAAGAGCACCTCCTGACGAGTAGGTAGTATTGACAGTCAATGACGAAGCTAATGATGTTCCAAGTTCGGCAACTTTGGTGCCCGCAGAAGAAAAATCAATCAATCCGGCACCAGAACGATATATTCCTGTTGTCAAATCGCCAACCCAAGAATATGTCGGGCTTCCAATTGCTCCGCTATAATTTGACACCAATTGTGTGGCGGTATTTCCACTCACTCCAATAATGACATCTCCTGAGCCTTGCGCTTGAAGTTCAAGAGATGCATTTGTATTTGAAGAAACGGCACCCACGTATGCATTTGTGCCCGGTGCTCCTCCAATGGAAACGCGATTGGTGTCTCCAATGATTGCCGGTTGAATGTTGTCGATAGCGACACCGCTTGTTGTGGTAATAACATCTCGTTTATTAGTAAAAACTCCGGTTGTTCCATTGTGATAATAAAACCCAATAGGAATTCCATAAACACGGCCATCAACGGTGTTTAACGCAACCGCATCGGCTGCTGTCCCGTCTCCTGCAATAAAAACACGAGTATCGCGATCAACATAGAAATCCGGACCAATTGATGGAATTTGACGATCAGCTCTTCGAAATGTCTTGGTTGGAGTAAACCATCCGCTAATGGGAATTTGTGCAGCAGAAGTTCCAGCTGTTTGCGATGATCCACTTAAAGAATATGTTGATCCTGCTGCTCCACTGGTTCCGCTAATCAACGCGGTAATTGTTACAGGAGTAACTCCATTTCCAGTGATTGTCATTATATTGTTAACTGGAATATAGCTACCTGACGTAACTGCGGAAATGGTCAACACGTTACCCGGTTGTCCTGAAGTACCGTTACTGATATATCCGGTAAATGAACATGTTTGCCTACCGCCTTGAGCATATACAGTAGGGATTGACTCCTGTCCGTTTGGAGTTTCAAAACCTTTTAGAACAGAACTTGTGTTGCTTACTGCTGAAGAAGTAAAATTTGTGTAGTCAATTGTTTTACGAATTCTCCATCGAACTTGCACTCTTCTTGTGGTCTCCGCTCCAAAGTTTGTATCGAACATCTCATTGGGAATCAAAGAGTTGAGTTCGCCTCCGTATTTGGGTACCAAAGCGGATTTGTTTTCAACGCTTGTTGATGATCCATCAATTTTTTCCGAAGTTGAAGCAGGAACCACTTCTTGAAACCACAATTCAATCCAAAGAAACGCTTGGGAATTTACGGTTGCTATTCCAGTTAAATCGGAGCATAGAATATCTACGTACAAACTGCCTGACGCACTTGTGTTGTTGGGATTGGCAATTCTTGCAATGGTGCCAAAGAAATTGACTCGTGAGTCATATAGTCGAACTGTTGTTCCTGTTCCGGCAGTGCCAGTGGCAAGATCAACAATTTCGCAAGAAGATTGCGTTAAAAATCCCGAACTGTAGATGGTGCGAGAAATTTGCGAGACGTTTTCGCGCAATACTCTTTGCATGACATTAAGGTCAAAATCAAGAAGGCTTTTCCCTTGTTGAAAAATAACAGAATCCCAAGATTTGGACTCAATATCCAAGTCTGCAATTCTGCTGATCCGTAATGTCGAGGCACCAAGTTGCGGATTAATTGGCTTCACTTTATTGCTCCATTAATACGATTGTATCACAAATGCTATTCCTGCTGGTTTCCATCTATTTACTACAGTAGTCAATAATGATGTTACAGATTGAGGAATAGTTGTCTCATCACTGTTTTTCTTCAGATAAACAATAAATGATCCAGCGCCCGTGCTTGGACCTAGTTGACCACTATCGAGGGTGCCAACGGTGGGCAAAGTAAAGGTAATTGTTGTTGTGTTTAACGTTGTGCTTCCTCCTGAAACGAGATACGTTCCAATACCTCCTGATCCGGTGAGAAACTCTGAAACCCTGTACGTGTTTGCCGTAAGTCCACTAGCCGCCAAAAGTTGACCAGAAACAATTCGTCCAGTTAGTGTTTCTCCAACGGTAAGAGTCGATCTGGTCGTGTCTGCAATTTTTGATTGCACAAGGGATGTAGAATAAGTTGTTGATGAATATCCAGTTCCGCAATATCCGGGTATCATTTGAATTCCAGACTGCAAAATAGTTACTGCTCCTCCGGTCCATATTCTTGGTGAAGAAACATTGATTGCTGCAGTGCTGTAATATGATGATGAAAGAACAGAAGAATTTGCACCAGTTCCCTGAGATGTGGTGTATTCAGTGCCAGCAGTGTACCCAGATCCTGCAGCAAAAACGCTAAAATCAACAACGCCTCCGGTGGTATTGATTGATTCTACCTTAATATATCCAGTTCCTCCTGATCCAATCTGCAAAATGTCTCCAATCATGTATCCGGATCCAGATGCCGTGATTGCTGCACCAGACGTAATGGAAACAGTTGTTGTGTAATAAGTTGTTGAATAACTTGTTCCTGAAACATAATTAGACCCAGTAGAATGTATGGAAAATCCAGTAATTTTTCCTGAATCAGTTGATGATACAACTATTCTTCCTCCAAGTAATCCAACATTTAATATGTCATTTGCACTATATCCGGTTCCTGCATTTGTGATTGTTGCTGAGGTAGCTAAAGATCCTGCCGAAGCAGCCGTAAAAATTGCACCAGAACCAAATGCCGGAGTAAATTTTGCGCCAGTTCCTGCACGATACGACGAAGACGGTGCATTATCAACTGTATACGTGGCAATTCCAGTTCCAGTCAAAGTTAAGACTTTTATTCTTCCTAATCCTGATCCAATTGTTAATACATCTCCAACGGTGTATCCTGATCCTGAGGCTACAATTCCTGAATTATTTGTTCCAGATGTTGTTATTGTGGTATTTGTTCCAATACGAAACGTGGCTCCGCTTCCGGGAGTAATTGAAGTAACCGTTACGGCTTGTGTGGGAGTAGTAGACGGAGTAAGCAAAACACTTCCATTTTTTACCGACGATGCCCATGCAGGAGTGCCTCCAGTCAAAACAATTGATCCAGTGTATTGTCCGGCAGTAAGTGTTGCCGCACTAAGTGTTGCAGTAGTTCCTGTATACGGACTTGTAATGTTGGCTGGATTTCCCGAAGAAACATTCTTGACAATTGCTCGTCCGCCCATTGCATTGATCGTGATTACATCTCCCACTGAATATGCAGCGCTTGTTCCTCCAGATGCTACAGAAGCGAAAATAATGCCTCCTGACACGGTCGTGGCAATGTTCGTTGCTGTTCCGGTTGTAGAATATCCGCTTCCTGCGTATGCAAGCGACAATCCGCCAGACTGAACCACTCCGGCACTCACTGATGTGACAATAGCGGTTGCGGTTCCTCCAATTCCTGAGCCAATAGTGACAAAATCTCCAATTACGTATCCTGTTCCTCCTGAGTTTCCTAAAGAAATAGCGGCAATATATCCAGTGGAAGTAGTGGCGTACGTCGTCCCCGAAGAATAGTTTGAGCCAGCTGCGTTAACGGTAAATGACGCAATTCCTCCTGAAGCATTGACACTTGCAACGTAAATTTTCCCTCCCGTCCCTGTTGAAACAAGAAGAATATCGCCAACTGAATATCCGGTTCCTGCGTTGACAATTGTTGCTGAGGAATTTATTGATGATGCAGCAGCAGTAATTGTTGCTCCTGATCCTGTGCCTGCTGCATACGTAGTATTTATCGTTAATCCGCTTGCCGTACTTGTATTTATTACAACAGCGACGGTCAATCCTGATCCGTTAGAAGCGGTCAAGGGCGCCAAAGAGGCAAAAGTAGAAGAAGTGACTGTGTTTGGTGTGTTTGGAATCGCAAAATCAAAAACCCCCACCGATGTTGATGATCCGCCAAGAATCATGGGATTTCCTCCGTCAACAACCGAGGAGTCTCTTCCGGTAATGGAAGTCACAAGATCCGATAAGGCAACATTGTTGGATTTTGGATACACTGCCTCGCGCAAGATTCTTTTCTTGTACACAATATCATTGCCAATATCAATAGAGGTGCGGTCAACGCTTAACAAATGACCCCAAAAATCAGCCCATTGCTCCGTGGTTAATCGAAGGTCGGTTTGCGACAATGCTGCTCTTGCGTTTTTTTGATTTTCAATCAACAGCAGTGAGAACGTTGACATCAATGCATAATTAAGGCTAGTGAAACGATCAATGGTTGAAATCGTTGTTCCGATGTCATAGACTCCTTCGACAAGAGCAGTTGCCTTGAACAATCCGTCATCAGGATATAATCCCAACGGCAGGGAGGCAATAATTCCATATTGATAATATTTTGCATTGAAATAATTTACAAGATTATAAATGGTAAAAACATTAAGATCAATTGTCTCTGATTGCACATAAGATACCGAAGAGCTTATTGTCATCAATGCATCAGCAATGACAATAGTGACGTAATCAGAAGAAGAAAAACTGTTTGGCAGCAATGGATTAATAAAAAAATTTAATGCAGGAGTAGAAACTGGATCTTTGGAAAAAGACTGTGGCATTTCTGCAAATAATCTTTGCAAAACAGTCTGTTGCGGTGGAAGTATTGATGGAAGTGACATCTCTTATCTCAGAGTGATTGTTCCGGGAACAAGAATGTACCCAACAGGTGGAACAACTACAGTCTGCTCTGTTCCCGAAACGTTAGGAAGAGAAACAATCACCGAAGCAACTCCCGGCGTTTCCATGATTTTTTGCGATAGTGTAGATTTCTGAAGGATTTTACGGATTGGCAACGAAGAAAAATAAGGAAGCAAAGATGTTGTTGTGTCAGAGTATGTTTGCGGAGGAAGCCAGCCTCCTGAGGGCTTGGTGATGGTTGCCACAAGTCCCCAACTGGTGTTTTCCCATCGAAGCAATTCGTAACTTGCCATTGACGCAACTGGAGTGAAAGATACAATGTTATTGATTTGCGCTGAGCATGACGCAACGTAAAATACCGAAGAAGGATATGAGCGATTTCCGTTTGCATCAACAGCGATCAATTGATACTGATACGAAATAGATCCTGCAGATACTACAGTAACTGAAGTAATAACAGGAAGATCAAAACCGTCACTAATGTCAAGACTTGAAAAATATGTTTGTATGGCCAATGTTATTGGAGAAGAAACCAAATCTAGTGAATATCCTGAGTTTGGAGTGACTGACACAAAAACATTTTGTGTTTGCACCGTCGATTTTTTTACCGTTACTGGAATTCCTGCGGGCTTGTAGCCAGCATGCTTTATTCCTTGATCATCAATAAAACCATTGATGATTTTTTGACAATATGCAATGAGCTCTGCGCTGCATCCTGTATCGACATTGTTGTGGATATAAAGATCTACAACCTGATTTGAAGGTTCATAAGCCAAGGATTTTACAACTTCTTCGTATACAACTCCATTGTCATCATAAAGGCGTGCATTTTGTGCGCCAGTCTCAAGAGCATAACTTGTTCCTTTGGCCAAATCTTGCAAAACTTTTCCAAATCTTACACGCCAGTCTTCTTCCGTTTCGGTATCATATCCGGTTACAAAAGCACTTGGATTAGTGCCACTGGCAATTCCATAGATGGAAGAAACAATGCTTGTAACGGTGTTGGCTGGAGTGTTTCCAAGACTTCCACTTGAAGATGCCTGCACCGTTGTTGATCCAGAATCAGAGAATGCGCTAATGGTAAATGCTGAAGAAACGGTGTAGTATTTTGAAGTTCCCGGTACGTTCAGTTGAACACCAGCAGGTATGAGTATTGACCCTTGAACAGCAAAAGCATTGGATTGAGTTGGCCAAAATCTTGATGAGTAGATAATACTGGGATCAAAAATTTGCCATGAATTTGCATTGAGAGATGAGGTCACTTTGCCGACAAAAAATGGTATTGTCCACCGCCCAGTTGATTTGTAAGAAATATAGGTATTTGTCGTTATGCTAAAACCTCCATTGTCGTAAAAATAATTATAAATTGTGTCATAAAAACAAAGATTTTCACTCATGTCGCTTGTGGTGCTTCTATACACCCTGTATCCTGTGGCGGAGGAAACAGACTGCCAAGAAATAAATGCGGTGCGGTTTGATTGCGAAAAAACATTTGATTGATTAAACGTTTGCGGAGAAGAGCCAACACTTTCTCCGGAATTGGTCAATGTTGATACACTCCAATAATATCGTAATGAACCACTCATTGATGTAGAAGAAACACTTTGAGCAATATTTATTTCGTACGTTGTGGCAGAAAGAGCTTTGATAATCTTGGTTCCAGAAACAACTCCTCCGGATATGATCTGTCCGGCAGTAATGTATCCGGTGACTCCAGAAACAGTCAAGGTAGTTCCGCTAATAGTTCCAGTAAAGCTTGAAGATTCATAAAGTATTGATCCACCACTGGATGCAGTAATAGAAATGGAAGAAGGCGAAGACAACGACAAGTTGGTTTCAGCGCGATACACATTGTACGCTGTTGGCGCAGACGCACCATCGCCTGCATTTACCGGATACCAATTGAAATTTGCAATTGATCCCGAAAGTCCAGTGCGAACACTCGCGCCAAGCGTTTCGGATTCAACACCGTTGGTGATGTTAACAGCCGTTACTCCCCAAGACATCTGAGCTGTTGGCCATTTTCCATAAGCGGGATAAAGAACAATGCTGCTTGTGGCGTTTGCAGTGTAATCGCTGATATTGTATGTGCCAGTTACTCCCACTCCGGTCATTACAGCAGAAGGACAAATTGTACTGGTGCCACTGTACGGAGTGTCTTTGGGAAAAGCTGAAAAACCAAATTGCGTAATTGTTCCAATAAGGGAGCCTGAAGCATAAAGTCTTTGATTGGTTGTTATGTTGCTTGTTCCCGTGTATGTTCCTACTGTCAAAACAGAGGTGTTTGCCGAAATTGTTCCATTCAACTGCGCAGCAGTGGCAACCACTCCGGTGTCTGTAAATGATGTTGTTCCGGTAACATAATAATATATCGAATTGAACATCTGTTGATTATCTGCTCGATAAACTTTATATCCTATTGCGTTGGGAACTGCGGTCCAAGACAGAGTCACTTGTTGAGTGGAACCACCAGAGAGCGTTGCACTGACTGGTGTGCTTGCAGGTGATTCGACAAAGTTGTATGGAGACGCATATAAGGAATACGTGGCAACAAGTCCGGTTGCTCCAGATGCATAACTGTTTCCTGCACTAGTAACCGAAAAAGAAGTGATTGCTCCAGAAAAAGTGACCGTTTCGACCCGTATTTTTCCCGTAGATCCGCCAATGATAAGAACATCTCCCACCGTGTAGCCTGCGCCTGCGCTCGCAATGGTTGCTGCCGTCGTAACGGTGGTCGCTCCGGAAGCAAGGCTGAATGTGGCTCCGCTCCCTGAAAGCGCTCCATGCTTGAACACTCCGGTCACACTCCAGTAATATGCGCTTGGAGGTAAATACCCTCCTGTTGATGCAATGTTGCCAAGAGTCATGGTGGGTGTTGAGGAAAATTTTCCGTAAGCAGACATTGTTGTTGCATTAACAGTTTGTGTTGGTCCGCTTACCGTATATGTTCCAAGACCTCCGGTTGATCCAGATCCATACGCAATGATCTGCGTGCCGTCTGCTGCTCCTGATATATGATGACCGATCAACAACTTTCCGGTCGGAACTGACCCACTGACGGTGAGTGTGTTTCCAGCGATTGCTCCAGTAAATGTAATGGAAGATGAAGAGAATGTAGTGGATAATCCAGAAGGCGCAGAAAGTTTTTTTCGATAAAACGTATATTTTCCATACGCTTTTGTTGCTTCTTGCAATGGAAGTCCAAACGCTTGTTTGACTGAATTGCGCACTGATTCCACAACGCCTTGGGCAAAAGAAACATTCTGACGAAATATTTCCTGTGCAACCGACTCAATGATCGAACGAATGATCGATCCTTGACTAAAGTCATTGACAAGCGTTGTGTGGCCAGCAAGGTACGCGGCCATTGACGCGGCAATATCTTCTTGTCTTTTTAGTTTAAAAGAAATATTTTCTACCATGTTTGTAATATACCAAATTCCTTTTCTGAGTCACGCTTGGTTTAAATGGGCAAAGCAATTGGCGAAAAATTGATCTGCGTTGAATCCGACGACCCCGAAGAAACCTGAATAAAAAGATTGTCAATGATCAGTGAGGAAAGTTGCGCATCAAAATACATACTGAGGTCGTTCACTTTGTATATTCTTGTTTCGTTGTAAAGAGTAAGAAGCAATGCCGCTTTTGCTCTACTGACAAAAGAAATGAGATATTTTTCTCCTGTAAAGTCAATGACATAATTGCCATACGTTGGTTGAGTTCTCAATTGATTGACGGCGGTTGTCAGTCTTGAGTAAATTGCTTGACGAACATTGGCAATGCCCGTCACTGTTGTGAGGTCTGATTCTGCATATCCGTTAAAAGAAACAATTCCGTTTTTATCAAGCAGTATATCGGTGCCTAGCATGTTCATGAATTGATTTGCGTCTGCATTGTTAAAAATTAACTCGGAAGATCCTTCTGCCAAAATTGGCAACAAAAGGGTGTCACCGGGTTTTAATACTTGCGTGGTAAGTGCAAACGGATTTTCATGAATGCCATACATGGTACCTGCTGGATACGAATGCGTAAATCCAATTTTGGATGTATTTGAAATTGGAACATAGACGCTTGAAGAGGATAGCGATAGTTGTTCTTGATAGGTGTCATTGACACTGGTAAATGTACTTTGCAAGGACTCTGAACCAGAAGCAGTCGATATATAGACTCTCACGGCGACAGTGCCGGTTGGCCAAGTTGTCGGCGAAGAAATTTGCATTTGGAATCCAGCTGGCACTGTGTAGGGAACTGTTGCTCCGCTATCGCCGTTGATGGTGTTTGGTGATGCAAGCGTTTCTCCAGTAATGCTCGCACTTGAAGGTCCAGAACAATACGTAAAACGGACGTGATAATTTCTCACAGTTGTAAATAAAGAGTTTGGAATTAACGAGAGCATTCCCACGTTAAAAGCAGAGGAGGATGGAGGACTAATTGACGGAACGTCAAACACGATTGTGCCAGCAGGAATGGTGACGGTAGTATATCCATCAGTCGAAATTGATTGCGTATTGTTTGGATAATAGGATTTTATAAAAAATTTTTCAAAAATAACCGCGCCTTGATCTCCATATCTTTTGATTGAAAAAACAGCTTGTGGAGACAACACTACTGAAGGAATGGTTCCTGATGTGACATCTGACAAAATATTCACGGAATAGTCATTGATTGATATAAAATTTGATGCAGAAAGTGTTCCTTGTGCCCGCACTGTTCCCATTTGATCGTATGGATCGATTGAAATAAAAGGCGTGCGCAGACGATTCAAGGAAACAATCGATGGCCATTCGCTCAATCGCCCCAATTGTTGCTGAGCAATAAGCTCTAATGTGTCGTTTTGCTTTATGGTGTATTTTTTGTACGTAGCCATTATTTACATTACCTTTGAGGATAAGAAAAATTTGTTCCGGAAATAAGCTCGTACAATTTTTTGTCTACAACAAATGGCGCTGCGTAATTGTTATAAGAAATGATGTTCTGTGTGACATCCCACTGTTCAAATTGTTCCAATGCGTTTAATCCAATTGTGTTAGAAGACAAAGTAATTCCACCATCAATTTCGCTGATATATGTCGCGTATTGTTGTGATGTAAGCATATACCATTCCAAGTCTGCAATGATTACTTCAATTTCTGCCAGATATACGTTTGACAACAAGGGCGCGTTTGAATCAAGATCCGCGCGAAAAGAAGAAACAGCTTTTTTTGCAGATCTGCAAAGACGCGCAACGTAAAACCGTGTTGATTGCGGAAAGTACATGCTACACTTCCAGCAAGCATTGACAAATTGCATCAAAAATGCAATCGAGTGATATTTTGCTTGAACGTTGATGACTTCTTGTGGCAATCTTGCATATTTTGCATTTTCAGGTATTTCGTATTTATTGATGTTTTGTGTTACGCCTTGATTTGAGTAATAAACTTCAACTGCCATGTTAAAAATCCTTTATTCTTCAGCAATTCTAGGATAGTAAATTTCTGTCTTTTCTGGAAGCTCAGCAGTGTCTGAAGAAGTTATATGTTTATTATATTTTTTTAAGTATTCAACTTTACTTGAATTGCCATTGCCAGTGGCATTCAACTGTGACTGTGTAATATACCTATCCGCAATTGTTGTTAATGTTCGTGGGTTGTCTGCTGTTCCCAATTGAGTGCCCACCGTTGCAGCATACACCAGTCCTTCTTTGTTGATTGTGCCTCCCGTAATGAGTTGCAATGTAGAACCAGTAGTAATGGTTTTTATTCTTATTACATCTTTGCCATTTTCGGCATTAATTTTTGTTGCTTGCCTTTTAAACGCATCATGATACTCAGAAGTCATTCCTGTTTTTTGAAAAGTTATTTCCATTTGTGCATCATAAAACATAGTGAGAATAACGTCATTTACTGATGCAGATAAAGGTGTAGCATTTTCTGATACTCTGTAAATATCTTTAGTGATATCATTAATAATAATTCCAGTAGTGTTATCAATTTTAGACACTGTACCTTTAAAAAATGACTTTATTTCTGAAAGCAATGTTATTGTTTCAATTTTTTCAGGCACTCTATAGACAACAAGTTTTTGTGCGCTTGCTTGTTCCGCTGCTGTTTTTGCAGCGTTTGCATCAATGACAAGAGTGGAGCCATTGATGCCAACATTTGTTGGAGCTGGTGTTTGATATGTGGCGGAAAAAGTATCTTCGCTCAAGCAAATGAAATTAATCTGATACCTGAACAGAAGCGGTTCTGTAACACTTCTTTTGATAATAAAATCTTTTATGGTCACTTTCCATTGTCCAAACTCTGGAGCGTCCGGCATTGAGATGTTCAATGTCAAATTTGCAAATGCGGTTTGACCTTTTTTGCACGCTTCGTGATAGAGTTGGCAAATATATTTTAATAATTGATAGGATAAGTGTCCAGCACCACGATTGCTCATGGACAAACCGCCTTTTCCGTACATGAATCCGGTGGTTCCTTGAAAGCTAATCATGGTCGTTCCTGCGCCCAAATTGTCAACAAACGTATTTCCGCTAATGTTCTGATATACCGTGACTCTTGAAGGAGTGTTTATTTCAATTTCCTGAGGAGGCACATAAAAAGTATACGTGTTATCAGTACCGTCTTGCGTGTTCTTGTATGCAAGAGTCACAAAAGCAGAAGATCGAGTGTCTACAATGTTCGGTTTTTTGAAAGTGGTTGCAGGATTTGCAGGAAGAGCCATCATTACTCCTTGTAGTTATATGAAAGTAGATCATATTATATAAAAAAATACAACCTTGACGCTAGAGATAAGGCGAAAATTACGTTTGCTGAGAAGCAACAGAAGCAGGACTAGATGCTATCAATGCCTCATAGTCAGAACGGTTTTTACACGAAAGTTGCTCATGCTTCCAAAGCCTCCACCCGCTGCGCCAGTTCCTTGATGGCATTCACTAACAAGGGGACAAGTTCGGTGTACCTTACGCCGAGTCCTCCTGAGACTTTTCCTGTCTCCTCGTCAGTGATGAGGTCTGGAGTGTCATTATCCACCGCTTCTGGAAGGACGACTAGTACATCCTGTGCAATCAAGCCCACCCGAGTCTTGGCATCAGGGTTGTCCGCATCTCGTTTCCACGTGAACTTGACGCCGGTAAGTTGATTCACCTTGTCAAGAGCGTTGGCAATAGGTTCCTTTACGTCTTTGATCCGAGAGTCAGAATTGGCACTCCATGCAGTTTGGTTCTGGCTCATATATACGCCGTTATCTCCATCAGCGTCAGTTAGGTATAAAGTCGAACCACTAGCACACCACAGGTTCCACTTGTCGTTTCCATTGTATCTCCAACTATAATATGAGTTATATCCTGTTACTGTTGCGTTGGTAAAATATGAATGTCCTGCTGTACTTGCAGTGGCTACGGCTGCATTTGCGGCACGTGATAAAATAGGGGATTGTACCGTTAGTCCATAATTTACATCTGGACTCGTGGTCCCAATGCCGACGTTTCCTGATGGATTTAAAATAGTTATTCTTGCACTTAATGATGGCGACAATTTACATAAACCAGTGTTTCCAGTAGCAGGATACACAGTTGATCCGTTATATGTAAAAATATGTCCAACTGTAGAGACCGATGCTCCAATATCAAACCATGCTGTATTTCCCACAAAGGTAATAGTGTATTTTGTTCCGCTCACTAATCCTGTTGTTGGATTAAATGCACTAGCGCTATTATCTCCTTTATCATTTCCATATAATGTGATGTTAGATGGCTGATATGCCATGCCACCAAGGTAGCTTTCGGGAAGTGTGACGTAACGAGGTGTATACGGGAAAACAAGCGGTGCCCAAGAAAAATCATCTCCGTAGCGACCAATTGCTCTGTGTGCCTGACCTCCCGTATCAGAATATGAACTAATTTCTGAAAAAGCAGCTTTCCCGCGAACGTCAAGAGTTGCATCGGGAGCAATAGTTCCAATACCGACGTTGCCAGCAGAAGAAAAATAAACTCTTGATGTTCCTACTGCAACATTAACTGCAGATCCACTACGAAAATCCAATCCGCCATTAGAGCCTCGAATAGTATAATTATTGCCGCTTGTAGTAATTGCTGTAAATGCAGTTACGTTAGATACTGATAAACTGGAAGAATTATTTACGAAATACGTTCCTTGCCGCCCTGTTGTGCCAGTAAGTTGTTCTAGAATAGTTACAGTTGAAGTGATACCGGCCCAAGTAATTGTTTGCCCAACAGAAAGCGTACTTGATGTTGACAAAGAGCCAACTGAAAGCGTTGTGCCAGATAATGTTCCTAAACCATAAACAGCCACAGAATCAAAATACAAACCTGTTGATATTTCATTATCATCAGTTCGTCGTTTCATTTGCAATCCAGCATAACTAGTTCCGGCTATTTCCAGTGTCGTTGCTGGAGTAGTGGTCCCAATGCCGACGTTGCCAATAGTGGTCACTGTTCCTGCATTGATTGCAAGCGTTTGGTTTGAGGCCGTAGCATTGAATGTTCCATACAACAGTGCTTTTGATTTATCTCCCGCAGTATCCGTGCGGTTTTGATTATCTATATAGAATGCATTGCTTCCAGTTTCATATTTTCCCGCAAAATATCCTAGAGCAACATTACCTGATCCCGTAGTTGTATATAAAGCACTCGAACCAACTGCAGTATTTGTTCCTCCGGAAATAACGGTGTAGAGTGCGTTTGCCCCTACCGCTGTGCTGTTTGTTCCTGCAATAATATTTTTAAGAGATTGAGATCCTATGCCGGTGTTTGCTGTGCCTTTTGATGCAGAAAGCGCAGAGTATCCAAGACCTGTATTATATGATGCATTAAAATCACTTGAATATAACGCATACGATCCAACACCAGTAGTATACGAACCACCATATTGGTTTAATGCGCCGTATCCAATAGCAACATTATCATAAGTAGGATCGCCTGTTTGAAGTGTATCTGCTCCAACAGAAGTATTTCTAATTCCGGAACTAGTTGCTAATGCTTGCGATCTGTACCCAATAGCAGTATTATTTATGCCGGTATATTTTCCGGCAGAAACACCAAGAGTAGTACCGCTTGTAGCATTACCCCCAGTGCCTACGGTTACGCCATGAATAGTAATGTCATCGGTAAACGAACCAGTAGTAAAAGTTCCTGCAGTGCTTGCTGTTGCGCTGGTTATTCTTCCCTGCGCGTCAATGACAAGCGTTGCATTGGAATACGTTCCGGCAGTAACCGCGGTGTTTGCCAGTGAAATGGTTGTCGCACCTACGCTGTTGTACGCAGAACCAGAACTGGACAACAATCCGGTACCAATGGTCAACGATGCGTTTCCCCCGATGATTGTCTCTTCACCCGACGATCCATATCTGGAATACATTTTTCCATCTGATTTAGCGTATATTGAAACAAGATTATCTCCCGGAGCATTTTGTGTGCTCACGGTAGCAAATTTCAGATTTGTTCCAATAATCAGGGAGGTAGTATTAATAGGCATGCTATTATCCTACCGAAAAACTTTCTGACGGAGTATTGAGTGATATGCTTCCGGATTTACTTGTTATGCTGATTGATGTTGCAGAAACAATGCTGATTGATCCATTTTGATCAATAGTGATTGACGTTCCTGATGGATGAGAAAATGAAATAATTCTTGGTTCATCTGTTGGAATATTCCAAGGTCTTGCGCCTGCGTGTTTCGTGTTTTTTGCGTCAAGGTCTGTCAAGCCATATCCTTCAGAAGCGGGCGCAATTTTCAGGAACGTGCCATCCGGAAAAGAAAATTCATAGGTTCCGTTGTGTGCAAGCCTGCTATAAACATTACTGGCATGTCGGTCAATACGAGTACCGGGTTCATCAAATGAGAATTCATTTGGCCCAGCGGAAACAAAGCCCATGCATATTGGGCGTAGCGGGTCTCCTCCAATGAAATCTATGACTGCCAATGCGTCAAGCACTCCACTGAATTCCGCGGCTTGTTGTGGATATTCGACATCGACTTCAGTAATTGTCGGCAACCAATGCAATCCTTCGGACTGTGTTGCCATGGTGGACAGTACCGGAACATTATTCCATGGACCGGCACTCTTCTGATTGGCCATTCCGATGCAGTTGATAGTACGTTGTTCCCAATTGACGTAGGTAATCCGAGCGTAAATGGATCCCGGAATTTTTGCAAAAGGACTTACTTCTCCATCTCTTTTGGGTCTCATTCCGGCTGATCCGTAAAGCGAACTCGTTGTTCTCATTGTTACAAATTTTCTGTTTCAAATTTTATTTTATTGAGTGTTTCAACGCCAGAAGCCGTTTTGGTGGTTAAAAATCCAAGATCAGGATTGTAATTGCCCCAAACCGATCTATCTTTGAATTCCGATTGTTTCATTTTCCATTTTTCAGGAATCACGCCTCTCGTGACGCCAATCTTTGTCAAGTAACTTGGAGAAGGATACACTTGCCATGTATGCTCTACGCTTTCAATGTAATATTGTTCACCTGTCTCTTCTATTGTAAGATATTGACCAATTTTCACCAATGGGTTTCCGGGTATTGTAAGGTAGCCTGAGTACAATGCATCGGTAAATGAAAGTGTTTCCACTGCCCAAGCATTTACATCCGGCAATATTTCTTGAATTTCAGCGCCTTCCCGATCCTCTGTCGCGCTGGATTGCAGATATCCCATCCAAGGAATTTCCGCAATAAATGGGCGAAAACCAAATCGTGCAATGCCTCCTTCGTCATAATAAGGATTGGTAATGACTCCGGCGGTTCCTTGTGGAACATCGTCTGGAATTGCAGTGACGGCTTCTTCTGACCCCATGACTACTCCGCTTAATTGACAATAAAAATACGTGTTGCGATCTGTTTCCGAAAGTCGTACTTGTTTCTCAATAATATTGGATAATGATATATGACATTCATCAGGAGCTTTGGAAATCCAAGGATCATTACCGGATCTTGATTGCAAGGGATAATTGCCGTATCCATTCTTATACGGAGTCCATCGTACATTGATGACTGATTCTGATTCATTGTCTTGCATAAACATTTCAATAAATGGCTTCTTGCAATAATACTCAATTAAATCCCAATAGGATCCAGTAAATGAGTTGATAATCGGCGTAGAAAGAACGCGGAATTTTTGTCGTCCTGATTGCATGGGTAGATTGATATTTGATTTGATAGAGTAATTTTGTATGCCGGAAAGATTGGCAATCTTTATATATTCGTCTTTGTATACACTGGTAATGAATACATCTGCCCATTCCGACAATGGAAGAATAACGTCCGATTCAGTCTTCTCTGCGCTATTCACTTTGTCAAATAAAGCAAAAATTTGTCCATAAATTGCAATGGCTTTTTCGGTAAGATCGGGCGGAATAAACAATTGTTTCCTTTCAATGATCTTGGTCAAGTCCGCTCCTGTGATGGTGTGCATTCTTGTGGGAGCACCAGAAAATCCTTGCGAAACAGATTCTTGCACCTCAATGGTCTCAACCAGTCCTCGCATGACAATAGTGGGACGGCTTGAGGACGTGATTCCACCCGATTCATTCCTATTTCTATCCAAACGTATTTCGCAATACTCGTGCATGCCGATAGGAAGGGCAACCATTCGATTTTCTTTGAGCAGTGGTCGCAACATGAGGGAAAACGAACCGCAAGCATTTGCGATGGATTTTGAGGTTCTGCCGCTAATGACCATATCGCTGATGTCAATTCCTCCGGCAATGATCTGATGGCGAAATGTGCCTATTCTGCCTTCATACGCCTTGTTCAAGTTGATGCTCATATCTGACCGCCGTTTCCGACAACAACTCGTGCGCCACCACCATTCGACACTTTTCCGAATATCTGTCCATTGGCATCTTGTTCCAAGCGAATAGTGATGTCAAGCTTGTCGGCAGCAGCTCCTCCTGCCGATCTTGGTGCCGTACCGCCTGCCGTACCGTTTGCCCCTGTTGCGCCGTTTGCCCCTGTTGCGCCGTCTGCCCCTGTTGCGCTGCCCGTCCCTGTCACTGGCGCACTTCCTGTCACTGGTGCTGCTCCTTGTCCTACGCGGCTGCTGTCAGTAATCGCATCAGAAGCACTAACTTCATCCCACAATTGATTGGCATCACGTATGCTATAACTACCGTTAGCTACGCGACCGCCCCAACTGGCTGTAGAGGTCACGCCACTTTTTCTGCGAAAAGCGTTTGCAGTAAATCCCTTTGTTTCATCAGAAAGTTTTCCAAGGACTTTGCCTTCTCCAACTTTTACTCCTTCTGAGTCCTTGGCGTCAGCGAGAGCCTTTTTCCATTCATCACTAAGCTCAACTCCGCCATAATGAAACACTGTTCCCTTATCATCTTCATAATCAATAAAGCTTCTTTTGCCACCGCCCTCGACATCCTCTTCTCCGGCACTTCGAATGGTTCCGCCTTTTCCAGAACCAATGCCAATTTTTTCCTCAAAGTTGCTGCTGCCTTGCAGTCCGGTAATGGTGACGCCTTTTTCGCCCATTTTTCGAGTTGACCCTGATTGAAATCCGGTAGCTCCAGAGATCATATATCCCGCGCCTGCTCGACGGTTATCGGCACTGGCTCCTCTTGATGTGTCAATATCAACAGCTTTCCCGTTTACAAAATATTGTCCTCTTTCGCCTTGCTCCTGCTTTCCGTAAATAACTGGTAAGCCCTTGCTGCCATCAGCAGTATCTTTGTCTGCTTTTCTTTGTCGATCTGCTGCCGCCATTTCAAGAGCTTCTTTTCGTTCACGGTTAAATCTTATTCTTTGCGAATCTCGCAACGCTTGGGTATGAAAATTTCTATTTAGATGTTCATCGCTGACCTTGTAGTCTGAAATTTTGTTAATTTTTTCTTCATCAGAAAGTTTTCCAATTGCATCAGCGTCCATTCCCGCAAACGCACCCTTGATAATAGTGTTTGTGCCGCCTTGTCCGTGTTGCACTGCCGTGGAAAACAAGATTCCTTTCAACGCGTTTCCAGATACACCAAATTCTTTGCGATACGTATCGAGGATTGGATCTAGATATCCTGCTTTTGCGAGTCGTGCTTGTTCGTCCTTGAATCGCGCATCAGTTTTTCCTAACTCTTGAAATTTTTTCTTGAACTCCGCACTGTTGACTGCCATTCCCTTGAAATGTTTGTCCGCGTAACTTGTGCCATCACTAGTCTTGGCGTTTTGCAGCATTCTTTCAACATTGCTTTCTCCAGTACGCATTTGTTGTCCGTTGTTCAAGGAAGTCCATTGAACCAATCCGTAGCTTGGGCCACCCGGATCATCTTTGCCGTCAGACACGCGCCCTGCATCTCCGCCACTTTCGCTCTGATAAGTAATTTTGGAAATTGCGTCCCAATCCGCTCCAACGTCGCCTGCAGGGCCAACTGTGCCGCTGCCCGGTCCCTTGAAACTTCCGCCTCCGGACCCTGCACGCGCACTGGGTTTGGGCGTTGTGGTGCGGCCATTTCCAGTTCCTGTCTGTGCAACAATCTTGACGGCATCAGCCATTCTCTGGTCGGCGCGACTGTCGCGAATTGCGTCGCCTACGTTATCGTCCGGTGTGTAGTTGATAATTTGCGGATTAGATACGTTGCCTCCACCGCCACCGCCGCCACCACCGCCACCACCGCCACCACCGCCACCACCGCCACCGGGCTTGCCGCTAGGGCCAAGATTGCCCTGAATCGTACCTTCGACAATCAGTGTAGTGACGCGCATGGTTGTGACATTGGCCAACGAAATGTCGGCACTACCGCCTCCACCGCCTGCTCTGCCGCCTTTTTCGCCCTCTCCGCCACCAGTGACCCAATCATAGAGATTACTTCCGGCAGAATATCCTAGTCCAGCCGCGCCTGCGCTGCCCAATAAGCCGACACCTCCTGTGGCTGCAGCAAGGCCTCCAACGGCAAGAGCTCCTCCTGCGAGACCAGCCAGAGTCCTTCCAAAGGAATGCTTTTGTGTTTGTTTGTCGTCACTCATCATTCCGGATACGTCGTGATATGCCGAATATGCACCTGCAGCAATTCCTCCAAAAGCCAATCCTTTTCCAATTACCTGACCTGCACCACTAGAAGCAAATCTTGATAAATTGCCCATCAAGCGAGAACCTAGTCCGGGACCGGATGATCCGGGACCACCAGCAGCCGCGTCTGCTGCTGCCTCGACACCCGCCCCCATGAAATTTCGTATTCTTTTGTAAGAATTCATTGTCATTCCCACTGCACCCGCGCCAAGTCCGGAAGCCACAAGCGTACCGAGTCCAACAGCAGCATTGCGTGCATATCTGCTAGTGTTATCTTCCATGTTTTGCGGATTGTTTCTCACAGCTGTCGGATTTGTTCCCGCTGCAGCCCTGAATGATTCGCTGAGCCTGTCCATTGAGGGAGCAAGAACTTCTGCCATTCGCGAAGACAAATCCTTGATTGCACCCGTCAAATCCGTCATCGCAACTTGCGGATTCTCCAGTCTGTTTCCACCTAAATTCAATTCACCATTTTTGCTTGCAAGTGCAGATAGCGCCTGTTTGCGCATGTCTTCAACATCGGTGCCATTTTTCATGACATCTTGTAATTTTGAAAGTGTTTCTTGTCCTCCTCGCGTTTGCGTTTTTTCACCGGCGGCCTTGATTGTTGTATTGAGAGCGTCTTTTATCTCTGATGCACTTTCGGCTGCTCCGAGCCGCGTGGCAAGCTGCATGGTCCCTTCTGATCCCTTGTCTGTTCTGGCCATGATCGACTTGTAATCTGATGAGACCCGACTCAGATTATCTTCTGATTTCAACTCTGCTATATTGTCTTTTCCTTTCGGACTTGTGATTGCTTTTGAAACTTTTAACATATCCTGCATGGTGTCATACGACATTCCGTACTTGTTGGCTAACATGTTTGAGGCAATCATGGATCTGTTTGAATCCAGTTTATTTATGTCACCGCCCATGGTTTTGAAAGCGCCAGAGTAAATTTTAGCCTTGGCTTCAATATCTCCACCTTCCATGGATCTGCGATAATCAACCATGCTCTTGATGCCGAAACCACCTGCTTGCGGATTTTGTTGAGAATAAACCGCCATTCCTAGTGTGTCCTTGCCCATTCCAGACATCAGCTTGTCCAAACCGGCCATGAGCTGTGGTGCGCGTTCCTGAATGGAGCGAGCACGAGGATCGGTACCAACACTCCCGAGCATGTCCTTGTTCACCTTGGCCATGGCATCCCCAAGTTTCTGAGGATCAACAAGCCCGCCGCGAGAAGAAATTGTCTGAGTCAATTCCGACATGCTAGCCATGACTTCATCCAAGCGATCAAACAACTTGCCCTTTGCCAATGTTTCCGCTATGGTTTGCGCAAATGCTTTTTGATCTCCTCCCGCAAAGCCAGCGGCTTGCCCTCCACCACCGATTGCACCGGCTCGACCCAATGCTTCAACAGTTCCTTGATACACGCCGCGGTCTGCTCCAAGCCCGAATGCGCTTTGCAAGCTGCTGTCGGCCTGATCCTGAGCTTGTCTTGTGTTTAACGATCCCTTGAACCGTGTTGATGTTTTTGAATATTGAAACGCTTCCTCAAATGAAGCTCCGGTTCCAATTGCGGATTGACGCAACCGGTCACGGTAATTCTGAATGCCCATGGACGAATCAAGTGTTCGTCGCGACAGTTGCCCAATCTGGTAATCCTCAGCACTTGCAGCGCCCATGTTTGAAATGACCGCACCAGATAATGCGCTTGCGCCAGCTTTGACAAGGCTGAATAATCCCGGACCTTTGACCTTTTTTGGCTCTTGGAATGGAGGAGGAAGGTATGGAGCTCCGCTTGCCGCCTGAGGCCCAGTGGGGAGTGGTGGAGCTCCCCCTGCTCCCTGAGGCCCAGTGGGGGGTGTTGAGGCTCCCCCTGCTCCCTGAGGCCCAGTGGGGAGTGTTGAGGCTCCCCCTGCTCCCTGAGACCCAGTGGGGAGTGTTGAGGCTCCCCCTCCACTGTTGGGCGGAGTGGGGGGGCTTACTCCTCCCGTATTCGCTGCAGGGCCAGTGCCGGTTGCTAATTTGCCCGATGCGGCAACGGCAACAGAAAGCTTATCAATAGTTCCGGAGAGTTTACCTAAGGCTGTCAAAAGAGCAGGATCGCCTCTTGACGGGAGTGGGCCAATTCGTCGTTCTATGTCTCCTTTTGAAGGTCCGGGCGCCATACCAACTTTTCCTTACTCTAATGTTTCAATCGTATCCCACAAAGAATCATCATTTTGCAGTTTATCTATCATTTCCCAGTACTCTTCATTATTAATACCATATGAAGTAGTTGTGCTTTCTACCCTGCTTGATTCGAGCTGTCTGGTAGCTTCGGTAACATGCATTGGAATGTTTGAATTACTCTTTACAGTATACTCTTTGTCATATTCATAGGGAACAGACTCTACGGGCTTGATGTCTTCTGAAGCATCTTTGGTAAACTGATATTTTTCATTCTTGACCGTATACTCGGTTTCAATACCGAAACCATTTGGAGGAGGCAATACGCCTCCATATGGCTGGAAGTATGTAAAGGGCGCCATTTTGAGATCGAGGGAATCGTCTCCCCAATTTCGTATGCCCCAACGCACTTCGTTCCAGTATTGCCTGCGATAAAAATCTATGTGCGCGACATCTTCCTCTACTGGAGTTTTGTAAAAAACAGGAAGAGGAATATTATACTGAACTCTATACCACTCCATTATTTCGGAAGAGTAGAGTTCGCGCAAGGCGCGTTCTTGCAAATATTCCCTATACTGCTGCTCTTGAGGCCCGAAAGGAATTTCTCCAGTTTTCCCATTCGCGATAATAGTACTGAAGGTCTTCAAATTCGTAGATGTTCTCAATAAACGTATCGATATTGCCGTTGCAATACACAGGCAGATATCCCGGAGCTTGCGTGACAAACTGCAGCATGACAGACATCCATGTCATTTCATAGGTCCGGTTATCAACGTTCAATCCCTGCAATGATGTTGCGACAGCTTTGCCAGCAAGACGCTGCAAGTTCATGTGTCCACGCACTACGCCGATTCTTCCAGCAGGTCCGTCAATTTCGAGCGGTTTATTGGGGTCATACGCTTTTGTGTCTTGTGTAAACTTCGGGCGATTCGTTGCTTTCGCGAGATCTACAAGTTCTTGAATGGACTCCGTGCTGTTTGTGTCTGCAATGGTCTCGTTATCAGGTTTGGGGGGCATGTATTTCTCCTTGCAAAAGATGAATGACTATATGGATCATACCATACAGTCATTCATAATTGTTTCGGCTATTCTACCAATGACAAGAAAGACGTATCGATTACAAGGATGTACTAGCGTGTCGTATTGCTGCCACTGCCAGACGCTGACGTTGTCACAACAGGAGTAGGAATCGCCTTATCAGGAGCAGTTCCTCCCTCGCCTCCTGTTCCGTTGCTCAAGTTGCCATCTCTATCAAGTGCTACAAACTGACATTGATGAACAACAATGGCGTTTGCGCCCACCCGAACGGTCCCACTGTTGAAATAGCAATTTTTATAGGTAACAAGTGGAGTTGATACAGGAAGATTGTTTTCCATGTATTGTTGAACAATTTGAATATCAAAAGTCTTGCCGTGAAGAACTCGTAGCGCTCCCGCCGGTCCAGTGGAGCCTTTTGTAGAGGCTTTTAGTTGCGCCTCTGTTGCGGATCCCATGTTCTTCGATGTATTTGCCAATGAAGAACCAAGCGTATTTTCAGCCGAAGAAAGGAAACCAAAATTTCCTGCTCCGTTAGGCTCCAGATTTGCATCAATAAGGCTGGTGTCTCGCAACACCATGACACTCATGCTAATTGAATGTTGCGCCACTGTAGGCACGTACTCAATCGCTTGCAACTGCCCAAGAACGTGAATGGGCTGCATGCCATAATTGTCAGTGCAGTCGGCCTCATTTGCAAACCCAACGGTTCTTCCGTCCATTTTGATTAAAACTTTTCCGCCTACAAGTACTCTGCTATTGCTTAAATCGGCCATTGTCAAATACTCCTTTTTCTACCTTTTAGGAAACGTAAGCGGTAATCAAAATGTAGTTGGCTGGTTTGGCTGGAGAAATGTTGAAATCAACGTATATTGAATCTCCCACTGCACGTACATTTACTCCGGTATATGCAGGATACAAAGAAGGATTTGTAGGATCATCAACAATGTATCCTGAGTTCTTTGCCTCTTCCAATCCTGAAATTGCAGACCTGAGAATCTCACTCTTCAATTGCATTGTATTCTTTAAGCCAACAAACTGGGAAATTCTTTCGCGAACCAGCTTCATGGTTGCATCAGCAGCGCGAACTGTGCTGATTTCCCTGCGAGCAAACTTCAGATCTCCCGTCCATGTTGTCAAAGATTGAACAACTACAAATCCTCTTGCAGGATCATTTCTGAATGTAAATACTCCGTTATTAACCAGATCGTCAATGGTCGCAGGAGAAGAAATGGTTTCAATGCCATTGATGTTGATGATCTTGTTCGTCAAAGGAGTTGAAGGATCATTCTGGAAAGAAAGAATTCCCGCCAATTGTGCAGCAAAATAATATGGAGGAAGTACTTGAATGTTTCCATACACGTCATAATCCCGAATTCCCGGCCAGACCAGTACAGCGCGTTTGTCATTAAGACCCGCAGCCCGAGCTTTCGCTGCGCTAGCCGTCTCTCCAAGCGATCCGCCAAGAATCGCCAGTCGTTCGCTGTTTCCCTTTGGCATTGACATCGCATTGACATGCGCGAGCGCCGTTGCGTGATAGGTGCTGGAATCCGTCATTGGAACGACCAAGTAGGAATCAATATTCTGAGCCACAGTAAACGCATTGGTCCAATCGGATGCAATAACTGCAGGATCATAATCCGCAATTGTTCCAGCCGTGCCGGTAGCGGTGATCGTGGTGCTTGCGACAGAGGCAGTGATTGTGCCGCTGGATACAGTTTGCGAATTGTTGAGGATATATGTGCCAATTCCCCCAGAGCCGGTTCCAAATCCCGTGATGATCGTTCCACTCGTGACCGTCGAGCCGCTGTTGGAAAGTGTGTGTCCAATACGAAGCGTTCCCGATCCGACCGCTGTTACCGTCAGAACCTGTGCAGTAATCGATGCAGTAACACTGGCGTCTTGCGACGTGCTAAGCCCCCATGACGACCCACTTCCAGAGGTAATGGTTGTTCCCGGAATGATTCCTTGTCCCGAAATAATGTTTCCGATTGCAAGACTGCCGGACGAAGTTGCGGCAACAGTCAATGTCGATCCAGCAATGGATCCAGTGACAACGGCGGGAATATAATACTGGAAAAGATACGTTCCGTTGGGAATATCAGAAACATTTCGTTTGAACGTAGCTGTAAGCACAGAGCCAAGCACATTGTCGTTGTTGATCGCATCAACCATTGCGTTGACATTGGCTGTGAGCACGAATGGCGTGCCAGACGAGCCGCCCACGTTGGACGCAAATGCATCTGCTGGTGCTACAACTTGATCGATGGTAGACGTGTAGGCGCCAAGACTTGCACCACTAGCCAATTGCGCCACAAAGATTCCGCTAGCGTTGATGGCATTGATCAGAGTCTCAAGTCGGGTATAATCGGAAAAATTGTATCCATATGTAGTGAAGTCCGTAGCCGAAGGATACGCTTTCGCAGCAATAGAGGTGCCACTAAAGGTGTTACTGACAATGTATGTTCCAGCGCCGCCCGAGCCGGTGACTGTGACCTTGCTTGTTCCAGTATTAATGCCAGTTATTGTTGTTAGCGCAGGAATTCCGGTTCCAACAACGTATTGGCCAACACCAAGAGCGCCCTGTAGCGTGCCATTGACTGTTCCGCTGTAGGTTCCTCCAGTTGCCGATACTGTAATTACCTGCACAGGAGAAGAAATTCCCCCAGAGAGAACACCAGTTGTCAAGTTAGCTGCGGATGCAGTGTAGGATCCGCCATTTCCCGGGGTAAACGTTGTAATTGCGCCCGTTAGGCCGTTTGTACCAGTAACCGTGATTGAGCCACCACCACTGCCCACACTTAGAACGTCGCCAACTGCGTATCCAGTTCCTCCAGCTCCAGTTCCAAGGGTGGCTCCACCAGTAACTGTTGTCGCTGAGGCTGCTAGACTGATTGTACATCCTGTTCCGCCGCCTGCTAGAAATGTCTGTGTGGATGTAATTGTGAACGATGCAGTTTCATTTGCTGATCTTTGTAGATTAATCTTGTCTGCAGTTACTTCACAGCGTCCTGCAAGTGCGGTTGTTCCAATAATGTTTATAAGGCTCTTGCCAATGTTGTCTACCGAATAGGTCGTTCCGTTGTCAAGGGTAATTGACACCTTCTTACCCCTTGACGCGCTATTTTGTGTAATGGTATTGGTTGAAGCACCAACAGTCAGGTACCAAGACTTGGCGAACTTTCCGTACTCGTTCGTCACAACAGAGATGCCCTCTACACCGTCTTTCATCAACGAAGTAGCAAAGGGCTTTGCTCGTCCAGTCCGGATTCCATAAACCAATCCAGCACCAGCATTCAGTGCGCGAATGATTCCGTCAACAAGAGGAGTTGCCGTTGATCCGGTTCCGTAGATAGCGCGGGCAGTTGAGGCATTGCTGATCGCAACCGCCACATTCGGAATGCCACGCTCTGCAACACCGACGACTGTCACGCTTCTGGTAGTAACTGATGCAGCAGACGTTGCCTGACTGTCATCGATATATGCAGCCACACCGGGGGCTGAGAGAACTGCACCGCGAAATCCTACTGGCATGGATGTTTACTCCTTGTGTCGATGTTGTATAATTATCAAACCATTTGATGCTATTTTCGCATTATTAATTGTTGTCAATCCAGCTTGAAAGTTTGTTTTGCCATCCTGAAGGGGTATCGACAATCCAGTTCTGTTGGCGGGCAATGAAAACAAAGGTTCCAAGCACCTCGGCGGAAATGCCTCCTTTTAATGATGCCCATTTTTCCAAGAAAACGGGAGCTTCCTCCACGTGCTGAACAAAAAATGGATTTGAGGGCTCTGCCGAAACTTGCACAGTGACAGGCTCTGGAATTATTTCCGGCACAGCCTCAGCAACTGCTTCCGCAACTACTTCGGGGGTCACTTCGGGGGTCACTTCGGGCGTCACTTCGGGGGTCACTTCTTCGACAGTCTTCTGGACGGATGCTCTTGGCGGCATTTTTTTCTCCCTGTGTTATTCTTGAATTGCAGCAAAATGCACGGTGATGCTTGCCGAACTACCGACAGCGGCACTGGTCACAACCCTATACAACACATAGGGACTGTTGTCTGATAGTGAAGTAATGGAAACCGTTGTAATTTGTGATCCGATTGTGATCCAATTCGCCGAACCATGGGCTTCTGAAACGTCTCCGATAAGCGATCCTTGCAACTTTACTCCCAGCGTAGGCGTTCCACTCGATGCCACGACTTGCACCACGAACTTGTTCCGTCCGGGAAGTTGCAATGCTACACTGGATGTGTTCTCAGCAGTCGCTGCCGAAATAACTTTCGGCAAGAAAAT
>Ga0209500_10000125_pt1 | contig 70475 bp, 90 predicted proteins | sample S_140212_EF_Meta_FD_187323 | JGI IMG/M metagenome (GOLD analysis project Ga0209500, IMG submission 187323) | Freshwater microbial communities from Lake Simoncouche, Canada to study carbon cycling - S_140212_EF_MetaG (SPAdes) (version 2) | ecosystem: Environmental > Aquatic > Freshwater > Lake ... | reverse complement strand
TCCGGCAGTGGGGTATTTTTCCGCCCCGACGACGCTTGGGGCGTCGTCGGTGTTTCCGATTACTGCATTGCGACATTATCTCCGCAACCGGATTGTAACTTGCTTATAGACACATGCGTCTATATACTAGAGGGTAGGAGCAAGTCATGAGTGACGAATGGACAAAACAGAATAAGGTTCGCGCTTTACTGGAAAACGCTATCAACCATGACGAAAATGTCTACATGATGTTTCTTGCAAATTGCAGAACGTTGAAGACACAACGACTGTATAAGACACGACAGATATCTCATATTAGTGGAGAGTTTGCCATTAGGCATAATGGCAGAATGTTCATTCTTGATATTTCTCCTGCATCATGTCTCTACGAGTTTAGTCCACAAACAACAGGGAGACTGTTGCCCGACAGTGATGCGCCAATTGACGCGGAGTTCAATCCAGACCGCGAACCACTGTTTCTGCCAACGCTTCAGAAATTGTTATTGCCACCGAAGGAGCAATTGTCATGACCGAGAAGAAACAACGCTACAGCATTCTTACAGGCGGACTGGGGCTATTCTATCGCAATATCACATCACGGCATAACGTCATTGTTGATGATAGTGAAGCAGGCATTGAAATGGTTCTTGAAAATCATGAAGCAGTGCAGTTTATCACCGAATACGAAAGTCTTTGCGAGATTGCTTCTGATGACCCTGAAATTGCCAATACGCAATTGGTGACCTTCATGGACGGATGGTTCAAGACCGCCAAGGAAAAAGACGAAGAGCGCAAACGTCTTCGCGATCAGGAAACCGCAGACGCCATGAAGATGTATGAGTACATCGCAAATAGGCAACGGTAAATTGGTCGGGGTCGGGAAACCGGCCCCGACGACGCGCAAGCGTCGTCGGTGTGGGAGATTATTGCATTATGCGATTATCGTTGCAACCGAAATGAAACCAGAAAGTCCTTGCATGCAGACGGTGCAGGCTATATGCTTATAGCAGATCGGATGGTGAAGCCACCCGACAGGAAAGGGAAACTCGGATGGCAACTCCGAAAAAGGCGGCTCCAGAAGTTACCGTGTGGACGCGAACCCAGAACCACACGAACGGTTCGCTCAACTGGAATTACTCCGATGGGGATTATATGGGCATCATCACCATCGCTCCAGAACTCAAGCCAGAGCAAACGGGTGCGTCCTATTCGCGACAGGACGGCTCCTACGTAATTCTCTACCGTAATTCCATTGTCACCGTGTGCCAGTACGCGCCGATCTACAATCCGAGCGAGTGCATCAACACTATCGAGACCATTATCAACAGTCATCGGGACGGAAAGATCGTTACACACTCCGGCGACATTTTCGCTCCAATTAGCGAAGCGTAAACGCAACGTCGTTACAGGATCGACGCTAAATATCTTGGTCGTTCTGGAGTTGGCAGAACTCCAGTGAAAACTGCCAACCACACAGGCAATCGACTGTCGCCTGTGCTGCCCATATCGGACTTGGGATTGTAAACCATGTGCATGAGACACGATACTAGTTCGTGGTGCATGGTATCCAACGATACATAAATAACAGTGTGGCCGCTGAGAGGCATCTCACACGCTGTTTACCCTAACGGGAAAGTATTGAAAAACAAGCGAGATAGCAAGCAACGCGGCGGACATCCGCGAGGATGGTTGATGCCCGGATCTTCTTTATTGAGAGAAGATCACGCTTGACAGCACAGGCGACAGGGGATTGCTTGTATCACAAAAGGAAAAATGCATGAAATACTTGATTGCGTTTTTAGCATACATGGCAATTTCTTCCCTAATAGGATTGGGTGCCGTAATGGCTGGCGTTTCATTAGCGCAATGAAAAAAGGGGCCGGGAGACCGGCCCCGACGACGCATGCGCGTCGTCGGTGGTCTCGATTATTCCGTTACGAACATAACGGTGCAACCGAATTGAAACCGCCAACATCTTGCAAGCCAACGGTAACGGATATATACTAGTAGCAACACGAAGGAGGGCAAAGATCATGGACTTTCATCGCTTTGACGAAGACGCTGCGTATCGGTCAACATTCAAGGGCGTCGTGGTCAAGGACAACAGGCCCTACATGGATGGGCCTGTTGGATTGATACCAGTAACAATTCGCGCGGTTGAGAGATACCGTCGCGAATATGACGATGCGTACGGGCAAGGGTATCATCATCTTGATCTGGTGCTGCAAAATATCACCGAGACGGCATATTGGGATGCTGTCAAATTGATCAAGGCATTCAAGGCAGATGGGTACGGAGACCTTATTCCAACGGAAGGAAATAACGATGTACTTTAGGGTAACGATTGACTTTGCCAACGCTCCACAGAGCCATGCTTTTTTTCAGCAATGTGATTTGCGTTCTATTGAACGTGAGTTTCTGGAACTCTGGAAGGACACCAAAGTTCCCGCCGATGCTCCGGCATTTGAATTGCCGTGGTATTCTCCTTATTTTTCATGGAAAATATCGCCCGACTGGGTTCACTATGCTGACCCAAGGGTTCACATGCAGTTCATCAAACGCATCTCTCCTTTGCTGGATGGAAAACTTGGAATGGGCAAGCCGGTCGTGATCGAAGTTGCCGAAAACATTCATCTGGATTTTTGCATGAAGATTGAGGACATGCTTGCTGAAAAAATCCGCGAGCAACAGGCCAATGCGGAATTGCTTCCAAATCCTCCTGAAGAAATCTTTCTTGTGGTGTAAATGATCGGGGCCGGGAAACCGGCCCCGACGACGCATACGCGTCGTCGGTGATCTCGATTATTCCGTTGCCAACATAACGGTGCAACCGGATTGCAACCGTCAACCCGTGACAATAGACGCATGCGTCTGTATACTTATGACAGGACACGAAAGGGGCGGAAATGACGGCAACCTACAAGGTAGTTATCAACATCCAGTTCGGGGGATTTCACTTGTCGGATCAAGCAAAGGCGTGGTTTTTTGCTAGCGGCCTTGATCCGAAGGCGTTTCTGATCCAACGTGGCTTTACTGTCAAGCCAGACGAGACGACAGAACAGTTGATGGATCGCGTCATATGGGATTTCAGTTATTCTGAAAGCCGGACAAATCCGCTGCTGATTGCTTGCGTCGAAGCACTCGGAGAAAATGCTGGAATGAAAGGAATATCAACACTGTACATTCATGAATGGGATCGCGCTTTGGGGAGAGAATACATCATATCGGAATATGATGGTTCCGAAAGTGTTGGTCATCCTTGGACATCGTTCTACAATACTGTACCTTTCGAAGATCAACCATAAGGACGAATGGCGATGTGGATTGATATTTTGCTCTTCGCGCTTTTTCTGGCATCCCTGTTTGTGCTTGGTAAATTGTGCATCTGGGAAACCAAAGAAGCAGACCGTTGGCGTCAGATGTACTACGAAGCACGCAAGACCATTGCTGAATACCAGTACAAGGAAATGTCCCGCTGAGATAGGTTGGGGCCGGGAAACCGGCCCCGACGACGCGTTCGCGTCGTCGGGGGTCGAGATTACTCCGCTGTCATCATATCGTTGCAACCGGACTGCAACCCTGCGTACATGCATGTAGACGGCTATGTCTGTATAATTATGTCAGGAGGCGAACCGAAATGCCCAATTGGTGCAACAACAATGTTGAATTATCCCATGCAGACAAAAGCGAACTGGAGAAAGCAAGGGCCGCTTACCTTGACGGCAGTCTGCTTGAGTATTGGCATCCTGTTCCCAAGGAACTCATGGAGAAGTCAACGTCGTTCAGGTCAGTCGATGAATACACCGAAGAAGACAAGTCTCATATCGAGAAGTACGGTGCAGTCGATGGATACACTTGGCGTATCAACAACTGGGGCACCAAGTGGGATATCAATCCCGATTTTGCTTACGACGCAGACCAGTCCGGTCTTGCTCCAATACACCACGACGGCGAAATGTATACTGTCAACATTTCGTTTGATACTGCTTGGGCACCCCCCATTCCTGCCTACGAACATGCAGTGAAAAACGGATACGAGATTATCGCTTATTACATTGAATGGGGAATGATGTTCTGCGGCAAATGGAAAAACGACCACGATGCACATTATCAGATTGAAGACATATCTGATATTCCTGAAGATATTATCAATGAGTTTGACATTATCAACTCAGCCAAAGAGTTCGGGAAAATGCTTGAAGAAAACACGGAAGAAGAAAAATGAAACGAAAACAAGTAGCAACTACAAGAAGCGACTTTGAAAAAATACTTCGTGATGGCATTGAGGGAGACGCGGACAAGGTTGAAGCAGTCATCGAAGAACTCGTTAGCGAGACGATGCGGTACGAAACTGCTGACATGGAGGCTCTCATTGACGAGGGCCAGACCCGCGTAATCCATTATATGGGTGTCGAAGATTGGCGGTAACGCGCCGGGGTTGGGAAACCAGCCCCGACGACGCATGCGCGTCGTCGGTGGTATCGATTATTCCGTTGTTGCCATATTCCTGCAACCGAATTGATACCTCGGGACGTTGATAATAGCCTGCATCGTTGGTATTATTAGTGCAGGAGGAAACCGTAATGGTTGCCAAGCACGAAACGTTTGTTCGTCGTCATGGAAACATCATTGTTCCAGAAACGACAACAAAATTGCTCACAACGCCGTCCAAGATGCCCGGACAGTCGTTTAGTATTCCCGCTCTAGGCGTAAAGGATGACCGTCTGGGCGGATCGTTTGTTACTTGTCCGAGTGCCGTCACTCATGTCAACGCAGTCGACGACGAAACACGTTCCATGTTTGATCAGATTATTGATTTGCTTGTATTTATTTGCGCCGGTTGCTATGCCAGAAGCGGACGGTACAACACTGACGTTGTCAAAAACGCACAATTGGAACGTTTGGTTTGGACAGAAATAATGTTGCGCGATAATGTTGACGCATGGGTCAACTACATGGTTGGTGCAATTATTCTGTCTACCAAAAAAATCAAGTATTTCCGCATCCATGATAGCGGAGATATGTACAGTCCAGAATATGCCAACGCTTGGTTACGTGTCATCCGTCGTGTGTATGCCATTGATCCATCCGTTCGCTTCTGGATACCAACAAGAGGATGGTACATAAACAAAAAGTGGACTATGGAGAAAAAGGAACGGGCGACCGTCATTCTGAACATCATGAAAGAAATGAACGCAGTAGGAAATACCACCGTGCGACCCAGTGCATTACCAGCCAACATTCCCGCTCCGACTGTAAATGGATTGAGTGCAGGAACCGGAGTGTCCACCCGTGGCGAATACACTTGTCCATCATCACTTCAAAATAACGAATGTGGTGAATGCAGGACATGTTGGGATAACCCTGATGTACCAGTTATGTACAAGGGTCATGCCAAGATCAAGTCCGAGCGGAAAATGATCAGGCAACTCACAGTTATTCAATAACGCAATAACCGGACGGGGAATCCCGTCCGGTTATCCTGTTGCGTCAATAAATAATCAGCAGCCCCGACGACGCATGCGCGTCGTCGGTGGTCGCAATTACTCCATTGTCAACATATTCTTGCAACCTCACTGCAACCCTACGTACATGCATGTAGACGGCTATGTCTGTATAATAAAGAGAAAAGGATGCAGAATGAGTGACACACGGATCAAAGAGGGACGAGAAATCGTCCGTGGCTTGCTGGTAGACGGAGTGGATCAGTGGGGTTCATCATCCACCCATGATGGTGATGACTGGCAACGCATTGACATCCTACAGGCAGAGCAGGATTTTGCAAACTGCATCATCGAACGCCTGACGGATGATGCCGGGGCAACCACCGAACTCATTGTCACGGTGCTTGTCCGGGCAGCATGCGCCGCGTTTGCGTCGTTGACCGTCAACTGGAACGAGGAAATGCTTGCGGATGTTCCGGCGATTGTATCGGGACTGGCAAGAGCCGAAGCATGGCTTCGAGAAGGAGAAGACTAATGAAGGTTGAGGAAGCCATCGATTTGCTAACGAACCTTGTCGAGCAGATCGAAGAAGACGTTTCATCAGATGCCATGTCTAGGCATCTGAAGGACGCAATCTTGGATGCGAAGCGTTACCTCGGTGTTGAGGTCGCCGACGATGACGACGAAGAGGATAACGATAACATGGAACTGAACAATGACTGATGGAGAAATTGGCATTACGCTTCCTGCAAAAGACATTGCTGCGGAAATGCACGATTGGGCAAAAAAGAACAAGTTTGTCACACTTATCTGGACGCCAGAAGATGTGCAACAAATACTTGCAACATCATTGAGCAATGATTCAACAGTAACTACTGAACAAGCACAGGTAATTCTTCTTGCGGCCGAAGAAGATATTCAAGAATTTCTTTGGATTAGCGCAAGACGATACTTTGAATTAGCACGAAAGGAATTGTCCAATGACTGACGAACAAGCACTTGAAGAATAATGATCGCGGAGAACAAAAAAGGGGGCCGGGAAACCGGCCCCGACGACGCATGCGCGTCGTCGGTGGTCACGATTATTCCGTTGCGCATATAGCGATGCAACCAAACTGAGACCTCATTTGCTAGCGTCTGAACGCATCCGTCTGTATACTTATGACAGGACATCAACGCGGAGGACTGACAATGAACAACTTTTCAACGCTCATGGATCACTTGTATGAGTTGTCACTTGATGGCTCATGGCCCACAACCGGAGACGTGCAGTATGGTGACGGACACGCCACCTTGTTGATAGAGCCAGTTGATTGGCCGGAGTGGAAGGGTTTGTCGTTCATCCTCGCTGTGGACAACTACGGGTTCAAGGACGTGCAAGCTTTTCCCAACGCCGAACTTGCACAGGCAGCGTTTGACAACTGGATTACGGACGACGAGGCAGAGGACGAAACAGATGAGTAACGATGAATTAGCGCATGCCGTACTGGAACTTACCAAGGCAATCGACAAGATTTCCCAACAACTCAATATGATCGAGGACGCGATTGTCAATGATGATCGCATTGAGAACATTGAGCATCGCTTGACGGAAATCAAAGAAATCGTCGATGGTACCGAAGGTAAGATTTTCGACTTGTGGGTAAAGCATGCCGATGTGGGCATTTCGTTCAACAAGGAAGGATGACATGGACAAAGTACTGTTCCAAAAAGAACTTGTCTGGGACACGGACAGCATTGATGATTTCGTTCATAAATACGAACTCGATATTCCTCCAGCGATGGTTGCAGCGATCATGCACGAGATAGAAGAGTACGGAGGATATGACGACATCGTAGACGTTGCCTATTCTGACTTCGAAAAATACACTGCAATTGTCTGTCAGAAATGGATCAATCGACAAAAAGCGCAATGACAAAAGGGGCCGGGAGACCGGCCCCGACGACGCATGCGCGTCGTCGGTGGTCACGATTATTCCGTTGCGCACATAACGGTGCAACCGGATTGCAACCACTGGCAACTGGCGTTCTGTCTCTGCCGTTGGTATTATTCATGTGTGGTCAGGATGTGACCAGAAACAACAAGGAGGGGCAAAATGCTCTCTACGCTTACCGGAAGTCTTAGCAGCATCCGCGCAAAGGTATCATCGTTTGTCGGCATCACCGATTTGACGAAAACCTTTACCAAGTACGAAACGTCAATCGTTGCTGCTAACGAAAAAATCGAGAACCTTGGACGCAATGTTTCGGTTGTCAAGGATCGCTTGTTTCAGGTTGATGTCACCTTGCACGACTTCATTCAAAATGCTCCCGCGCTGGCAGAGATTGACACGACCGTACAAAAGATCGTTGACAACTTGTATGAACGAGACCTTGTTGACCTGAGTGCAATCAGGCGAACCGTTGCAGCCAGTGTCGAATCCACATTGAACGATTTCTCATTTCGAGATGTTCTCGAAGACAGCTCTGTCAGTTGCAGCTTTGCTGACGATTACGGTCACTCCCTTGATGCCATGAGTACCGAAGTTGACAACACCAGCACGGCCATTGCCGAGATGAGCAGCACCGTCAACGCACACACGGAAACACTTGAGCGCATTGAAATGTCGCTACGGGAAATTCGCGGCATTCTCAACGACTTGCACAGGGCAAGCGGCGTCACTCCAGAGAAGCAACAGCAGATGATCGACGTGATGTTGCCAAGGACATGGGTCAAGACCGAAGACAACTGGAAGGTTGTTCAGTAAGACACAGGGTTGGCAGACCCCTCCAAAACTGCCAATCAAAATGGAAAGCGCATTATGTGGAATAACGATCCAAAAAAATACGAGAGAATAGCAGACACGCTATATCATCGTATTGAGAACAAGAAGCACGCGATCTATCGCTCCAAGTTCACTCCGTCAAAGTTTATTGATGGCCCCGGAGTTGGCGCATATCACATTCAGAAAGCACAGTCAATGCCCAAGGTATTTCATCGTGACAGAAAAAACGACGAAATGGTGCAAGTCTGGGTTACGATCAGTATTCACCCTGACAATGACCGCACAATGAACGCAATGAAGAATGCATTGCTTGAGCTTGAATCAATCAAGTCGGATTTAGAAAGCTCCGAGAATCGCAATGAACAGTAACTCAGATACCACATTCCACAGATTTTTGACGCTTGCCTCAAAGACGAGGGAAGAAATGCGCAGCATGCTTATGGAAACCGATCCTTCCAATCCGAAAGATACCTATAAGCGCATCGGACTTACTGCGGCTCTCGCTCGTCACGACATGTTTTGCAAGATTGTTGAAGAAGCCAATGTTGATGATGGCATCGAAGAATTGCAAGAGTCGGCAGACAAGATGTCCGATACAATGATCCGACTTCGTGATGATGCAATGTGCGCCAAGACCATCGCCGAAGGACATCTTCTTGCTCACATGCAAATGGAAAAGATCTTTCAGGAATTATTCATGCATATCATTTCCGATATGCAGGATGATGATGCTGATCTTGTGCCGTTTGTGTTGAATTAAAACCACAGCTCCAATAGTTCGAGAAGTGTCGCCCCTACGACACTTTCTCTCGAAAGTGTCGTAGGTGGGAGAGAGTGACTGCAACCGGATTGCAACTTGTTGTCAATCGCTGCCGTCTGTATACTTAAGGCAGAAAGGATCTGGACTCATGTCCGACGTATCAACAGAGAAGGATGCCAACGAGGCAAGTGACAGAATCTTCAGGATTGCAGAGAAAAACGATCTTGTTGCAATTGTCTGGTCGGCAGAAGATGTGCATAAAAGCATAGCGGTCTTAGGGTACAAGCCAATTACTCACGAGGCTGCAATCAGCATTCTCATGGAATGCGCCGAACTGTTGCAAGAGATATGCGGAGATCAGGGGCAGGATGTCTTGGAAAATCAGATAGAATACCTTGACCGCTTTGGTTTGTCAAAAATGGAGAAAAAATCACAGTGATATTCAAGGTAACAGAGATTTACTGGGACACTGAGACTGATGATGGTGACGCGCCAGAATGTTGTTCGTGTCATCATTTTAGTGACTTGCCAAAGACATTGTTGGTAAAACTCGATGACAACTATGATTCGATTCCTCCATTGGACACCGTGCTTAGTAATGAGCGCATGTACGAAGAAATTATTGAAGACGTTGTTGATCAACTCAGCGACGCGCACGGATGGTGCGTGAATACTTGCAGAATCATGAGGATAGAATAATGGAAGAACTAGATCTTAACCAACAAAACAGCAACGTTGCCATTCTCTGCGAGAAATATCTGCAACAAGATTACGATGCAACGGTGTTGCTCAATCAGATTGTCAATCTTATCGCTGATTTTTCATTGATTAATGAACGTTCTGCTGATGACGATGAGTTTGATTACATAGCGGGAATGGAAGAACTCGTCTTGTCATCAAAAATGATGACTCATGAAATGCAAAAACACAACTTGCTGCTCATGGGAAACTACGGCGAACATGTCGCAAACAAGCAAGATAAGCATTCCGATTGAGAAGAAAATGTTTGACTTGGAAGCCCTCAAGAAACAATTGTCCGAGATGTCACACGATGAAGTGGTGGACATTATTCAGGTATTGTATTTGTATCACAAGATTCCAGCGGTAATGGTATTCCACACTTGGGATGACTTGGTTTCATCTGCCTCTGTTCCTGACGAATATGAAAATTATCCGTTTTCATATGATGACAAGCGTGAAATATGCAACGCAGCCGAAGAAGCGTTGTCTGACTACGTTACCCCTCAGATAGTAGAACAACTCAATGTTGAAATTGAGACATTCTTTCTTCGCAAGAAAACTGAGGAACAACATTTCGGGGCCGAGTCCCCATAGAAATCTGTCACAGGTGCTTCCCCCACCAATCATGCTGCCGCCTTGTGGCATGTAGTGACAGGCTAGCATCATGAACGCAAGCGAAGCCTTCCTGTCATGATAACGATGGCAGGAACTGCCTACCTTGTCACATCTCTGCACCTGTAGTGATTGATGTGCATGATGCGATTTTCCCGCCGCCCTCCGGGTAACCCCCTTACCCGGAGGGTTTCTTTACAAAGATCGCACCTACGACATTAACGACCTTCGGCTCCCGAGTCGTTAATGTCGTAGGTGCCGTTCCTCTATTCAATCATTTATGCAATTCCGTCATTGACAACTGAGCTGGAGCTGGTATACTAGAACATCGGTTCGAACGGAAGCGTCCGGACTAGAAAGCCTGTTCGAGGAATTTGTGGTTAGCTGAATTGCATACCACAAACCTTCATGGGCAAATTGCACATTGACAACTTCATAAAGAAAGTGCATATCAACTAGGATGTGCCAACTACATGTGCCAACCAGATATATCAACGGAATGTGCCAACCGAGAGTATCAACTCAACGTGGTGATCCGGTGTATCAACGGAACATGCGGGCAAGGTGAAATGGTCATCGTGTCATTTCCGGAGCTGCAGTCAACGCGCAAAAGAGCGCAATGGAAAAGCATGCAGGCAAAGAAAATGACAATTGGAAAAAAGTGCTGACTGCCAACGGATTGCAAATCCGAACGGAGTCAACATGAATGGTCCTACGGCTTGACAGGTTCGCCGGGATCGTCTACCATTACCTTGCAGAAGGATGGTTGCCAACACGGGCAGCTGTCACAACAAGAAAGGAAGCACGAACGTGCCAATGTTTGAGAAGGCGAAGATCTCCAATAGCTCGGAAGATCTCACGTCATACATGAAGTTTCTGGAGCCACTGGTGTACGGGCAGCGGGTTGAGCAGACGATTGAGAGCGGCGAGACGACACGCAAGGTGATGCGCAGTCTGAACCGTGCAGCGGACAGGCTGAGCAAGAGACTGGTCCGGATTCCTTCCGATTCGACCAAGGTGGTATTCCGGATCGGACGCACGGAGCGCCGGAAGCTCAACATTCCTGCCGAGGAGATTGCCCGTCGAGTGGCCAAGGCAAAGGCAACCGTGGCGGCGAAGGCCAAGGCGGAGTAGCCGCAAGACGGCCCGGACGTGTCAACGATCCGGGCTGTCAACGGTACGGCTTGGGTCAACCGGAGTCGTGTCAACAGCCGCGTCGAATTGTCAACTCCCTTTATCATTGATTCATTGGGAGGTGTCAACGAATGAAGCTGCATGATGATCCGTCAATCGTCGAGGTGATTGCGTCAACGATTGCCATTCTGACCATTGTGGCAACGATTTACGCGGCGGTGTGGAATGGAAGCGAGCAGGCGCAAGTAGCGCTGGTGGGGTTGACGGGTGCGGTGTCTTCTTACTTCCTTACACCAAAATCCTATGGCAACGAGACGAAGGCTCAGCGGGAAGGAAAGTCCGGACCCACTCCGGCTCCGGACAGTCCGCCCAAGGCGTAGGTAGCAGGCACATGCCGGAATGATGAAATGGCAGACATACCTGACTTAAAATCAGGAGGCGGCTAATCCGCCGTGTGGGTTCGACTCCCACTTCCGGCACTTGGAGGCATGATGTCAACAGATGAAGGACGACTGATTGCACTGGATGCAATTCCCTCGCAGGGAACAGTGTTCACGAAAAAGATGGGACCGGCAGAACAGTTGCTTGCCTGTGCGGATTACATCACCAATGACGAGTTGTTCGAAAGGGTGGTGAATCATATTGATTTCTATATCTTCCTTGCCTTGCGAGGAAAGGAGATCACTGCCGAGACGGCGATGACAACAGAGAACAAGATGACGGCCTATGCGATGATCGCGTGGGAATTCGAGACCGAGACTCGGGCAATGCCGAAAGTCATCCAGAGTATCAACGAACACTGTCCTCCCAATTACCGCTTTGGAATTCGCGAGGAAGGATCCGGTGACTACGGATTCTGGGTAACCGTTCCAAAGACATTCAGTTTCTGATACTGTCAACGAATGATTGTCAACAGAAACATTTCCGATGGAGCAGGACAATGGGTCAACGAAGATTTGTCAACAAACCGGAGAGCGAGGTAATCACGACGTATGAACCCGAGATCGGCAGCATCTGGGAAACCAGAACCAAAAGCCACAAAGGGCACATCCGCAAAATCGTCGGCGTCAACAAAAACGGAACCAGCCTCAGGGTCCGCAGCCTATCGAAGCTGGTCCATCAACATAGAGAAAAAATCTACTCCATTGACAAGGAAGTCTTCCTCAGAGAACATCGATTTCTCAAAGTGGACTGAGTCAACGGATCATTACCAGCATGTCCGGCCTGAGCTCGGAAAGGTTCTGCTGTCTACGCAGCCAAGGCCATCACGGCTCATCTCCGCACTCATTCCCGTCACTACCTACAAGCGCCTGCAGGCACGCAGCACGCTCGTCAACGAACTGGCTGTTGAAGTGTTGCGACTTGCGCTGCGCAAGCCTGTCAACGATTCGGTAGCGCCACCGGATCGCGATTCCGTCTGCACCATCATGATTCGTGTCAACGCAGAGGAACATGAGAAACTGGTGGAAATTGCTGACCGTCATTTCGGTGGCAACATCGGAATGACCACACGGTATCTTTTTTCTACTGGCCCGAAAAAGCCAGCACCCATTCGTTCCGATCCACTTCCTGCCACACGGGAGGGAGACATCGTCGAACCAGTTTCCGAGTTCGTTGTCAACGATCCGGACTGGCCATCTGCCGACGACATTCTCCGTGCCCGCACAGACCTGAATCTCAGTCAGACCAAACTGGCAAAGAAAACAGGAATGAGTCGACGCACGCTACGATGCCATGAGGGAGGCATCCGCAGTCTCCAGAGAGTGCGGATGCTCATCATGCGAACCTGCATGGCAATGGGCTACAAACCCGAGCTACCCCCGACGACGAGTTGACACGTAGAGACGAAACCGTTACAATTCATTCATCGCGGAATTCAGGAAGTCCCGTGATGTTTGCAAAAGAAGAATGCGGACAAGATCTGGTGGTGACCATGTGGGCGGCTTGATGACCTTGCCGTCCTCACGGTAGATTGGCCGTCCGGTTTCGGGATCAAGCTTCGACATGTTGGAACGGTGCACTTCCGCAAGGAATGGTTCGATGTCTACACCAAGTGCGACTGCCGCACCATACGTGACATACAGAATGTCACACAGTGCGTCAACGACTTCGACCCAGTCCTCTGCGTTAATCGCCGCAACCAACTCTTTCACTTCCTCAATGATCAGGTTTGCCCGCAATGACTTGGGAAACCTGTCCGGCGAAAAGGACTCCGGTGTTTCCTGTCCGAAGACCTGCATGAACTCCCGTACCATCGCCTGATGCTTTTCCACTCAACAACCTCCAAGGAGAATAAGATGCGTACCTCTGACACCATATCCAAGCCCACACGCACGCCAGAAGAAATGAAGGACCGCGTCCAACTCGTCGAAGGAGAGAACATGGAAGACATGCTCTCCCTGTATGACGCAATGGACCGGTATGGAGTAAGCCGTACCGCACTGCGTGACGCCGTCCTGACCAAGAAGCTCTCCGGCCTGTGGATCGGCGGCATCAACAAGAAGTCCCTCTACATGCGACGCGAGGATATCATCGAGTATATCATGCTTCCCCAGAGTAGCACCCGCGGCCGCCGTCCCGTGCCGTGGCGCATGCAGGACAAGAAAGAAACACAGGAGGAATAGGAATGTCAACGGATTTCACCATGTTGACTGCTGACCGCTTCGAGCCGGAAGGCGATGATGACGAAAGTCTCAATCGCCAGTGGAAATCCTATTGTCGCAAATGGCCGTCGTTTCATCTCATCGAAACAACCCTGCGATACGCCACCACGCTGTCAACGCGGCAGGGAATCGAATACTGCGCATCCCAATGGTACTTCGGCATGGAAAAGCCTCCGCTGGATGATGCCTCCATTCGCCTCATGGGTCTCCGTCGCGCCATCTCCATGGCCATCCATCACATCGACGGCCTCACCGAACAACAACAATCCTCGCTCATGCGCACCATGGCCTATATCGTCCATCGCAAACTTCCCACCTGCAGCAAACTTACCTGCGCTTCGGGTGTCTGTGATCCACAATTCATGATTGAATAATTAAAAGAATTCATCATATTAGACATAAATGCCCCGGAGCGTCACGTTTTCCCGGCAAAACGCGACGTTTCGGGGCATTTATGTTTTCTTTTTATATCAACATTATGTTTTTATTTAATTCCAACGTACATCGGTACGCAGAATCTCACCCGACTTGACATCGGATGACTGCACAATCTCCCGTAACTTCCGCGATGCCTCTGCCTGAAACCGCAACGCATCATCCCCAATTCCCGTTACGTGGAATATCAACGCAATGTCGTTTGTCCTCATTCCCGGATCAGACGACATCTCCGGCTCCAATGACACCGAACGCAACTTCAAGTCATACTGCCCCAGTACTCCGTGTGCCCATGACGCCACTTCACGCACAATCGACTCTGCATCATTATCCATCATCGCCCGCACCACATCAATATGCTCGGTCTTGCACGAAATCTCATGCGACTTCTCATCATCCTTGTCTACTGCCTCAAATACCAACTCCTTCATGATACTCTTGTTTGCTTCAATCAACCCCTGTATCAACATCATGTTCTGCTGTCCCATCATCTGTAACGCAGAAACCTCTGTTCCCTCACCACGTCCCTTCTTCAGGGATAACGTCATTCCTTCGAAAAATGCCTGATACGTCTTTCCCAGCACTATTCCCACAAATGCCACCACTGTGAGCCAAATACGCATTATGCATTCCTCCTATACTTCATTATACGAAATTTTTCCCGTACGCGCACGGGAGAACGGGAGGGGTTTGACCCGTAACACAAAGAACACCCCGCAGCATTGGGGAAGATCGCAACACAAAGAACACCCCGTAACAATAATAAATCCGGAAAGATGTATCGGGATATTGAGAAGAATCAAACCTTGACAATCTGGCTGGCGCGATGATACGATGATGAAGTGGAGTCCAAGCCACTGCTTCATGATAACGATGAAGTGGAAATGCGGGAATCCGATTGTCAAGACCCCTCATCCGCCTGTTGTGGATGGGGGGTTTTGATATTGAAAGGAACAAGGAAATGCATCATGGAACAATTGTGGAGATGGACATGGACAGGCAATTCGGAAGAGTGCTTGGAGATGACGGCATGACGGTGCCATTCTTCTCGGAATCGGTTGTCAGCGGAGGATTCGAGCGGCTCTACATGAACCAGCGCGTGTCCTACGAAAAGGAACTGATCTTTCCAATGCAGAAATCTGCACGCAACATGAAGGCGACGCGGATTCGTCCGCTATAGCACCTTTCGTCCGTGCTGTTCATGAAAGCGTGCGATGGCATGCATCATGGACAGCACGACAGAGCGGATGGTTGGCCCGTAGGTTGAGGGCAATCCGTCAGATGCGCACATCCAGCCGTGTTCCGAGGGACGGATGGTCATGCGTCTTGCAGCCCATCCTGTCGTGATCAAGTGATCTCCGTGATACCGTAACTGGATGCGGTGGAGTTTTCCGTTTCGTGGTATCTCTATAGTGGTTTTCATTGGTTTTGGTGAGAGGGAGCAACATTCTAGGTTTCTTTTTTTGCCGCCGAAGCGAAGAGGAGCGAGGAAAGCGCATTTCCCTTCAGGTGTTCTTCCAGCCAGATCTTGTACAACGGATACAGGTTCTCCCGTACCTCGATTCTCTTGCTGAACACCTGCTCTGCCTCTTTCCACTCCTTGCACAACTGTTCCAGATCGGCACGATTCTGCTTGAAGTTCTCAGGGACTGGAACCACATCGATGGTCTCATCGGGATGAGTGATGACACGGCGATTCAGGTACGGAGACAAGACGATTCCCGTAACATCCATCGCATACCGGTACTCGATCTCATCCGCAATCCGCGTTCCGTCCGGCAAGGTGATCTCCCACGTTTCGACATTGTTGCTATCCATCATCGGTATGGTCCTTGTTAGGTATTCTTGTTCTGGAAATGATAACTGAGTACTTCAACAATTTTTTCTAGTGGCAATTTTTCCAGCAATTCTGGTGAAATCGGTAATTGCTGTGCAAGTGCCTGCTGAATGATATTCCGCTTGTATGGATCAAGGATTGCATCACTCGGTGTCGTCAGCGTTGTTGCCTCGATGTGATCCACGGGAACGGCACTCTCGATCAGATGCGAGTAGGTCTCGACCCGATCCGGATGCTTGGAATGAATCTGGTCACGAGACAGCGGAATACCCTGCTGGCGAATACGATCCTCAGCCTGCTGCCTCAGGTAATGCGGCACCTTCGGCAATCCATCAACCGGAATTGACAACGCCGCCAGATGCTTCGCATTCTCCCGAGTGCTCTCCACCGGAGGCTCGGCCTTGTGAATGTCTGCCCACCGAATGTAATGCTGGCGACCATCATCCTCCTGCACACACACTCCATGATTACCCAACGAAATCACTCTTGCCCAGATCGGCGTTTCATGTCGGTACGGATGCTGGACAAGCACGAATGAACCAACCCGCACTGCCTTCGAATGTTGCCAGTTCTCCGCACTCGCTGCCTTCGGCCTCGGCTGCGGCGTAGACGAATCCGAGAACGGCATGTTCGGCGAAGTCATGCTCGCCCCCTTGCTCGATCCAATCGGCCGACCCGGCAATCGCGGAGACTTCCGCCCACTGCCAACATGCCCGAAACGCCTTCCCGAATACCGACTCGCTGTTAGCTGCCCGTCGGACATTCCCGCCTTTTTCAATCTGGAATTTTCAAAATCATCCTCATCCATGGAATGTCTAACGGTATCGTTCTCTAATCTGCGAATACTCTTTTCAAGACTGCGAAATGCATCGTCCGAAAACTCCACACTGTCATCATCATTTTCATCAGGAGCACCCGTGAATTCCTTCAGTCTTGTCATGAGAAGCGCCTTTCGAAGTTCGTCAGCCACAGGAATTTCATGCGCAGATACGCGCAACGACAACGATTTCTCAGTAGTCTTGCGAACATACTCGCGAGTGACATATTCAGCCGCCATGAAACTGACAAATTGTGCCTGAGCTTCTGGCTTGGGAACTTTCCGCTCTTGCGAATCAACCTCTTCTCCCCGCTTGTTCAACAATGTGAACTTGGTCATCTTGTCATTGACAATGATCTCCGCTCGCAACGGAGTGATATCTCCAAATGATACGGGAATTATGGTAATATCGCGGCTTTCCTGAGGCTCTTCAAATTGAACATGATGAAGAAGCTTCTGGAATATTCCTTCCTCAAGGTGGCGCGTTCCGTGCGGATCAGGCTTGCGAAATCGCTGTTTCAATTCCCGAGTCTCTCCCTCGTCCTCCTTGTACGCAGGCCCAGTTGCGTCTGCTTCCCTATTCTTCACTTCTCCATGGGATTCAGGCGCAGAGCCATACTTGATGTAGAACTTGTGAAGACGCGGACTCCACACTCTGCGGAAATGACCACCACGCGCTCCCGGACGCTGTACGTCACGGTTTCGGATGGAATCCGGAGAAACAAGCACTTCGGGATTGGACCGTTCTTCCAGATTCTGGTCTCTTGGATCAAGCCTGCGTGATCCGGGTGCGGGAGTAACCATTTATCATTCTCCTGCTTTCGGAGCCTTGACCCAATCGGGCACTTCAATGTTCCTGTCCTGCAACAAGAGATGCAATGCACCGTTCTCCCTGCGGTAGGACAGCACTTCTTCCGTCAAATTGGTGATCTTCTGTTTCATCGAAGACATCTCGGACTCATAATGAATTTTCATTTTGTTCATTTCTCGTTCATGATGAACTTGCAACGCTTCGAAATCACTCTTGATGCGTGCCATGTCCACCCGGACCTCTTCACGATACGACTCGCTGGCATTCAGCAAGGTACGGAATTGCTCGGTAAGTGTCTTTTTTTCCTCTATGGAAAATTTTCTGTCAAGAACATTCTCCTGAGTCGTCTGTGAACGATACTTGCGTATGATCGAAATGATCATGTTCGCAATGAATGTAAATACCGCACCAGTGACGCTCGCTCCCAGCAATTCTTCCCATGCCATAATCGTCACACCTTTTTTTCATTTTCTTCTTGCGCCGCCGAAAAGCGTGTGTTTTCCATCATGGGTTCTCCTACATCAACAAGACCCAGTCGCTGCACCAATGGATTGGTGGCAAGCAATCGTGACGGCATGGCTTCCCATTGCTCTCCTCGGCAAGGCATGGGAAAAGGCATTTCAGAAATATGCGATAATGACGAAGGACTTCTCGGAATCAATCCGATGGCATCCATGGAATTCAAGGAAAACCGCAATATTCCACAATCCTGAAGCTTCTTGCATGACCTGCAAGCTTTATCCGGAATTGCGGGAACTTTTCCGTGAACTTTAATAACGACTTCGTCATAATTGTTTTCAGTATTCATACATCATTCCTTTTGGAATGATAACAGAACACTATGACAGTCATGGACTTTGTGATGACACAAAAAAAAAGGGGAGAGGTCCGAAGACCCCTCCCCTCTCTCCTTCTCCGCACTTATCCCTAGAAGGGCAGGTCGTCCAGATCGGCAAGCATGTTGTCCTCGTCGGAAGAGAACTTCGACTTGGAAACATGAGTGCCACGCGATGGCATCTCTGATCCGCCATTACTCGCAACGGCATCCTTGGGCGAGTCAAGGAACTCGATCTGCGTTGCGACAATCTCGTAAGCTGTCTTCGGCAGATTGTTGTTGTCCGTATACTGGCGGGACTGGACCCGACCCTCAACGTACACCTTCCGGCCCTTCTTGACATACTTTCCAGCCTGCTCTGCAAGCTGACGCCATGCCACGACGCGGTGCCACTCAGTCTGCTCCTGACGCTCGCCATCAGCAGGCTTGTAATTGTACGAAGTGGCCAAGGAGAACGTGGTGAACGCATCCCCAGTCTTCGAGAAGCGCAACTCCGGATCCTTTCCGACGTTGCCGATCAACATGATCTTGTTCAAGGAACCCATACTAAAACCTCCCTTGTCATCCTGCAGCCTCGTCTTTGTGACCGCGCTGCCTTGTGACACCTCAAGCATACACCACCCGGAAACGAAACGCAAGCGATGTCAATGCCTTTTCAGCCACGGCTTGCAAAACTGGGCGACACCGCAGAAATCGCAGAAATCCGCGTTCTGTCGTGGCACCTGCGCACCAAGCTCGATCTGGCGTATCTGGCGCCGAAGATAATCCCCAAACCAGTCGATCTCCGCACTCATTCGGTGAGTGCGCTGCAACGCTGCTCGATAGGCATTCATGCTCTCCGGAGGAGCATCTCCCGATGCCGGTGACCAGTTCGTCGGTGTCGGCTTGATCAGCAAGTGATACCGGAATTCCGGCAGAAACTCACCAGTCATCTCCCTCCATGCGAACTGGTAGAAACTCGGCTGGGTCTTCTTGTTCATGTCACGCTGGGAATAGCGCTGCTTCGCCGTCTTGAGATCGACAAGCGCATCCTTGGTTCGCATGTCGAATCGCCCTCGCGCGTGCCAGTTGTTTGTTCCCGGAATCGGAACGTAAAACTCCTCCTCGATGGAAACCGGAGTATCAATTTGCGCAAGAGGAACACGCGGCGTTCCCGGTATGTCGCTCTCCGCCGCGCGATAGAAATACGCTTCCGCAAGCTTGTGCCCGAGCTTGCGGGCATTTTCCTTGTGAATGCCTTTGCTCCAGATCATTCCCGGAGGAGGCAACATTTTTCCATCACGCTCATAGCCGTTCTGTGCATCGGAAACGAGCTTGTCGAATTCTTCGTCCAGAGACTTTCGGACGATTTCGTTTCGCTCGGTTTCAGTCCAGAATAATGACTCACCAGAAATCTGTGCATGACGATATGCCTCAACAGCCTTGTGAACCGCAGAGCCAACAATGAGATGGTCGTTCATCGGCTCCGGAATGTCGTCAATGTACTTGAGCTTGTGTTTCCACGAACATTCCAGCAACAGTTCCACTTGGGAATTCGACAGGTAACGGGCTTCTCCCGCAACAATTGGAGGCATGCCGAACGGACTCCTTCACATTACAATTCGGTTAAATTTCTGCAAAAAATGTTGCAGAAACCGAAAATTACAAAAACCTCCGTTATAATCCGTAACGGAATTACCTTTTTTTCTAGTTTTATCAGGATGTATCCCGAAACGTCCGTACCGTGTTACCGGACGAGCAGCACCGAAAGCGTGATCAGGCAAACCAGCAGCGACATGACGAACCCAGCAATTGCCCCGCTGGCATGATGATCCGTCAGGTTTGGTCCCTTGCCCCAGAATGGCTTGGTTGCCGGAGGCAGTTCCTCGATCACCGCAGCCGGAAGTGGCTCGATAATAATGGGTGTCCCGATATTGTCGCGACGATCCCTCTGGGCAATCAACGATGACCAGTCAGACGCAAAATCCAGTAACGAATCGCTCTTGGAGAAATCCGAAACCTGTTGCTCGGTCAAGCGCCACAATGAATCACGACGCAGAATCATCTCGCCAAGCTTTGCCTGCCTGCCAAGGTTGACCCATTCCTCCATGATCTGCCGGATCACTTCGCCGTCCTCGCCTTCTGGCAGATACGCTTCGATGATCTGCAACAACTTGACGTGCATGGCTTCGACATTCTCAATGTCGGCGTCAATCTGCAGCGCCTCCTGCTGCAACGAATTGATCTGTATTTCGACATCGGAACTGGCAAATTCACGTAATGCCAATTCAACGATCTTGCGAACCGAGTCTTCGGACAATGCCTGCGTGCTCATTCTGGAACAACCCTCCTTGGGCAATTTTTTGCTACTACATTATGCCACAGAAGGAGGAAAATTGCCGGATTCCCGAAGCGCATTTGTGGCTTTCCATCGGTTCGAGTTCGTCAGTTCCGCTTCTTGCCTTCGGGAGAACGCGGACAGCATTCCCATGACGCGATGTTGTGTGACCGCCATGTTTCCTTCAAATAATGGCGACATGGAGCAGATGGAGGCGATTACCTCGGTACTGGTCACTCCTTGATCGCCTGCTGCAATCAATAGCGCAGCGAGCATCTTGCGTGTTTCCTCCCGGATTGTCTGGAGCTTGCGTTTCTGCTCCATGTTCTTCTGTCGTTTTCCTTTTCTTGCAAGGCCGTATTCCGTTTCAAAATCGACCATGGGAAGCAGGGAGTGCTCGCTTGCTCCCAGCATGAGACATTCCTGATGCTTTGCTTTTGTTTTCTCGGCGTTTTCCCGAATCTGCGTCTTGATATTTTCAAGTTGCCGCAATTGCTGAATGAGCGATTCATGCATTTCCTGATACGCATGCACGGCCACTGCAAGTTTTTCCGCAGTTTCTGCAGTGATCTCGACACGCCCTGTTGCTTTCTGAACGTAACTTCTCAATTGCTGTATGCGTTCCTCGTTATTTTCGTTGGCAACTTTTATCTTTTTTTCGGATTGATCTGTTGAAATGCGCAAATGCGTCCAATTCATGGTGATCTTTGTGCGGTAATTCCATCGTGTTTCAAGTTTGATCGAGACATTGCGTCCTGAAATGGCGGTGATTCTTCCGTACACCCTCGTGGATTCGGAAACAAAGTACACTCTTTTTCCAATATTTTCTGCTTTGGGATGCCTATCGGAAAGCATGGTTGTGCCAGCGATACTTTCGGATTGCAAGAACATTGCACTTTCCTGATTGGTGATCTGTCGAATAGGCATCAGATGCATCCGTTACTTTTCTAGAACTTCCATTCCATACTTGTCAGTACGAACGGTTTTCACCAGAGAAACAATATCCTTGCGTAATTCTTCAGTGACGCAACGTGGACAGATATCCACTTCGATCATTCTTCCCGATGACGGCTCCTTGGCGCGAGACTTGATCAACGTTGTTCCGCATGAGCATTTTCCGAGCTGTGACATGACAGTAATCCTTTCTTTCAAATGCTTTTGACAATGATCTGCCGGTCTGATCGTCCGCCAAACCGATGAGTCAGTTCAGGAACGCACGGATCACAGGCATAGTGAATGGTCACCATTTCGGGATTGAACTTCGACTCGACGCGAACGACCTTGACGGCCACCTCTCCGCAGCTTCGGCATTTTGGTGCTTCTGTAGTACTCATGTTGTTGTTCCTTTCAAGCAATCATGGTCAATAATCATATGATACAATAAAAAAAACTTTGCTTGGAGAAAATAAGTGGCAGAAGATTTTTATCAAAAATTACGCAAACCTTTTCCTCTAAGCACATTGAGCATTATTGATACATTTCAAAAAAGCCAGAACGAGAACATTCCTGATGTAATCAAATGCGACATTCCGCTTTTCATCCGTCTTCTTGAGTACGCACGAGAAGACGCAAAGACCGACATGAACTTGCATGATGTCACGGAGCGGCTTCTTCAAATGACTTTAAATGGCAAAACTGCAACCATGAAAGACTATGATAAAATTGTAAAGGAATAACGGAGGAAGCCATGATCTTTTTATCGATCACACTGAAGAAACAAGACCTTGACAAAAAGCCGGAGAAAACAATTCACGACATCAAGAGTGATGAAGATTGGATTGATCTTCTGACAAGATATTCCAAGCACAAGAATGCATACAAGGAACACAAGCAAAAGTTCAAGGAACTTGATCCAATTGTGTGGATATGGTCTGAATCAACACGGCTTCCCATGATCAATCCAGCAGTTGATGGCAAGAAGCTTTCCGAATGGAAGCAACTTGGCATTCAACTTGACGAAGAGCAAACCCAGATTCTCAAGATTGAAAAACAGATCAAGAAGAGCCTTGCTCCGGGAAGAATGGTGACCGCAGACCTTTTGCAGCGACTTGCTCCCGCAGGTGTTTCTCGCAAGGCTCTGGCCGATGCACTTGGCTCCAACGAGCGGGGAGGATCTCCGGGAGACCAGTCGTTCGAGTTGCTCATGGCCAAGCGAATTTATCAGCTTCATCGTGCGGTATCCAAAAGTGGCGCTGCAGCGTGGGTGACTCCTTTGTACAAAACGGAAACATGGAAGAAGTTTGCCCAAAAGAATCTTGGAAAAGTTTCATCATCAGGCAAGACTTCGGGATTTGCAAATCCCAAGAGCGCTCATGAGTACATCGAGCCCGTGCACATGAAGGAAAGCGAACTGACAAAGGATGACTGGATGGCTGTGCGCATTGCCGAGAAAATGACTGGGCGCAAGCAAGTTCCCGCTATCAAGAATGGACAAAAGCAATGGAAGGTGTTTCCGTGGCTTAGGCCCGGACAGCAGCAGAAATTTACGGCATGGGCTGACAAGATGAAGGAACAAGGCAAGTCGGATGATGTTGCCAGTGTCGAATCCATGCGAAAGAAGACCCTGATGGGATCTGCGGGTACAAAGAAAATTACGGAACGATATCGGGATGACAAGGTTCAGCCCGGAACCAAGGCATCTACAGAAAAGAATCGTCCAGCTGCTGATACAGGCAAGGTCATTCCGGACAAGGGTGAGCACAAGCCTATCGGCAAGTCATTGAAGGTCAAGGAATCGGTTGGCTTTGACGCAAAGGACCGACGAGCCAAGTATGAGTTGAAGCAACGTGCGTCGCAAGCGATGGCTAGCAGGTATCCCGGATTTTCTCCCAAGGAAGCCATCATGGTTCTCCGTGAAACACTGCGGAATTCAGTTCCGCAAGAGGACTGAACAATCATGACTCTGAAATCTCGTAAAAGACGCATGCAAAAATCAATGTCTCTGGGACATTCGTATTCTCAGCCTCTTCCGATGCCAATGACTCCGGAGGGAATGCCTGACTGGGAAGCTCCGGATGTTGGTGCATATGTCAGTTATGCAATTGACAATGGACCACTCAAGGGGCGCGTTGTTGTGTTGCATCGCATGCAGAATGGATTGTACTCGATTGCGGAAGATGATTCTCACACGAAGCATGTTGCAAATCGCGACTTGGATACGTCAAAGCTCGAAAAAGACGAGGATGCTGACACCGAAGACATGGAAAACGATGTAGATGCCAACATCGATTACGACGATCAGGATCGCGCAAATTTTGAGGAAGACATTGCAGAACTTCCGAATGGACCACTCGCTGCCAATGGAAGTTTTTCAAAATCATCCAACTTGCTTCGGCAGGCGGTGGAGGAAGTGAAAGCTGTTGCGTCAGGATCTGTGCGGATCACGCCAAGATTGTTTTCCGTACTTTCGCAAAATTACTCTTCTGCGTTATTATCAAAAGCGATGAAAATTGCAAAATTGGAATTAAATGCGCCATATTTATCGCGCAGACGTAGTCGATAAAAATACAGACCGTTGCCCAGAAAAGATGGAATAGCATGAAAAACATTCGCGAAACAATGCCTCGTTTGCATTCAGCAATTGTCAGTTATTTTTCCGGAGTAGCATCACGGCTTCCTGAGGAAAAACGTGATGATCAAAATACCATCATGCAACTTGCAAAGAAAGGCAAGTATGATCTTGCCCATCTTCTCTGCGTTCGCGATAATGTCGCACCCAAGCAATACAGAGGATATGACTACTTTCCAGTAAAACTTTTTAGTCAAAATATCGAACAACGCATTGATGCAGTGGAAAACAAACAGCAAGGTGAAAAATACTTAAAGAAATCTCTTGGCATTGATGCGCACCAATTAACAAAAGATATTACTGAAGCATTGAACAACGAGGAAAACAGGCTTCGCGCGAAGGCATATGTTAATCGAACATCAGAGGAAACGCCAGATTTTTTATATCCAACTTTAGAAAAACATGGAATTGTAGGTTTGTTTGGAGGAGACAGAAAAAAGGCATTGGATTCTATTGTCCCATATATCACCAAAAAGGCACGAAGTGTTTACGAAGGAGATAATGCTTCACGAAACGAGATTGATCCTGTGGAAATTATGCGTTATCTGCGTAAAGTGACTACTCCTGCCGTGACTCCTGCTGGGCCTGTTGAGTCTTCGACCTCTGTTGAGACTCCTGCTGCACCTGTTGAGGCTCCTGCTGGGCCTTCTGTTGAGACTCCTGCTGTGCCTGTTGTGCCTCCTGCTGTGCCTGTTGTGCCTCCTGCTGTGCCTGTTGTGCCTCCTGCTACTGAAACAGATGTGCCTCCTGCTGTGCCTGTTGAGACTCCTGCTACTGAAACAGATGTGCCTCCTGCTACTGACATCAAAAGTTTACCTGACCTTGGGCTTGCTATTCATTATCTTGCAACCGATGAAGATGAGGGAACGGAAGAAAAACATCAAATAAGAGAACAAGTATCTACAATTTTGCAAAATTCAGGAATTTCTTTTAAACAAAGACAAGCAATAATTAAATCTGGAAAAATTAACACTGAACATGCTGATGCCATTAGGAATCACCTTGCTTCTTTAAGTTCTGCATCGACATCAACAGGCGATGGTCCGGGCGCTGGTGCGGGCGATGGTCCGGGCGATGGTCCGGATACTGCCGAAGCAGCGCGTAGAACAGCAGAGGAAGCAGCCGAAAGAACTACTCGTGAAGCAGCCGAAAGAACTGCTCGTGAAGCAGCCGAAAGAACTGCTCGTGAAGCAGCCGAAAGAACTGCTCGTGAAGAAGCCGAAAGAACTGCTCGTGAAGAAGCCGAAAGAACTGCTCGTGAAGAAGCCGAAAGAACTGCTCGTGAAGAAGCAGCGCGTACAGCAGCGCCTGCATCTCCCTCCGGCGAGTATGCACATAAGGATTATTCTTATTACACTAAAATGACATTTGATGACTTTCGGAGATATATACGAAAAATATATACAGAGCGAGACGGCGCAACGTTGAACGAATTGCAACATATTGAAGAAGTTTTTGGATTAGGAGACAAAACATCTTCAGATCCGGATACAAAACATCCTCTATTTTCTCAACCAAGATTGAGTGCTATGGCACTAGCGGGAATTTTTATAACTGGCGATCACATTAGAAAATTTGCGCCTGCAACTCCTTCTCGTCGTCGTGATCCCGCAGAGACCGAAGAATCCACAGGGACCGAAGAAGCCGAAATTCCTTCAGAAGGCACTACTCGAACAGCCGCAGATGCACTAGCGGCAAAATTCTCGTTTGCAAAAGATCCGCTTCCTTCATACGTAACAAAAAAGGGCATGAATGTTGACGCCGAGCTCGCAAAAATAAAAAAAGATTATGACACAAGAATTTCAGGACTTAGCACTGCTAGTGCAAGTGACGCTGAAAAAATTAAAGCAAAGACGGAAGCTGCATTAAAGGTAAAAAAATTACTCGGTTGGCAAGAAACTGCTGATGAAGCGGGAGTGAATATACTTAATCCTTCCGTAGCAACAAAACTTCATCTTCCCGAACATCGTGAATTGGCATCCATTATTGATGCAGACAGCATACTTACGAAGAAAAAACCTGCAACAACATCCGGAGGATCCGGAGGATATAAGCCAACAATAGGAGATCTTGCTCTTGCTCAGTCAGGCACATGGGACGCAGATGCGCTTAAGGGGCATGCAGCCGAAGCAGTTGCAAGATTGCCGGATTATCAGATTAAAAATCGGCTACTGCACATGTTTAACAAAACTGGCCGTTTTGACAATATTCATGCTGATCAAATAACTTCAATCAACAGTCTTCTCGCAGAAGCTCGAACAAGAAATTTATCCGAAATTATACCAATGAGAGTAGATTCGCTTGGAACTGCAGGAGCTGTTAGGCGAAATCGAATGACCTCTGAGCAGCATGCAGAACTTAATAAAAAAATGAATGACTATATTTCAGGAGGTGCTGCAGTAACAGCAAATCCTAGTGCATCAATTAGAGCTGGTACTCCATCTTTAGCCTCTCAGCACGCAGTTGTTGGTCAATTCAATAATTATAGTGTAAGTTCAAATGGGACAATAGGGCCGGGAAGCGGTGGCGCACGTACGGGGACCGGACCCACACGTGCTGATTTAAGTCTGGGACTAAGTGTTGGGCAATTTAAAAGAATATTCCCTGATATATTTACAGGAACTCATGGAATCTCATTAAATTCAGAAACTGATATTCTTCGTGCTCCAAGAAACAATGATATATCAAAAAACATAAGAATGCTATATATTATTGCAACAAATATGAAGATGGCAGGCGCTAAAAATTCAGAGATAGCACAATTCATTAAACGTGACAGCAGAACTTATTTTCCTACTTTTGATGAATCTTTAATCAAAAAAGGAGGAAAAGTTTTTGCTGCAGCAATGAGCGGCGCCATGGTTGCCAAAAAAATCAGCAATACTACTGCCTTCTCTAGAATTGATATTGCTCCAGAACTTAAAACATCAAATTCCTTCATTGGAAAATACATAGAATTACACAAAGACGAATTAGGAAATTATTTACATAATGAAGAACTTAATCCCCTTACTAAAATAGATGATGGAAAAAAAATAACGGCAGGTTTAGAATCAATTAAAGATTTTTTCCCTAAGTCGTTGTCCACGTACGATTTAATAAGAAGTCATCCTCATCCGGGAGCTGATACATCAGAAATAAAAATCGATCCTGCAACAAAAATGGGCACTTCCGACGCAATTAGTCAATACCATGTGCCAAGCGCTAGCGCTCCTTCACCCACGACCGAAATTAGGAAAGTTAATTTTTACAATCATGTTGAAAATTTGCATCCAGCAATAAGAGATCATTTTTTTACTCTATTGGATCAAATCAATGCTCCTGCATTACAAGCAATGAAAAGATTAAATCATTTAAGTCCAGATAAATCAATAAAGAAAAGAGGACCATACGAAGCAGCAATAACTGAGGCCAAACTTGAAAAAGCAAAAAAAGATATTTTAAACGGTGATTATCAATCTGCATATGATTTTTTTAGCACTTTGAGTTATCGGGCTAGACAAGCAGAACTTGGAACAATAGCAGATAAAATTGATTCTTCTTTAAAAGCGTTTCATGCGCCGGAAAGATCTGCAAGATTGGTGGGAAATCCTTTTGACTCTAAAAGAACCACAACAACCACTCCATATGGATTCCGTGTTGCTGCACAAAATTTTATTAAAAACGCAAAAGACCAAGAAGGCAATTATGTATTTAATGAAAGTATGAGAAATGATACCAATAAAGACTTTGACGGCAAATTTGATCAAGATCAATTTGTAGGAAAAACTTCTTCTCACATACAAGCAACTCAAGGCATACAATATTTAGTCCGTCACTTCTGGGGAAATCCTGCAGATCACGACAAAAAAGACACAGAAGACGTTATTGCTCCTGCACAATTTAGTACTGCTTTGGCAGAAGATCATTCACTCAATGCTTGGCAAAGAATATTGCATGATCAAAACAGAAAAATTGGCATTACTTTAAATGGCGGTGTGCCTGTACGAGCAGGAAGAATTAATAATGATTCTGAAATAAAATTAACCTTTCCAAGAATAGACAGGAGACCCCTTGACGCTAGGGGATCCCGAGCACCCATTATAGAAGTTAAGCGACATGTGTTTGACATGATTCATCCAGCTCTTGAGGCTGCTGTTTATGCGCACGGCCCGTGGTCGGAGGCAACTGACCAAGAAAAAGACGCGCATGTTGAGAAGCTTAAAGAATTGGGCAGACTTTTTGGAAAAGACGGTGAGGATACTTTTACGTCAATTATTGACGCAAAACCTATAGAACACGATAAACTGACAAAAAAGCTAGATGGAACATCTGGTCCTCCTGAACTTCATGTAGGCGAGGACGGAGATGGAACGCCAGTTCCCATCAAGGACAGCGCTGGCAACGATATGACTGTGAAAGATACAAAATTTGAATTTGATGATGGTCATCCATGGAAGGGCTATCAATTAGGATGGTTGCGCGAACAAAATGGTTCGCCAAATGGCCCTAAATCACAGATTCTTCCTAGTACCGGTTTTGGACGCAGTACAAGATCGAATAATGCAAAATTTTTGGCTGGAAAAGTAAAAGACAGTGTTCCAATGTTTGAAACAATATCGAGCGGAACAACGTACCTTACTGACGAGGCAAGAGCACTTCACAATCATGTGCACGAAAATTTGGGGAAAAAAGCTGATGACACAGATGGAAAACTTAAATATTTATTGAAAGATGGCATTGCAACACCAGAAGAGACTTTGGACACTCCTTGCATAGATATGCACGGAAGAGTAGATACAACTTTCGCTAGCCCAACAGAAATACAACGTCCGCAGCTTGCACTGCATCCTGTAGCTGGAAAAACGCATGCAGACATAGTTCTTGATCCAATTAAACGTCCGCCAACAGCAACCACCCCCTTGAGAGTTATTCGTTCCATGAGTTTTTCAATTCCAACGTTGGCATTTGCATTGCGTAAGAGCAAGGAATCGATTGCGCTCAAAAAGGCATTGATGTACGCAAAATTGCACCGAAATGTCGAGCGTGCATTTGGATCCAAGAAAGCAAGGGAAGGAACATTCCTATATGGAAGATAGTCAGAAACCCGGATTTCGCTCACCCAGATCCATTCCGAAATACGGCATGGCATCCATTCCAAAGAAAGATCAGGAACGATCACGACAGCGGAACTTGAGCGGAAATCCATGGATGGCTTCTTCCGCAAAGAATCCGGCAGCACAAAAAGCAACCGGAATTGAAAACAAACTTCGTTATGCCCTTCTTCGCAAGGGCATTAATTTTATCGAACAGGCATCTATTGGACCATGGTCGATTGATTTTTTGCTTCCGGATTACATGGCATGCGTTGAGGCCGATGGAGAATATTGGCACAGTAGCATGAAAGCGAGAATGAAGGATCGAAGAAAAGACGCATGGCTACAGAACAAGGGCTATACCGTTTTTCATTTTGATGGCAAGGAAATCATTCAAGATGCTGACTATTGTGTCAGTCGCCTCATGAAATCATTGGAAAACAAGGTAGAGCAAATTGCCAAGCAAGTATATTCTATGATTGAAGAAGAAAATAATCAAGCAGAACTTGAAGAAGACGAAGAAGAGGATTTTCCAGAAATGGTTGAGGTAATTGTGGAAAGTCCGGCGGATGATTACGATGCGTGGGTATCGGGAGGATTTTCCTTCGGAGGCAAGACATAAATGGCAATCACGACAGGAATAGTCACTACTGACGCAACGGAATATTGTCGATATTATCCCGGAATGGATGTAATAACGGTTCGCATTGATGCGACTGGCGGCTCCATTGTTTCCGGAGAGCGGTATGTCTTTTCAATTTTGCGTGCAGCGCAGCCGAATTGGCCCGAACAATACCGGTCAGTCATGACCAAAACCGTTACTGCTTCAGGCAGTGGTGCGACATTCCTCATGGCATCCTTTCAGATTGGCATCGACGATGTCGATCCTGATGGCATTGCCCGAGCGATCAGTGGATCATACAACGTTCGTGTTTCCAACGCAAATAGCACGCTTTCTTGGGAAATGACAACGTCCATTCGTATTGTGCTTGTCACTGTTGCCGAAATGAAAACGGACTGGTGCTTCGGTGCGCCGCTTCGCTCAATCGAAGGACTCTCACCCAAGTTTCAGCCAAAGAACGTCACAGGAGTAGTTATTGATGAAATTTCTTCCGACACTATCGCAGGGCCAAAAACCCTTGCGCTTACGTATGTATCACCGAATGCTTGGACTCTATCTTGGGATAACGGGCTTCCTGTCATCATTACACCTCTTTTAAAGAAACAATATCTTCTCATGGACGAAATGGACAGTTCATACATATTGGCAACAGTAACAGCCACTGCGCTGCCGCAAGCCAATGTGACGGAACGCATTCTGGTCGTGCAAGGAGAAATGACAGAAGGATCCATTGCAAGAAAGATTCGTAACGCTGCAAATCTGGCGGAATCAACCATGGGCTTTCCGCTTGAGCCGACATTGTATACCACCATGCCCATGTATCCGGGAATGGTTCGCGAGCACAATCACCAGACCGATCATTGGGATCGCGTTGCCAGACCTTCGGACTATATTGTGCCCACCAACGGATATGCGTGGCCGAGTTTCCGTATGGCTTACCAATGGTGCATCAAGATTCACAAACTGTATGGATTCCACTCTGTTGACAAGATCATTGAAGTGGAAGGAGACTGGTGGAACAACACGACGGATCGCATGAGCGGATTTGTCACGCTTGTGCCCGCACTGGCCAGCTTTGCCAGATGGACCGTCTTCACTCATCCAATGCTTGCACCATTTTACATGCATCGCGACATTCAAGGATTCTGGCAATACGATGCAACATTCGGGCTGCCAGACCTCAAGGATTCTGATCGAATGATCATGCGGGAATTCATTGCCAGACATGCTGCGATCAGCGTTCTGCTTGAGGCGCAGCGTGGATATCAGGGAGGTCTTGGCTCTCAGTCCACGGGACGTGACGGACTGTCGAATTCATTCTCCTACAATGCGGGTGGTCCGTATGCGTCGACGCTCGCAGAACATCGTCAGTGGCTCATCACGGAAAGTCCCCGTATCAAGCAGAAGCTTGGCGGACTGCTCTTCAGCACCATTGGGTCATCGTAATGACCATCAGCATTCCGCAGCACAATCGTCTTATCATGACGCATGGAGAAAAGATCATTCATTACAAGGGAAGAATTTGCCCTTGCTCGGATTCCGGATTGCCGGAAGAAGCCAATCCTGAATGCCTGAAATGCAGTGGATTGGGTGTTTTCTGGAATGATCCAGTCACCATCACCGCAGTGATTACCGGTCTTGATTCCGACCGGATGGGACGCATGTGGTTGCAGAATGGAGTGGCATTGCCGGAAGACATGTCTTGCTCTCCACTTCCCGGTTATGCGCGTGGATTTCGGGATTACGACAAGGTGATTCCAACATGGAAACGGGGATTTCCATATCCCGGAGAATTGCTCAGGCGCGGATTGAAGGACACGTTGCTGTACAAGCCAGTAGGAAAGATCGTGCGCGTGTATGCGGTTGATCCCAACACCGGAATTGAAACGCTCTGGAAGCAGGATGTTGACTTCACGGTCGGTGGTCCAAACGGTAAGCAAATGATCTGGACGCCGCTCCATGGTCCCCAATACGATACGGTATATTCGGTTGTATATGATCCGCGGTTCGAGTTCGTTTGCTGGGCTCCGCCCGCACCGAGATGGGAGTTGGGACGAGATTTGGGATTCAGAGTGCTACTACGCAAAGTGCACCTCCCGTGGCCTAGCGGAAACTGGACCTAGCCTTTTTTTTGCGCGGAATTTTGATACGATTGGCACTATTCACTAAGCCACTTCGGAAGAAGTGGCAAATTTTTTCGGGGAGGAAATCATGGAATACGGCGATGTAACGTTTCGGAAACACGGAGGGCTGACTATCAAGCCAGTCTATACCGAGCACGTCAAGGATGTTTTCGACTCTGTCGAATGGGAGACCATGTCTGTCACAACAGGGTCTGGCAAAGTTATTGAAAATGTAGAATTTCCAACTTTTTGGAGTGAGAACGCACGCATTCAAGTTGCCGAAAAGTATTTCCGACGTGCAGATGTTCCGCAATTTCCCAAGGGAGTTTATGATCGGCACAAGGCCGAAGCCCTTGGCATCGACTGGAAGTCGCTTCCATCTGGCCCGGAAAAGTCGTTGAAGCAGGTAATCAATCGCTTGGCCGGTGCGCTGACCTATTGGGGAATTCAATACGGCTATTTCGGCAACAAGGAATCAGCGTTGTCGTTTTTCAATGAGATTGCCTACATGATGATTCATCAGTACGGTGCGCTGAATTCTCCTCAATGGTTCAATACCGGCATTCATTGGGCTTACGGCATTTCCTCCGACGCAAAGGGTCAATGGTATTACGATTTTGCGCAAGACAAGTCGGTTCAGTCTACTGACAGTTTTGAGCATCCGCAAGCACATGCTTGTTTCATTCTTGGTATTAAGGATGATCTTTTTGGAGCAAACGGCATTTTTGATACTGCTCGCCGTGAGGCACAGATCTTCTATTTCGGTAGCGGCTCAGGATCAAACTACAGCTCGCTTCGAGGCAAGGGAGAGCCTGTTACCGGAGGAGGCGTGTCCAGTGGAATGCTGTCCTTTCTTGATGTCTTTGATGTTGGCGGAGGAGTGATCAAGAGCGGAGGCAAGACTCGTCGCGCTGCGAAGATGGATATCTGCGACGACAATCATCCCGAAGTGCTCGAATTTGCCGAATGGAAGATGCGTCAGGAAAAAATGGTGCGTATTCTCATCGAAGCTGGAATGTCCGGCGGATTTGAAGACGAAGCATACCGCACCGTCCGTGGCATGAATTCCAACAATACCATTTCTTTTTCAAATGCTTTCTTTGCCGCATTGCGGAACAATGACGATTGGCATTTGCGTCGGGTTACGGACCCCAGCGTCATTACCCGCACACTGCCAGCTCGCGAGCTTTGGGAGACTGTAGTGTATTCAACGTGGTTCTCGGCTGATCCGGGAATTCATGTGACTGACACTATCAACGAGTGGCATACCTGCCCCAAGGACGGCCGAATTGTCGCAAGCAATCCCTGCTCGGAATATCTTTTTCTAAACGAAACCGCGTGCAATCTTGCTTCGCTGAATCTTGTTCGTTTCTATGATCTCACCAAGAGTTCTCCAGACGCATTCGACCGCGTCGGATTCAAGCATGCCATTCACATTTGGCAGATTGCACTGGATATTACCGTTTCGATGGCACAATATCCTGCTGAGGACATTTGCCAGAAGAGCATGCAATATCGCACTACAGGATTGGGGTACACCAACCTCGGCGGATTATTGATGCTCATGGGCCATGGATACGCATCCAAGGAAGGCCAGCAGATTGCTGGCGCAATCACGGCGATTCTCGGAGGAGAATCCTATGTTGCTTCTTCAATCATTGCCCGTGAACTCGGCACGTATCCTGCGTTCATGCGCAATCGCGAAGATCATCTTCGTGTCATTCGCAACCATCGTCAAGCAGCACACGGTCGTGTTGATTCATTGAACAAGCTTTTCGGATACGAGCGCATTACCAAGCGACCGAAAGAGCTCGACATGAACATCTGTCCTCGCGATCATTGGGATCTCATCAATGACGCTGAAGAGAGCTGGAATACCGCATTGACTCTCGGCACCGCATGGGGATTCCGCAATGCTCAAGTCACGGTTCTTGCCCCCACTGGCACGATCAGCTTTGCAATGGATGCCGACACTTTTGGCATCGAGCCTGACTACGCGCTGATCAAATACAAGGCGCTGGCAGGCGGTGGTCATGCGGTCATTGTCAATCGCTTGATCGAACCTTCCCTGAAGCGACTCGGATATTCCGATTCAGTCATTGCAGGCATTCTTGCTTATGTCAATGTGCACGGTGTTGTGGAAAACGCTCCGGGTCTTCTTCGTCGACACTATTCGGTCTTCGATACGGCCGTTCCTGCCAAGAAGGGAGCGCGTTTCCTTTCTCCACGCGCTCATATTGAGATGATGGCAGCATGCCAGCCATTTCTTTCCGGCGCTATTTCCAAGACGGTCAATCTTCCCGAAGAGGCAACCGAAGAGGACATCTCTGATGCATATTTGTATGGATATGATCTGGGACTCAAGGCGATTGCCGTGTATCGAGCAAACAGCAAGGCAGCATCGGTGATGTTCACTTCGGCTGATGCCCTGCGGCAACGGCAGAACATCGATCTTGGAAGCAGGGAATTTGATGTGGAAGCCATTTTCCGCAAGAGCGTCAATCCCATGCATCGTATCGAGGAAGCTTCAGAGCAGCCAGCCTTTGTTCATCGGCAACCTGAGGTTGCCATTCAATTTCTGGATGCTTCCGAATACGAATCTGCAGAGGCGATTGAAATGCCTACTTATGGATGCAAGGATGGAGTCTGTTCGATTTAGGAAAGGAATGATTTGACATGCCAGATACCTTGAGCCTTTTGGTTCATCCGCAAATTGGACCAGCATTAAGCGCGACAACATGGACTGCCCTTCCGATTGTTGGGGCAACTCCCATGTTCACGATTTCTGTTTCACGCCGTGGCTCTCCGGTTTCGGGGGCCACGGTCACGCTTCGTGTGAAGAATGATCTTGGAGTTCAAGTGTATCCTCCAACAGGCGCGTTGACAGTTCCTGCAGACCCTGTCTATCCGGGATCATACACAGTCACTGCTTCAAGCACAGCCATCTTTTCCAAGGTGGGTACATTGTACACGGCTTCTTGGGTGGTGACTGTTCCTGCTTCGGGATATGAACCTCAAATGGTTCTTCCCATCACGCAGAAAGTAGTTGCTCAAGAGGCATGAAAAAAGCCCCGCAACCGCGGGGCTTTTCCTTAGTTTTGGCGAAGCGTATCCCACGCTGAGGGATATCTCCCCGAGAGTGGACATTCCTTTCCAGTGACTGCCCTGTAGGCATTCATCACGATTGCCCGTAATTCTGAAGACCGATTCATGCCCACCACTGCGAATGACAAATACGCATACTGGTTGGAAACATCCCTGCAAATTTCCATAACCTTAACGGGATTGTGTGCTCCGTGCACGTTCTCCGAGTCCGTGATGATGGCGCAAACGTGAAAGTAGAGAAAATCGATCAGATCTTTTCGGGACTCAAACAGCACTTTTTCTTCAAACTTGTTATTCATTTATTTATCCTTTACGAATACGCAACGCACGTCACGCAAAGCATCGCTATTACCACATAAATCAATACGGACACTGCGCGAGTCACTGAAGTTGGCAGAATGAGCGCTCCAATGCCTGCGGAGCCAGCCACTAGAAACAGCAGTGTAAATGGCAAGCGCAATACTAGAACTGCAGTTATTCCTATGATAAAAATCAGGAGTCCGAATTGAACACCCCAGAATGCTTGCGGATCAGGTGCGTCATCATCATCTCCGCTGTCAAGGGTTCGTGTCCAGATAGGATTTGCTATTCCGCCCTTATCAAACATTTTGTTCTCCAAACCATGTCGGCACGGAACGCTTAGTCCATTTTGCAAATGAACTCTTGTGCTCACGATAATACTTCTGATACGCAATAACGGGATTGTCGTGCTTGCAGTCTTCAGGAACCGCTTGGGCAAAGTCGGTGAGTGGACTTTTTGCAATGCCTTTGGGAAGATATTGCAGATAAGGCAGAAGCAAAGAGGACTTGTGCACGCGCTCATAGCGCAACGTATATTCTTGACATAGATTTTCCAACAATGCGTATGCCCACTCATAATTTCCAGACGTTTGCCTGACCCAAATTGCACAAGGATGATTCATATATACGGCGTTGTACAGTATCTTGTCTTCTTCGGAAGAAAGATCGTCAGACAACAAGCGATGTGCAGTGGAAAGCATCTGGCATTCTTCGACAATCATTTTCACAACGTGTTTGTTGCAATGATATTCTGCCGCCAATTTGGGATCGAGATCAAGTACAAATCTATTCATGGTAAGATTACTTCCGTAATGGAGGGGTGGCTGAGTCTGGTTGAAAGCGTCCGTCTTGAAAACGGATAATCCGAAAGGATTCGTGGGTTCAAATCCCACTTCCTCCGCCATTTGCACGAATCCGTCCGTATTCGAGAGTATCGTATCAGTCCTGCGAAGGCATGTCAAGGAAATTGGAGCTAATTATCCAACTTTCCCGAAGAGTCATTCTGCCCTTCGGCAAAATCCATAGATGAGGCAATAGCGTCATGTCAGATTCTTCAAGCGTATCGACAATTTTTGACGAATGCCAGATGGCGGGAACAAAACGTACCAATATTGGTGCGTCCTTATCGGATTGCGCAAAATATGTTGCAAGAATCTGCTCGATAATCTCGTCTGATTTATCCAGCAGATTGGTGGATATCTTGTGTCCAAGAAAAGCCTTTGATCCTTTTGAGAGCTGCGCACGAATGGCAATGCTCAGTGGATTTGGCTCTTCAATGGTTCGCGTTCCTTTGACAAATCCTGTTCTGCCATCTGCTGGAACCCAAGTGCTGAATTGTGCAGAAGAACGCGTACCGCCAATACGCCATGTGACAATCAATTCCAGCTCCTGCTGTCCATTCCCTCGATTTCCGCTTTCTTGGTCATCGCAATCTGATAAAGATTCGTGGCCACAAAATCAAGGTCAGGATGTGTGTTGTGAAAATGCTCAACCAGATGAATGACCGCTGAAGTAATTGTGGATGACTGTGCGAATTCTTGCGCTTTTTCTGTTTCGCCACTGCGAAGCAATATGTCAAGCTCCATCATTTGATTGATGGCGTTTGCTACCGAAGCTGCTTGCAAATCGGTAATTTGTTTTTCATTTTTTTCCTTCAGATTCATCGAGAGTCCTTACTTATGGGGCAAAATACGAAAGAACAAGAACTATTGCGAACACAAGCAATATTATTGCGCCATGCAGGATTTGATCTTCATATATCAACAGAAAAGCCCTCCTTTGAAATACTAGGCAATCAGCCGATAAGATTGATGCTTGGACGCTTCATGTCTTGCTCGGTGAGCCGGGAGGGGCTCGAACCCTCAACCAACGGATTAAAAGTCCGTTGCTCTACCATTGAGCTACCGGCTCGTAAGAAATCAGGAATGAATCCTTTTCTTCATGTACGGCAACAAAATGGTGTCTATCCATTTTTCCATTGAAGCGATATCCTCATGATTTTCATAATGAAGATCTTCCTGAAGATTAAGATGACTGGTTTCGCTGGAGTGTGCAGGAATCATGCTTCCCGTTCTCCAAGACCCACTGATTCGCACGATGGCATATCCGTTCTTCACTCCCCATTCGTACTCATTCCGAAAACGACAGTCGGTTATGACTATGGATACTGGATCTTGCGAAAAATTGTAATCCACCATGCTATGCACACGATCCTCAACACGTGCAATCCAGAAATTCGGACTTACCCTGTTGCGAATAAAATCTGTTCCCATCCATTGCCATAATGGACGGAATAAATCACGGTGAACTTCACTCATGTCGTCAAAAACAGGAAATGGAATTGCGTTTTCCTTGATTGCATGCTCAACCATGGATTGGCAAATCTGCTTGAGTTGATCGGCAAATGCGACACGAAAGCAATTGGGAATCTTTTCGCAAAGAATCGAAGCCATGGTGTCCTTGCCTGAGCCAGCACTGCCAATCAACATGATTTTATGAGAAACTTCGGGAAATTCCAGTGTTGTGCGATTTGAGATCAAAAGATTCACAGATCAGTCCTTGCGTGCAGACTTTGCCCGACCTTTGCGATACGCCCCAGCATACGGCTTTGTGTTTCGTACGCGCAACGTCTTGAGCTTCCACGGAATGTTTCTCATGGTGTCGAGAAAACGCTCGTGAACGTCTTTCTTTTGCTTGTGGCGACGAACGTATTTGAGAACAAGGTCACGCAACTCATGTTCAAAAAAGTTCTGCATCTTTTTCGTGACGGTCATTGACTGCTCCTTTCAGGAACCGGCTGGGGCGCGAGGATTCGAACCTCGGATACGGGATTCAAAGTCCCGAGCCTTACCGCTTGGCCACACCCCAGTGACTTATTGATCGAATGATTGCTCGGTCTGCAGAATGATATCAGTTGATACATCCAAAGACTCTGCAAATCGCTTCTCGGATTCGGATGCCTCACGAAAAGCTCGTTTCGCAACATCGTCGGGATGTTCCTTGCCCTTTGGCAGCAACGAATGAACATCACTCCATTTTGTTGGAAGATAATCCAGATAGAGTGGCCAAGAGGGTAGGCCATGCTCGCAGACAGCCTCAAGTTCCGCTATTTTGCATCCGTCCATTGCACGAAGTGCATGCGACTGAAACGGATCATCATGCCTCATCATGTGCCCAATCTCTTCCTTGGTGGGCTTAAACGCTTCGGGGGCAATGGTCGCAAACCCGGAATTTCTATGCTTGACCGGACAATCCTTGTGTTCAATGTCGGCAAAAATAAAATGCCATGTGGCTGTCACACCGTAAAAGGCCGCTTTCGCAGGAAGAGTGACTACACAGCCGCAATGACGCAAAGTAATTTTGCGATTCCAAAAAGGTCCGACCCGCTCCATCTCAGAAGCATGAACATCAAAGGTCACATCATGCTCAACATGAGCGGGAATAGGAGAGAAGTTTTCAGGAAATCCGTGAGGCATGACAACGATCCTTCATTCCGGTAATATCCATGTGAAACAATGCAGGTTCCTCGCTGATATCCATGCGCATTCGCGGGGCATCATCCATCCAGAGGTACCACGAACCCGTCCATGATTCATACACTATTACGGTCATCCTTATATTATGAGTTTCACTGGTCTGGTAGCGATAAACGAGGAATCTCTGGGAGTAAACTGCCAGATATCAATAAGGTACGTTCCGAATTCGCCGTTTCCGGATTCAAATCCGACAATGTAACACAGAGCGGACTGGGTTCCGAGAATCTGATCTCCCAAACGAATCTTGCCGTCCCTGACAGAATCTACCACAAGGGTTTTGTCGCGAATTCTTCCTCGAACAATGACCGGCGTGGTGGACATGGGTTGCTCATAGATGTGTCGGATGACTGGTGCTGCAAAGAGCATTACCGCCAAGGCAATCGCTACGTAAAACAGCACCAGCATAACAATTTACTTCTTGCCTTTCTTGACTTTCTTCTCCGGCTTGGGGTACGGCTTGCCGGGTGTCAATTGCTTTGGCGGATCAGTCATGATGATTGTCCTTCTTTCTGTACACGATCAATTATAGCTCGCTTCTCGGCATTTGAGTAGCTTCGCCAGTGCTTGATTTCCTCGACGGTGCGCTTGCATCCGACGCACACTCCGTTCTTGGCTCGACATACGTTAATACATGGACTTTTTATTTTCATCATGGAGCCGCCAGTGGGATTCGAACCCACGACCCGCTGTTTACAAAACAGCTACTCTAACCCCTGAGCTACAGCGGCATGTTGAATTGCATTATTGGAAACTCAGGACTTCACTTTCATCTTTCATTTCCATGACACGTTGTTCGGATGAATACGGCCATTGAATATCAAATATAACAAATATGACGGTTTTTTCTCTCACATTATGTGACCAGTCAATTCTCTTGATGTCTTGCGGGCCAATATTCGCAAAAAATTGATTGAATAATTTTTCTCTATTATTAATCAAATAACTCGCAAATTCTGTAGAAACTTCATTAAATTCAATACGAAGAGAATTATTCATTATTTTTTACTTGTTTCGATGAGATAATTTTTAAAAAAACAATTAGTAGTGATGGAGTAACAACGTTGAAAAACAACATAAGATAAACAAAAAGCATCATCATTCCTCTTTTGGTGAGTGAGAAATCCACAAGAGAAAAAAGATCATGCAAGCAAGGGAAACCATGATTGTCGAGGTGCTCATTTATGCTCTTTTCTTCTCGTGAATATAGTGGGCGACCCCGGCAAGATTCGAACTTGCGACCTACAGGGTAGAAACCTGCTGCTCGTAATCCACTGAGCTACGGGGCCGTGGAGCGGGAGACGGGACTCGAACCCGCGACAATCTGCTTGGAAGGCAGATGCTCTACCAACTGAGCTACCCCCGCATGGCCACATCGTACCACGATTGTCGCCGTCCGTCAAATGTGTTACGCTGTTCGCAGGCAACAATGCCTGCATTTTTACGGGAGCCATCCTATGACTCAACGCACTCCCTATTCTCCTTCTTCCCGGCCTCAGTATTCTCCTCGTGATTCTGGCCCTTCCTATAATCAGGTTCTGGAAGAGATTCGGACGGCCGGTATGATCGAGACGGCAACCTCTGTTGAGGTATCTCCTGTTGCGGATAACGAGTATCTTTGCGTCGTGAAGGCGGTATGCGTCATGCCTGCATTGCGCGAGGGCGATCCGCTTCGTCGATACACGTCACTTGGAGCCGCCTATCCTCGCAAGAACGGGGCTGGCGTGATTCATGGTGTCAGCAATCCCGCTTTCTACATGCACGTTGCTGAGTCACGCGCCAAGAAGCGTGCTTGGATGGATGCGCTTGGCAGAGGCGACGGGCTTGAAGAGAATATTCGTTCGGAAGTTTTCGCGGAACGCGCCAAGACTACTGCGCTATCGGTTGCGGCTCTTCCTGTGCCCGCTCAGGTCTCAAGTCCTGATGATCGTGTTACCGAAGAAATTGCGGCAAAGATCATAAAGATCTCATCGCTTTCCCTTGATGAAGCGCGAGAGCTTACACGACGCCAAGCAGCAGCAATAGTGCGTGATCATAACGAGAAGAACGCTTCTTAAATAACTGCTGTTCCGTTTTCATAGTGCCATCGCTTTCCTTTTGTAAAAACAAAGGGAACGATGGCATTTTTTTGTGTATAATAAAATCATGATTACACAAATTTCTCTTCAACAACATCGTAAGACTTTGCTTTCAGAAGGAATGAATGCAACGTTTGAATTTCCATTGCGATTTTCAAAGTCGTATGTTGGTGAATACACCAATGATACTGGCGAAAAGAAGCATGGAAAAATTATTGAAGGAATTGCATCAACAGAGGACAAGGACCAGCAAGGCGAAATAGTCATGCAGGACAAGATGGACTGCTCGTACTTGTTGGAAAAGGGATACTTGAACTGGAATCACTCGCATTCTCCTGAGGATCAGATCGGCAAGCCGCTGGAAGTCATCAAGATGGAAGGTGGCCCAACAACACCGAATGGCAAGCCGTGCACATTTTTTCGTGCGTTGCTCTTCGATGGAGTTCCTCGTGCCGACGCTGTTTGGCAACTTGCCAAGGCGCTGTCTGACACGCAGGGTGTTGGCAATGACCGATCATTGGGATTTTCTGTTGAAGGCGGCGTTCGCATGAGACAGGGTCACATGCTTGTCGAGACCGTTGTCCGTCACATGGCGGCAACACACGAGCCCGTCAACGCCCAGTCAGTTGCACGCTGCGTTGTCGCCAAGAGTCAAGGATTCAAAGTTCACGATAGCGTTCTTGTTGATGTTATTGATAATAATGTGCCGCATTTTATCTTCAAAAGCTTTGGTCATTTGGTACAATCAATAGAACCTAATATAAGAAAAACAATCGGATTGGGAGATATTGGGGCGCTTAAAAAAGAATATCTTGCTAGCTCAAGAGATAAAAAAACAAGCCCTGAATATATTCTTTCTAAACTTTATACTGAATGCAAAGACGGTAGAAACTGTAAAAAGAATGACCGGTTTGTTTTTGGAAAACGTGGCGCACTTGATCATTTGGTACATTGTGCTAATATGGATCCAAATGAAGCAGCAGATATTCTGGCATTGGCACTAAAAATCTTGCACTAGGCATAAAGGAGAAACCGATGGCTTCGGAAAGAGAAATGTCAGAAGCGCGCACGCGTCTTCGTAGAAATCTTGAGGAAAGCAGCATTACTGACGCGCTTGCCGTTTTGGACAAGGCCGTTGGCGGATTGATCGACCTCGCAAAGGGGAAGGTCACTGATGGAGTCAATGCCAAGGACATTCAGAATCCTTATGGGTCTGGAGCAGCCGGTGGTGCTCCATCAACTCCTGCTGGTGATGCTGACGGAGACATGGTGCTTCAACAGTCAACCGGCAACATGGCTACGTATTCGCAGCAGAGTCCCAAGACCAAGAACAAAATTCCTTATGGAACAACCAAGGATCCGTATGGAGCGGGAAATGTCGGTTCGCTCGGAAAGTCCCGACGCAAGCTTCGCAAGAACATGATGGATCCTCAGCAGCAGGGTGGACCCGCTCCAGAGGAAGAAGAGGGTGGTCCTCCTATGGGTGGCGGTGCCCCGATGGGTGGCGGTGCCCCGATGGGTGGCGGTGCCCCGATGGGTGGCGGTGCTCCGCAGGGTGGCGACGCTCCGCAGGGACAGGGCTATGACCCTCGTCTCGATCCCAACAGTCCCCAGTTTGATCCGAAGCTTTATGCGGCAGCGCAGAGCATGATGGGTCAAGGTGCTGATGACGATGAGAATGACGCGAACATGTCTGATCAGAAGTCGTGGGGCGAGGGTGGTGATGATCGCATGGCCATGGCATACGGCGATGATGATGACGAAGAAGATGATGATGAGGAAGATGACGACGACATGAGCAGCAGAATGGCGCGACTCCGTGCCATGCGTAGCGGCAGTGATGACGACGAAGACGAGGACGAGGACGAGGACGAGGACGAGGATTACGACGACGAGGACGAGGATTCCGATGAGGATGAGGAGTCTGAAGACGACGACGACGAAGACGACGACGACGAAGACGAAGACGAAGAGGACGACGACGACGAAGAGGACGACGAAGAGGACGACGAAGATTCCGACGAGGATGAAGGCGAAGACTTTGGCGAGCGCATGGCCCGTCTTCGTGCAATGAAGGGCAAGAAGAAGCCTGAGGACGACGAGGAGAAGATGGCAGCTTCGCTGGCTCGCTCTTTCAGTCCCAAGACGCTTCGTCGTGCTTTGCGGAAAGCCGATCCGACACGGGATGAAGATTTCGCCACATTGGAAACTCCTGAGTGGAATACGGACGGGTCGGGAGTCAAGCCTGAAGAAATTACGGGCATGGTCAACCGTGCTCGCAAACGCATCAATGCCAACCGAGCACCAGAAGTTGTGCCAGACCCCACGCCAGATCCCGATGCGGAAGGCACGGAAGGAAGCGAAACTGAAGAGGAGATGCAAGAAAAAGACCTTGCGCGATCAATGCGCAGAATGCGTCAGCGCAAGGTCGACTCCATTTACAAGTCCCTTGTCGGTGGATCTGGAGGAGGACGCGTCGCAGAGGTTGTCGAGGCAAGCAAGGAACTTGCTCAGATGGTCAACGTTTTCAGCCGTTTTCTTGCCGACATCTCCACGGAAGTGGACATGGTTCGGCGCGATCAACATAGGACATCCACCGTGATGGCGAAAGCCCTCAACACGGTTGTCAAGAGTCAGTCGGCAATTGCCTTTGGATTGGAAAGGATGGTGAAGTCCACAGCTTCGCTAGCCAAGAGTGGTGCTCCCTCGCTGCAGAAGTCGCGATCCAGCGGTCGTTCCACTCGTCCCACACCGGGCATTGTCATGAATGGCAAGGTCATTGCCGAAGGGAATGCCCTGCGTCGTTCGAACGCATTTGTGGATGAGACTGGAAGCGCAGTGGTATACGGTGGCACGGTCGAGTCTCGACTCACCAAGTCACTTGTCGGAACCATCATTCAGCAGGCAGTCATTGACGGGGAGTTTTCTCCTACGGATGCGCTTCGCTGGTTGACGGAAACCGATAGTCCCGCCAGTGGTCCGGTCGCGGTGTTCCGGCAGCTTCCGAAGAAGCTACAGGAGCGTATTGCTAGCAAGGCTTCTGAAGAAGCGTAATCAACGTCTTAAACTAGGAGGAGAAAAAAATGGCCCTTTTGACACAATTCCCCCAGCACTATAAGAAGCCGGAACCGCTCAACAAGTCGTTTGACATGATCGTGCGGGACTGGTCGCGTCAGCAGTTCGGTGGCGATGAGGTTGTTGACGAAATTCGCAAGGCACTTGGCACCGGTATCAACACCTACGGAGCTATTACAACAGGCGGATCGTTTCCCGCTGGCGAAGCCAGCGCGTTGCGTCTTGAAAACCTTGACAACACCATGACCTCGGTTCTCGCGACGGCCGAGCATCTCAAGATCTTCCGATTCCTTCACAAGGAGCCTAGCAAGCAGCCATTCTATCAGTGGAATCGCCGTGAGAGCTACGGTTCGACCCGTGGTTTCTTCGGATTCCGTGAAGGTGGGTTGCCCAATGGTGGCAAGGGTCAGTGGTCGAGAAACGGGGCATACATCAAGTTCCTCGGAACGAAGGGTGGAGTGACTCATCCGGTCGTTTTGACGAACATTCTTGGTGGAATGTCCATGGATCCCGTCGCTGAAGATCAGCTCGGCCGCACGATGGACTTCATGCAGCGCGTCGAACGCGCGATCATGTATGGAGATGATGACATCAAGGACGGCGACGGCACGGAATCCAACTACGATGGAATCCTCAAGCAGCTCACGACTCAGCGCACAAAGAGCATCATTGACTTGCAGGGCAGGCCGTTGACGCTTGATGCGATTGCCAATGCGGCGACACGGCTGGTGACGGAAGGCAAGCTGCTTTCCTTCAATGATGTGACGCTTTTCATGTCGCCTCGCAACATCGAGGATCTTGGCAAGCTGCGCTACAGCACGATCTATTCGCAGGGCAGAGATGCCCAAGGTGCTCTCAGTGGCATCAACAGCATTGACGGTCCCGGAACCCGTGTTGATCGTGCGGACCTGACTACTTCAGCACGTACCGATTTGATCGCCGGTCTTTCGGTGGTTGGTCAGGCGACATCGTTCGGAGTCATTCCTTTCGAGTGGTCCATCTTCACTGAGCCGGTCGAGGGCGGTCTGCCTCTGGATGTCGCCGGTGGTGCTGCTGATCCCGGATCTCCTAGTGCTCCCACCGTCATTGATGCACTCTCTTCTGTTGCGATGGGATCCACGATTCCGGGACTTCTTGTAAGCGGCTCAGCAGATCCCGTTGGCAGCAGCAGTCTTGTTGCAGACACGACGTATATTGTTACGGCTTTTAGTGGAAGCGCCACATTCCCCGGACTGGTGGGGACTGCAGATGGTACTGCAGTTGGAAAGGTGTTTGTTGCTACCGGAGCGGGCGTAACTGGTGGTACTGTGAAGCCTGTTCTGGATGCTAACATCTATCAGGGATCTGTGGCGGTCTCGTACGCCAATACCAGCAATTTCTCGACCTACAGTGGTACTGATAAGTACTGGTATGGAGTTTCTGCGGTGAATGATTCAGGCGAATCATTAATGACCGTTTCGTCCACCGGCGTCACTGTGAGTGGAAGCAACAAGCAAGTTCGCGTGCAGTATGCTCGCAGCGCATCAACTGGCACCTCAGCTGCTCGCGTCTATCGTATTTACCGGATTACCAAGAAGACTGGTATTACGCCATCGGCTACAGATCCCGATTGGCGTTATGTCGGATACGACATTGACGGTAAGGCGAGCAGCACAACAACGCGTCAGGTTTGGATTGATCGTAATGGCACGTCGGAGTTGTACAACAACTCGATGCCTGATACAAATCTTGCGCCACTTCTGTGCCGTAATCCTGCGGACCTTGTAGTTGCTCAGATGTCTCCGCTGCTCAAGATGCCGTTGGCGCCTGTCAGCACGACGTTTGAATATCTGCTTCTCCTGTATCACACGCTTGTCGTGAAGGCTCCGGAGCGTCAGATCATCTTCAAGAACGTTGGTCTGCTCACATAACATTCTTCTGAATGCGGTATAATTCATACCGGGCTATGCCGCCGATGCCCTCAACACGAGGCGTGTCGGCGGCTTTGCTTTAGTCAAAAGAAAAAGGAAAATTATCATGGCAAGGGAAAGCGCAGTTGTTCGTGCAGCAAGGGCAAAGGCAGAATTAGAGGAATCCGCAAGGGCTCAGGCAGAGATTGCGAAGCAAGCAATCAAGGCCATTGATAACGGAGCAGATCCCGAATTGGTCGCTACGTTGGCGATGCAAGCAGCCAATGCTGTCTCCAATCCTGTTGTGGAGGAAGCTCCTGTTGCTCCATATGTGGAGCCGTTGCGCCACGACTTTACCGGTCAATCAATGAAACAAGTCCGTCTTGTTGACTGGAGCGCTGATGCGTCTGCAACTACATGGATGTTTGACATGCCAAATGGTGTGGGATTTTGCCTGAATATCGACTCGAATGGAAAATCGGAAGTTCCAGAATCTGTTGCAGAGTATCTTGTCACTCATCGTTCGGGATTCGCGTTCTGCGAATGAAAGCAATAAGGTCATAATATGTCCATTCCGGAATATGTCTTCATACACAGAGTTCAGGAATTCTATGACCAACTTCGTGCTGGAAAAAATCTTTGGAAAATCGACGAAACACTGAATTTCATTGACGAAAAAGGCAGGGAAATCGTCAAGCGATGGATTCAGGACGAACGATACAAATGGACACTCGGTCGTGGTTACTCTGTCCTGACGCAGCCTCCTCCGCTTATCAGCCTCGTTGTTGATGGAGATCACGACCGACCTTCCGGACAAGTCCTTGGCAATTATGCTGATGACGGCATCTCATACAACGAAGATGGAATTGCTCAGGAATATTGGCAGCAGAATGTTCGATTGAAAACAGGAACATTCCTGTTTGTTTTGATTGCGCCAAATTCAGACATGCTCAATGCCATGTACTGTCTTCTGGAACGAGCACTTTATGAGGGTGAATCTGCGCCTATCAATGAAACGGGAATAATAAGTTTTGAACATTATGGAATAACTGAATTAAGTTATAGCGGAAGCGACATACGTCCTGACCAGAACTACGCTCCTACATCAACATTTGCTCGCACGCTCAGTGTGTCTTGTACCTATCCGCACAATTGGTCAGGAAGAATTTTTGGTACAGACGGTTATGCGTTCTCTGTTGATTTTGGCGATATTTATGAGGACGGAATACAAGAGCAACAAAATCCTCTGATTGTAAATGGCGAAAGAGTTCTCGATTCATCTGAAAGCGCTGTTTATAAAGATTCGCCGGGAGTAAGTCTCTCGGCAGTGACGTTTGGATCACTCGCTCCGGTTATCATGACGACCAATGGAAACATTCCTTGCATTGATAATTTGATTTTTGTGCCACAGAATACTGCACTGATCTTTGACGCGAGCATTGGCGCAGTGACAACATCGGGAAGTGCTGCTGGTCTGTGGAGATTTGCGGGCGTAATCCGAAGGGAAACGACAACCTATTCCACCAAGCTAATTGGCGTGACAACTCCCACTGTTGTTGCTGATTGGCAATTTTCTGCAACATACGTAGAGGTGTACGAGGATACCAGCATTGGCGCATTGATGATTTCCGTTTCTGGAACTCCAAATATTGAATTATATTGGAATGCAAACGTCCAGATAAAGGAAATAAAATAATGGCTAGGATCTATGGAGTAACAAGCGTCACAAATGCAGATTGCTTCAATGGAGTTAATGAGGGAGTGTTCCTTCGTGGAAAAACACAAGGAACTGGATCCACGTTTCTTACGACAGGCGGAGATACTTTTGAAAAACTTTGCAATACATTTGTTATTGGATCCAATACTGCACTGATCTTTGACGTAAGCATTGGCGCAGTGACAACATCGGGAAGTGCTGCTGGTCTGTGGAGATTTTCGGGCGTAATCCGAAGGGAAACGACAACCTATTCCACCAAGCTGGTTGGCGTGACACCTCCCGCCGTTATTGCTGATCCGCAATTTGCTGCAACATACGTAGAGGTGTACGAGGATATCAGCATTGGCGCATTGATGATTTCCGTTTCTGGAACTCCAAATATCGAATTATATTGGAATGCAAACTTCCGGATAAAGGAAATGAAATAATGATTAAAATTTATGGAGTAACAAGCGCCACAAGTGACTCCAGTGCAAGTAATCAAGGCTTGATTCTTACTGGAATAACGCAAGGATCTGGCACAACTTTTCTTACAAAAAATGGGAACGCCATTGAAAACAGTTTAAATTCATTAATCATTAGATCAAATGCTGCGTATGCATGCCAAATAACCATTGTTGCTTCTACCGATACAAATCCCAAATATTCCGCTCGTTGGAATATGAATGCGCTTGTGCATCGTTATGTGAACGAAAGCAGTGTACGCATCGTTGGTGTTTCGATGGTTGATGCCATGTCAGATGTGGAACTCTCCGCATTGCAGGTTCGGCTTTCTGAAAATACCACGTATGGATCATTAAGCATACAGTGTACTGGAATAGTTCAATATACTGTAATTAATTGGATTGCAACAATTGTATTGACGGAGGTCTAGCATGGCTGTCGTAACATTTAGCGCCGCAAAACAAACAACATTTACCACACCTATTGAAGGTTCAGATGCACTAGGTGGGTTGACAGTAACACGGGCAAGTCAGAATACCACTGGCAGTGCGGTATTGACCGTCAATAGCCTTGCGGTTGGAGCAAGTATCGCTGATGCCTATGGTCTCTATGTAAATAGTCCAGCCATTGCTTCTACGTTTACCTTGACGAACGCATATGGTGCGTACATTGCCGCTCCTGCTGGAGCAGGCACACGAACCAATGCGTACACGCTGGCTCTTGCCGCTCCAACCGGAGCAGGAACAGACAATTATTCCCTACTTGCTGCCGGTGCCGCAAAAATTGGCACAGCAATTGACACAGCATCTGCATCGTTCAATCTTGTCAATACAAATGCCACCACGATTAATTTCGCCGGAGCAGCAACAACACTCAACATTGGCGCGTCTAGCGGAACTACTACCGTCAATAATGATCTGAGCATTGCTACCGGCAAGACGTTCAAGATCAACGGAGTCACCACTCTTTCCGCAACGGCACTCGGCACCGCTGTTGTCAGCTCGTCGCTTACCAGTGTTGGAACCATTGCAACAGGCGTGTGGCAAGGAACCACCGTTGCAGTTGCGTATGGCGGAACGGGCACTTCGACTGGATCGATCACTGGTACAGGAGCATTGACATTCACCGCAGGAGGAAGCAATCAGAACGTCAATCTTGTTGCAACCGGAACCGGAACGATTGATGTCGGCGGAGCAAGAATCACTAGTGTCGGCGCACCTACACAATCCACCGATGGCGTCAACAAGGCGTATGTGGATACGTATCGCACAGGACTTGATGTCAAGGACTCGGTCCACGTTGCAACGGTTTCAGATATTTCTACGCTTATCACCAACGCGGCAGCGGCGTCAACATTCACCATCGACGGTCATGTTATTTATGCGGCGGTATTTACTGGCGCGATCAGTGGCACAACACTGACGGTCACGGCAATATCTGCAGGAACACTGGAGCCGGAACATGTTATTCTTGGCGGCTCTGCGCAGACGAATACATACATTGTCCAGCAGTTGACAGGCACCGTTGGAGGAACAGGAACGTACCAAGTCTCAGTTAGTCAGACTGTTGCTTCCACATCATTGACATCTGGTATGCGGGTCTTGGTTAAGGATCAGACCACTGCAACGCAAAATGGTATCTACATTGCGCAAACAACTGCATGGGTACGTGCTGCTGATTTTCCTGCGGGAATTTCTTCGTTCGTTGCGCCGGGTGCATTCGTCTTCACCGGATACGGTACCGTCAATGCGGCCATTGGTTATGTTCTGCAAACGGCTGGAGAAGCACCGATCAATGTCGGTACAACCGCTATCTCCTTCTCGCAGTTCTCGGGTGCGGGACAGGTACAAGTCACTGCTCCCCTGCTCAAGAGTGGAAATACCCTGAGCATTGATACCGCTGTTGTCGCAACCAATTCCAACACGATGACGTTATCGGGAAAGACCATTGCGTACTCCGGGCTTTTGTTCAATGACAACACAGGAACGCCGAAGACCATCACACTGGCTTCCCCCGCTTCGCTTGCGGCAAATATTAATATTACCTTTCCGTCAACAACAGACACGCTCGTCGGTAAGGCAACGACTGATACATTCACGAACAAGACGTTCGACACCGGAGGTAGTGGCAACTCATTCAGCATTGCTGGAACGGCGATTACCGCTAAAACAGGAACTGGATCGGTAGTTCTTGCGACCAGCCCTTCCCTGACAACGCCGAATTTCTCGTCCATTGTCAATACGGGAACACTGACGCTTCCGATAAGCACTGATACGCTCGTCGGTAGGGCAACGACCGATACGTTCACGAACAAGACGTTCGACACCGGAGGTAGTGGCAACTCATTCAGCATTGCTGGAACGGCGATTACCGCTAAAACAGGAACTGGATCGGTAGTGCTTGCAACCAGCCCCTCCCTGACAACGCCGAATTTCTCGTCCATTGTCAATACGGGAACACTGACGCTTCCCACAAGCACTGATACGCTCGTCGGTAAGGCGACGACCGATACGTTCACCAACAAGACGTTTGACACGGTTGGTGCTGGAAATGTGTTTCGCATTAATGGCACTCAGATTAGCGATATTGTCGGTACAGGAAAAGCAGTTCTTGATCAAAGCCCTACAATCACTTCTCCAATATTTGCAACTTCCTCAACACAGAATATCTTTGAGGTATTCAAGTCGCAGGCATCGGTCGCAGCGCCGACCAGTACCGATCTTCGACTGTACAACAAATCCTCCTCGTTGTTTGTTCAAAACACCACTGCGGAATATCAGCTTCTTCACACAGGTAACGCCACGTACTTTAATTTGGGATCAAACAGCAATACCGTTGCGGCAGGCTATCGCAGAGTTGGTGTCTATCTTCTGTATGGACAAACTACAAACGCAACGGTAACTCGTTTGACAAGTGCGGGTGTGACGACGCCAACATCGAGTAACGTCATTGCGCTACCCACTACCGTTGGCACGACGTGGTTTGCCAAGATTTATATTACGGCGTGGAATTCGACCGACTCCGCTGGTGCCGCATGGGAAATCTCCGCAGTGTTTCGAAAGACATCCACTGGCGGAACGTTGACGTTGCTCGGTGACCCGGTGGTCATTGCTGCTGCTGACGCAAGCCAGACAGCGCTGGAAATTACGGTACAATCGGATAATGCTGTCGTTTCGGACTCCATTGATATTCAAGTAAAGGGCATTGCATCCAAGACAATCAACTGGACAGTCAATATCCAGACCACTGAAGCCGGATAGGATTAATAATGCCGAGTTTTACGGCCACAAACAGCGTTGACGTTGTTGGTAGTCAGGTAGTCACCGGCGGCCTGACTATCGGTGCCATTGCTCAAGGCACAGAAGTCGCCGCGGGCCTCAAGGTCACGACAGGCGGAGCAACCATTGACTCCGGCGGATTGACTGTTACGCTTGGTGGAGCCACGGTATCCGCTGGGGGGCTAACGGTTTCTGCCGGAGCAGCAACTGTTCCTTATCTGTCTCTTACTGGCATCAGTTCTGATGTCAATGCGGGAGCCAGATTCGTCGGCGGTATTGCCAGTGGCGCTCCACTCGGAGGCACATATCTCGTCGGTGATGTGGTCGTTGATCGCACAGGCAAGATATGGATATGCACCACTGCTGGCTCTCCGGGAACATGGACGCAGGTTTCAGGCACTGGCGGAGGTGGAAGTTCCGGCACCACCACCAATGCATTGACTATAGGCACAGGGCTGTCGGGAACAAGCTTTAACGGCTCTGCTTCAGTGACGATTGCATTGGCAAGCACTACTGTCGCTGCAGGTTCGTATACAGCCGCAAATATCACCGTTGATGCTCAAGGAAGAATCACCTCTGCATCCAGCGGAACAGCATCATGGTCAGGCGATAGTTCGGTATTCTCGATTAGCAGCGATGGATTAATCATCGGACTTGAGAAAACAACTTTATCAAATGTCATTGGTACGGCCCCAGTATCCGTCGCAATCACTAATGGCGCAGCAACAATAAGCATGGCTTCAGCCACAAGCAGTGCAAATGGTTATTTGAGCTCCGCCGACTGGACGACGTTCAACAACAAGGGTACCGTTACGAGCGTGGCTGCACTTACCATCGGTACGACAGGTACTGATGTGGGATCGTCGGTTGCTACCGGCACTACCACTCCTGTGATCACGCTGAACATTCCCACAGCATCTGCTGAGAACAGAGGCGCATTGAGTGCAGCCGACTGGACGACGTTCAACGCAAAACAGGCCGGTGACGCGGACTTGACAGCAATTGCCGCGTTAACCGGGACATCGGGATTTTTGAAAAAGACGGCTGCTGACACGTGGTCGCTGGATACCGCAACGTATCTGACAGGAAACCAGTCCATTACCGTGAGCGGAGACGCTTCTGGTTCGGGTACAACCGCGATTACCCTGACACTGGCTACAACGGGAGTCAGCGCCAGTACATACCGAAGCGTCACGGTAGACACCAAGGGTCGGGTCACTGCCGGAACGAACCCCACCACTCTGGCTGGGTACGGAATCACCGATGCCCAGCCTCTGGATGCAGACCTGACGGCAATTGCCGGTTTGGCCGGGACATCGGGACTCTTGAAGAAGACGGCTGCCGACACGTGGTCGCTCGATACCGCAACGTACCTGACAGGAAACCAGTCCATTACCGTGAGCGGAGACGCTTCTGGTTCGGGTACAACCGCGATTACCCTGACACTGGCTACAACGGCAGTAACTGCGGGTTCGTACACAGCAGCTAACATTACGGTTGACGCAAAAGGACGAATCACTGCAGCATCGAACGGCACGGGTGGTAGCGGCGTTACAAAACAGCAGGTTTTTGGAATGCGAACAATTTTTTCATAAAAGGACAAAATAATGACAGCGCCAAACATCGCCAATACCGCTTCTGGATATGGAAAAACTGCTGGTTTAGCAGTTACCACGGCTGCAACTGCCATACTTACGAATAGCGCATCTTCAGGCAAAGTGTTAAAGACTAATTCGTTAATTATTTCAAATATTAATGGAACGGCTGCGGCAGACATAACTGTTGATATATACAAAAATCAAGCTACCTCGTATCGCTTGGCATATATTATTAGTGTTCCTGCCAAGGCAACGCTTGTAGTGCTTTCCAAAGATACTGGAATATATCTTGAAGAAAATGACAGCATTCGATTGACTGCAAGCGCAAATTCATACTTAGAAGCAGTAATAAGTTATGAGGAAATTACATAATGGCTTTTGGGTACACAAAACAATCAAGCATAATAGGATCGCAATACGTACCGCGAACTGGAGTTCATGACATTTTGCATGCACAAACTGTAGGAGGAAGTCTTCAGGTATCTAGAATTTCTGGATTTACGCCAGCAGTTTCTGGCATGGGAAACGTGGGCGCTGGCGGATCAGGACAAAGTGTTACAAACACATTGACCATCACTATTCCTGCCGCATCAAATCGAATGTTGTTTGCGTATCAATTTTCCAATCAGAGTGGTTTTTTTGTCACTCCTCCAACGTATCCGGTTGGCGGAGTTGCAACCAGCATGACAAAATTCTTGGATTTGACTGGATCATCAGGCGTTGCAGGAATGGCTGCATGGTATTTGGCTAATCCTGATAGTTCTGGTACTTGTACATTTAACACAAATGGATGTGCGTTTTATGGAACTGCGGTTGATTGCTTGAAAAATGTGCATCAAACTAGTCCAGTAAGCACTCCGGGTTCAAATAGAGGTGCTGGAGGAACAACGTGGAGTTATTCTATTACCACAGGAATGAACTCTGCTCATAACTTAGTCGTGTCATATTTAAACGGATGGAACAAAAATTTTGTTATTACTTCTCCGAGTGGATGGGGGACGGCAAAATGGTCAGCTCTTTATGACGCGCAATGGAGGACGTGGGAGTATGAATATGTTCCCCCGAGTGGCTCTACGAGTTTTTCGGTATCCGGGACCATGGATAGTAATTCGGACAACTGGGCTGTTGCTGGATGGGCAATTCAAGGTGCAACAGGATGAGAAGAAATTCATCTATTATAGGAGGATTAAAAAATCCTTCTGCTCAATCAGAGCTCTCTGATTCTGGAATTTTTGATTTATTTGATCAATGCATGTACAGCAAGTCCGGAATTTGGCAAAACAAATTTATTAATACATCACTGAATTTATCTTCTATAAATGAAACCAATTCTATAACAGTTTTAATAAGCGTAACTGCTGGAGCGTATCCGGTGGGAACATATTATTTTAGCATTGAGACAGTAAGTGGCACTATTACTGCTGGCGATTTTGCAATTGGTGCCCTTAGTGGTTCGTTTTCTTTGACAGGAACGTATGCCTCATCATCTGGAACAATTGCTCTTTCGACGACTACTGACGCCTTCACTGAAGGCTCTGAACAATTTAATGTCACTATCCGATCTGGAAGCGTGTCTGGAACAATAATTGCCACAACACCTACAATTACAATTCTTGATACAAGTTTAACAGGATCAGCAACATCGGCGACGTTTACCTCTACTACCCTGAGCAGTGACCCCGGAGATCTTGCATTTACTGTCCTATACTCTGGTGCTGCGTTAGATGAGGGAAATGTATCGGTGGACGTTGGGTTTAGTTTTAATTTTCTTGGCGGCACATACAGTAGAGTAGGCATTAATTCTAATTCGTATGTTGTTTTTGGGGTATCTTCACCAGCTACTGCTTTTACTTATCCCTATTATTCTTTTACCGCATCAGGACCGGCTTTTCCGGGCATAGGAGTTTGCGCTCATCCCGGCAGCTCTACGGATGAAAATTATCAATTTGTTGGATACAGGACAGTTAGTTCAGGTGTTTTTCAAATACGATGGAAAGGAGGCTATCCATACACTACAACCACCGTCAATCGAATTTGGGACATGACTTTTACTTCTGCGTCTAATACAATCAAATTGGAATTACGAACAATTAATGCTAAAGATGCATCTGGAAGCGGATCATATGTGGTAGCAAAAAATTCCACCACATTTATAGGAAATTCTGCTGTGCCTACAGATGGAACGGCATACAATATTGTTACAACATAAGAGAGAAACAAAATGATTGAATTGTATAGTTATAATGGACAATATCCTTCTGTTCTTCCTGAGAGCATTCGAATGCCCAATGGATTAACTCGCACAGATTCCACAACATTTACTAACGAAGAAATTTTGCTGGCAGGATATGTTCGTGTTCACAATCCTCCATTATACAATGATCAAACAGAGAATATTTCATGGGAACTTGACCATTGGAAAATTTCGCCAAAATCTCCTGAAGAATTAACAATAATTATTTCCAATAAATGGCATCAAATTCGCTCAGATAGAAATATTCTGCTGATGCAAAGTGATTGGCTGATCATTAAATCTTTGGAATCTGGGTCAATTGTACGATCCGATATCCTTGAGTATCGGAGATTATTGCGAGATATTACTCTTCAGACTGATCCATATTCCATTGAATGGCCACTAAAACCCGCAGAGTTATTGTAAGTTTTGTCTTTTAAAACGATAGGCAAGATATTTCTAGTCTGACCGAGAATGATATATTTAAAGTAAGGGAAACAAAATGGCGCAAGCATACAAAAGACTAGGAACAATAACCGCAACAGCGACCGGTAGTCCTGCTGGATCAACCGCCAACTTGCTGCACACATGTACTGGCACAGCAAGCATTGCCAGTACCATCGTTGTATGCAATACAAGCGGATCATCTGCTACGTATCGCGTCTGTGTGTCTGCGTCCACGAGTTTTCCTACAGGTTCCGGAGCAAATGCTTATGACGGATATCTTGCATATGACGGAACAGTGAACGCAAATGATTCGGTATTCCTTACCATCGGAGTAACTCTAGACGCGACGAATAAATATCTTCTTGTTTCAGCAAGTAGCGCTTCAGTGTCGTTTAGTGCATTTGGTGTGGAAATGTCGTAATGGTGATCAGAACGCTCTCTTCGTCTGGGCTAACTATTGCAGCAAACATTGCGGCAGGAACAGGGCTGTCTGCGTCCATTTCAAATGGAACGACAACGCTGTCTCTGGCGAATACGGGAGTTGCAGCCAGCACATACCGGAGCGTGACGGTAGATGCCAAGGGAAGAGTCACGGCCGCGACAAATCCGACGACGCTATCGGGCTACGGAATTACGGATGCTCAGTCTCTCGATGCTGATTTAACTGCCATCGCAGGACTCGTAGGAACGACTGGTTTCCTGAAGAAAACCGCGGCTGATACATGGGCCTTGGATACCGCAACGTATCTGACGGCAAACCAGTCCATCACCGTTGACGGAGATGCCACGGGTTCCGGAGCGTCAGCGATTACCTTGACGCTGGCGAATACGAACGTTACCGCAGGATCGTACACCAATACGAACATCACTGTTGACGCAAAAGGACGCATTACCTCAGCAACTAGCGGAAGTACGGTAGGCACAACAACGAACTCGCTCACTGCTGGAACTGGATTATCTTTTGATTCTGGCACTACGTTTAATGGGTCGGCCGCAAAAACTCTTTCAGTCAATGCAAATCAAATATTTACGCAAATCTCCGGGGCCAATGCAGGCAGTGGAGTCACTGATACTGCTGGCAGTCCTTTGACGCTCCTTGGCGGAACCAGCACTGGAACTGCTGCCGGTGGTGCAATCATCTTCCGCACCGCTGCTGCTGGCATAACCAGTGGCACGACAGAGACTTCTGCGCATGAGCGCATGCGAATCACTCCTGACGGAGACGTTGGAATTGGAACAACAGCGCCTTCTTCATCCTTGGAGGTGCGCAAAAATTCTTCTACACTTGGCGCAAATTTGATTTTGAATAATACTAACGGATCTACTGGAAGTTCAGTAGCAATACGATTTGCTTTAAATAGCGCATTTTCTGCCGAAATACGCGCAATTCAAACCGATGTAAGTGCATTTACCGGCAACGTTTCTTCAGGATCCGGAACTACTGATTTGGTTTTTTTAACATATAGCGGCATTGGAAATGCTGCGGAACGATTGCGAATTACAGGAAAAGGTGCAGTTCGCTTCATTGGCTCTACAGCAGGATATGTAGGATTAGTCTCTCCGGCAACGGGAGACAACACTACCTATACCCTTCCTGCTTCCGCACCGTCTGCTGGACAATACCTTCGTTCTGATGGAAGTAATAATTTATATTGGTCATCGCTGGTTTCTGCGCAAAGCACTTCAAATCTATCGGTCACTTTTGCTGCTGCAATCTCTGCATATGACACTGCAACTTCCATAGCCACTTCAACATGGACGGGATCACAGGCCATCACTTTGGACCTTCCCAGTACTGGAGTGACTGCGGGATCGTACACCAATACGAACATCACTGTTGATGCAAAAGGAAGAATCACCGCAGCGGCAAACGGCACAGGTGGCGGAGGCGCATCCCTTTCTGTTGGATCTTCATTACTCTTTAACAGCGGAACAACATTTGACGGATCTGCTGCAAAAACCATTTCGATCAATCTTGCCAATGCCAATACTTGGACAACGGCGCAAACGTTCTCTTCCGGATTCATTACCAATGGCGTACAAATAACCGCTATTGAAAATCCTACAATTGATCTTGGAGGAAGAACCGGTGGATTAACCCCTCTCGTAAATGATGGATACGACAAGGGAATTACTTTTCAGTGGCATAATGGAACTATTGCAAAAAAGGGATTCTTTGGGTTTCAAAGAACAACACAGAATTTCGTCTATATTCCAGATGCCACAATAACTGATGGCGTTGTTTCGGGAACACAGGGAACTGTGGTTGGCGTCAATCCTGTTACCCAAGGACAGATTTCTCTTTCGGCGCAAAACCAATGGACCGCTGAACAGAACTTCAGTGCAGGAGTCAGGATTTCGGGAAATACCAGCACCTCTCCTTCGCCCGGATTGATCTATGACTCCATTATTCCTGACGACATATCTTCAAAATTTGACGGAAGAACAACCGTTTTTTCATTAAAAAGAAATCAATCAGACATACTATCAATTGTTGACTCAAAAGATTTGGAACTGTACATCAGCGGCAGAAGACTGACTCCATACGTGAAGCAAATCTCATATCCTTGGATCATGGATTATGATGGATTTCGTGGATATCGCGTAAGAAATGGTAGAATTACGATATACAATGCTCCCGACGCTGGGGAAAGCTCCTATTCTGTCATAAATAAAATAAGCATTGCACAATCAAGCAGAAAATATCCGTTCAGTTCTTGTACAATAGTGCTGGGCGATTGAAAATATTTCGGGGAGAAACAAATGGCAAAGCATGTAATTTTGGAATCATACTCATTTACTCCATCTACAAGAACCATTGTAGTAAATGGGAAATATATCCGTGCCGAACAACTTCTCCTTGTGACAAATGTTACGAGAAATATTGTCATTTATAATTTTAGTGATCCAGATCTGGGGTTTACCGCATGCACGCCAACAGCGACGCTGGGTGTGGAAACAACCACCATCGTGCTGGCATATAACACGACTGCTCATTCTTCGACTGACAAGTTAAGCATTCTTTTTGAGGAGACGTATTCTGAAATTACTCCGTCAGAAACGCTCATGGACCCTGTTGGCAAAATGCGGACAAGCACTCCTCAGTCGCTGATTGATACAGACTTTGAGTATGGCACGCAACCAACCAAGTGGGAAAGTATTTCTACATTGAATTTGCGACCAAGCGCATTTTATGATGCAACCGTTGCGCTGCTCGGCATTTCCAATATTACATCCTCTGGAACTACCGTAACGGTGACGACAACTAGCACACTCGGACTAGCCGTTGGAACTCCCTTTTTTATCATTGGCACGTATGACACGGCCAACGCCGATGGATGGTGGGTAGTAGATACCATTTCAACTAATGTTTCTTTCACCTATCGCACATTCGTTGCTCCTACGCAAATTTCCTCTACATTACTTGATTCATCAAAAACGTATGTATTTGCTGGAACTTTTTATACTGGATCATCAATTCCTATTGCGGCAAATGCAGGTACTGCGATGACGCTGAATGGAACAATACTGACTTGCACAACAACAAATGAGCATGGGCTGAATGTCGGCAATCATGTATTTATTGTAGGCACAACTGGTGTTACTGGAGTCAATGGAACGTGGGCTGTTGCCACGACTCCTACGAAAAATACCTTCACTATCTCCACTGCTCTTACAGGAACAATTACAACCACGACAACTTCGCTTTACTCAAGAACTCAAGGGTATGTCACACACAGAGCATTTGATGGTGGTGTGCAGTTCAGCAATCAATTGGCATCACATGGATATCAAGTAACACGACAAACAAGAAGGTATTTTCGATATCAATCAGGAAAAGGTATTCAGTTTTCTACTGGAACAATTTTCAAGCCTTCTCTGCAAGTTGATACAATTACCAGTTCTGGAACAACTGTCACTATTACGACAAAATATCCACACGGACTTGCTCCCGGAGCGTATATCAGTGTTTCAGGATGTATTGAAACCGCATATAACGGCATATTCCTTGTTGCCACGGTGGCTAACGTACTTACATTAACGTATACCGCTGCCACCACTCCTTCGGCGGCTACAGCCACATCCAACGCAACAAGCGGCATTTTTACGGTTGCTCCATCGTCATGGTACGGGAGCGCCAACCGTGTCGGAATGTTTGATTATCAAAATGGTTTCTTTTTTGAATTTGATGGACAAACCCTTTATGTTGTAAAAAGAAGTAGTACGACTCAGTTAAGTGGAACAATTGCTGCTACCAACGGATCTTCATCAATTGTTGGGACGGGAACCGCATTTTCAACTCAATTGAAGCCCGGAGATTATGTCGTAATTCGCGGAATGTCCTATCTTGTTTCAAATATCAGTACTGATACTGCCATGAATATTTATCCAGAATATCGAGGTACAACCATTGTTGCCAGAGGAATTCTTTCCAAAACTCTCGAAATTCGCGTTCCTCAGTCGCAGTGGAATATTGACAAAGCGGACGGAACTGGCTATAGCGGATTTACTCTTGACCTTTCTAAAATGCAAATGTTTTATATTGATTATTCTTGGTATGGTGCTGGAGCGATTCGATTTGGATTCAAGAATAACCGCGGTGAAGTTATGTATGTGCATAGAATGGTCAATAATAATGTCAACACTGAAGCATACATGCGATCTGGAAATCTTCCCGCCCGATACGAAGTAAATACAATTGCTCCGTATACGTACTTGACGCAAACTCTGGCAAATACTGCTCTTTCAGGATCAGATCTTTTTGTTTCCGATACATCGCGTTTTCCTGCATCGGGAACAGTGATCGTGTCTAGCAACACCGCAACAACCGGTGCAATCGAATACATCACCTATTCTGGGAAAACCAGTACTGCGCTAAATATTACAGGCCGCGCAGCAGCCGGAGGAACTGGATCGGCGCAAACGTTTACGTATTCTGCCGTTGCTCCACAAAAAGTGGAATTGTACAGTCCTGCACAGGCTAGCACCATTTCTCACTGGGGTTCTGCCGTTTCCATGGACGGAAGATATGATGATGACAAGTCTCTTGTGTTTGCCGCTGGTATAAACACACCGGCTATATTCAATAGCACGACTGTTCGTCGTCCGCTTATTGCGCTACGAGTTTCCCCTAGTGTGGATAATGGATTTATTGGACTTCTCGGCCAAAGAGAAATTGTCAATCGCATGCAGTTGATCTTGCGCCAAATGGACGTGTATACCACGCTCGCCGCTTTCAAGATTGATCTTGTTCTTAATGGAACATTTGGAGGAACACTCCCTGTGTGGACAGCCGTTGGCGGCAGTAGCCTTGCGCAAGTTGCATATTTTACCAATACCGACAATACTGTTGTCTCTGGAGAAATCATTTTGACATTTTTTACCAATCTTGGCGGAGTAACACAACAGGAATTGGCACTTGTCCGGGATATGGGAAACAGCATTCTTGGCGGAGGAAATACCACTTCGCTTGCGGGTGTGTTGAACAAATTTCCCGATGGTCCTGACGTGATTACCGTTTGCGCTTCGCCGGTTATTTCTACAGCAAATGCGTCGCTTATCTCTCGACTGTCTTGGACGGAAGCACAGGCGTAATGTCAAAAAGGGATTACATCAAGCACTACTCATCGCCGAATGAGCCATCTGACGCTCAGGCCGGTGATGAGTGGTACAACACTGCAACAAATAAATTGTACAAAAGACTTATTGATAGCGGAACAACAACAAGGTGGCTTGAACTTTCACAAGATAGAACTGTGTCTTCAGGAACATCATCGGCGATTTCCGCTGCACTTGCTGCAACTCCTAGTGCAGCAATAGCATCCATTGTCACTATTGCCGGAACAAATTTATCCAACAGGATATCGTTTTCAAACATTCCTCTAACATATAAAAATTTGCAATTAACGGGAAGTGTTGCTACAACATATAATGCGCAAAGTTACTATCTTTGTGTAGATTTCTATAAAAATGGCTCCAGATTGCCTTTTAATTGGATGTTTTACCAGTTTTACAGTACTTCAGGGTATAATGGAACTTATGGTAACGGTCAAAATTATGCATATTTCTGGTATGGTGGCGGTTATACTACATCAGCAGGCATGGCTGGAGCAATTCAAATACTATTTGCTGATTATGTAAATCAAATTGGATCTCAGGGCACTATGTCTTATAATCATGGATACTCCGCCGCCCCGCACATATCAAATTTTTCTTTTGTTAATGGAGTATCACGGCAGGGTTTTGATAGATTTGATTTGTACTGGACAACCTCGGTCGGAAGTGATGCTGGAACGCAATACTGGACAACAGATACTAAATTAACGCTGTATGGATTATTGTAATGAAAAAAATTGTAGCAAACTGCGAAACGGGAGAAATTGAAGAAATTGAACATGATGAATGGGTGGAATCTAGCGATGTAATTCCAATCATTGAATCTGTTGCACAGCAAGAATCTGCTGCATTGCTTTCTGCACTTTCTGTCTTGCAAGAAAAAGTATCGCAAATTAATGAAATGCAACAATCCATCATTTCTTCGTTATCACTTATTGCAAATGCCGGACCTGAAATTCAGATGCCAGATTTTTCTGGTGGATTGCCTCCTAACGGCGAAGGCAAAGGACTGATCACCATTCAGCGTGCGGAAGAATTATTTCAACTTGAAGCATCCAGACTTCTTTCATCATATAACAAACAAATTATTGATACTCTACAAAAGCCTTCGGAGTAATACGTAATGCCAGCATCTTCTACGTCAGTAAGCATTAGCGCGGCAAGCTCGGCTATTACTGCGCTATCTGTTGATACGGGAACAGTGAGTCTTGCTGGCGGACTTTCTGTGTCGAGTGGCGTCAATATTCTTGATACCGGACTTGTGCTGTCCGCCATGACGACACCGGCAGCACCGGGTGCTTCGAAGAGCAGGATTTACGCCAAATCTGATGGAAATCTTTATTTCCAATCCGGAACATCGGCAACAGAGAAACGTATTGCGGATACTGTAGGACTTTCCGCATCAGCATTTACGGACACCACGGTAGCAACAAACATTACGTCTGGCACTATTAGCGCGGCTCGACTTCCCGGAGTCATTCCCACTCTTACGGTCACAAATCTTATTGCTAATCTATCTCAAGAATATTCAAGTTTTACCAAGACTGGCACACAGACCCTTAGAATACGAGTAGGCACAGCATTGACTACCGAGACGGGTGCAAATGCAGGGTCGGAATTCTACATCAGCACGTATGCTGATGATGGATCGACACTTATTGCTACGCCATTTCGCATCAAAAGAGGCGGACAAGTCTTGGTGGGAACGTGGACTTCCGATCTTAGTGCTGGCGGATACGCATTGAATATGCGAACCACCGCAAGCAATGATGGATTATTTCTTACTGACTCAACTCGCTTCATGTTAGCTCTTCCCGGAACAACAGGAACTGGGTCATTTAATAATCTCGTTTCCGCCAATGACAACGCGATTATCTTTAGCGCCGGATCGGCAGGAACCGGAAATTTCGTATTGGCTCCGTGGTTCAACGGAACGGGCGGCATGCGAATGAACAACACGGGCGAAGTGGGGTTCTCCGGAAATCCTGTTTCTGGATACCAACTTGACGTTTCCGGAGTTGCTGGCATAACTGGAAAGTTGTCCATTGCTCCCTCCGGAACAGGAAAAGATAACGCCTATAACGGGGCTTTAGTCATTACCAAACCAACTGCTTCTGGTCAATATATCAATTTGATTCGATCTGGCAATACCGTATGGTCTATTGGGTACGCATATAATACTAATAATTTCGCCATTGGCGGCGGAAACGCTACGGATTCCAGTTTTACCGCTCCGGGATTTCAAATAACTACCGGAAATCTTTTCAGCATGGGAGCGGGAACTCCCGTGGGAAGTACTTTGAGCATTGGCGGAAATGGAATTACTCTTACTCCCACGTATGGAGCCTTATTGAGTAACAGTTATTATGATACGTCTTGGAAATTTGCTGGAAACGGATATGCGTGGGGATTTGGCAATAATTTTGGCGGAACGACCTATGGTGTTACTCTTGGAATTAGTACCGTCAATAATGCAAGTGGTGCTGCTGCTACGTTATTCTGGAATCCATATTTTAATTTTCATGCAACAGGCGCTCTAGCCGTTGGCACAACAGTTAATTATGGAGTTATTACGGCATTTGGGCAATCCGGAAGCACCACCAGTGGATGGTTTGGGAATGGCAATGCGGGCAGTTATGCCAATATTTCCGTTTCTTCCAATGACAGATTGATGGATTTTGGCATTCGAAGCTCCACCTACTCTGGCGGAGAAGCAGCATATATTTATCTTAGTTCCACAACAACGCCGTTTTCAATTTACACTTCCGCATCAGAACAAATTAGAATTCCTCCTACCGGAGGATTGCAAATCAATAACAGCAAGGGTTTGACATTTCTTACTCATGCATCAGAAACCGCAGCTCGGGCAAATTTCACCGACATAATCTATGCACTGTATACAGGAAGTGATTCCTTTCGCCTTCAGGTTGGGAATCGCTCACTTGGATGGAATGGAACAACTTCTACTGCAATGTCTGCAGATAATGGATATCTTGAGATTGCAACAGGCGACAGCGCAACTGAGCCAATTTATGTTAGTCAATATACGTATGTTGCTCCGTATACTACAGGAACAGCGTCGCAATCTGGAAACACCATTACCGGATCTGGTACAGGATGGACAGTATCGAACGCTCCGGTCGGATCAGAGTTTGTTTTTACCGGAAGCATTCCCCCTGTTCGGGGAGGAACAATCAAAGCCGTTGTCAGCACCACTCAGTTGACTGTAGATGTCAATCAGACAGTGGCAAGCGCAACATACACCATTGGGCCAAATTCTGGATTCTTTGGAGCGTTAAACCGAAGAGCGTCTCTTCTTGACGAGAGTGGATATACGTCTTTTCCATTGCGTCTTGGAATTGGTACTACTCCAACCATTCCTCTGGATATTGTTACCAACGACAATGTCACGTATACCAATGTCATGACGGGACTTGCTTCCGCATTATCTGTTGGCAATACGGCGTATTTTGGAATAGGAAAAGCAAATAGTACAAACAACTCTGTCGCGTGGGGCTTTTATAATGCGGGATCTGGAAGCACGAGCAATCGTTCCGATTTGACATTTTGGGGAGGGTCACCGCTACTGTCGGTTCTTGCTTCCGGAAATGTGGGAATTGGAATAACCGCCCCTGCTGCAAAACTCGATGTTGCTGGGACATTGAGACTCAACGGCACAACCGCAGGGACAAACTGGACGCAACTTCAGTCTGCGGCGACACCGACAGCAAATGTCACCTACACTCTTCCGTCTGGCGCTCCTGCCTCAACGGGATATTTTCTTACTAGCACCACGGGCGGAGCAATGTCTTGGGCAAACTCATTAACTGATATTACCGCCACAAATGGAAATATTACAACACTTACTGCTACCACACTCAATGCAACAACGGTAAATATTTCCGGAAATCTTACTGTTTTAGGAACATTTACCACCTATAATTCGGTGGTAACAACGATAGAAAATCCTACTATTGATATTGGTGGCGGACTGGGAGGCATTGCTCCCTCAATTGATGATGGCTATGATCGCGGAATTACATTCCAGTGGCACAATGGAACGTCAGCCAAAAAAGGTTTTTTTGGATTTGACAGAAGTGCATCAGCGTTTTTATTTGTTCCTGATGCCACAATTACAAGTGGAGTGGTAAGCGGTACTGGGCTGTCATTAAGTGCAACATCTGTTAGCGCTCCAACAGTTATATTTACCGATCAGTCATCTTCTCCCTCCGCTCCGGGATCTGGACTTACCACTCTGTACAGCAAATCGGGTTCGATATATTATCGAAGTGGATCTGCTGGATCCGAAACTAGTGTTGCCTCAACAGGCAAAGCCATTGCCATGGCAATGGTATTTGGATAAAAGGAAATAATCATGGCAGCGCCAAATGTTGTAAATGTATCAACCATCACCGCTAAATCCACAGGATTGCTAGCTACCATTTCTGCTGTGGCACTTCTATCAAATGCGGCATCATCTGGAAAAGTACTAAAAATAAATACCTTGCTTTTCTCCAATATTACGGGAGCGTCAGCATCTGCTACCGTGTATGTACTAAAAAATGCTACTACTACAGTGTATCTTGCTTATGCAATTGCATGTCCGGCAACATCGTCCCTTGTTGTATTAAGCAAAGACACAAGTATTTATCTTGAAGAAAATGATGTTCTGTACATACTTGCCAGTGCAGCAACTTCTTTGCATGCTTTTTGCAGTTATGAGGAAATTTCCTGATGGGATATTTTTCAGGAAATAATAATTATATTGGAGTTTCCACAAGAAATTCTGGAAGCGGCGGAATGAGATACGCATTCTTATCAAAAGTAAGTAGTGATGTTTTATTTACAGTAAATGGAGGATCTACTTCTGTTAATACATATTTTTTTGGTTTTCGAAACGCAATGGACTACATTGACGTGACGACTGCAGGAAAATGCATTGTGCGTTGTGTCGGCGGCGCTGGCGGACCCGGTACATACAATAGCGGTGTCAATCAGGTAGGAGGAACCGGAGGATATGTAGAGGCAATTTATACACTTGCTGTCGGAAGATATTACCTATTTGCAGGACGTGGCAATAATGGATACAGCGGTAGCGGCGGCTCTGGAGGAGGATCATCAGACATACGAACTGTATATAACGGAGGAACAACATTTTCTCAAGCATCATTTATTGAAACGGCGTCATTAAATTCTCGTTTCATTGTGGCGGGAGGTGGAGGCGGCGCTAATGGAGGCTCCTATGGGCACTACGATACTCCAAATGAACGACCGGGAAGTGGTGGTCCAACCACAGCGTTTACCAATACCACTTCAACGCTGGATGCGGGACACGTTGGTACAGGAGCAAGCACTACTGCTGCTGGACTAGATGGAGGAAATAATATGAGTTCCACTTATACCGGCAATGGAGCATATGGATTTGGCGGTAGCGGCACAGGAGGAGCTTCATATACCACTTCATCGGCAAGTTTCTCCGGATATGCTTGGCCAAACGGAGGGAGCGGTAGTAGCTGGGTCACCGGAGGTGGTGGCGGTGGATGGTATGGCGGAGCAGCAAACTGGCCAACCGGAGGGGGTGGATCAAACTATTTGCAATCATATGGATCTGCAACATTAGTTTCTACAACTACAAATTCCACAGCCAATACAAAAAATCTTCTACGAAATGGAGAATTTTTGTATCAATATTCTTACGGCAATACTCAAGCGGGAGTATTTAATTCTCGATGGTATAGTCTGTATTTGAACGGAAGTAGTACGCTGACGTATAACAGCGCAATAACCAATCCTGCCGGAGGAAATGGTGTTCTGCAGTTTTATACCGGAACTGTTGCTAGTTATACGTACTGGTCTTGGTACGTTACCACAAATCCATATACTGCAGCCGCTTTGCCTGCGGGAACCTACACAGTTTCCTATTGGGCGCGTATTGCCTCTGGATCTTCCACAAACCTCAACAATAATCAACTTTGGAGAAACGGTTCTGTTGATACGTATAACGCTACTGGGGCAAATCCCACATTGACAACAAGTTGGCAGCGATTTTCGGCAACTGCAACACTTACTTCGACTGGCGGTTCTGCTTTGGAATTTTTTCCTTTTCACACTGGGTCACTAACTCCAAATTACACTGTATATATTTGGGGTTTTCAACTCGAACAATCATCTACTGCTACTGCATATGTTCCGTCATGGGGAAACGGATTTATAGAAATTCTTCCTGTTGTAACGTAAATTTTTTTACAATGAAAAGTATGAATATATCATGAAAAGAAAAAATGGATTAATACTTTCATCGGGAACAAGTACTGATGATCTGGGTAGAACTTCTGCAGGAATATCCGAAATTACAGAAATATTTTATAATACGTTGTGGCCATCCGTAAATATTATTAATTCTGAAGCATTTATTAATGAAGGACAAACAATCAGTATTAAATTGATTGCAGTTCCCGATGGTACCTACACGGCAACTCCGAATTTAGTATCTGGAAATTTCTTGAATGCTAGTGATTTTCAATCAAATGTAAGAACTTTTTCTATCGTTGTTTCTTCTGGCGTGGGAACAGGAACTACCACTCTTGCACTTGATGGATTTACTGAAGGAACTGAAGTAATAAATTTTACTATTACCAATAGTTTATCTGTAACAATTGGAACAACACAGAATTATACAGTTTCTGATATCAGCACTGGAGCAACTGAGCCAACATTTACTCCTTCAATATATTCTACAGTGTCAGCAACTTCTCCATCTGCGTTTTCTTATCTTGCGATTCCGGGAGGAAGCAGGACATTCCTCAATTACATAACAAGTTTTGGAATTATTGGAACGTCGTCAAATACCGGATCGGCTACATGGAATGCATCATATAGTGGAAATCTTTCATACACTGCTAGCCCAATTGCTACAAACAATTATTTTACTCAGTATAATCGCGTACAATTTATTGCCGGAGATGGAACTGCTGATGCTTCGGACTGGGCAGTGATTAATTTTGGCTTTGCTAATGGCGGTAATGATTTTGACGGAAATTCTGGGGGGTACCAATTTTTTGGGGGAGAGAGTAGTGCTAGCGGAGGAGCGGGTGGCGTAGGAGTAACAGTAGGAAGAGTCTGGGGATTTTCAGCCACCCTTGGATGGCAATTATTGTATCAACTTCCTCTTGGTTCAAGTTCCGGATCTGCATACAACCACACAAACGGATCGTGGTTTGCCTCTGGAACAACAGTATCTACAGGGAATGGAAAACGATCAGATTATGATACTCTTGTCATTACACATGTGGGATTTAGTGTAGGAACATCCTGAGGAAATTGACATGCCAACAAGTGCAGCATCATTACAAATAACAGGATCTGCCGGAACGTCATTATCCGTTGACGCCGGATCAGTGTCGTTGGCTGGTTCGCTTTCCGTTGCCGGTGCGTTTAGCGCAGCAATTCTCTCCATTACATCTGCCCTGACTCTGACCATCGCTCATCATATTGTTCTTTGCGGCGGAACATCAAGTTATACCGTCACGCTTCCCACCGCAGTAGGAATCGCCGGAAGAATATATCAAATCAAGAAAACCAGCACTTCTGCCTATACACTTACCATTGCTACTACTTCTTCCCAGACCATAGATGGAAGCACGTCATTAGGGTTTACAACACAGTATAATAATTTTGTAGTTGTTTCTGATGGCGCGAATTGGAGTTTGTTGTAATGGCATTCAGAGCAGATGTCCCGGTGCTGCTGGCGTCAACCACTTTGGGGAGTACTGTAACAAGTTACACATTCAGCAGTATACCGCAAACGTATACTCACCTTAATATTATTGCATCTGCATATTCTGCGGGTAGCGGGTTGGGCAATACGTTGTTGGCTCAATTTAACACAGATACAGCATCGAACTACATAACAGCAGGAGGAGCATCCAACTCATTGACTTTAGGAGTCGCTCATTCATCCGGCAACTTTTATCCATTATCGATGGCAGATGCAGTAGCATATATATCACGTTATTCTAATTCATCTACAAAATGGAAGGCTTTGACAACTGGATATAACTACAACGCCTCTACAACTGCCACACTAATCACGTCAGGACTTACAAGCGGATATTGGAAAAATACAGCGGCAATCACGTCAATTACGGTGTTTGAAAGTGGGGGTGGAGGCTTAACAAGCGGTACAACACTTTCGCTCTACGGATACCCATAATGAATACTGAACCACCCATCGCCATCGAGATCAACTGTGAAACCGGCGTGGAGACCGTCCGACCGTTGACGGAGCAGGAGATCACGCAACGGAATGCGGACGTGTCCCGCGCCGAGGCGGAACGCGTTGCCAAAGACTTAAAAGCGGCGCAAGAAGAAGAAGAAAGACAATCACTTCTTTCATGGATCGCTTCTCAATCAACACTTCCACAAGCCGCTAGGAATGCCTTGGCAAGAGCAGCGGGTATTGATACAACTACATCATCTGCACCATAAAATGATAGAATAAATTCAGGAGATTATTATGAGTGGCGAAATAAAGTTGGCGTCAGAGTTTTCCAGTGTGAATGGCGCACTCATCGTTTCTGATCTGAATGAAGCGCAGAGAAGATATTTTCTTGCGCGTTCATTAA
>Ga0209500_10000124_pt1 | contig 70601 bp, 64 predicted proteins | sample S_140212_EF_Meta_FD_187323 | JGI IMG/M metagenome (GOLD analysis project Ga0209500, IMG submission 187323) | Freshwater microbial communities from Lake Simoncouche, Canada to study carbon cycling - S_140212_EF_MetaG (SPAdes) (version 2) | ecosystem: Environmental > Aquatic > Freshwater > Lake ... | reverse complement strand
TTAAATGTGTTGTTTGATACGTAACCTAAAATTGGCGTGGTAACAGTTCTGTTTAAAGTCTGTGTTCTAACGTTATTTACAATTGTGTTATCATAAACCGAAACAATCATACTCACTTCATTTTGTAGTGTCCAAGTATTAAGTGCTGCAGCATTAGGGTTAACTGTAACAATTAGATTTAAAGTTGTTCCATTTGGAGTTGTTTGTGTATTTCCGTCTAAAGTAACTGGTCCTGTTTGTTGTGGTTGTGTATTTGAATTATTTGGATTACTTGTTGTTGGTGTTACTTGAGCTGGGTTATAAGTAAACCCGCTTAAAGTTGTTCCATTACCGTAATTTCCTCTAAGAACTATTGGGTTAGTTTGCGCAACAATTGTATTACTATAAGGAACAACAACACTAATGTTAAACGCATTTAAAATAGTAATTCCTGTAGTTGTAGTCACATTATTTATTGTTACACCTGTTACTTCGTCTAAGTTCTTACCAACAATAGTTAAAATAGTACCACTCACACCTGTTAATGGCGAGAATGAAGTTATGGTTGGTGGCGGACATGATGGTACAACGTTTGTTGTTGTATTTAAATTGTTTGGTTGTGGTGTTACTCCAGCATATGTATCCGCAATTTTTTGCTTTTGTTTAAGATTTGCAATTCTTAATCCTGTAGTTGACACAACATTTAACCCAACCTCATCGGCAGATTTAAATGCATCGTTAAGTCTTGCATCTAAAGTTTTAAATTCTGAAAGATGTGCGTCATAATAAGATTCAGTAGTACCAGAAACGGGCCAATAACAAACATAATATTTAGTAATACCTAAACCTGTAGTTTCATTAAATACTCTGTCAACATTTGCACCACTTAATCTAGATATCATAAAGTCAAAAAACTTTCCAATTGTATCAAAAATTGCAACTGGTTGTGCCGTTGGTTTACCTGTTAAATTTGGAATACTAACACATGAATATTTTTTAGGACTGAAGAATCCATCACCCGATTGTCCATAGTTAGTTGTTAGTGTTACGTTAGCATAATTGTTACCATAACCATAAAATTTAGTTTGTTTGAATGTCTTGGCGTAACATATCATATAAATAAGAACTTGTAAGTCAGGATTGTTTGTTTTCTTTTCAAGTTCTTTCACAAATTCTTCTGGTGTAATACTCATAGTTGTAGATGTTTGAACATCACCCCAAGTATTATAAGCAACCGCTAAATTATTACTACATGAATTTTGTGCCGCAGCAGCGCTATCACCTGTTTGGCTAACATATTTAGCCTTATCAACATCTGTAATTGCTTTGGCTGTAACATCATCTTTAGAATTTTTAACAATGGCCTCAATTTTGGTTAATAAATTCTGATTGATACTTTGTAAAAAGTTATCAATAGATGGTAAATCATATATACCTTGTCTAGTACCAGTAAAACTGGTTTGAAAATTACCTGGAGTTATTGCGTGGTCAACTTGTGTTATAAAATATGGACCATTAAACATAGGTACGTGTCTAAGATTAAAATACATTGTTGGTTGTAATAAAGCATTACCTAAAGATTTAACACTACATTTATAACTCCTTTGTTTGTATAAGTTATACAAACTAACATTTTGTGTTGCAGTATTTTTACCATTGGCTTGGTCAACCATATTCAATTGTGTTTGTATTGACTCTGAAGTTGCTTTACCAGATTCCATACCAATTTCAACCGAATAAAAAATGTTTTGATTTCTTATTCCAACATCCACATTAAATCCAACACATTTATTTGAAATTGCATAGTCTTTTTTACCTGCGGGATTTTCAATTAAAGGATTATCTGAAGCCCTTCTTAAGTCAAACGCATCATCTCTAAATCTGGAATTTCCTTTTGGTAAATCTAAATGCGTTGACGGTTGTCCAGCATAAAAACAAATCATTTTTGGTCCTGATTTTCTGTAATCAACATCTAAAAATGTTCCCCACATGTTATCCGCAAATTCTAATTTACCTTCAGGTTGTGGTATTGTAGTACCATCTACATCTTGTATATTATAAAAATTAACATAAGCTGGTAATGGCATTACATTAAATTTATTTTTAATTAAAATACCACTAACAAAAGTGAAGACACTCATTTCCATATTAAGTGAATTTTCACTTAATATATTTTTTAAATCAAATATATCTACAATAATCGTATCACCAATATTTCTTGATGCTCTATCTAAAAACATAAAATCTTCAAACAAAGTTTTAGATGTGTAGTCAGACCCAGCAATCCATTTGTCATTTAACGCTTTAAACACCTCATAGTTTTCAACTTTACTTTGTTGTCCATCAATAACACTTTGAATAGCTCTTTCAGGTAATTCTTGTTGATTAGGTAGCTCTGCCCTTACTTCTGTTAACACCTGATTTAATATGTTATTTTGAAATTCTGAAGTAAAATTTAAATAAGTTTGAAGTCTATTTTTAAATTCTGCGCTTGATAATGTTGGACTATAAAGTTTTTGGGTTGCATACATTTTAATAATTGGTGCCAACAACACAACATTGTTTTCAGTAAATTCAATATTATTGTCTATAAAAAAATCAGTAATATATGAACCATTATTATCGTATATTAAATTTGGTATTGTTGAAAATCCTACTTGAGTTTCCAAAGCCCTCCAAGCATTAGTATAACTTGATTTAGATAAATCTAAAGTAGTTGTGTTTAATGATGAAGGTAAGCTATTTTTAATGTACGGGTTAAAAGTTATTGGGTCAACAATAGGATTATTCCCATTACCTTGTGCAAGGTATGATGCCATTACTCTTCGGTTATATTCCGCAGGATTACCATATTTTAAAATAACATCGTATTCTAAAAACGCTTTAATGGTGTTTGAAAAAAGTGTTAATTGTGAATTACCAATTGTTTTAAAATACTCACCATTACTAATGGAACTTGGTTTACCTTCAATCTCCATCATACTTCTAAACAAGTATTGGAAATTTTTAAATAACGCATTTGGGTCGGCAGGTGATACTCCTATTGGTACCGCAACTTGTGGGCCTAAATCAATGTTTGATACTGGTTTACAAAAGTTTAAAAATTCGTTTTCAAATTTATCTAAAATAGTTTTATCAAAAACAGAAAATATCTCTTCAATTTTTGAATAATCAAAACCATTTAATAATTTAAAAGGTGATTGTTGTTTTATACCAGTTTCAATTTTATTTACATAAGAATCTGGTTGTGGTCTTGAAATTTGACTATTATTAAAATACCCGTAATTTGGTGATGACCATAATAATCTAACGGAGCCATTATAAATTGATGGGTTATCAATAAATGGACAGACAGGGGCATTGGCAACTAAACACTCATTTTTAACTTGATTTATCTGAGAACCAAATGATGGTACCACATAATATTTTAAAGTAGTTGTATTGTTACTTGGGTTACACACATTTCCAACATCTGTTGGGTCAAAAGTGTTGTTAGGTAATATTACAGACCATGTTTGTATACTTGAATATCTTATTGGTGTAATTAAAGGAAACGCAATTGTTTGAGCATTAATGTTTGAATCAGTAAAATTATATACTTTTAATCCGTTATCAACACTTGCTTGTATTTCTGTATCTGTATAACCACTATACAAATCATATCCATTATAAAAAACGTTAAAGTCGTTTATTACTTTTGGATAAAACCCTGTTTGAATTTTGGTGATATTATTGTCAACATTTTGTAATCTAATTTTATTCTCACCGTCAAATTTAAAAGTATATGTTTTTGTATCCGAACTTGTTACTGGGTCAAAATTTGTTTTGTAATCAAAGTTTTTCCAAGCAGACTCTAACATATCTGTTTTGGTATTAATAAAAGTTTTATATCTATACCAAATTGCGCCCATTTTTAATACCCAAGCATATGGCATTTTATGAATTGCACCAAACTTTTTAAAACAAGACGCAATGTAATCTAAATCACTTGACGCCCCATCAGTTTTATATTTTTCTTTTAAAGAAGCTAATGGTAAAGAATTGATAAATAGATATGCCGCTTGTGTATAAGGATATGGGTCTTTTCTTCTCCAATTATAAACACCATTTTGAACCGCATTAATAAAATACGGTGTATTCAACATTGATGTTGTTGTCTCAATTGGAATATTTTTACTTGGTGAAATATAATTAACATATCCTTCTGTTGGTACAAAAAAAGTAGGGTCTTTTCTTATAAGATAAAATCCATCTAAACCTATTGATGTTATTTGGTTTGTTGGGTTAGAAACTTTTAAATAAGAAAAATTAGTTACAGGTCTATTTTTAGTGTAATCATAAACACTATTAAAGTTTGATATGACATCTCTATCTTCAAAAACCGTTAGTACTTTATTTGTGTTATATACAGAACTCTTAGTATTAGTAACACTATTTGCCATATTTGTTGCAACCCATGTAGGGTCTGTAAACGGATATGTGTCAATAATTATTGGTTCATTAGTTACATTTTTAACTAACTGTAATAACCCATCAGACTTTGTATTTGTTTGAGGTTCTTTACCTAAATCAGTTAAACTTAAAATATTAAAAGAATTTTGTGTTAAATTTCTAATATATGGTGTAACAAAAAAATCTCTAATATAATCTTGATACGCCCTACCAGTTCCTTGATTTGAGATGTTATCTAAAAAAGATGGATAGTTTTGTGCGGTAATATCATAATTTTTAAGTTTTAAACTTAAAAATGGTGAGCTTGCACCTAAACTAGTTACAATATTATTTGTTTCGGCACTTACAATTAATTTTGTTAGTTGGTCTATTTGGTTATTATTTGCTCTAATAAATCCAGAATAGTTTGAAGTTAAAAATTGTCTTTCCCATATTTCGTAGAAAAATTTAATTTCTTCTTTATTGGCATATGCAATACCTTCTGACGGGTATTCAATTGCATTTACGTTAATAATGTTAGTTGTTCCCTGACTATCTATTGGTGGTTGAGCTACGGGCGGATTAAACTTTTGGGTTAATCCTCTCATATACTCCTCAACAAATTCAACTTCAGGCCATTTTGCATAATTCCAACCTTGTGTGGTATCAACAACAGAAGGGTCTGCAAGATATTTTAATTGGAATCTTCCCTTCTTGTCCTCAGGTGTTTCCACAAAAAATTGTGGCCATGGGTATACAGGTATTTGTCCGTTAATTAATCCTTGATTAGCACTTTCAGCCGCTGGACTTATTTTAACATCACCCTCAGTATCGGTACCTTGAGCTGAAGACGGATTATTTAAAATCGCGTTTTTTCTAACTGGGTCATATTTTACATTCCAAGCCTTAGTATGAACCTCATCAAGTAAACGAATAAACCCTTCAGCGGATGCCATGATTACCGCACATATATTTCTAACCGTTGGGTTAAATCCGAGCCCTGTTGCACTGTCTTCAAGTTTTCTTGCCAAATCTAACGATAATGCGGTTTCAAACTCAGATAGTTTTTTATTGGCTTCGGTTTCCATTTTAGACAATAGGTTTCTAAACTCATCAAAAGTGTAAAGTGGAGGATTAATAAGGAATCCAAATAGATTCTCAAATTTTTTATCTAAAGTATTTTTTTCAAAAGATGGTTTTAACACTTTTTCTAAAATCAACTGCATTGATTTAGTATCCGCAGTTGTTGGTAATAACTTACCTGTTTGAGATGTTGTGGTTTTTTCTAAATTTATGTCGGTTACAGCAACCTGTTTAATCATAGTATTAAACGTTATACTATTTTTAATTGGTGTTTTACCCGTACTGCCTAAGGTTGGGTTTTTTGCCAACAGAGCGTTAAAATCAATAGTATATGCACTTAAAAAACTAACCGCTTCGGCTCTCTTTGTTGGGTTATCAATAAATTCTTGTTTAAAATTATAAACCTCTTGTCCCTTTCCGTTTAAAATTATTGGTTTTGGGTTTAAGTACGTGTTAAACCAAGAGTCTCTATTCCCGTAAACTTTATTATAATAATTTTTTAAAGTCTCTTTGTAATTTCTAATATTAGTTAAAGGTTCAACGTTTGCCTTTGGGTAGGAATTTTGTATTGTTTGCTCAAAAGTTAATAACTTATTCATTAATTGAGCTAATGTTAATTCAGGAAAATTCGGTGCAATCAAACCTTTGGCCTTATACTCACTATAAATTTCAACTATTTTTTGATATCCTCTTTCAGTAATTAATTCACTTGTAATATTATTTGTAGATATTGTTGATTCTTTTGAAATAACATTACTTTTTGATTGAGATTCAATAGACTTATTCGTTCCTCCTTCAGGTGATGTTGGAGATTTTGATACGTTAAATGTTGTGCTATACATGTGTGGAGCGGCAAGCAAATTGCCCATGGATACTTCATTTAAAATGTTAAATTTATAACCAACAAACTCTAATTGAATTGAATAGTTACCACTATAGCTATTAAATCTTGCATTAAATGTTTTTAAATTTAATTGGTATCTAATAGCCTGTCCATAATAACCTTTTAATGTTAAATAAAATGGACAATATGGTAAATTAAAAAAAGCGGAATATGGTGAATTATCTCCTAATTGAAATAAAGCTCGGCCCTGAATGTCTTCAAGTGTCATTGATACTTGTGGGACAAACGATGTATTTGTCTTTATGTTAATACTAGTAATGCCCAATAACCCATTGTCAGTTGCCTTACCTCCAGGGTCGGTTATTGTCATTTTTGAATATGGTTTATTACCATCTTTTGGGTCAATAATTTCTTCTTGCATTTGGTTTACACCTAAACCATTTTTTGCATTCTTACCCGTTAATTCGTCGTAATATCCAGTTGTTAGAAATGTTTCTTCAGTTGGTCTTAAAAAGTTCATTTTAGCCACCGAAATTGTTCTAAGTCTATCTTCAGGACTACCGCCAACAGATAGTTTAGTTCTTGGAACAACCTCAGCTTCAAGATTAGCATACATTACCAAATTTTCATGGTCAACTAATCTTTCACGAATATTTCCAAGCGCATCAATAGTTTTGTTAGGGTCAACTACAATAATATTATTGTAATCAAACTCAACTAAAATATTACCACTGTTATCCCCTTGAACATTACCTGCCATAATAATAAAAATAATTTGCTAACGAAGCTTTATAATCCTGTAATGAAGGTAATAGAGGATAAGGAATAATCAATACCGCACCATCATATATATAATTTTCCAAACCACCAAACTCAGGGTTTGCTTGTAAAATTAACCACCCAAAATATGGTGAATTATAAAACTCTTGTGATACAACATCTAACCTACTCCTACCAACTTTATATATATAAGTCTTGTCAGTTGTCTTTTGTGGTACATTAACAAAAGGCACAACGGTTTGTTCACCGTTAATAAGAAATTCACTATATCTATTCCAATATTGATATGCCATTAGTTAAGTTTTGCTTTAGATATAAATACGTTTGCAGGATTTTCATCATTCCACGTTTTATTATTTGTGTTTTGGTTTTCAATAAACCCTAAACCTTTTATTAATTTTTGTTGTGCCTCAGTATTTGCATTTTCTGTTGTATAAGTAAACGTTCTTTTCTTTTTAAGATTAAATGGGGTATATTTTAAAAAGTCTTTTAATTTTTCTTTTTCCATATTTTCAATAAACCCTTTAGTGATACCATTTTCCTCTTCAAATAATGGTTTTGCAGTTTTTTCCCAATACAAGTTAAACACATCACCAATATTAAACTTAGTATTTTTACTCATTAATGCACTATTATTAAGTATATTACCAATTAACGCATTTTTAAAGGTTTCGTATTTTTTACTGTCAGTAACATCATCTGAAACAATCATATAAACCCTTCTAAACGTGTAACCATTAGTACTATCAAATTGTGGTTTTTTACTAAAAGGAGTAAAAACTTGTTCTACTGGGAATTTATAATTTGGTTCAAAAACTAAAACGCCTGTATAACTTTTACCGTCTGAAAAAGTAAAGTCTGTTGGTTTCCAAACAACAGTATTAAACTCGTCAATATTTGTTTTAATCTTTAATACATCTTTCTTTAACTCATCTAAAGTATTTGTAACATCTTTTGAACTTGGGTCCACTTCTGTTGTACCTGATATAATATAAGAATTAACTTTACCGTCTTTTATTTGATAACCATCAGTACCTGTATTTGCATATGCAGGGACATTATATGTTATAGTATTTATTCTACCAATATATCCAATATAACTCTGTTGTACAGATACCATACCATTTGTTATATTGGTAACGGCACTTTGGAATGACGACCTCTTGTTTTTAACATAATTTGAATAATTCTCTTGAACTTGGTCTATAAGACGATTAGTAAAATCATACTCACTTTGTGAAATGAATTCAATAAACCCTTCATTACCTTTTTTAATGTCTTTAAATAATTGTTCAAATATTTCGTCGGTTCTCTTTTCTAAATTATATGGTTTTCCAAATAATACACTATCAGTGTCTTTTGTTATTTCAAACTTACCATTTTGATAAGTTCTTTCCATCATCCATTGTTGACGAACGGCATTATTATATTGATTAACAGTTTCTTTATTTTTATTAACTACGTTTGTGAAATATGACTGTGTTTCAGTTACAACTTTATCCATAAAATCACTATAATTAATTGTACCCGCAGTAAGTCCGTTAAGCATGACGGTACCAATTGGTTTGTCATTACTTTGACCGTTGTTTGGTGTTGCTTGGTTAACTGTTGGAGGTGCAACATTACTTGCCGCTAATTTCAAAAATTGGGCATCAATAACCTTATAACTTAAATCAGTTGAATCTGCTCTATCATCATATATTTCAGTATTGGCGTAATAGTTAAATGTTAAGGCGTTTTGTAATTTATCAACAGATTCTTTTAATCCACTACCACCAACAAAATTAAATGTTAAAGTAACGTTAGCAATCATAGGTTGAACCCCAATACCTTCAGGATTTATATCTAAATTTTCATACTGAATGGATAAGTTATTTGGAATTATCTTAGTATTATAAAAATCACCAACCCTTAAAATTAAAACTGGTGGTGCCCCAAAAGATGTGTTTGTTGCGTCATTATAAACAGGTGTTGCAGCCCCATTAATTGTTTTGATTGTTGGTATTGTATCACCAGGTCTCATACATTGTTGTAAGAAAGTTAATCTTGAGTTAAGACCTTCAGGCGTAATTGAGTGGAATGCTGGCTGGAAGAATTTTAATTTATCCTTAAGGTTATCATAAACCATTGGAGTTTCTTCTTTAATTGTTTCAAAATAATCACATTCTGATAATAAAGAACGTAAAATTCTTTTACTTATATTATCTTTATTAACTATTTTAGTTTCAGGAACGGGTTTTGTTTCTGTCTTTGTAACAACATTACCTGTTATTACCGTTGTTTTTTTCGGTGGTTCTACCGCCTTTGGAGCTTTTAATGTTGACTGTATATTAGAAATGTAAGCTCTTCTACACGCCATCGCATTTGTAGTATAAATTTCTTTATTTAACGCTTGGCTATTTCCGTCATTGTCACCACAAGAAACACTACTTCCAGGTATATAACTTTTAGTTTTTTCATCAAATTTCATTACTTGAGCGTTCTCACCACGACCTTCACCAATTTTAACAATTAATCTTTGTGGTGTACCCGTAACATACTTTGTCATTTTACTATTACCCGTTATGAATATTGCCGCGGAATTAATCCTTTTTGCTGATAGAATATTATTATAATCTTGTTTAGCCGCAGGTGAAGTACTACTATCAATAGTTATTGTTACAGTACCTTCAGGATTATTTGTAAATTGTTTATCTAACTCATCTATTAATGTGTCAAGTTTTTGTTTGTTAGATATAACTACACTATCAAAAAACGATGTAGTTTGCTGAGCGGTGGTAGGTGATTGTTCTCCATAATATGATTTTTGGGTGATATATGTGTCATACAATGGAGTAAAAGATTCGTTAAATTGTTTTGGTATATCGTTATTAAAGTAAAATCCTACATTTTCAAATGTCTTAAATGTTGCTTCAGGAGAACCACCAGTTCCAGTATCACTTGATACTTCAGGTGTTGTTTTGATTGTACTAATAGTATACTCTAATTGTTCTCTTGTTAATTCTTTTGATGTGATTGCCTGTTGTATATCAAACAAGTCATTAGGTGATATTGTATAATATTTTTTTGCAAGTTCATATAAATCATATTTTCTACATCCCGCAAAGAATGATTCTAAAATACTATCAATTCTAACTTTATTTGTTTCATTTGCTAAAACCTTATTAACAATAACATTTAAAACAGATGGATGGTCAACAACTATCTTCCAAGTTAAACTACCACCTCTATTTGTACTCTTATATGTATATATTGGTTCTGGTCTACCTATAAATTCGTTGGCATTCCAGTTAGCAGTAACAGTTTCACTAAAAGTTAATCCATAAGGTGGAAACCACATAACTCTACCTCCGTTTGGCCCTCTCTCACAAACAGGTAAATCCGCAACAGCAAATCCTGGTGTGTTTGAAGTTGCCCACGCCAAATTCTCAAGTGAGAACATATATTTTTTAGCATAAGCATTATTATAACTTCCAACCAAGTTTGTTGAATCTTGTCCACCTTCTCTTTTGTTTGGAGCAATATTAAGATTATATGTCTTATCTAATACAGAATATGAAAATCTTCTACCTTCAGTTACAATACCATCTGTTTTTTGAAGGTCGTTATATTGAAGATATGGAATATCTTTGGCAAAAACTCTACAATACTCAGTTCCAACTTCTTGTCCAATTGAACCTGTGTACTTAATCACTCTTGAACCTTTGGTCATTTCTTTATATCCATCATGGAATACTTTACTAACTTGGTCTATGGCATTACCTACATGTTGTAGTCGTTTACCACCTTGTGGTTGACTATCAATAATTCTTTGTGTATCGTCAAGGATTGAACCTTGTTTGAATTTTCTTTCAGTAGACTCTGTTGAATCATACGATGATGGTTTGAAGTCTTGGTCTTGACCCATAATCTCACCACCAATACCAACTTTCTTACCCGCATTACCTTTATATTTTGGTGATACCCAAGTAAAACCACCTTCAATACCACCCCCATCACTATAGGTAGGACCATTAGCACCTAAACGAATTTCTTTACTTGGTCCTTCATATAATTGAGCTAATTCAGATGGACCATATACTGGAGTTTGTTGTTCATTACCAAACGCATCAACAGGTATTGCTCTACTTGGTGAGAATACTCTTGAAGGGTCAGAACTTGTTGACCCAACATAAAAGTTAGAATTGTTTGTTTCAGTACCTACAATAGCACCACCTAATCTATCAAGTAAGGTTCTATCGTAATTTGGCTTGTATCTGTTGTAGTTAATGTTCTTCCACAACAAAGATTTTTGTCCCGCACCAGTATTGTTATAAAATATCTGTGTACCTGTTTTACCCGCACCTAATAGATTACTAACAAAATTACCCGCGGCGGCAAGTGGGTTAGCAAGTAAAGATTGTTGTATTGTTGTTGGTGTTGCAGGATTAATATTTGGGTCAAAATAAGAACCAGGTATTAACGAAAAAGGTGTAACACTACCAGCTAATCTAAGTCCAAAATCCGCAGCTGCGGTTAATGGGTTTGATGGGACTGTAATTTGATAGTTTGGCTCAATTAATGGAACATTACCTGTTAATATATTAACAAGGTTGGTACTACTATTAACATTTAAAAAGTTGGCACGACCAATAGTTTCTCTAATAATCGCCCTACCAATTCTTTCTTCAAATTCTTTTCTAAGTGTTTTTGCACCTAAACGAGCAATAAATGAATCTTGACTTAATAATCCATTACTACCTGTTGGGTCTGGTGATAATAAAATTGATAATGGTGTATATGATGATGAATTAAATGTACTTGGGTATGATTGATTATTATATAAGTTTTTAAGTCCACCAACAAGAGGACTTGCTATTACATCAATATTTCCAATAAAAGTACCAGAATCTAATTGTTGTAAACCTCCATTACCATAAGCATTAAGTGGTTGCCATGCAGGAGCAATTGACCCAAAACCTTTTTTGGACGCAATTTGTGCCTCGTCAATTAAATGAGCGTCTTGTTGACCTGGTCCATATTCACCTTGATTTGACTTTGTATTTAAATTACCACTAATGTCAGGAGCTTGTTTGTAACCACCATCACTTCCCCACCTATTAAGTGGATACATTAAATTATTGGCAAAATATGGAGTATCAATAAATCCATCAGGACTATCAACTACCGATAAATCTGATTGAATTACTTCGTAAGTTGTAGGAGGCGTAACTTTGGTAGGGGACTTAGCATATGGTACTAAATTCCTTGTTATAAGTTTTTTTCTAAAACCTTCGCTATTAATATAATCTAATGGACTACCCATCTATTCTTTTATTAATAAATAGGTTGATGGTGTTTTTTTGTTAGACATTTATCTTTTTTCTAACTCGGTTGCTTTTTGATTATAGTATTCGTAAATCTTTCTTTTGAATTCATCTGATTCAAAAAATGTTTTAAATTGTTGTTCACTAACACCAGAAGGTGCATCAACTTTAATTGTAATTGTTCCACCAAAATCAACTTGGGAATTAACGTTAGTTGTTTTAGTTTTTGTGTCTGTTGGAGTTGGGGTACTACCTCTACCAAAAACAGAACTTCTAGATAATGGTTCTGATTTTTGTGTTCCTGAAATTGCTGAAGTTTTACTTGTGGTATCTGGCGTTCTTCCAACACCTGTTAAAATTTCTGATGTGTATTTTTTGAATTCTTTCTCAATTGCACTGCTACCAGTAACTTTTTTATTACTTTCTTCTAAAATATCTTTTAACGCCTCAATACCTTTTTCACCATATGAACTTGCTTTACCTTTAATTTCGTCTTCAAGCTTTGCTATTTTAGTTGCAAAATCCGTACTACTAATTTTACCCGCATCTTTTTGAGTAAAAACTTCAACCATTTTCGCAATTCCATCATTTACACTTTTTGTAATTTCAGCACTTTCAGGTATATTTTTATCTACAGCTCCTGTGACCGCTCTAGTAATTCTATCTGCACCTAATAAGTTACCTCTAACTACCGAAGAACCCGCAATACCATAAGTACCTTTAGCAATATTTCCCTTAAGTGACGCTTCAATATTTTTCAAAACGTCTAATTGGCTTATTTGAATGTCTTCTAAAGTTTTGGGTTTTTCGTCTTGTTGTTTTCTTAAAGCCTTTAATTCATCATTTGTTATCTCACTTAACTTAATTTTATCAATGTCACCTGTCTTATCATTTTTAAGTTGTACAATGTATTCACCACCTTCACCCATGGTAGCCATATTAGCTAACAATTCTTTATCTTCAGGTTTGTCAAAGTTTAAAGATGGATTAATAGTTGAAATTCTTTTATCTAAATCGGCTGCCGCTAATGCGGTTTTTGAAAGTTCTTTTGCGCTAATTCCAGTCACATCAGCCATTTCTTTTAACATTAAGATACCTTGTGGGTTTATCTTAAATGATTTTGTTTTTTCGTCAAACTCAGTATATTGTTTAGTTGCCTTTATTATACTATCTTGTAATGCCCCTGGGTCATTAATTGAATCATTCATTAATTTAAATGGGTCAACTAATCCACCGATGTTTACACCTAACCTTTGAAATCCTGCCGCCGCTTCAATTGCCCCTTCAGGTGACATAACTTTATCCGCAAATTCGGCAGTTCTATTCATATCAAACCTCAACATTGAAGCTTGAGCTGCCATTTTTGTTAGACCTTGAACACCATCACTAAAGTTGAATCTATTCATCAACTCCATGTTATTTGCAACGTCTTTAACTACTGTTTTAGCATTAAGACCTACACTTTGAACATAATCTATTGAATTTTCTAAATTTGGACCAATTTGAGATGTTTCATATCCAACTTTAGCAAATGATTCAACCAATTCATCAGCACCTTTACCAAGAATTGTTGAAGCTGCATATAATTTACTAACTTGTTCTTCTGTCGCAATAACATTTCTTCTAGAACCATCAGCAATTTCAATCATTGTTCTGCTAACGGAACTAATGTCCCCACCTAAACGAATTACCCCCGCAGCCGCTCTTGAGACCGCATCGTTCATTTCATCTAATCTAGTTCTACCCTGTAAAAACGCATTGTTTAACTTGTCCGCTTCATCGTACATGTTACCAATTGCGTCTAATATTTCTTCAATGGGTCTCCCTAATTTTTTAAAACTTTCTTCAAGGTCTTTAGCACTACCTTTATCTTCTGGATTGTTAGTCGCCATAATTTATAATTAGTTTTATATATAAATAGAAGAAGGACTAAAATTTAGTCCTTCCTATTTTCTTCAATCCATTTATCCAACAAATATTTTCTAACAAATATTGGCATTTGAATAAAATCTTGATATGTTATTTTCATTAAATTGTTCAGATAGTAAAATTCATCTATCTGAGTTTTCCTATAATCAGAAGAAAGGACGAAAAAATTCGACCCCAAACCCAACATTTACTGTTAGTTTTTCTCCAGACGGGGCCATAATAGTTTTAGTCATATCCAATCTAGGTTCATTTTCGTTCATGAATTTTCTAATGAATTTTGAATCAGCGATTGGCATTGATTCAACAAATTTTGCAATAGCCGACTTATCATTTGAACCGTCAACTTCAATAATTTCTTTTTGCATTCTCCAAGTAATTTTTGGTACAACCCTTCCTTGTGGGTATGAGTCCGCCATTTTACCAATTTCCAAAATTTCACCATAAGTTAATGGTTTTAACTTAACCGTTGATTGTGTCTTTGGAAGACTAACCATAAAAGAACCATCTTCATTAGGTTCTTGACCATTAATAATAGATAACTGGTCTAACATAACGTTAGTTTGGAACAATTTTTTAGTTCCAGGGTCAGTAAGGTTTAATGTTATTTCAGGTCCAAACCCTGTGTTTCTTAAGAAAATTAAGATAGCTTCAACATCTCCTTCAATAAGGTCTTCAACCCTCATATCTGGCTCATAGATTTTTGCTCTTAATAAATTAAGTGTTAAGTCACCCCCACCTGCCATTATGATATTTTCATCCGCAGCAGTTAAATAACCAACCTTAATTGATTTTTTTCTGTTTTTGTAAAAAATACCTTGTGATGGTAATGGTACCACGTCGTGTGGTAATGTAAAATTTTGTTGACCGTAGTCGTTTGATTGTGTATCCATATAAAAAAATTAACCGTAAAGTTTATCGCTTTACGGTTAAATATAATTAGTTGTGAAAATTTGTAAATAGTATTAGTAAACTAACACACATCTATCCATTCTTAATGTTGCTGAAATTGTTGCCAATCCATCAGTATTGTAAGCTAACGAATCAAAGTTAACGTCAGTTAAGAATGTTCCATAAAGAATCCATTTCTCAACCACAACTCCTGTTGGGTCCAACATTTCAAGGTCAATATCTTTTTTGTAACCAGCAGCATAACCCATACGACCTGTAACTGATTCAGCATGTAAACGAACCCACTCCATAAGAGCTTGAGCCGCTGAAGGTCCAATAGGGTCACGGAATTTAACTGGGATTGTTTGCCAAGTAAATCTACCAGCAACATAAGTAGATGTGTTTAAAAACGGTATTTCTGTTGCGACAATTTGGATGTGTGGTCTAGCCGTTGATTCTACAAACCATTCGTTAATACCCAAACTTGATGGAAACCTTAAGATAAAACGATTCTGACGTTTCGGTTCGTAAGGTATCGGCATTTTCATTAATAAATCAGCCATGTTATTTTAATTTTTTTTAGTTTCTTTGTTGTTTATATCTATAAATATAGTCTTGTTAAAAAATTTTTCTCTTTACTTTTAATTTGGTGAGATTATTCTTTATTTATATTCCTTTTTAATGCCTCCAGCAGTAGAATAAGTCTTAACTATATTATCTGGTTTATCTTTAAAATGTTTACTCATTACTTCTACATTTCTTATATCATCATCTGAAAATCCAATACTAGGTTGTTCTGGTATAAAGTTATTAGATATATCATTTTTTATATATGCTTTTTTATTAAGTATACCAGCAATTCCTTTTATATAGGAAACAAACTCATCCATCGCTTTAACTTTTAATTCTTCAGGATTGGCAGCACTTCCTTCTCCAAATGTAACTGGGTGGTATCTGTTGAGTTCTAAATATGATTTAATTAAATCGTCATCACTCATATCTTCTTCACCGACAAACGTCCTATATTTTTTAAGGTTTTTAATTAGTTGGTCTTTATCTATCCCATTATACCCACTAACAATGTAATTGTAAACGGCTTGTTTTAATGTTTCAGGGTTATGACCTCTTGCAGTTACAATTGAAAATATTGAACCGTTATTGATTGCTTCTCTAAAATCCCCAAACGCAGGACCTTCTTTAGCTCTCATCGCATCAATTAAAAAATCTTTATCTCCCGCAGTTCTAAAATTCCTAAACGCATCATCGGCTAAATCAACAACAGTTTCACCTTTATATTTAAAAGGTTTTTTACCCAAATCGTGTCTGTATTCCGCAAAATCATCAGTACTCATACCAATTTCATCACCGTCTTCAGTCTTTAACATTATCTTTGTTGGCATATGAACAATGTTGTCATCCCAATCAAACGCATAATATTTCATATCTGGAGTACCAATACCCTCACCTTTGAAACCTTCTTTAATTTGTTTTCTCATACTTTGGCAATTAGGGGGTACTTTATGTACCCCCATAAATTTTTATTAGATATTTTCAAACGAAGCACCTGTTGGAGTGATAAAGAATTCAATATCAATGAACTCCAATGCTTTCGTTGGTTTTAAGTAGATTTTACCTACAAGTCTGTTAGCATCTAAATCTTCAGGTGTTGAAGATACGGTTACACGGAAATCGTATAAACCTCTATCTCTTCTAATTGAGTCTAAGATAGGGTTAACACTATCCAAGAATTGTTGTCTAACGATTTGGTCGTTTTGCTCAAACAATAATCTTATTGCTACTGCTGAAATCAACTTACGAGCTTGAAGTAATAATCTTCTTACGTTCAATCTGTTAAGTGCTGTGTCAGCAACTTGTAATGTTTTGTTACCCCAAATTACAGTTCCAACATCAGAGAAAGTTGCGATAGGGTTAATTCTACCTTGATACAATGTATCTCTGTCAGTTTGTGTAAGTTTTTGTCTAGCTTTGATTGAGTTTACAAGACCTCTTGTGTAACCCGCTGATGCGAACCAAGGGAATGAAATGTTATCAGTCAATGCTAAGTTTCTACAAACCTCACCTGTTGGTGGTAAGTAAATTTGAGTATTGTTTACTGTATCTCTTGTTAAAATCCAAGGATAGTAAGTTGCAGTATAGTTAGAGTCAATTCCTGTGTTATCTAAGTTATCAACAGCCTCTTGTGAGTAAATGATATCTTGTGGGTTAGTTGAATCAGGAGTATACATGTTGTAGTCAGGAGTTGTTGCGATGTAAACCGAGTCAGCTCTTGAATATTGTATCATATCTATTGCTTCTTCTACTAAGTTTGAGTTGTTAACATAATCAATACTTGAAGTTGCAAAAACGTTAATGTTTGTAGCTTCAGGATTTGCAAATGTTAAGATACCAAGTAAGTAAGCGTAGTAGTCAGTGTTAGCAAAATCTTGTGTATTGTTTTGAACCACAATTCTTTTGAATAGACCGTCACCTGTCGCTGTTGGGTATCTTGAAGATGCGGATGCTCCTGCTAAGTAACCTGATGAACCCAATTGGAATCTATCTTGGTTAGTTCTCCACTCTCTGTAAATATCCCATCCGTCAAATCCACCTGCGAAACATACTGTGTATTTTCTTGAGTAGATAAAATAGTATGGATTTTCTTGAGTTGCTGGGTCAGCTCTAAATTCTGCAACACCACATTCAAATGCAGTTTCACCACTTGACATTGATGTAATACCGATTGTTACAACTGTAGCACCTGAGTCCATGTGGAAACCTTTACTTATCACATTCCAAGGTTGACCTTCAGCCAATGGGTTTGAAATCCAATTTGATGGTGTTTGTTTACCTTTATAAGTTAAGAAAGATTCGTCAATACCAAATTGACTTGAAAAACCTAAATAAGTTCTTCTAACTATGTCACCTGCTGATTCAACTGTTCCTCCACCTGCTCTTGAACCAAATGGTGGGTTAGCAACAACTTCACCAGGGTAATAGTATTTTGTTTTATATTTAGGATATGGTGAAGGATAAATGTTATAGTCTTCATATTCTCTTTGGGTATAACCATAAAAACCACAAGGTAACGCATCAATTGGATATTCGTCAGCTAATTGAATCATAACGTATCTTGATATTAATGCGAACTCTCCATTAGCAGAACCAATCTTTTTAGCCACAAAGTTATTTGAACCTGGGTCCATGTTACAATTTGTGAATTTTTCAATAACAACAGGATTTGCATCTGTGTCAAAGAAATTTCTAATTAATACATCAAAAGACATATTATTATATGATAAGTTAGCAATTGAAACTTTAATTTCAGTGTTTGCAGCATCACCATCAGAAATTGATATGAATTTAAATAAGTTATAAACTTTATTACCTCTTAATTCTGAAACTAAATAAGGTGTTTCAGGTGATTGGTATTTTTCTAAGTTATATGCAATTGATAAACTATTTTCACTTCTAGCATCAGGTAAAGCGATTAATTCAGGATTTAATCCACGAATATAACCTTGATTATAAGCATAATTTAAAGACGCTTGATAAGCTTCCTCAACATAAATTGGAACATCAAATCTTGATTTACCAAAATTGTCAACACCTAAAACCTTAGTGATATATTTTGCGTCAGACGCTAGTAAAGATGATACTAATTCAAAAACAGTTCCTTCTTTAGTTAAACCTGATAAAGCAAATTGTGCATATGGTGATTTAGTTATTCCTGAATATTGACCAGTTGTTACCATTTTTAAATTGTTTGGTACCCAAGTATTATTATTGTCATAGTCAACACCAACTTGATAAACAGGTCCGTGATTAATACTTGAACTACTATTTTCATATTGAGAAACACCTCTTGAACGAACAGTAGCAATAACCATGTTATTAAATTCAGAATATGCTGTACCTGTAAAAGTATACGAATAACCTGTAATAGTACCTGTGAATGTACTTGAAGCACCAGACACTAAATTAGATACTGTATAGTAGAATGAATAACCTGTATAATTGTTTGTTGTAGAATCATAATTTTCAAATTCAAAATTAGCATAATACCAACTATCGTTTGAACCAGCACTTAAATCATTTTGAGAAAAATTATTTTCACAACCATAAGGACTATAATCATTTGTATAAACATCACTTAAGTTTTGATAATCTACTTCAGGAATTGAACCATATATAACTGCAGTTGTTGCAGATGTAGATGGTGTGTCCATAATAGCATCTAAATAAGTGTTAAAGTCGTCTTGTAATGTTGATGTTGAACCGTCTTGTAATCTATATTGTACATTTAAATTAGCACTAACTTCAGTAGGTAAAGAACCACCAACAAAAGTAATTGTATTACCTGATGAACTTCCTGTGAAGTTTGCACTAAACGCAACACCAACAGATGGGTTACCAATAGTTGTTGGGTCTACATTGGCAGTAACGTTAATAGTCCAAGATGGACCTGCGTCATAACCTGATAAACCTAAAACTCTGGTAACAAACAATTGGTTAGATTGTTGTAAATATGATTTAGCGATATATGCAGCCTCATACTTAGGTATTTGAGTGTTGTAAAACTTAACGGGTTCTGTTCCCCCGAAATAAGCTTGGAACTCATCATAGTTAGTTATGAATACTGGTTCGAATGCTGGACCTTTTATAGTTTCTCCAACAAGACCTAAAGTCGTTACTCCCACACTTTGGGCTACGAATGATAAGTCGGTTTCAGATGTGTATACGCCTGGTGATACGAATACTTTTTGATTTGCTTGTGCTGTTGCCATTATTAAATTATTCTGTTACAGATTTATTTTATAGATAAATATTCATTATTATATGAAAAAACTTTACTTTTGGGTAAGTATTTATAAACGGTAGGAATTAATTCTGCCTTTTTTCACACCATGAAAGTAAAGAAAGAAATAAAGAACATAAAAATATCCCCTGAATCACACGATATCCTAAAAAAGTACTGTGATAAACGTGGGATAAAGATTTATAAGTTTTTAGAAAATTTAATTATTGAAAAGTGTAAAGAAAAAAAAGATATCTACGGGGAAGATTAAACCAACTTATTATTAAAGGTTATTTTTGATTCTTGAGTGTTATCATTTTTTGTAACTTCTATTCTTAGAATATCATTTGTTGTAATTTGAATTAACGAAACATCACTACCATAATAATCGTCATTAATATAAACATCATAAGTGTCAATATTATCGGTACCCACCAACGACATGTTTGCAGTAAAGTCAATCATGTCAACTAAAGTGGTGTTACCCGAAACAAAAAGAAAATCAGAAGGAAACTCGTCAGGATTTTTTGGATACTTGTCAATTTTTTGTCTTCTTGTCGTAGTGTCTATTTCAATTAATTGTGTAATTCTTTGAATTGCGGGTTTAACTTCAAATTCATCCTCATCTATTAGATAACCCAACATTGTAAAATCATAATTTTGAACGTAGTATTTTCTTGCATCCATTGTCATTTGAGATTCATCTGAAACGTTATCTAAAATAATTGGAACATATTGACCTTTAATAAAAGTATAGGCTTGTCTTGATGCAAATGTTTGCATAACAATCTTATTCAACTGATTAAGTTCTCTCATTCTATTACAAATGATTTTAACACTATATTTGATATCAACAGGAACAGGTTGTGGAATTGTATAAATGTCCATACCTTGTTCATTACCATTCCAAGTTGGAACGGAAGCATAATAGAATTGTTTTCTATTTGGTATATTATAAACTAACGCAGGATTTGAACCGTATTTAACCTCTGGAGCTCTAACAACTGTAATGAATGGTGGTGCGGGATTATAATCTAAATCAACAAACTTCCACGTTTCTAAATACTGTGACCAGTTTTGTGTTGTAATAATAATATCCAACATTGGTACAATTTTACCTGCAGTTACAACCTCTAATTCGGTTTTAACAAAATCCAACATACCCCTATCCAAATCGGCATGTAATACTGATTTTGGTAAATAAGTTCCATCTTTTTTAATATACTCTAATAGTTGTTCTCTACGAGCAGATAATTCTTTTTTTGGAACTAACGGCAATGTTGGTTTAACTATGGTTCTTGGTAGTGGCATTATTTTATTTTACAACAAATAGTTTATCTTTTGAGTTTATCATATCAACTTCTTGTGCATGATAAACAGGCTCTTCCGTATTTTTAAATACAAACGTGTCGTATTTATATGGGTTGTAAGTCACAACTTTATTTGAAGAAGGTGATGGTATATTGTCACAAGGGTATTCACAATAGTCTAATAATTTTCCAATCACAAATGCGTGAACGTTTTTTGATTTTTCAGAACGAACTCTCTCTTTACCACCTTTTCTAACTCTAAACTCAACGTCACCCAATTTAACATAATCTGCATGCATAATTACTTTATTATCATATGTAACAGAAAAAGTATGTTTGTGTAAATTATAATACACCATAACTTTCTTACCTATAAATAAAGAATCAAACTGAGATTCTGTTATTACGACTTTCATTAAATTCCTCTAAATTCGTTTTCACTTACATATGTTGCAACAATTGTTCTATAGAACGGTTTGTATCCTGCATATGTGTGTTTATTGTCAGACCTTACATATCCATCATCACTAACTGAATAATATCTAACTCGGTCTTCAGTTTCATAATAACCAATATAGTCTCCCATAAATATTTCAACTCCCAAGTCCTCAAGTTGTTTTTGATAAAGTGAAAATTTCATATTACCTGGTTCTTGTTGTTCAACTTTAGAACTACCCAAAAATTTATTGGTAGGAGCCATAACTTGAACTAACCCTTTTAATTCAACAGGTGCCAAGAATTGTACCCCATCTTCTAAAACTTCACCATACACACTATCAGTTTTTGTTTTATATCGGTCAATACGATATAATACAACAGTGAAGTTAATATCTCCTTCTAACCACTCTTGACCCATACCAGTATCTAAGGCGTAATCTTCTCCGCCAAAAAACTTACCTAATCTTGTAATTGGAACTAATTTCTGCATATATTGATAAATACTCAAACTTTAACTATATTTAATACAAACTTTTATTAAAAAGAATGGAAATAAGTTTGGAGTCAAAAGCGATGACTATTCTTGAGGGTTATGAAGGTGGTAATAACTACCTTTTGGAATTGAAACGTAAATCTAAAATTAACAAGAAATTCTACCCAACAAGGAGTCAATCGGAATACATTATATCGTTCCACGATAAGCAACCAAAAGTTGCTAAGAAGTGGGTGATTCTTGATGCCTATTTTGCTCAGAAATTGGCGGACGACAAATTATACACAGAAATCCCACAAAAAGTTTGGGTTGAAAAGTTATTGGCGGATAAAGAAAAGGCATACCACATTTGGGGTAAAGTTTTTGATAGTGAAGAACTTCACGATTTTTGGTTACCAAAAGCCGCAATCATAAAAGACAATTCTGTTAAAGATGTTGTAATTGATTATTCAAAATATTCTCATCGTCCACCACTTGAACACCAAAAAGAAGCAATCCAAAAATTAGTTGAAAATAAAAAGTTTATCTTGGCAGATGATATGGGTCTTGGTAAAACAACTTCAACGATTATTGCCGCATTAGAGGCGGGTTCCAAAAAGGCTTTGATTATTTGTCCAGCAACTTTAAAAATTAACTGGAAACGTGAAATTGAAAACTATTCAGATAAAACTGTGTTCATTGCCGAAAGTAAAAACTTTAGTACTGAAGCGGATTTTGTTATCATAAACTACGATATTATTAAAAATTTCCATGACACTAAGAAGAAAGATGAGTCGCAAATTCTTGCTTCCAATTTTGATTTGGTCATTGTTGATGAAGCACACTATATTAAAAATGCTACAGCGCAAAGGACAAAATTAATCAACGACATTGTTAAAAAAACTGACAGACTTTGGTTATTGACGGGAACCCCAATGACATCACGACCAATAGATTATTTCAACTTATTAAGTTTAATTGATTCACCTGTGGCAAAGAATTGGATGGCATATGCAATCAGATATTGTCAAGGTTATCAATTTAATGTTGGTGGAAGAAAAGTTTGGAATGTAACGGGAGCATCAAACTTGGAAGAGTTAAGAGACCGAACATTAGGATTAACTTTAAGAAGATTAAAAGAGAATGTTCTTGACCTACCTGACAAAATTATTACACCAGTATACCTTAGATTAAAATCTAAACAATACGAAGAAGTGATGGGGGAATATTATGATTGGTATGATAAGAATCCTGAAGAATCAAAATCACTTACGGTTCAATTCTCAAAACTGACAAAGGTTAGACAAATTATTGCTGACGAAAAAATTGCTCAAACAATTGAACTTGCTGAAAACATTTTAGAACAAGACAAGAAGGTTATTATATTCTGTAACTTTACCGATTCTTTAAATAAGATTACCGAACATTTTGGAAAAGCCGCGGTTAAACTTGACGGCTCAATGTCAAAACCTGAACGACAACATTCGGTTGACCAATTTCAAGACAATCCAAAAGTTAAAGTTTTTGTGGGTAATATTAAAGCCGCAGGTGTTGGTATTACATTAACAGCCGCTGAAGCGGTTATTATGAATGACCTATCGTTTTTACCTTCAGACCACGCCCAATCAGAAGACCGAGCTTATCGTTACGGACAAAAGAATAATGTTTTGGTTTATTACCCAATCTTTGAAAACACAATAGAAGGAATCATCTACGATATCCTAAACAACAAAAAACAAGTCATCGCAACAGTAATGGGAGATGACCAACACCCCGCCGACGCAGCAGAAGAAATTCTACAAAGAATTAATAATCTGCGAAATTAGGCAACTACGGATTATTTATATATAACGGATAATCCAAAATTATGAAAAAAACACAAGAGAAAATCCAACAACTAGAAAAACAAATACTTGAGAACCACGTTAACCAAGAAAAAGAGTTGTTGATTACCGAAATGAAAAAAATAGGAATAGAAAAGTTACCTTACTCCTATACAGCCCTCAAACAGTTTATTGACCCAGAGACAATGAACTTTCATTATAATAAACATTATAAAGGGTACGTGGATAAACTAAACGACGCATTAGCTAAAAAGAAATACGGAGATTTAGATTTAGAAAAAATTATCAAGACCATCAGTCGTTTTGATAAGACAATAAGAAACAACGCAGGTGGAGCATTTAACCACGCATTGTTTTGGAACATGTTAACTCCTGAACCTAAAAAATTGGATGGCGAACTTTATAAAAAGATAACCAAACAATGGGGGACATTCACCAACTTCAAAAAAGAATTTGAAAAACAAGCCAAAGACCGTTTTGGTTCAGGTTGGGTATGGTTAATTCTAACCTCAAATAATACGTTAAAAATTATGTCAACTCCAAACCAAGACAATCCATTAATGAATGTGATTGAAGGTGGGGGATTCCCTTTATTAGGGCTGGACTTATGGGAACATGCTTACTATTTGAAATACAGAAACAAAAGAGATGAATACATCACAAACTTTTGGAAAGTAGTTAATTGGGACTTTGTTACCAAGATGTATGAAATGAAAGTTGAAACCAAACTAACCGAGTCAACCAAAATGAAACAAGTTTTGAGTGAAGGTAAATCTGAAATGTGTTCTCAATCAGAGAACGAATTTTATAGAATGTTGTTCAATGTAAATTCAGATATTAAATGGACTTATATGAATGGTATTAATAAAATCATGAAAGAAGTTTTTCCTGAAAATTATATATTAAAACCTGAAAACGACCAATTACCTGGTGTTTATGACCTTGAAGGTCCTGGTAGGTCTGTTATAAATAAGTTAAACACAAACTACACAGCTTTTTGTATTTTATTAAAAGATTTAAACCAAGTCATTTCAAAAATCCCAAATAAAAAACCAATTAGTTTTATGGACAAAAAACCATTAGAACAAAAGAGGGAGGTTGAAAGGTTTATTAAAGCGATTGACCACTTCAAATATAGAATCTTTGATAAAGATAGCACAACTCTTCATAATCTATTAAGAACTTTAACAGATAAAGATAAAGCTGGCTCAAAACGAGAAGAAATTACCGCGTCAATCCTTAAAAGACATTTTGGTAAAGATGTTAAAGTTGAAGTTGTTGGTGAATTAGGAAGTAAAAGAGATGCAATACAAGGTATTGATTTAGAGATTACAAGAGATGGTGAAGTTTTAACTGGCCAAATTAAACCATTTAGACATATGATTATGGGTGAAGATGGGATTACTTTAGAAGGTACCGCAAGTGTTAAGATTTATAACACAGACTTAATGATTTTTCAAAAAGGTAAAAACGTTTTAATATTTAACAAGAAACCTAAAATTGTTAAAGGTAATTTTATTTTTCCAATTGATTCTCTAATGTATAATATACAATAATAAACTAATTGATATTTATTAGATATGGCAGTTATTCCAGAACCAGAAAGGTCAAAAATTTATACGAGAGTTAAACACTTATTGGGAGCCCCAATTAGAAGTGTTGAGATTGAAGATGAAATGATGGATTCTTTAATGGAACTTTCTATTCAAGATTATGAACAATACATTTTAAATTGGTTGATTGATAGTCAATGGGTTAACTTGGTTAACTTAAACATGACTGAAAAATCCGTTGCAAATGCATTGATTACAAGAACAATGGATTTTGAACAACAATTTGCATATTCATATTCAAAAATTGTTGGTCTTCAAGCCGAAGGTCCTTGGGTGTTAAAGAAAGATTATATTATTCTTGAACAGAACAAACAAAACTACGAAATCCCTGCAGGTCGTGAAATTAATGAAGTGTTATGGTTTAGTAACCAACCTATTACCGCATTTGGTATGGGTGGTATTGGTGGATTTGGTGGTGCAGGACTTGGTGCAAATGAAGCTGGTTTTGCCCAAATGGGGTATCAAGGTTCTTATTATATGATGTCAGGTTTTGACTATCTAATAAGAATGCAAGAAGCGAACATTTTAAACAGAATCCTTGGAGGTTCTTTAACTTATAGAATCACAGCATTACCTGATGGTAAAAAAGATTTACAATTATACAATGCACCTGGTAATCATTTTAACTGGGGAAATTATAGTCAATATGTTGGTAAGGCTGTTTGGTATTGGTATTACGATGTAACTCCTGATAGTAGAGCAGACTGTTTAAAAAATAATCCTGATGTAATTAAATCACCAAACGATGTTCCATTAGAGGAACTTACTTGGTCTGACTTAAACGTACCTGCACAACAATGGGTTAGAAGATGGTTTACCGCTTACGTTAAAGAAACATTAGGTAGGGTTAGAGGAAAATATAGTGGAAACTTAAAAGTTCCTGATTCGGAATTAACTATGGACTACACAAGTTTGTTGACCGAGGGTAAAGATGAAAAAACAAAATTAATAGAAGAACTTACAGGTGCTGAAGGTTGGTTAACAAGATTAAGACCTGAAAAAGTTATGGAACGAGAAGCCTTAATTGCGGAAAACTTAAATAAACAAATGAAGTACAGAGCAATGCCTCGTCAAATATATGTAATTTAATATTATGGCAATTATAAAAACAATCCCATCTACAAGATTAATCAACGGTGAAATTTTAGAAACATCAGAAATTTCAATTGTATCTGAAAGGGAATACAGAACTAACGGTGAAGAATGTGTTATTGTAAGAAATGTGGCAGAATCTACAATTATTTTAGATTCTAAAACAACTGACCACGTTGTGGTAAAAGCAATGACAAAAATTATAATCAAACCTGATACGGGTAAGATTGATGAAGACTACGATGAAATCGTTGCCGACAAATATGCTTGTATTGAATTTAGATTCTGCACAGGTAACTGGTATATTTTATCTTCAGACGGTCTCAAGAATTCCTAACTTTTCTTGCCAACCTTCTTCAGCTAAGTCATACATATAGTCAGGACTTAAACCTCGTTTTTCCCAATAAGACATTTCAGCGTCTGTTATTGCTAATACATCTTCTAATTTATCTTGACCCGATTCGTCAAACGGTTGACCATTTATTAGTTCACATTGAGCTGTTGTAAAAATACCTCTTTGTTCAGGGTCATTAACAATTAAACCATTTCTAACCTCGTCTTTAAAACAAACCAATAATGGTTCAATTCTTTTATTGAATGTGGTTATCGCTCTTGGTACGTTATAATCACCAGTTAAGTTGGGGTCGTTATCCAAAATGTCTTTATCCAACATATAACAGTTAATTTGAACACCATCACCTTTTTTCTGAACATCTCCATGAGACGACTTAAGTCCGTTGTTAACATACAAAATAACATCACCTAAACTAACATTCAAGTTTGATTGAAGGGCTAATTCCATATGTGCCATACGGCTCATACTATTCCCTGATTTGGTTTTTTCTGTTAGACGTTTTTTGTAATCTTCCATTGATAACTTAACTTTTGCTCTTTGAGCAATCTTACTTAATGGAATTTTTTTATCAAAAATGGTTTGTAGATACTCATAGTAATATTCAACAAATGCTTTACCGTCTCCTTGAAGTAACATTTTAACTCCTTTATCCAAGAACGCCTCAATGTATAATGGAAGTTTCTTTGATTTAATACTATTACCTGTCAATTTGATTTTACCTTTAGCATCCATAACGGCATAGTTCTTACGAGCCAAGTTAATACATGAAGGCCAAACACCGTCAGTATCTAATGCCATCTCACCTCTCATGAAGATATCGTTATACTCGGCAACATCAGCTTCAGGACCATAATATTCTTTACCTAACTTAACTTTCCAATTTAATCCACGTCCAACATAAACTCTGTCTTTAGCATCAGTTGGGGTTGAAAAGTTCACACCATCCGTATCCATTACCAATGGAATATAACCTTTTGTCATAAAGAATTTAATCATCTGACGAAGATATTGTCTACCCGTACAAGTAATTTGTTCTCCCATATACATGTCACCCCAAGCATAAACCTGTGGAGCTGACAATGCACCGAACATGGAGTTAATAAAGATTTTAATCGGTAATTGTTTATTACCATACGATTCAGATTTCTTACGGTCTGATTCATAAAACTCTTCAGCAAGTTCTTTGTATCTGATACGAGTATCACGGAACCACTTTAACATTCCTTTCATTGCCCCTGTTACATCACAGTCGGGAAATACATCGTGTACCAACTGAATAGAAGGGTATAGAGACGAAAAGTCTAACTTAAGTACATCTTTAGAGTAACCAACCTTAAGTAGTCGTGAAAGACCTCCTACGAAGTCTGTCTTACCTTGTTTTGCTGGTATAGCAAGTCCATGTTTATAAGACCAAGCTAACATCAACATTTTCCATAAAGTTGCGGTACCCATAGTTGAAACCCTTTCATATGTTGTTGGAATCATTGCGGCCAACAAGAACGAACCTTGGTTGAACTCTTGGTCAACCTTTAGAGTCTCATCTAAGTCATCGTCAAGATACATCTCAACTAACTTGTCACCACTAATTTTATTATAAATGTCATTACGTTTTTCACAGATTTCATCAATCTTAGAATCCGCACCAACCTTCTTATAGTTACCGTTTTTAGTGTTTAACCAAAAGTCTTCTTTCTTTGTATAGAATGGTCCAATATCTAAGTGGTCAATGTAAACACGGTCAGGGGCTTCTGCATTAATATATTGGGTGATGTATTTCAAACCCGCAGATTTAATACTTGAATTAATTGCCTGAGCTCTACGAACAGCGTGGATAATATCAATTACGTTATAACCCCAAATTGAAGTCTGAGTAAATGTCTCAACCTCATTTGCAAGTTTTAACATACTATCTTTTCTTGTGAACGAATGGTCAGGATGTAACGATTTACAAATTTTCTTTGGGTCAATTCCCAATATGTTGCATCTTTCAAAAATCCAATGCCAGTCAAAGTTTGCTGAATTATATCCACCAATTATACTTGGTTTTAATTCGTTAATTACCTTAAAGAATTCAATGATAGCGTTCTTTTCTTCCGCCTCATCTACACACTCAATAACTCGGTGATATCCTTTATTTGTTTTAATTCCAATCATGAAGATACGACCGTCCTTTGGTTCAAGAGCAGTCGTCTCTAAGTCATATACAAGTCTGGTCACTTCTTGATAGTTTTCAAACCCTTTAAATAATCTTTTTTCTTTGGATATTAAATATTGTTCTACAGGAGGTAGAACCATTACTTTGTCTTTTGTTTTTTCACCCCATGGGTCACAACCACCTTCTCTGAAGAATTGGATAAGTTCTCTATAACCTTTAAGTGATTTAACCATAAAGGTCATACCATTTTGTAATCTTTCATTACCATGGGTTTCCAATTTGTCAATCATAATACCATGTTTGGTCATGGCTTCTTTTTGAGCTGCCTTTGAATTACCGTAAAAGTTAATACCACGTAGGTCACCTACCCACGCAAATGGTGTAAATGTATCCTTACGGATTTCTTTTCCTTTACCAGGAATCTCTTTAATTTTGTAAATGCAGTTTTCACGATAGTCGTACTCAATAGCGACTATAAATTCTTCAGGGTCGTTCCCGTGCAAGAACGATTCAATTTCTTCGTTAGATATCATAAGTTATACAGTTGGTTTATTAGCTTTCACACCTTCGTGAAATTTACCTTCTGTTATAAATATAAAATAAAAAATTGAGTAATCAAATTAACAACACGCAGTTTCTGAAATAAAACTTTCTTGGATGTTAATATATAATTCTTCCCTGATTGGTAAGATTAAGTTACCCTCATCATTCTTAATTAAGAATTGACCTTGGTATCTACCAGGGGTATTTGTGTCTCTTGCAGTAAATTGAAAATATACGTAATATTCAGGTGTTGAACCCAAAGGTAAGATTAAAGGTACAATACCACAAGGGGCTGAAACAATTTTAGGAATTCCCGTTTCTACATCTATCATTGTGAAAAAAATTGTAGAAACCGCTAAATCTTCCATTAGTTGTAGAAACCCAGCTCTACCATCTTTAACAACCTGCATTTTTAATACAGGAAGAGTTGCGTTTTGTTTTATGTAAAATTCCATAACAATAAATATATTGTTATGACTCTTTTCTTAAACTTCTTTCATAATGGTCAAATCTATCATGTTCAGTTGGTGTCATAAGTAATAACCCAGGATATAATTCACCTTTTTTAACTAATTGATACATATGACTCATCCATGTCTGTTCAAAAGGATGTCCCCACGTTGTATCTAAGAACATTTTTTGATTACCTGTTCTGGTCACAATTTGTGGCCAGTTACAATAATAAACTTCACCTGTAACATATGGAATACCTTGGAATGAATTAACCGAATCATAAAGAGCTCTTGGAGCATTTGGGTCTAAACCTTGTTGAGGTAACCTGTTTTTACCTGGCCAAAACTTTTCTCTAACATTTTGTGGTACATTATACCAAGACCATTGTGTTCCGTTGTCACCAAAGAATTCGCTGTAATTTAACTTTAAAAAATCAAAGTTTTCTTTTTTAACAATTTGTAATGTTTTTGAATAAAGGTTTGGAACGTATCTATTAAAACCATTTCTACATACATGACCTTCATGTGGGTAGAAAAACATATCATCTTCAAAGAATAAATAAAAATCTAAATCAGTTTCATTTTGAAAATGTTCCGCAATCCATTGACGACCACCACAAATACCTAAATTATCTTTTTTAATATGTTCAAATCCATATTCTTCACATATTTCAGCATAATCATTAAATGTAGACTCGTCTGTTGAATTATCTAATAAAAACTTTTTAGTCTTTAACAAATAATCTTTATCATATGCAGTCATTGACTCAATCAACGTCATGAATTGTTTTGGACTATTAAATGTAATAACATACAAACCAACTTTATTAATATCTAAACTGTTAGTTGATTTATTAATATTTTCTGATTTAGGTTTAAGGTCATTATTTTTTAAATCTTCAAAAAATTTACCAACTAAACCATTAGATTCTATTTCAAAGTAATTTACTAAATCTGAATGTTTATAACACATAATACTGAAAATTGATTCTTCAGTACCCATATAACCTTCATCTAATGTAGATTTTAATAATCCATAATAAATTCCGTTAATATCACCAATAGTATGTTTTGGACCACCAAAGAATCCTCCTCTGGCAACTTTATTAACTTTTGCACCTGCAATTGAATTTAAGGTATTATATTCAAAACCATGTATTTCATTTTCCGCATCATAAGGGAAACAAATAAATGAAAATTTTGAAATGTATTTTGATAAGTTATTTAAAACTTTGTCGTGAGTAAAATATCCTTGATGTACAGTATTTGTTAAACCGCCATCAATCCAAAACATATATTCAGAATTAAATCGGTCCATGATTTTTGCATCATGTAATAAAAATACTTTAGACATTACTAACGGGTTGTAGTTTTCTAATCTACCTTGAGTAGATTCTTTTAACCAACCAGACAAATTTTGCCAATTTTCATTAGTTCTAATTTTTTGAATTTTATCAAAAAACTCAGACTCTCTAAACCAAGACATTGGTCTAAGTATAAATTGAGTGTTTTCTTCACTTCGTCTTTCAAACACAAACTTTTGGAGTTCTTCATCCCCAAAAATAATCATGTTCTCATCACACTTTAAAAGTTGTTCAAACTTATCTAAATAGTGTTGAAAAGGTCTTGACCATCCTTCTGATAGTTCTCCACGACCAATATCCCATATCCCCGTTACTAAAGTTATATTACTCATATATTCTATTAAATTCTTCTAAAATTCTAAAAAAACTTTTATTTTGTTCAAACATTTCATCTGACACACCTGCAGGTGCGTTGTCTCTACACCACCAAATATCAAAATGTTTACGTACAAATAAATCGCGATGATTTACATGCATTAAACTCATTATCTGTTCTTCATGTGGTAACCCCTCATCTTCAGATAATATTTTTGTGGTATAGTCTTCAAAAATGTTTACAATATTATCCCATTTGTCTTTATGACCACCAAACATTCCACCAATAATATGGATACTTCTGTCAAATTCATTATACCATTTTGGGTTAACGGTACCTGACCAATAATTTCGGTCGTTTTCTTTTCCTAAAATTAAAAATTTATCACCAGTATCTTCAATCAAGTTATTTAAAAAATCGTCATTAAATAAACTACTTTCGTAATATCTTGCCTGTGGGTGAGTACCTAAAAGATATTTGTTTGGTATTAAACCACAATGAGATAAACCAGCATCAATCCAATAATAGTAATCATAACTTTTATCTTCATTCCACCACCAAGAAAATTTAGAATATTGAATTTCAATACACCTGTCTCCTTGTTTTATTTGGTCCACATTTTTTCTTAAATTAATTAAGTCTTTAAATTTTGTATCCGCAATGTTAAAAACTTTAAATTCTAATTTTTCAGGAGATATTGAATTTTCTTCATAAAAAAATGATTTTAACGATTCAATTTCTCTATCTGAAGTATAACACAGAAAATCTGCGTTAGTTATTTTTAATATAGATAATAAACTATATCTATAATGTCCGTGTCTACCTGTTCTACCACCAAATTCGGTTCCATGTAAATCACTATATATTGATGTTATAAATTTAACTTTAGCCGACATATGTAAATTCTTTGTGTATTTTATTGTTCTTTAATTCTTTAGTTGTTTCACCATTTAAATATTCGGAAGGAATTTTACATGGACTGTATAAATTCCAATTGTAGGTTTGTGTATAAAAATTATTATACTGTCCTTGCGAAACATCTGACCAACTACTCATTTGTGGGGCGATTGGTAGTATTGGAGCATAACTTTGTTTAATCGGTAATATGAATTGATAAATGTAATCATCAATTGCATAGTAACCTAAAATCTCAGGTTTTTCCATTTCAATAACTTTATCATAAATTGAATTATGATAAAGAATGATGTTAGTTGCAAAAATACCTCTATGGTGTTCTTCTTTAGGAGGTAGATTTGTTATATCTAAAAATAATGGTTGGTCTCCACTACGATTAACGGGTCTATTTAAAGTTGGTGCTAAATTTATAATACCAAATTCAAACTCACCAGCTTCAGTTTCAATTTTATTTATTAAATCTTTAGAGTATGGTAAAAATGTACAGTCATCTTCAATAACCATTACTGATTCATACCCTCTACTTTTTGCAATTTTTAATATTTCAACGTGAGATAAAGTACAACCACCATGATTATTTAAATCAACCGCTTTAAACAATTCATATTCCCAACCCATATAATCCATTTCTTTTTGGATATGTTCAAGTCGGTCTGGTCTTCTTTCTAAATTAACAACAAATTTAGGTATATTGGTAATGTTCATTAACTAACTGTGTTATGGGTTAATTGACCTGTTATTCTATCACACCATCCTTTTGATTCTGAGTGAGGCCATACAACCCAATATGATGGTAATTCGTCAGTTTGGAATTCTCTCCACACTTTACAATACTTATCAGGGTCTTTCATAAATCCTGCAATCTCATTCTTATCTGCATCTTTTCTAAATAAAGTTTCATCTTTACCATTATGGAACGCAACAACCCAAAAATCATAATCTGTTTCAGGAACTTGAGAATATCCAATATCAATACAGTGTTTGAACATCATACAGAAACTATCTTTCCATTCTTGTTCAGTTTCAAAATTGTATGGGTTTGGTGGGTAATTCTTATCTAAAGTATATTTGTCAATTGCTCTTTTTGAAAATAAAATACCCGCATATTTTTCGTACTCAGTTAAAGTTCTAACAGGACCAAAACCATAAGGACCATCATGACCTTCTTGTTTTTCACCATCCATACCAAATAACTTTCTATTTGTTAAATGGGAGTGACTGTTTTTTTGTCCCCAAGTTTTATCATCATCCCATTGTTTTGTTCTACCCTTACGAGTGTATTCGTGATAAACAACAGGAATGTGTGGATGGAATATATCATAACCCCAAGTGTAAGCTCTTGCAGCAATTGAAATCTCTTCACCGTGGAAATAATATTCGGGGTTGTGTTGAACTTCAGTTGAGAATTGTCCTAATGTAAAACAGAAGTGAGCCGAGTAGAATCTTCCTGTTACAGGTTTTTTCATTTCTTTCCAACCTGGAATTGTTTCAGGTAAGAAGAACACCGCACCTTCAGGAATGAATCTATCAAATACCATTCTCCAAGCATCAGTTGCTCTTCCTGATGGGTCATTCTCGGGGTCAAAAGAAGGAACGTAGCCCGTAAGTAGAGGCTTTTTGTAACCGTCCTTCTGTAACCCCTTTATCATTTTGATAAGGATATCGTCCCAATCCTTAACAAATCTCATATGAGAATCTATTTGTAATGTGTATGTTTCACCTTTGTAAAGTTGTTGAACTTGGTGTCTTGCCCAACATACACCTTTTGCATCCTGATAAGGAATATCTAAGATTCTAAATCTTTTGTCGTTTTTGTATTCATCTAAATTATCAAACCCGTCTTCAGGACTATATTGTCTTGCAATACCGATAACAAGGTTATTTGGTTTTTTGGCATTTGCCAACATGTCTTTAATAGTTGGAACCAACTGAGGGTCTCTGTAAGATGCTATTTGAACGAATATTTTCATGTATAATATAATTTATACATAAAAATAAAAAACCCTCCACGAAGGTGAAGGGTTTTCTAAAATATATTTGTATTGTTTTTTTTATATTAACATCCTGTTGGGTCTACCGAAGTAATTTGACCTGCTCCACCAGTAACTTGATACCAAGCAGTTCCGTTAGAATAATAACCATCCGCAACCGCAATAGTTAATGCGGTATTAAAGTATAAGTATTCACCTGTATTTGGTCCAGGACCTCCAGCAACTGTTCCGTAAATTGTATTAGGTGCCGAACCAAAATCAATACAAGCATCATTTGCGGTTGCACCTGTACCTAAACTATACGTGTAATAACCAAATGTTGCGGTAGGTGTTGTTGTAGGAGTTGTTGTAGTTGTTGGTGTTACGGTATTTGTTGGTGTTGGGGTTTGAGTCGGTACTACTGAACATAAGCTATAAATACCTGTTGTCAAACTACCATCTGAATTTAATTGAATATATTGTCCACCATAACTATAGAAACCTGACATGTTACCAGAAACAGTACCATTTGAGTTGTTATAGAATTGGGTGTTACTATCAAACAATGAATTTTCTGCGTAAATAGTTCCTGATAATCCACCAGCACATGCATTATTTGCAGTTGAACCTGAAGTTATATTAAACGTATCATATGCATTTGTTGGTGTAACAGTTTGTGTTGGAGTTCTTGTTGGTGTTGATGTCGGAGTTCCTGTATTAGTTGCAGTAACGCTCGGAGTTGGAGTAGCACTTGTAGTTTGAGTTTGTGTTACTGTTGGAGTGTTTGTTGGTGTTGATGTTGGTGTCCCTGTATTAGTTGCAGTAACGCTCGGAGTTGGAGTGTTAGTTGGTGTTGATGTTGGAGTTCTTGTTGGCGTTGGAGTTAAAGGATATGCTCCGTCATTAACCAATACAATGCTTGACTCAAAAATTTGAGCGGCATCATAAGTTCCGTTAATTAACCAAATATTTTTAGTTTGATTTGGGTCAAGGTTTACTTGATATTCCCACATAGAGTCATCGCATCTTCTATAGTTGAAGTTGATTGCGGTTGTACCCGTATTTGTTAAAGTATATTTACTACATGCCATCTTAAATTCTGTTTAAATATAAATACTACAATGTTGTTTATTATTTTCAATAATGTTTAAAATATTTCTTAGCAAGGATTCCTATAGGTTACAAAACCATTACCACTAAGTATAATGTAATTTGAAACACAAATGATATCTGTATTATTTTGTTGTAATGTAAATGAATAACTAGGTCCATTACATTCTGTAACTACAAAAAGAGTACCATCAGGACCAGTTCCACCATTAAATGTAAAACTTCTACAGAAAGGAATTGTGGCTGTTGGTGTTGGTGTTAGTGTTGGAGTAATAGTTGATGTTGCGGTTATTGTTGGTGTTGGAGTGTTAGTTGGTGTTTCAGTGTTAGTTGGTGTTTGTGTTGGTGTTTCAGTGTTAGTTGGTGTTTGTGTGGGAGTTTCAGTTGGTGTTTGTGTTGGAGTTTCAGTTGGTGTTTGTGTTGGAGTTTCAGTTGGGGTTTGTGTAGGAGTTTCGGTGTTAGTCGGAGTTTGTGTAGGTGTTTCTGTATTAGTAGGGGTTGGTGTAGGAGTTTCAGTATTAGTTGGTGTTGGTGTTAATGTTGTACATAAACTAAATACACCAGTTGTTAGGGTACCATTGGTATTTAACTCAACAACGGTTCCACTATTTTTATAATATCCTGACATGTTAATCGTTACAGGACCATAAACACTATTAAAGAATTCTGAGTTTTCATCAAAAATTGACTTTTCACCATAAATTGTGGTTGTTGAATTATATTGACCACAAGATTCATCATAAGTTGCGCCTGGATAAACAACAAAACTAAATCTTGCTCTTGTTGGCGTTGGAGTTGGGGTTAAACCAATTGTTGCAGTCGGTGTCTGAGTTGATGTTACTGTTGGTGTTGATGTTACTGTTGGCGTTACAGTATTTGTTGTGGTAACACTTGGAGTATTAGTTGGTGTTGCAGTATTTGTAGGCGTACTAGTTTGTGTTTCCGTGTTAGTTGGTGTAGGTGTTGGTGTTGTAGTAGAAGTAGGGGTTAAACCTGTTGGAGTAATTGTTGGTGTAGGTGTTATTGTTGGTGTAGGTGTTGGTCCTGGCACATTAATAACATAGTTATATCCATATGTTGGAACATAACAATCGTAGTTACCATAATAATAACTTGATATATAATTAAATGGGAATACCTGAGACCCCAAATCAATTGTACCCCCTGTATCTGGGAAATACGTAACATTTGTGGTTTGACCACTCAAATTATTACTTAAAATTCTTATTCCAATTGCCATATCAATAAATACTTAATTATTTTAAATTAACACACTCCAACATTAATTACTAACGTTCCACTTATTTGAATAAATTTAGCACCATTTGATATTGTAAAGTTTGCATTTATTGGTGGTATTGTTAATGCAGGGTTACCATAAACATGGTCACCAGGAACCAAAGACGTAAATGCTTTTTGAGTATAAATTGTCACGTTTGCTGCGTTACCAAAATTTATTGAATCACAAACATCCTGATAGTAACCACCAGTTCTTAAATTGTACATTAAAACCATTGTTGGTGTTATTGTTGGTGTTATTGTCGGTGTTGCGGTATGACTTGGAGTTGGCGTTGGTGTAGCTCTTGTTGGAGTTACTGTTGGAGTTACTGTTGGTGTTGGGGTACTTGACGGACATAATCCAATAAAGACAACATCAAGAGGTGCACCATATTCTTCAACGAATATATTTTTAGCACAAACATAACTTGTTTGAAGGGTACCAATAGGGCTAACACTAATTATATCAGTACAACCAGTCCAACTATAATATCCTTCTTGGACATTATTATAATTTGTTATTCTATAGTAATTACAGTCTGTAGTGTACATTTTAACTTACTTTAACATATCCGTAATTAACCGTAAGACCTGATACCGTATTGTTTTGAATACCGAATACAAATGTATTTGTTGATGTACCTACAGCTGGTGACGCTGTGGATATTGCACCCGCGGTTCCTATAATCTGTACAGGGATACTTGTAAACAATATTGGACTACTCCCACCAGTATAATTCCATGCATACTGAACACCAATTACGGGTACATTAGTATTACTAACACTTACTGTGGCATTATAAACTATTATACCATTTGGTATATTTCCAAGAACCCATAAGTTATATGTATTATTAATATCAACCGTAAAACTGTAGTTATTAGTCCCTGGAGTCACCGTCCAGCTTCCCGTTACTGGTGATATTGCATTTTGTGAATACCCACTAAGTAATGTTTCTTTGGTTACTTTGAATGATTCTGTGTTGCCACTATTGTTCATAACAAGAAAAGCACCATTTGTGTTTCCTGTGTATGTTGGTAAATTTGCGATTAGTACGTTTGCCATTTCTATAAATATTAGTTTTAATGTTGATATTCTATTCCACTACCATCTTGAGCCGTTAATATGTCACCACTTTGAATTAAAATAAAGAATGGTTCAGTTGACGTTGGTGTCGGCGTTGGAGTTTTAGTATTAGTTGGTGTCACAGTTATTGTGGGTGTGTTAGTTGGAGTATTAGTTGGAGTTTCTGTATTTGTGGGCGTGTTAGTTGGAGTTTCACTAGGAGTGTTAGTCGGAGTTTCTGTACTTGTAGGTGTATTAGTTGGTGTTTCAGTATTGGTTGGTGTTGGCGTTTCAGTATTTGTTGGAGTTTGAGTTACCGTTGGTGTATTAGTATTAGTAGGTGTATTTGTCGGCGTTTCAGTATTAGTAGGTGTTGGAGTTTGAGTATTAGTTGGTGTATTAGTTGGAGTAACAGTTGGTGTATTTGTAGGTGTTTCAGTATTGGTTGGGGTTAATGTATTTGTTGGAGTATTAGTTAATGTATTTGTTGGCGTATTAGTTAAAGTATTAGTTGGGGTATTAGTTGGAGTTTGGGTTAACGTTGGGGTATTAGTATTTGTCGGAGTTTGAGTTACCGTTTGTGTTGGAGTTAACGTTGGGGTGTTTGTTGGTGTTGGACTAGGTTGAATTAGTTCATAATATAAATCATTTGCTGGTATACTAATATATGATAAATCATTATCAGGGATTGTTATATAATATAAATCGTTTGATGGTATAACAATTCTACAATTAAGACAATCAGGGTTTAATAAATTATATGTGTCTTTTAGTATTTTAAAATTATGTTTAATCTGAGCGGCGTTTAATGGTTCGGTATACATTCTAAACGCACTAATATCACCAATCATACTACCACCAAACAATTCTTCTAATCTAATTTGGGTTGTTAAACCTGAATAAATTGTATTATCTAAATCATAAGTTGTTAAACATTCAGGGTCTTGTTGATATTGAAGTCCACTTAAATCAACTGAACACCCACCTGAAAAAGTTAAGTTGTCGTGAAGACCTTGGGTACCACCACCAATTGAAATGTTATATCCAACACCAATTTGTTTTTCTTTTGGAGTATTCAATAATCTTGGAATTATTTCTTCAAAGTTTTCAACAACCATGAATAATTTACCGTTAACATAAAACTTAAGTGTACCTAATCTGTATTTTTGTTCTTCAGTCCACATGTCATTAAATGTCACAACTTCGGTTGACGCTGGGTCGTAAGGTTGTTCGTGGGTAATTGGTGGTTCAATTAACGAAACACTTCTACCTTCAATTGTTGCAAAATATACGTCTTTAACAAGCAGACCTAACCCACCTTTATCATATAAGTCACAAGTATCTAACCATTCATATCTTTGGAATACGGCATCAATTTGAGCCCAATGTTCTACGTTTTGGTAAGTTGTTCCCGAACAATCATCAAAAATACCTCTTGTTGAACACCATTCAGTTACCGAAGTACCTGTAACATAGGTTATACCTGTTAAACAAGTTCCAGTACTTTCACATCCACCAGTTATTCTATATGTTTTAACACATAATCTTGGACTACCAGTATCACCACTTAATCTTAATGATAGAGCGTTTGAGACTTCATCGTATAATGGGTCTTTTTCAGGGTATTGAGCACTTGTACTACATTCACATGGACAACCACATAAACAAGTTGTGATAGTTCCTCCTGATGGTTGGTAAACTTGAAGACATTCTGAAGATGTATTTGCACTACTAGCACAACCACAAGTGTGCATACAAGTTAAACCTGAGGTAACTCTTGTATATCCTGTATCTTGTTTTGGACTACCATCGGCATAATGATAAAATTTATTTTCTGCTCTTGCCCCCATATAAAAGAATGTTCCTTTATTTTCAGGGTATCTAACATTTAATCCAACTGAAGTATCACCAGTCCATCTGTATTTTAACATGAATTCAGTTGTCCAACCTAAACTAACTCTTTCAGGGAATACTTGGTAATTATATCCTGCAAGTTTGTAGAATCCTTGATAGAAACCACCATTTAAAGTTGCAACATATCCAATATCTCCACCTGCATTTGTGTACGATAAATCATAATTGTATGAACCATCATTCCACAATCTATTTTGTGTTGTTGTAAAACCAGTGATAGGATGAAGTTTCATTCTCCTATCATATTTGTATCTGCTAAATTTATCAGAAATATTTGTATATAACCCTGTTGTTACTTGAATAGTTTCTCCCGACATATTCTGTACCAACCCGTTATCAATACCTGTCAGTCCAACATCACATAAGTTAGTAACTATAGGGCAAAAATTTGGGTCAGTGTCTGTTGGGTTCCAATAATTTTCAGAAACGATTGTATCACTACTAAAAACACAAGGTGAAACCTGACATAATGTGGTACCACTACTATTAAAATCAAATTTGAATGGCATTCTATTACCATCGTCTTCACCAATTAATAATGGTGAAAAAATAACTTCTTGGTCGTAATCTTTTTCATCTGAAGCAAGACATAAGTCGGTCACTTCATTGACAGGTTTTAGACCAAATCTTCTAAAATTATATTGATTAATATTTTGATATGCCATGTTACAATGATAAATACCTTGTGAGCTAGTATTTATATTATAAAAATAAGAGATGATTACAACAGATACAGAATTTTATTCATCACCATACTATTTTCTTTTAAGAGATAAGGGAGATAAATACTCATTATATTTCTCTGTAGAAGGAAATTTGACTGAAGCCCGTGAAAAAGATGAGGTGATTCACTTTGAAAAAAGTAAGGGTACAAAAGTTAAAAACCATCTTAAGAAAGTTGCCAAAGAGAAAAAAATTAAAACAACTAAAGGTCTTAAGAAGGATTTGGAAGAATTAGTAAATTTAGATGGAGCATTATCCAACTCTAAAATTCCAATTCTTGACCCAAAACTTCACCCAAAAAAGACAATGGACCAAACGGTTGCTGCGGCTCGTATTACAAACGACCCTATTTCTCGTGGTTATAGAACATATTATGGTGAGTCAGTTGAAGAAGTAAGTGAGATTGATATGTCAGGTGCTTTTGGTTATGAAGAAACCGAAGATATGGACGGAGCTGAAACTTACAAATATTTAGTTAAGAAGATGGGAATGGAACCTGATGAAGCAAAAGAAAGAACAAAACAAAAAGGTCAAGACCCAACAGGTAATAAAGATAAAAAATCAAAATATTATAAAGATAAAAATTTTGTAACAAGAGCAACTTTATCAGAAATTCAAAAACAAAAGATGATTAAAGTTGTGGAAGATATTTTAATGGGTAAAAAAAATTCAGACAATTCTGAAGTTGGTAGAAAAGAATCAAACACATCAAATATTTTAAAGAAAAATATTTCATCATTAAAGAAACAAGCAGAAAAAGAAGGAATTTCTATTTCTGAACTATTAAAGATGTTTAAAAGTGAATAAAAGTTTATACGATAACGAAATAGAATTCCCATCCGATAAAAGGGAACATATGAAAAAATGTTTTCATATGGTAAAGAATGCGGATGAGAATACTGAAGGTTATAATAGAAACAAAGAATTACAATCTCAAAAATTCATAACCTACAAACAATTAAAAAGGATTAAAAACTTTTTTGATACTTTTAAAGGTAACCACAAACAACCTTCATTTATTTTAAATGGTGGTGTTGAAATTAAAAATTGGGTTAACGATGAATTAAGAAAAATGAGGGATTATGTTAAAAATACCAAAACTAATAAAATGAATGCTGGTATGATGAACCAATTTATTGACCCTCACGAGAAAAAAGATTTTACAAACGTAAGAACATCTCAAGAACATTCAAGAACTGTAGATAAGTATAATCCATCAGTGAATGAAAGTGTTAAGAGAATAAACGAACTAATATCAAAAATATAAAAATATGGCACAACAAACACCTGTTGATTTAAATCAAACAGAACCAAACGCTTTAACTGCATATGCAGACCAAGAAAGAGCAAAATTAATCCCAAAAAATGATTATAATAAAATTGGGAATGAATATTCATCAGTTAACAAAGATGCTGTTGCCGATGGAGATTCTATGGGTAGAGGTACGGGTACATTTTTAGATGTATACAACACGGCTGCTGGAACAATTGAAGACGTTGTTGAAAGAAAAAGTGAAATAAAAATTAATAAATTTAACCAATCCCAAACATATCCTAATTTCTAATGAAACTTCAAGGAGCATTAAAAGGTTTAATTTGTGAAATCGCTTCTTTAGATAGTATTATTGATGCTATTAAAGGACGAAAAGTTGTTATTATTTACTACGATGGTGATGAACCAGGTGGTAGAGGTATACGTCAAATTGAACCTGTATGCTTAGGAGTTAGTAAAGCAGGTAATAAAGTTTTAAGGGCTTGGGATAATGAAGGAGCTTCTCACACAGGGTACAAAGGTGAACAACCATTACCTGGATGGAGACTTTTTAGATTAGATAAAATACTATCAAACAAACCTACAGGTGAGGTTTACAATGAACCTAAACCAGGTTATAATTTTAACGGTGATAAAAGTATGGTCAGTGTTATAATAAACGCAAAGTTTGATAATAGCCCTCCAACACCTCAACCAACACCTGAAACACCACCAACTCAACCACCAACGCCTGAAGAAGAAAATATAACATAATATGAGCAATTTAATGGAAAAATTAGCTTTATCAAAAGCAATTATGGATAAAGCAGATGGAATTAAAAATAGTAATTCTATGAATGGAGGATTACCTCCTACATCATTACAACAATTTGATGCGCCAGCGGCAAAATATAATATTCCTGCAGAATTTTTACAGGAATCGGAACAAACACAACAACCTTACCTTTCAAATGTACCAAGAGAAAATACTAAGCCAGTTGGGGTTCCTACGGTAGATGCAATTAAAAATTCTAAATTACCTGATGAAATCAAAAGGTTAATGATGGAACACCCTATTGGTCAGCCTCAACAACAAAATACAACAATATCTAATGACTTGATTGAAAGAGCATCAAGGTTAATGAATGCAAACAAAGAAGGATATATTCCTGAATCTGCAAAACCAAAACAACAAACCCAACAACCACAATCTTCTGTGGGTGGAATTGACTATAAATTAATTAAAAAGATGATTAATGAAGCGGTTAATGAAGCATTACATGAAAATGGTTTAATAACTGAAAGTTCTGAAAAATCTAATGAAGTTTTTAGTTTTAAAGTTGGAAAGCACATCTTTGAAGGTAAAGTCACCAAAATTAAAAAATTGTCCTAACCCCTTTATTTATTAGTCGTGAATTACTATATTTTTGTAAAATATATTAATTTATTATGTCTAAAATCAAAGTATTAGTTGTCCCATCCGACAGAACAGGTGTGGGTAAATTTAGGTCTGTAGACCCTCACGTCTTTTTACAAAATCTTTATGGGAATGATTTTCACGTAGATATCATATACGAACCATCATATGATGATATGAACTTTTGGAAAGAATATCAAATAGTCGCATTTCACAGAAGTATTGGTCCTGATTTTGATAGGGCTTACGATTTAATTCAAAAATTAAATGAACTTGGTGTTATTACAATTTGTGATATTGATGACTATTGGATGCCAGGAAAAGAACACCCAATTCACGATATTATTAGAGTTAATAAGATTAACGAAAAAATTATGGCAAACCTTAGGGTTTCCAAGTATGTTACAACAACAACAACTATATTTGCGGACGAAATTAAAAAGTTAAACAAAAATGTTGTTATTTTTCCAAATGCAATTAATCCAAACGAACCACAATTTAAAGAACCTACCCTTGAATCTGATAGATTAAGAGTTGGGTGGTTAGGTGGTTCTTCTCACTTACATGACCTTCAATTATTAGATTTAGGTAGATTAGTTCAACATAAAGACAAATTACAATTTGTGTTATGTGGGTTTGACACTAGAGGCACTGTTACCGAAATTAATCAACAAACAAATGAACAGAAGAAAAGAAACATTCTACCACATGAAACTGTTTGGGCACAATACGAAAAAATCTTTACACAAAATTTAACAACGGTTTCTGAAGATTACAAGAAGTTTTTATTGAACTATACTCAAGAGTCGTACGCAAATGAAATGAATGAAGCTTATTTAAGGGTGTGGACAAAACCTGTTACATCTTATGCTAAGAATTATTCAAAATTTGATGTATCTTTGGCACCAATTAAAAATACCATGTTTAATAGAGTAAAATCTCAGTTAAAAGTAATTGAAGCTGGTTTCTATAAAAAAGCGGTAATTGCTTCCGACATTGGACCATACACTATAGATTTAAAACATTGTTTAAAAAATGGTGAATTTGTTGATGGAAATGCAATGTTAGTAGATGAAAAAAGAAATCATTCTGATTGGTCTAAGTACATTGAAAAATTAATTAAGAACCCAAACATGGCAAAAGATATGGGTGAAAGACTATACGAAACAGTTAAAGACAAATACGATTTAAAGAACGTAACAAAAGACAGAGCAGAATTTTATAAATCAATAATCAAATGATAAACACACCAATTACAAAATTATTATTCTTAGACATTGAAACAGTAGGTATTCAACCTGATTGGAAGTCACTTGAGTCAAATAGACCTGAGTTGGCTTTCCAATTTCAAAACTACCACGATTGGTTTCAAAAAAGATTTCCTGAAGACGCAGACAAACCTGTTGGTGATATGTTTGTTAACAGAGCCGCGTTAGTTCCTGAATTTGCAAGAATTGCTTGTATTAGCGTTGCGTTTGTTACAGATAAAGGTGAAGTTAAAATGCAATCATTCAGTGACCCTGATGAAAAGAAACTATTACAAGACGCACAAAAACTATTATATAGAGTTGGTGAACTTGGTTTCCATTTATGTGGTCATAATGTAAAAGGATTTGACATCCCAATGATGGCAAAAAGAATGATTATGAATGGTATTATGCCACCTAAAATATTACCAGGTCACGACACAAAACCATGGGAAATTAAAGCTTTGGATACCAAAGAAGTATGGCAATATGGAGGATACGGTTCAATCGCATCATTAGAACTTATGTGTGTTTGTTTGGGAGTTGAGTCATCTAAAACAATGGAGGTGACGGGTAATAAAGTTCACGAAGCATTTTGGGTTAAAAAAGATATTGAAGGTATTGTAAAATATTGTGAAAAAGATGTTGAAGTATTAATTGAGGTAATTAAAAAATTAAACAAATTAAAATAATGGATTTAGGACAACTTGGTCATTTTGACCCAAAACTTAGAGAAGAGATTGAAAAACAATTTGAAAAAATTCAATCTGAATTAGGGATTCAACCCGAAGAAGAATATCAAAAAGAATTAGAAGATATGTTAGGTCTTTCATTTGAAGATATGGAAAATGAAATTAACCAAATGGCAAAAACAAGGACAATTAAAGTTGAATTGGTACATGAAAATGCTGTACTTCCAAAATATTCATATCCGTCAGATTCAGGATTTGATTTACATGCAACCGAAGAAGTTATTATTGGACCTTTTGGTAGGGCGTTAATCCCAACAGGAATAAAAGTTTCTTTTGAAGAAGGTTATGAAATACAGGTTAGACCAAAAAGTGGTTTGGCAATTAAACAAGGATTAACCGTTCTTAACACGCCAGGAACTGTAGACCAAGGATATACAGGTGAAATACAAGTTATTGTGTTTAACACCAATAATACCACCGTTACAATCCCAAAAGGAATGAAGGTAGGTCAATGTGTCTTATGTCCCGTAGTTCAAGGTAAATATGTTAACATTCAACAAGTAAGACAAATTGAAGATAAAGATAGAGGTAACAACGGATTTGGTAGTACAGGAATAATTTAAAAAATATTAAATATGATTACAGTAGGATACTCCACAAGAGAACATAACCCAAAATTTATTGAATACTTAAAAAAAAGTTCAGGGTTTAAGAAGATTGAGGTAATTGAAAAAATTAATAATGGGGAGAAATCCCTTTCTCAAGTTTATAACGAAATACTTGACGAAGCAAAAACTGACATAGTTGTATTGTGTCATGACGACATTTACTTTGACACTAATAGTTGGTATTACAAATTGAAGACTCACTTTGAAAATAGTGAATACGGTATTTTAGGTGTTGCAGGTACAACTGAAATGCCATCGTCAGGTCAATGGTGGGAAACACGAAGAAAAATGATTGGTATTGTAAACCATGAAAGTGGTGGAAAAAAATGGACATCAAAATACTCTGAAGATTTAGGTAAATCAATTAGAGAAACAGTTATTGTTGACGGTGTTTTTATCGCATTAAGTAAATCAAGAATTAAACATAATTTTGATGAAGAGTTTAAAGGTTTCCATTTTTACGATATTGGATTTTGTTTTAAAAATCAAATAGAAGGGGTTAAGGTTGGTGTTATTTCAAACATTAGAATTACTCACAAATCTATTGGACAAACAAACGAACAATGGGAGGAAAATAAAAATTTATTTGCCCAAAAATATAGTAAAAATTTACCAACTAAAATCCCATTTGACCCAAACAGAAAATTAAAAGTATTATTATCTTGCATTTCATTTAGAAACTTTACGGGGTCAGAATTGTATGTTTTTGAATTAGCAAAAAGTTTAATCAAATTAAACTGTAGTGTTACGGTATTATCACAAATTGGTGGTCCTGTTACTGATATGGCAAATAAACTTGGTATTAAATGTGTTTCATTTGAAAACGCACCTGGTTTTAAACTTGGTGATGGACAATGGGGTATTAATACTCCTGATGGGTTTAAACCATCAACACCAAACGCGTTATACCGAGTATCTGATGTAGATTATGACATTATTCATTTCCAACATAAACCTGTTGCAGAAAGAATACTTAATATGTATCCTGAATTACCTAAAATAAGCGCAATCCATTCAGAGGTTATTTCATTGGAAGACCCTGTTGTTGACCCTACAATTAAAAAATATATTGCAATCCGACCTGAAATTAAGGAACACATGATTAACAATTTTGACATACCTGAAGAAATGATTGAGGTGATTTATAATCCAGTTGATAATGAAAAGTTCCAATCTAAAAAAGTATCTGAAGAAAATTATGTTTTGTTTGTTGGTACTATAGATTATTTGAGAAAAGAAACAATCTTAGATTTAATTGAATATACCAGAGAACTTGGAAAAGAACTTTGGTTAGTTGGTGATAACAATGGAAATTATTTGGAAAATGTTTTATTGGAAAATCATGTTAAACATTTCCCAGCAACTTGGAAAATTGAAGACTTTATTTTAAAATCATATGAAACTGCAGGGATTCAATTAGGTAGAACAACAATTGAAAGTTGGATGTGCGGGAAACCAAGTTGGATATATAAAGTAGATAAAGGTGGATTTATATTATCTAAAGAAAAGTTTAACCCTCCATTAGATATTGAAAAATACCACACATTAAAAGTTGCACAACAAATAAAAGACGAATATATAAAAATTATATGATAATAGGTATTATTGGTGGAGATAAAGTAGGTCTTTCATTTGGATTATTGTGTGAAAAAAATGGTTACAATGTTATTATTCATGATGATAATGAAGATTACGTTTACAATTTGAATCAAAAAATTTGTATTACAAATGAACCAATGATTCAATCAATGCTATTTGATGTTAAACAATTTAGTGCAACAACAAATACTTTAGACGTTATTATAAACTCAGATATAATTTTTACTTATGTAGATACCCCAATCAATATTGATGGTGATTATGACACGAGAAAAATTTTTGAGTTAGTCACTAATTTTTATAGTGCATCTTCATTAGACACTCCACTATATAATAAAAAATTTATAGTAGGTAGTACAACAAATGTTGGGGACGTATCACAAATACAAGAAAGGTTAAACATGTTTAACGTCCAAGTTGCGTATAATCCTTTACAAACTATAAATGGTAATATTGTATCAAGTATTGAAACTTCTGATGTTATTTTGATTGGTACTGAATATCAAGAATTAGCTAACGAATTAATTAAACTTTATAATAAAATTTTAAAAGTTCCTGTTAATGCTTATAGTATGTCAATCAAAGCATCCGAATTAACCAAATTAGCTATTAGTAGTTTTGTTGCAACTAAAATTACATATGCAAATATGATTGGGGATGTTATGTCAAAATTAGGTCTTCAAGATGAAATTAATATGGTACTAACAACAATTGGTGGTGATTCAAGAATTGGAAAAAAATCATTAAAATATGGGTTTGGATATGGAGGACCATCATTACCGAATGAAAATAGAGCGTTAGGTATTTTTACTAAAAACCTTGGGATTGAATCAAACTTACCATTATTTACCGACACTCTTAATAAAGAACATTCATCATTCATTAAAAACTTTTTTATACAACAAAATCCAAATAAAGAAGTCCCATTTGTTATGGAACACATAACATATAAAAAGGGGGTAAATATTTTAGACGAGTCACAACAATTTCAATTATGTATTGACCTATTGAATGAAGGTTATTCTTTAAACGTAATTGAACACGACGATGTATCAAAAAAGTTAAACTCATTGTGTGAATCATATAATAATAGACTTAGACTTTTTAAATCTGGCTCTAAACCTGAAGGATATAAAATTACATTATAAAATGATAATATTAACCACAACATATAATTGTGAAAATTATGTAGAAAAATCTTTATTGAGTATTATGTCTCAAAGATTTAAAGATTTTAAATGTTACATAACCGATGACCTATCAACTGATGATACGGTTAATACTATTAAGAAAACTATTGAGGGTGATGAACGTTTTATTTTGATTGAGAATAAAACTAAAATGTATCAACCAGGTAATTACGACCAAATAATTAGGGGTATGAATGTTCCTGATGATGAAATTTGTGTTGAAATTGATGGGGACGATTGGTTACCAAACTCAAACGTATTGGGATTAATTAATGACACATACCAAGATGAGAATGTTTGGATAACAAGTGGTTCATTTAAGTATAGTAACGGAGCTCAGGGATTCTCAGTACCACCAGCAAATTTTGATAACATTAGAAAACAAAACTTTACACTTTCTCATTTAAGGACATGGAAATCTTGGTTATGGAAAAAAATCAAAGAAGAAGATTTAAAAGATTCTGAAGGAAATTATTGGAGTGTTGCAGGTGACTTATCATTTATGTTCCCAATGTTTGAAATGTCGGGAGAAAAACATTATAGACATATCCCAACAATAACTTACATTTATAACGAAAATAACCCATTGAATGACCATAAAGTTAATATGCCAATGGTAAATTCAATTGTTAACATAATTAGAAATAAAGAACCTTATATTATACTATGACACCAAACGAAAAATGGGACGCAGACAGAGGAAATGATTTATTAATATTAAATTACCCATTAGATGAAAATTCTCAAATAATTGAACTTGGCGGATACCATGGATATTGGACAAAAACCGCATCACAAAAATTTCATTGCAACATATTATCAATTGAACCTGTTCCACAATTTTATAACAAATTAGTTGATGAGGTTGACTATTACATTGGAACATTTAACAAACCAAGTAGAGAAAAAATTAAACTTGAAAATTGTGGAATATCTACCGATGAAAAAGAAATCACTCTTTATATGGATGGTGATGCAACATCATCTTATTTAGAATCTTCAGAAAAAATTACAGTAACTTGTCACACTTTAGAGTATTTTTTAGAAAAATACAATATAAAACAAGTTGACCTTTTACAAGTTAATATTGAAGGTGAGGAATACCCATTATTGGAAAAATGGATTGACTCTGGTATTATTAATAAAATAAAATACCTACAAGTTCAATTCCACAAATACGGTGAAGATTATGAACTTAAACATAAAAACATACAAGAAAAATTAGAATCTATAGGTTTTGACTTACAATTTAATTATGAATTTGTATGGGAATCATGGAAAAATAAAAATTTGTAATATGAAAGTTAATGTTTGTTTTTATACTGACGAAAATTTTAGAATAAGAGAAAATATTTTAATTGACGATTTAAAATCAAAAGGGTTTGATAAAATTTACAACTATCGGGCTGAAGATGTTAAGCAAGGTGATTTTTATTTAGAAAATAAAGAATTACTTGATTTAGAAAAAGGTGACGGATATTGGGTTTGGAAGCCTAAAATTATATTGGACACTTTTAATAACATGGAATTTGGTGATGTTTTATTATATATTGATGCTGGGGACAAACTTAATGGAGAGATTGTAAACTCAATGAAAGATTTTTTTAAAACAGAAGATTATTATTTTACAAATTGGAATGGGGTAAGAATAAAACAAAAACACGCAACAAAAAGAGATTGTTTTGTTTTAATGGGATGTGATGAAGAAAAGTATCATGAGGTAGCTCAAGTTGAAGCAGGAATTATTGGTGTTAAAAAAACCAAAGAAATGATTACATTTTTTGAAGAATATCTATTTTTTTGTAGAAATAGACAAATTGTTTCTGATGATGAAAACATTCATGGTGAAAACTTTCCTGGTTGGCAGTTTCATAGATGGGACCAAAGTATATTAACAAATTTAATTGTAAAAAATAATCTTAAATTTTCTAATAGTTTTATAAACAACATAACTCACAATTTTTTTCTACCTTAATATGAAAAATGTATCCTGTGTTTTAACAATACACAATAAAGATTTTTTAATTGAAAAAGTCTGTCACTCGTTGGTTAATAATTTATCTAACAACACAAATCAATTTATAGTCGTATTTGACGGATGTACCGATAACTCAATTCCTATCGTTAAAAACATACTTAAAGATGTTAAACGAATGAAAGTTAATTACGTATATACTGATGACGTTTTTGAAACTAAAGCAAATAACGCAGGTTTAAAAATAGTTGAAAACGACTACGCATTGTTGATACAAGATGATATGGTCGTAAATGAAAAAGATTTTGATGTTAGAATGTTAAAACCATATCAAACATTTGATGACGTTTTTGCGGTAACCTCATTCATCGCACATAATAACACATACAACGAACAATCAAGAGAAATTAATTATGTTGACATGGCAGGTAAAAAAGACTCGTCAAGAGACATTTTTTATGCCCGAGAATATGGTAATAGAGGTCCATTAATGTATGACTACCAAGATGTTGTAAAACTTAATTTTTTAGATGAATATTTTTCACCTCAAAATTATGACGATATGGATATATCAATGAGAGCATTTAAAGAGTTAAATAAGGTATCAGGGCTATATTGGATTGACTATACTTCTGACCCAAGTTGGGGGTCTACTCGTCAAAAAAACCATGCATTACACAGTCAATTAGTTACTGTAAATGCCCAAAAAATATTAGAAAAACATAGAGATTTACTTTATGGTGATAAATTTGTAGAAAATAGAAATTGTTAAATGAAAATTAAACCGTCAAACGATATTGAGTGGAGACAACAAAATGGTGATAATACCTATAGAATAAATTATGAATTAAATAATAATTCAATTGTTGTTGATTTAGGTGCAAGACATGGTAATTGGTGTAATTTGATTAGAGGTAAATATAATTCAAAAATATATTGTTTTGAGGTTGTACCTCAATTTTGTAATGAATTAAAAGGTTCGGGATATGAAACTTTTTGTGTTGCCGTTTCAGATAAAAAAGAAAAAATAACTTTAGGTGTTTCGGAATCAGAGGCATCAATTTTTTTCAATGAATCAACATTTGAAAGTGATTCAATTGAGGCTAAAGAAATATTTGAATTAATTGGTCAAGAATCAATTGATTTAATGAAAATTAATGTTGAAGGTGCTGAATACCCAATATTAAAAAATTTAATAGAGTCTGATAAAATAACAAAGATAAAAAACATTCAAGTACAGTTTCATCTTTTTGATGGGGAAGAAAATTCAGACTATAACTATATTAGTGAAGAACTGTCAAAAACACATGAACTTACTTGGAGATTCCCCTTTGTTTGGGAAAATTGGAAAATTAAATAAATTATGAGCAATTTAATATCATGTAATTTAATGGGTGGTCTTGGTAATCAAATGTTCCAAGCAGCACACGCGTTGGCTCAAGGATGGAAAAATAATAGAGAAACCGTTTTTATCCCAAGGTCTTGGACCCCAATGCAAGGTAAAGATACTTCACATTATAAAGATAACGTCTTTAGAGGATTAAAATTTGTTGATAACATTGATGGGTTTACTAAAGTACATGAAGGACCGTGGGAATATTCTGAAGTAAATCCTGTTGAGGATAATACAGTGTTTGAGGGTTACTTCCAGAGTGGGAAAAACCTTTTAGGATTTGACGAAAAAATACAAGATTTGTTTGGCCCAACTGAAGAATTCATAAAACAAATTTATGAAAAATACCCACAACTTAATCAAGACAATACGGTATCAATTCACATTAGATTTGGTGACTACAAACAAAATCCACACATTCACCCAAGTGTATCTAAAGAGTATTTGGATAAGGCATTAGAAATGGTTGGACCATACAGTCACTTATTTTTATTTGGTGATGATAAAGAATGGTTAAATAAAAACTTTAATGGTGAAAACATAACATTAGTTGATGAAGATGATTATGTTGATATGTGGATGATGTCTTTATGTAAGAACAATATAATTCCAAATTCCACTTTTTCTTGGTGGTCAGCATTTTTAAATAAAAACAAAAATAAACAAATTATATCACCATCAATTTGGTTCGGTCCTAGTGGTCCACAGAATTATTACGATATGTTTCAACCTGATTGGACAAAATTAGAAGTAATCTATGTTGATGGAGAATTAAAACCTAAAAATTAAACTATGAGTGAAAAAGTAAAAATTAGAAAAGTTTCAGACTGGTGGGGCGATTACGATTGTTCATCTAACCGAAACATGCCAAAGTATATTCAATGGCTATCAAGAGATACACAAGACCCTCACACCGTGAGTGTTTATGTTGATAATTACATCAAAGATTTGGGATTTAATGACCCGTCAAGAGAAAAAATTGGATGGTTGTTAGAATCACCTCAAATGAATGAGGGTACTATCAAATATCTTGTTGACAACTTGGAAATGACAAGAGAGCATTACAAATGTATTTTCACTTGTATGGACAGTCTACTTGAATTAGGTGCTCCATTTACGTATACAATTTCAAATGCTGCTCCATGGATTTGGCCTCAAAACAGAACAATTCACCCAAAAACTAAATTGGTTAGTATGATTGCTTCAACTAAAGGTTGGTTACGTGGTCACCAAAACAGATTAGATTGGGTAGAAAAATTAAAAGATAAAGTTGATTTATTTGGTTCAGGAAGACCAAATCAATTAACAGATAAAGAAGACGGATTAAGAGATTATATGTTCTCAGTATCAATTGAAAATGATAATTCAGACACTTATTTTACCGAAAAATTAACTGACAATTTTGTAATGGGAACCGTACCTGTTTATTGGGGTTCAAGAAAAGTTGTTGAAAAGTATTTTGACCCTGCTGGTGTTATTTTCTTGGAAGATGACCCAGATTTGTCAACATTAACTCCTGAAAAATATCAATCTATGTTACCTGCAATTGAAAGAAATTTTAAAATTGCAATGGAAATGGGCACATCTGAAGATTATATGTGGGAGAATTATTTAAAAAACTTATTTTAATGAAGTATTTGGTATTAGGTTCTGATGGTCAAGTTGGACACGAATTATGTATTTTCCTAAAAGATAAAGGACATGAGGTTGTAGAATTTGATATCGCGTCAGATAAAAATAAAGATTTAAGAATTCAAGGTGTGTTAGAAGAATATATCAAGGACACCGATTTTGTAATGTTTTTAGCATTTGATGTCGGTGGTTCAAGATATTTAAAAAAATATCAACACACATATGAATTCATTGACAACAACGTAAGGTTAACTTTATTCACATTTGAAACAATTAAAAAATACAATAAACCATTTATTTTTGCATCATCTCAAATGGCTAATATGTCATACTCCCCATATGGTGTTTGTAAATCAATTGGTGAAGTATATTCAAAAGCTTTAAATGGATTAACTGTTAAATTTTGGAATGTTTATGGTGTTGAACACGATTTAGAAAAGTCTCATGTAATCACCGATTTTATTTTAAAGGCGAAAGAAGGTGAGATTACAATGATGACGGATGGTAAAGAAGAAAGACAATTTCTTCATGCTGAAGATTGTTCAAACGCACTTATGATTTTATCTGAAAAATATAATAAAATTGACAGAGATAAAAATTTACATATTACCAGTTTTGAATGGAGTACAATTTTGGAAATTGCTGAAATTATACAAGAAACAATAACATGTAAAATTACCCCATCAACAGAAATTGATAGTGTTCAATTAAATAAGAAAAATGAACCAGACCCATATATTCTTGAATTTTGGAAACCAAAAATATCTCTAAAAGAAGGTGTAAACAAAATTATAAAATCAATTAATAATGAAATTATCTAACATTTTAAGTTTAAACTACGAAAGTTATAATCAAGAAACTAAGTCATATCAGTTTAAAAGAGATGCTGGGTTATATGCAAATTTGGTTTGGGTTATTCGTAAAATTGCGTTGTTAGAATTAAACGGATATAAAGTAGAGTCAGTAGAATTAATATTAGACGAATATAATGGAGAAGAGGCGTTTGATTTATTTTTTGAAAAAAATAATAATCAAATTGATTACTCAAACATATCAGACAAAGATAAAAGTTATTTTGAACAATACTTAATTACCAGTGCTTTTGGTCTTGGTATTGATGATGTTAAACATCTTAACTTTAACATAACCAATCAAGTTATTGATAAGTTTTTTACCCCAAAAGAAAGTATTGTTAGTTATTATAACAATTTAATGTATTCAAACAATATTGATATAAATAATACTGTATTTGTGTGGGCAAGAAGTACTGACAAGTCTGGTGAATCAAGAATACCAGACACAAGTGCTTACATAGGTATTTTAAACACACTTAATTTAGATGGTAAAGAAATATTAATACAAACTGATGATTATAGAGTTTTAAACGATTTTAAAAGTTCAAACCTTAAGTTTAAAACTATAACACAAATACCAATGTCTAATAATTTGATAGGGTTTCACAATGAATTAAAAGACATAAGAGACGATAAATTCATTTCAACTTACAACATAACTAAACAGGAATATCTAATACAAATGTATTGTTTGTCTTTAATTGGTAGAGATTCATATAAAACAATTTTATATCCTGGAAATCCAACAACTTATATACCAATAATAAAAAAGTCTTTTGATAATTGTTATTTATTTAAAGACAATGCTCAACTATTTTAATAAAAAAAAATTATGGAATCATATTCACAATCAGGACAAGACTTATTTGTCCACAACTTAATGAACGGTAAACCAGGAACATTTTTAGATTTAGGATGTTCTTTACCTAAAAAAATTAATAACACTTATTTGTTAGAACTAAACGGATGGGACGGTATATCTTTGGATATTAAAGACTTCAGCGAAGAATGGAAAGTAAGGAATTGCAAATTTCTTCAAAAAGATTGTTTAAATCAAGATTACAATGATTTACTTAAAGATTATTACTCAGATAAAGTAATTGATTATTTAACTTTAGATATGGAAGAATGTGGAGATAGATTCAAATTACTTCAAAAAATTATTGACACAAATTATTCATTTAAAATAATCACAATTGAGCATGACGCTTATATTGGTAATCATTTTCACGAACAAGAAAGGGTACCACAAAGAGAACTTTTAAAATCAAAAGGTTATCGTCTACTTTGTGCTGATGTGTCACACGAACTATATAAAAACCATCCATTTGAAGATTGGTGGGTTAATGAAGAATATTTTGAAAAATCAGAATTAGATAAATGGTCATCAGATAATATTAGTTGTGATGAAATTTTTAATAAACTTAACATAGAATACAAAGTAGCACATGAATCAAAAGACAGGTAAGAAAATTGTAGTATTAGGTGGCGGTGGCTTTATCGGTGGTCATTTAGCAAAAAGATTAAAAGAAGAAGGTAATCACGTAAGAATATGTGACATTAAAAAACACGAATATTTTTTCCATAGTGAAATTTGTGATGAATTTATATTAGGTGATTTAACTGACCCTAAAGTAGTTGATACTGTCATTGAAGAAGGTGTTGATGAAGTATATCAATTGGCTGCAGATATGGGTGGAGCGTTATACATCTTTACAGGTGAGAACGACGCAAATTTAATGCATAATTCTGCAACAATTAATTTAAACGTATCAAGAGAGTGCGTTAAGAAAAAAGTTAAAAAAGTTTTCTACTCATCATCCGCTTGTATGTATCCTGAACACAACCAATTAGACCCAAATAATCCAAATTGTGAAGAGAGTTCTGCATATCCTGCAAATCCTGATTCTGAGTATGGATGGGAAAAATTATTCTCGGAAAGAGTATTTTTGGCTTACCATAGAAATTATGGATTAAATGTTAGAATTGCAAGATTTCATAACATTTTTGGACCACAAGGAACTTGGATTGGTGGTAGAGAAAAGTCACCAGCAGCTATGTGTAGAAAAGTAGCAGAAGCTAAAGATGGTGATATTATTGAGGTTTGGGGTAATGGTAAACAAACACGTTCATTTTTATATGTTGATGAGTGCGTAGAGGCTGTTTTAAGATTAATGGAGAGCGATTTTACAGGGCCAGTTAATATTGGGTCAGAAGAAATGGTAACCATTAACCAATTGGCTGGAATGGCAATTGCAATTTCAACTAAAGATTTAACCATCAAAAATATTGAAGGTGAAGAATTTATTAGTAAATACGGATTTAAATGCCCGTTGGGTGTTAAAGGTAGAAATTCTGATAACAAATTATACAAAGAAAAAGTTGGTTGGGAAGTTAGTCAACCATTATCTATTGGATTGAAAAAAACATATCAATGGATTAAAGCTCAAGTAGACGATAAAGAACAAAAAACTGTATGGATTTATGAAAGTCCAGATAATGGTAAAACCGTTTATCGTAGAGATGCGAATGAAAATTCAATAAACAGAACTAAAATAAAATAAAATTGATTACAGTACCTATTAGCATTGGTGAATTAATTGATAAATTATCAATATTACACGTTAAAAAAACAAAAATAACTAACATAGATAAATTAAACTATGTTAATAATGAATTTGAATTGTTATATAATTTTTCATCCGTTTTTTTAAACGATGAGGAAGTATTAAAACTATATCATGAATTAGTAGAGACTAATTCAAAACTTTGGGACATTGAGGATAATTTAAGAGTCATTGAAAGTAAAAAAAACTTTGACAATAATTTTATTGAACTATCAAGAAGTGTGTATTTTACTAATGACAAAAGATTTGAACTAAAAGATAAAATTAATACTCTTACTAACTCTGACGTTAGAGAACAAAAAGATTATGTAAATTATCAATAAAACTAAAAATAAAAAATAAATGGGTAATACAAGACCAAAAAAATCACCAGTACCAACCCCTTCAATGGAAGAGGGTCATAATAAAACAAAAAAAGAAATAATTTGTTCAATTCTAAAAAAGAAAACCAAAGAAAAATTTCTAACTCAAACGCAAAAAAGATACTACGATACTTTAACTTCAAGTGAAGTTACGATATGTTCAGGACCAGCTGGTGTAGGTAAAAGTTATATTACCATGAAAGCGGCAATTGACTTACTTTCAGACCCAACCACTCCATATGAAAAAATTATTATTGTAAGACCTGCGGTTGAGGCTGAAGAAAAATTAGGTAGTTTACCTGGTAATGTAGAAGAAAAATTAGACCCTTATATTTTCCCATCATATTATTTGTTAAATAAAATAATTGGAAAAGAAACAAGAGAAAAATTAAAAGAATTAGAAATTGTTGAAGTATTTGCTTTGGCATTTATGAGAGGTATGAATATTGATAATTCAATTTTAATTTTTGAAGAAGGTCAAAATGCAACTCCAAGTCAAATGAAACTTCTATTGACAAGGATTGGATTCAACAGTAAATTTTTTATATCGGGTGATGTAGAACAATCGGACCGATATAAAAACAAAACTCATAGTGGATTGTGGGATGCAATTGAAAAATTTAGAGATGACAAATATATTTCAACTTTTGAGTTTAAAGACAAAAATGATATTGTTAGAAACCCTTTAATTACTAAGATATTACAAAAATACGATAACGAAACGGAATGAGAATTGCAATAGAATTAAATGGAGTATTACGTGATACCTTGAAAAAAATACAACAAGAGTATGAAAAATGGTATTTAGAAAATCCATTCAAAGAAGATGAAGAAAAATCTGAATACGAAGTAATTTCTGATTTAACAACTTTGGATATTTCAAAACATCTTAAATTTAAAGATGAGGACGAACTTTACAATTTTTTATACAAAGAGCACACCATGGAGATTTTTGGCCATGCAGGTTCAGTAGAAACTTCAAGTATGATGGATTTTAATGACTTTTATTTAGACATGAGAGATAATCATGATATTACGATAGTTTCTGATGAGATAGGTAAATCAAAACCAGCCTCGTTGTTTTTTATATCAAAGTTTGGATGTCTTGTTGAATCAGTTAAATTTTATAGTGAACCAACAATTAATTCTATGTGGGACTCAATAGACATTTTACTTACGGCAAATCCTAACTTATTATTAAATCATCCGAATGGAAAAATTGTTATTAAATATGAAACATCGTATAACAAAGATATTAAAACAGAATATTCAATAACAAAATTAAAAGAATTACAAACAAAAATAAAAGAGCTATATGATTAAAGTATTAGGAGAAAACTACTATATTGACTTAGACAAGGTTGAAGAATATTTGGACATGTCTGACCAATACCCTGACGACGAGACTTCAGGTAACACAGAAACAAGGATTAACATCATAAAATTTGAAATGGTAAAAATGTTAATGGACACCGTTTTAACTGAACATGAAGAAATTGATGAGCAGTTAGGAATGAAATCAAGTTCAAACACAAGTATACCATTCAGATTAGCATTTAATAGCTTATTAAACAAAAAACTTATAAATCATTATTAATATGGACACATCGTTAAACGAAAAAGTAAAACAGTCAATTCAAAACCTTAAAGATAAGAAATCAAGAATTTATTTTCTTATTCAAGATACTAAAGGTAATGCAAAAGCATCTGTTAGATTAATTTATCAAATGGCAAAAACGCTATTGGATGCAGGATTTAATCCTATAATTCTTCACGAGAAAAAAGAATACTCAGGCGTTGTTGCTTGGCTTGATGAAGAATACATGTCAATTCCTCACAGAGCAATTGAAGGTCAAAATTTAGAAATCGCCCCTGAAGATTTTATTATTGTTCCTGAATTATTTGGGTACGTAATGGACCAAATTAAAAATTTACCTTGTGGTAAAATAGTTTTTACTCAAAACTATAATCACATTGTTGAAACTTTACAACCTGGTCAAAATTGGGCGCAATATGGTTTCTTTAAATGTTTAACGACAACAACAAAACAACAAGAGTATGTTGAAACGGTTATGAGACAATCAAGTTTTGATATTATCAAACCTTTAATTACAGATAGTTTTTACCCAAAAAATGTTCCACCAATGCCAATTATTGGGGTTCACACTAAAGACCAATCAGATACAATTAATATAATTAAAACATTCTATTTAAAATTCCCTCAATACAGATGGTTTACATTTAGAGATTTAAGAGGTCTTTCTGAAAAAGAATTTGCAAACTCATTAAGAGATTGTTTTGTTAGTGTTTGGATTGATGATGAGAGTGGTTTTGGTACCTTCCCATTAGAATCAATGGTATCGGGTGTACCTGTTATTGGTAAAGTTCCAAATATTCAACCTGAATGGATGAATGATGATAACGGAGTTTGGATTACAAATAAAAATTTAATTTGTGATTTTATTGCTGACTACATTCAAAATTGGTTAGAGGATAACATCAAAACCGAACTTTATGAGAATATGAAAACAACGGTTGAAAACTACACAAATAAACAAGAATTTGACTCTACCGTAATTTCATTATTTGAAAATTACTTAAACGTAAGAGCTGAATCATTTGAACAACAAATATCTAAAACAGAAGAATAATATGAACGACAAATTATCACTATCCATTATACTACCTATCAAATCATCTAAATCTAGAGATTTTAATGATTATTTTGAAAAGGCAATAACTTCAATAAAATCACAAACTGTTGATATTGAAGAATTAATAATTGTACATACGACTGAAGAATCATTAGTTGACCATTTAAACGGATATGATTTTGGTGACTTAAATGTTACAAAATTATTATGGGACAAAGAACCTAATTATGCAGACCAAGTTAATTTTGGTGTTAAAAACGCCAAAGGTACTTGGATTTCATTATTTGAATTTGATGATGAATATGCATCAATATGGTTTAAAAATGTTAAAAAATATATTGGTTCATTTCCTGAAACTCAAGTATTTTTACCTGTAGTTGTTGAAACAGATGAAAAAGGTTTATTTGCAGGATTTACTAATGAGGCAACATTTGCAGCAAACTTTAGTCAAGAAATGGGATTCTTAACTAATGAAACTTTACAAGATTATCAAAACTTCCAAACTGCTGGTGCGGTTATTAAAAAACAAGTTATTGAAGATTTTGGAGGATTTAAACCTTCAATCAAATTAACTTTTGTCTATGAGTTTTTGTTAAGATTAACTTACAATTCTGTGTCAATTATGACAATACCTAAACTTGGGTATAAACACACCAACATGAGAGAAGGTTCTATTTTTTGGAATTATAAATTTGGTGAAAACAAAATGTTAGAAGACGAAGTTAAGTTTTGGGTTCAGACCGCAAAAAAAGAATTTTTCTTTGTTGACGATAGAGTCATAAAATATCAATCAGACAATGGATAATGCAAGAAACTCTATCTGCAACAACAGAAGATGTTTTATCTAAAAAAAGGGGTAGGAAAACGGTAAATGTAAATTATTTTGATGTTAGAGAAGAGACCGCAGTAAGAAATTTTTTATTGGCTGAAACTTCAGAAGAGAAGAACAAAATATATAACGAATTCTTAAGAGGTCCTTTAGATAAGATGATATCATCTATTATTAGACGATACAAATTATATCGTAAAGATATGGATTTTACCGAAATCCATTGTGATACTCATTCATTTTTAATGACAAAGGTTGATAAATTTAAACCTTCAAAAGAAAAGAAAGCATATTCTTATTTTGGTACTATCTGTAAAAATTATTTAATGGGTCAAATAATAAAAGACCAAAAAGAGATTAACAGAAAGGTATCTTATGAAGATATGTCAGAAAGTATTGAAGAAAGACCCGATATGATGTATCGTATTGATGAAGACCAAGTTGATACTAGTATTATAATCACTGAATACCTTAAAGAATTAAAAGATTTTATTGAAGGTGAAAATTTGAACGATAATGAAAGAAAGTTGGGGTACGCTCTAATTGACTTATTTGATAACTACGAATCAATCTTTTCAGGGGCTGATAATAATAAATTTAATAAAAATGTCATTCTTTTGTCGTTAAGAGAAATGACAAATTTAAGTACAAAGGAAATTCGCAGCTCAATGAAAAGATTTAAAAAGTTGTATATTTTCATTCAAAGTAAAATGAAAACTGATTAAAAAGTATTTATAGATATGCCTAGACCACAACGTAAAGAAATTAATTTTAGTAAAGATTCAATATTATCTTTAATGCAAGAAATCTATAATGAACTTGTAGAACAAAGACAAACAGCAATTAGGATTCAAAATAAAATGCTTTCAATGTTAAAAGACCCTAATGACATGATGACTATTGGTCCTGTAATTGAAAAACAACAAAAGATTGTTAATGATTGCGTTGAGAAAAAAATTAGTCTATCTAAATTACAATCAAGTATTTGGGAAAAATCTAATAACAATAATAATGAATCGTTTTCTCTTGCGGATTTAGATGATGACCTTATTCAAAATTTAATTGATAAGGATGTTTCTAACGATGAGGAAACTTATAAAATGAAATAATAATGGCGGATTTAAATCAGAGTTATGACAGCGCAAAAAGTCAAATAAACTCAATCAAATCTTATAAAGACATTTCGGCAGGAGCAAAAAAATTAAAAAGTTCGGCAGGAGATTCATTTGCCCAATCTACGGCAAGTTTAAATTCATCATTAGATAATATATCAAACCAACAAAAAAGATACTTAAGGGACCAACCAACATCCTTTGACCAACTTTTGGAATTAATTAATATTACAAATGGTAGTGGATTAAGTTCTACTAATTATTTGAAAAAAAAACTTTTAGAGGTTGTTGTAAAGATAGAGCCTCAAATTCAAAAAATTATTACCGAAGAAGCATTAAAAGCTTTGGGTTGTTCACAAGAACAAACATTTAATGGATATGATAAATCAAATTTACAATTAAATCCTTTAACAACTCTTCCTGCAGGTGAAGGTATATACGTTCCAGTACAATCTTTAGATTTAGCAAATTTATTAAAAAATCCTGTAGATAGTAAATTAGGTAAAATTTCATTTGAAAAAAATGACCCAAATGTTCAATCAGGAGTTTATAAACCTTACTCAGGTCCTCTTCCATTCCCAATGAATAAAACATTAAATCTTAGAATGGAAAATTCAAATTTAAGTAGGTCGTATGAACAAGAGTTTGGTAAATATTACCAAGGAACCTCAGGTCTAGATTTATTTGATTTTGTATATAGTACAACAAACCAATATGGTGTAAACCAACCTTCTTATAGAGTCGCATTAATTGATAAACCCGCGAACACATTAACAATATCAGGAATAACTCCAGGTCAAACACTAAATAAAGTAGGTGAATTTTTAAATGATTATTACTCAACAATTAAATTAGTAGACAAAGTTGATTTTGTTGCAATACTTTTAAATATAATTTCAGGCGCAATCAGTATTAAATCAAATTTGAGTGCACAAGAAATTGAAAAGGGTACACAATTTTCATTAATTATTCAGAGAATTTTAGGTCTATGTTTTGATAGTAGAAGAGAGATTGATGTTAGTGGTGTTTCAAAAGTTGCAGAATTAGATGGTGTTGATGACACATTTTACGAATTAACTCAAGTTGATTTAAGGAATATTGAAATTAAAGTTTCAAACATTCAAAACGGTGTTGTGGAGTTTGAAGGTTGTGATAATGTTAAATTACCTGTTGATTATGAAACGTTAATTGATGAGTTAGTTAGATTAAGAGATGTTATTGACGACCAAAGTCCCGATGAACAAGTAAAAAGTATCAGTAATGTTTTAGACACTCTATATCAAAATCCTGATTGGCAAGCGTTTTTACCAACAAATTTTAATTTAGAATTGGCGGTTAATAAAGAATATGTAAAACAAATCCCATTGGCACTCGCATCTGCGGTGTTGAGTCCAAAAGTTTTATTTCCAATTCTTACTTTAATGCAAGTAGTTGAAAGTCAGGCAAAAAATACATATAATCAAGCAGTAACATCAGGGAATACTATTATACAATCAGGTAATACTACTCTTGGTGGTGTCAATAATATTATAAATAATGGAGTAGATTTTTTAAAAGTTTTTAAAAGTTTTAATATTCAAGTTGTTTCAAGAATAGGGGCAATTTTTATAAAAACTTTATATGAAATTTTAAAGAAAGATATTATAAATCTTATTAGTTCGGTAATTTCTGATATTTCAAAATCCGCAGTATTAAAAAAATATACAATAATATTAAGATTGGTTAATATACTTTTAATTGTTGCTCAATTAGTAGATGATTATAGAAAATGTAAGTCATTAATTAATGATATTTTATTATTGTTAAAAACAATATTTGGAAAACCTAATGGGTCTATACCATTACCTCTATTAGCATTATCAAAATTTTTACCAGGAACTTCACCTGAAAGGTCAACAATAAACAGTATTGAATTTTTGCAAGGGGTTGGGATTCCGACTGGTGTATTACCAGATGGTTCTCCTAATTTAATGGGGATTTATAATTTAATGACACACAAAGGTGCTGATAAAGAAAATGCCGAAAACAGTAATACTCAAGTTGCCGTTTTAACAACAACTGGAATTTATCCAGGTTATGGTAAAACCACATAATATGACAAAAGAAGAATTTAAAAAAATAGTAAATGAATTGGAAGATTTAAAAAATCTTCCGAATAGTAAGTTAATTGAAATTATGGATAACTTAACCACTGAATTTGAATTTACAAAAAATAACATAATTGGATTAACTTTATATTTGGATAAAGTTGAAGAATTTTATAATAAATCATTAGACGAATATCAATCAAGAAACAATGGAAAATAATTCAATATTTTTTCAAGCTCAAGTAATGGACAACGAGGACCCAATGATGTTGGGTAGGATTAGAGCCAAATTATTAATTGATAATTACGAAGATATTATTAAAAGTATTAATGACCCAATATGGAATGAAGAAAAAGATAAATGGACTATAAGAGACCCATTTGTATTTAATCCTTTAATACCATATTTCATGTATCAAGTTCCATTAAAAGACGAACTAACACAAGTAATTTACGTTAATAAGGATTTTAAATTTCAAAATCAATATTATATACAAAGTACTTTTTCAAGCCCGACAACAACAAAATTTGAATATTATGTAGGTGGAAATAAATTCACAGGAACTGGTACTCAATTATCGGCACCAAAACCATTAAAAAACCAAGATGGTACATTTACAGACCAATCCATTCATAAAGGAGTGTTTCCTGAACCAGGTGACAATGCTGTGTTAGGTCGTGGTAGTGCTGACTTAGTTGTTAAACAAGATGAAATATTATTAAGGGCTGGCAAATTTAGAGGGTCATCCCTTGAACCAAATGTTACTCCTGTTGGTAATTCTCAAAGAGGATTTTTACAATTATCAAGATTTGGATTAAGAAAACAAAAACAACCTGACAAAATAATAACTCAACTTAATGAACAAATTGTTCAAGTTAATTATTTGATTGAATGGGTAATAACAAACCCTGAAAATACCCAAGAAAAATTTACAGGTTCAGTTTATTTATATAGATTAAAAAATGATTTATCAACTAATTCTAAAAATTTAACGGTAGATAGTGTTGTTAAAGAAAACTTGAAATCATTAGTAGCATCTGAAAGTTTTAGTCTACTATCTAAACAAGAAGTTGCAGCATTTATTAATAATTTTATACAAACTTGTAATACATCAAATGTTACAAAATCTGGAATTCAGTTATTTTCCCAATCTGATAATAAATTTCCAATTTTTTATAGACCAAACAATTTAACTTACAACAACATAAAATCTTCGGAACCTAGTTCAGGTACAACTGAAAATTCAACCGCAGCATATAAAAACGTTAGTGAAATTTTTAATCAAGTAAAACTAAATAACGCACTAAGAGTTTCGGGTTATGGTTTAATTTATGTTCAAGGTAAGGTTGGTACGCCAACAAACACAACAAGAACTGTAGTACCTCAATCTTCATATTTTGCAGACCCAACAACTTATGGTGCATTGGCAAGTGATTATTTATTCTTATTGTCACATAACTCGTCAATACCAGGAAAAGGTAAGATTAATTTTGACAATACTTTATATGGTATTTCTTTAGACCAATTTGTTGATGAAATAACACCAAAAACATCAAGTTTAGTTAGAGGTGAAGAACTTTTAGAATTAATTAATATAATTGTTAGGTTCTTAACAACTCACACTCACGCATATCCTGGACTACCTCCAGTCCCTGTAACTCAAGACGGTTCAAACGTTTCAGATATGTTAACAGAAATGCAAAACGCATATACAAAAATTCTTAATGGCAATATCCGACTTAATTGATATTTATAAATAAAAATTAATGTCAATTTTAAGGTCATACGTAGATAAGAACAATACCATTCAATCAAATTCATACGTCAATACTGGTAGAAACCCCATTATTGAGTTGAATTTTGGTTCGTCTGATTTCATTGTTCCAAATTATGGTTACAGTAGGTTACTGTTTAACTTAGATTTAGGTCTATTACAAGAAAATATTGTATCAGGTGTAATATCAACAGGATGTACTACAGGTATGACTCACTTTCTTAGTATGACAAATACGTCATCATTTGATAATGAGTTATTAAATACATTCATGTCAAATGAAAGAAGAAGAGCAACTTCATTTGATTTAATTTTATTTAGAATTCCAAAAACATCAGGAACAACAGGAAACCCACAATATTGGGATGAGGGTGTTGGTTTTGACTATACAGATTCTAATATAAATCAAAACAGCCCTTATGGAGGTTCAACACCTATTACATACGTAGATAGTCGTGCGTATTCAACAAGACCATCAAATTGGTATCAAACAACAACAATAAGTGGTTGGTCTCAATCAGGTGTTTATAATAACAAAAATGAAGGTACCGTTAATTTCTCAGGTTTAACTATTGTTGCAAGACAACATTTTGAACTTGGTAATGAGAATATTAATATGGATATGACCAACGAAATAAATGGTATATTAAACGGTACTATAACTGGTGTTACAGGTTGGGGGGTTGCATATCTACCACAAATTGAAAACATTACAGGTTTAACTGACAGTTATAGCGTTGCGTTCTTCTCAAGACACACACAAACATTTTATCAGCCATTCCTTCAAACAACTTATAACGATTTAGTTAAGGACAATAGAAACTTATTCTTAAAAAGCCAAGAAAATAAATTGTATCTATATGTTTATCAAAATGGTGATTACGTTAATTTAGATTCAGACCCTGTTGTTAGAATTGAAGACAGAAATGGTGATGCAGTTGCAGGTATGGCAACTTTATCAACTTGTTTAAGAACACGAGGAATATATGAAGTTATAGTACCTAATGGATTTTCAGGTTCACCAACACCATGTCAATATTACGATATATGGTCAGGTTTAACAATTAATGGACAACCATTACCAAATGTTACAAATCAATTTACATTACAACAATATAGTGCTGGTATTCATATTGGCTCAACGTCAAAAGAACCTGACATTTATGGATTTGATTTTTATGGTATATTACAAGATGAAAAAATATTAAATTCTGATATTAGAAAAGTTGGTGTCACAATTAAAAAGGCATACACTGGTCAAGTTTTATTACAAGATATTTCGGCATTTTATAGAGTATATGTTAGAGAAGGAACAACTGAAGTATTAGTTCAAGATTGGACTCCAATCAATAGAACACCAAATGAGTATTATTTTATATTTGATATGAGAGATAAAATACCTAATCAATATTATGTTGATATTCAAGTGAATACTTCAGGAGAGAAAGATACTTATAAGAGACAATTAACATTTAATATAATTAATAAAAAACAAAATTATCCTACACTATAATGAAAACAGTTAAATTAACAGAATCAGATTTAAACCGAATAGTTAAAAAAGTTCTTACAGAACAAGAAGTTGAAAACGCGAACTATATGTTCTTTTCTAATTTAAAACAAATGAAAAGACAAATTGAAATGATGATGGAAATGGACCCAAACATGATTGACGATATTATTCAAAACGGACATGATTGGGCTGATGACCATATATCTGGAGCAAAAACCAATATAGACCAAGTATTTGATTTCTTAAAAAATGAAATGGATAAGGAATCACAATATGTGGATTATGAAGAAATGAATGAAGGTAGGAAAAAAACAGGAACTCCACTTTGTTCAAGAGGTAAATCTGCGGCTAAATCAAAATTTAAAGTTTATCCTTCAGCATACGCAAATGGTTATGCAGTTCAAGTATGTAAAGGTGATATCAAAGGTTTAGATGGTAAAAAACATTGTTCAGGAGCGTACTGTTAATTTTCTAAAAACATTTTTTTATTTAAAAATTTTGATTATCTTTGTTGGTATATATCATACCCACAACAATGAATTCACATTTACACAAATTTAAACGACTAATTCAGAAATGGTACATTTCAATAGTTAGATTGTCTACCCCTCCAATGGAGAAATCTGAATACGAAAGAGATTGTATTGCGATTTGTAAAAAACTAATCTCTAAAGAAGATACGGTACTTTTATTAACACCAATTTCAAACAAACGTTACATTAGAAATGAGGAATTACAAATATTTGTAATTCTTGAAGGTCATAATGTGAAAGTAATTAACCATGTATATTCTTATACTGTGTTTTTAGAGCAAAAACCATGGGAAAATATTGTTGTTGCGTTTGACAATGAAGTAGAAAAACGTAGAGAAGAGTTTGAAAAAGAAATTATGTCAAACATTAAACATTCCCTTCAAAATATATTACAAAATATACAATGAAAAAGAATAATTCATTTAAGACAACATTTTATTTGGGCTTAGCTGTTCTTACAGTCATAACTTCCACTTTAATATTAATTGGTTATAATATTTTTAAAGCCGTTACTCCAAATTTTAAAAAAGATAAACTTGAAATTTATATGGATACGTTTCAACCTGAAAAAGAAGTTATACATGACACCGTTTATGTTGATAAACCTCATGTAAAATCTAACGATACTCCTAAAAGTTTTATTTCAGTTAAACCAAAATCAATACCTGAAGTTTCTAAAAAACAAGATACTTCAGTGATTATAGATACAATTAAATAGATTTTTTATACTCGTTAAGGATTGCAGAAATTGTAGTTCTTAACGATTCATTTTTTGGTTCATAGTGAACCATTTTAGGTGAGTTACCTGTTCCTGATTTTGAATGTGTTTTTTCGGCATTTCTTTTTTGTTGACAAGCACTTCTTTTTTCTGAATCACTCATTTTAGATGCAACGCCAACGGCACGACACTTAGGATAACCTTTGTCTGACGCTTCAGGTCTACCACATGGTGGATGTTTACCATCTTCTTTACGACATATATTAACCCAAGGACCTTTTGGTTGTTTACTTCCTTTTGGTTTTTTCTTGGTACCAAACCAAACCGCCAAATCTTCTTTTAATGGTCCAACGGCTTGTTGAATTAATTTTTCAGGAGGTTCAACATCTGCAACATTACTACCCTCGTCATCATTTTGACCTGTGTAAAAACTTTTTAAATATGTGTCAACTTTTGATAACTTTTCAGTTTTATTTTCAATTTTTTTTCTTTCTTCTGGAGTTTCTTTAAAATCGCCATCAGCTTCTTCATACGCAAGTTCCGCGTTTGTATAATTATAAACAGGAGTGTTGAACGGTGCCAATTGGTCTGGTTTCCAATCTTGAGGCGCAAGAACTATTGGGACTTTAAAATGTCCTGCACTTCCTGAACCTGTTGCTTCACTTATTCTATTTTTTTTCATATACTTATACTATAAATATACAGATAACACATTATGGAACAACAAAAACAACCAATATTATTTCTATTTGAAGAAGTTGCAGTATACAAACCTGAAGACATTGATAATTTGATTGATACTTTAACTGAAGAACAGGCAAAATTTATGTTAATAAGGGCGGTTCAAATGGCATATAAGAATGGATTATATTCTTTGACCGAATCTGAGATTGTTTCTAAATCACTTAGATTTTTAAAATAAAAAAAGGAGTCTCACGGGACTCCTTTTTATTTATAACTTATTTCCGCAAGACGGACAAAATTTATATTTTGATTTTGTCTTGATACCACACTCTGTACAATAATGTTTAATATCATCTGTTGTTTTATTTTTGGTACCTAATGGTAATATCTTTAAACTAATTTGATGAGATACATTGTATTCAAAATTATTGTATGAGTTGGTGAATTGTTGTTTTGATTTTTGACCCTTTTCAACCCTACCTGTTTCAATAGTGTTACTGACAGATGAAGTGTTAGAATAATACGCCATTGGAGCGGAATTTGATGTTGTAAATGTCATATCACCATAATACGGTGAACCTGTATGGATAGTGGTATTTGCGTTACCACCTAATCTTAATGTTAAACCATAATTTGGTTGATAAGTTTGTTCGTTATAGAACTCAATTCTAACATCCCCATTTAAATCAATTGCCGTCCTGTTTGCCGACGTATCTTTTACTTCGTAGGTACTGAACTCAAACTTGTTGTTAGTGTCAAGGAAACGTTCTAAAAACACTCTCTGACCTGGTCTAATAACAACGCCACTTGTGGAGATGTATTC
>Ga0209500_10000123_pt1 | contig 70640 bp, 101 predicted proteins | sample S_140212_EF_Meta_FD_187323 | JGI IMG/M metagenome (GOLD analysis project Ga0209500, IMG submission 187323) | Freshwater microbial communities from Lake Simoncouche, Canada to study carbon cycling - S_140212_EF_MetaG (SPAdes) (version 2) | ecosystem: Environmental > Aquatic > Freshwater > Lake ... | reverse complement strand
CAACGAACACGATAATAAACCCATCTCTCCTTATATCTCTGATTCCGATGTGGCCGAGAAGTGGGGTAAAATCTATCTTCAGTCCATAGAGGAAGGCAAAATCAAACCTAAGCGAAAGAAATCATCATGAAAATCCAACTAAACAATTACCTAGCACCTATTGAAGCGGTAATAAAGAATACAATAGCAACCACCAACCAATACTCCTTAGTACATTCAGTAATTGCTCCAGCCGCTGTAATCAAACTATCACCAGAAGCCTTACAGATTTTAAAAAATGATATTCTATAACATTCTCGGACTATTCTTCACCTTTCTCTGGAACGCCTCTATGCTTGGCGGTACAATCTATCTCATTACAAAAGAAGATTGGTCTCCGTGGACCTTAGTGGCCACTCTCTTTTTCTTTATTCGTTGGAGAGCCGAATGGGTATCGAAAGAACCAAAACAACCTGAACCTTCTAAGATTATACTATAATGTACTGTATGGTACTGTAGATGATACTAATAAAGAGAAACGCACAGACTGCTCGATGGGACCACGATAATAATAAGTGGCTCGTTGGTACCGTAGAGTATCAATGGACAGACATGAAGAACAAAGAGTGGTCTCCGTGGATGAATCTGGATGAAGCGTTAGTCTGGATACAGGAACGGGACCAGGACGCAAAGTCTCCTCAGAAAAAAAATTCGAATCCACAAAAGTCGGATCCTCAAAAAATTTCCATCGGATAAAGTTACCAGAAAAGCAGTTTGACCTGGAAACAACTTTTTTAATTATCTTAACCCTTAAACAACGTTGTACCGATACAACACAATCACTGCTCTCCACAAAAAAGCTGCCACCAAAGCGCCAATACACCCACACTCTGTTGCTCCAATACAACACAATCCATCACACTTCCCAAAAAAGCTGCTCTGTACCTGCCACTCGCTGCGCCCCCCCTGTTGTTTCCATACAACGGAATAACACTATAATCCGGTCAAGTATTATTCTGCGCTTGACAATTTTCGTGGTTCGTGTATAATAATAAAATCGAGTCTGCGCACTAATATGCGTTTTTATTATGTTTTATTATTTAAGAGTATTATATTATTATTATGAATAACGATTTAAAAGCATTATCTAATATGTCATTAACTGAATTAAAACAGTTATTATCTTGCGTAAATCAAGATATTAAGAGTATCAAAAAAGCAGAGAAAATCGCTGCTGATAATGTACCTAGTGAATATGATATTTGTAATGATATTGCTAAACGATTTACTAATAAACAATATCCAAAACCAGTAGAAAATGCTAAACTAAAAGCAGATATTCAAATTCAGCAAGATATTCTAGATTTTCTGAATAGCGGCAATCATATTATTACTGCTAAATCGAGAAAATCAAAAAAGTTTAATAGTGTATTATCTTATAGTAATAGAAAGATAATCTCTTTATAACTAAAAGTAATCATATTGTCATTCTATATTACTTTAAATTAGTTTACAAAGTGGCAAATATGCGTTATAATAGTGTTTTAAATCAATCAAAAATCAATTAAAGGAAATTATATGTTATTAATCGACACAATTCAAGCATTATCATTAAAAGATAAAAGAGCATTAGTTAAAACCGTCCGTGCTATTATCTCTGAAGAAGTTAAAGAGCAGAAAGTATTAAAAGTATTTTCTAAAGTCGCAAAAGAAAATGAGAAAAAAGCGAAAATCGAAGCGCAGATTAAAGCAGCGCAAGATAAACTTGCCAAATTAACTGCTAAATTAGCAAGTTAATAGTGCTTATAATGTGCTTTGAGATAATCAGAGCATATTAGTAAGTATTATTACCACTTATTATGAAAGAGAAAATATGTTAATAGAAAAAGAACGCCAGTATAAAGTAATTCAATCATATGCATCCCGTACCGAAAATGAATATGAAGTATATGATTTTAATGATAATCGGGTCGGGTATTTTGTAGAGCGTGATAATCAATATGAAGTATATCATAATGCTGATAGTGATTATGAAGATTATACCAGTATTGATTATACCGATAATTATGATGATGCTCTGTATATGATTACTAGTGAGATTGAATACGATATGAATTAATACCATATTGATGATTTATAATAATTTCTGATACGCTTAGAGATTATTAGTAAGTTATTGATTATATTAGATAATATTATTGTGGTATATTGAGATAATGCTCGGAAAATCTCTGTGGATTAACTAGGACGCACTAGGATAATCAGAAACAAAAATTAAGACTCGCATTATACTCTATATCAGCGACAATATTAGCGACTATATTACTAATTATTATAAAGGAGCATTATATGAGTAAAAAGCATTATATTATCGTAGCAAAGTCATTATTTGAATCAAAAGCGGACTTTCTATTATGTAGCAATCTAGCGGTACAGTTTAAAAACGATAACAGGTTATTTGATATTAATCGTTTTCTTACTGCTTGTGGTCATTAATCAGATAAAAGAGAGGTCATTATGGTAAATGATATTGTAGTAAGTATTATTTGTATGTTATTATCTCGTTTTTCTTATGATTTTACATGGGAACAGCGAGATAGAATCCAAGATATTCTATCAGAAAATCAACCAATTTAAAGGGGTATTATATGAGTTTATCTAAATCAGATATGGTAGCATTATTAGAGAAAGCATCGGAATTAATCGATACTGTTATTCAAGCATTACCAGATGATGATATTGATTTTGATAATGATAGTTTTGATGTATCCCCTAGTGATTATCTTATTAATGCTGCTGGTGATATTCAAGAAGCGATTAACGCATTATCTGAATAGTAGTATTATAGTATATCTCTTATGAGGTATATTAGTAATATTATTATGAGGTGTTTTATGAAGTATATTTTAGTTTTTTGTATTATGTTATTATCTTATCACTTTACCAATATTGATAGTCAATTTATGGTAATGAGTGGTAATATTAGAATGGAAAGGGTATTATGAGTGGTACTAAGCGGTTAATCGAAGATTTTGAATATTATTTTGATAATAATAATGGTGGTATTGAAATTTCTGGTATTAAGTATTCAGCATCGGAGATATTGTTAAATCTAAATCGAGCTGCTTATCAGGAAGAATTTGAAACTTGGTTGAATATACAGGAGAGTAATAATGAGTAGATTTATTCCAGATAATACAAGGGTAATTGGTTTATTTAAGAATGAAGCGATTATCGGTAAAGTAGAATCCAGTAGATTATACGGTAAGCGGTTAGTATATACTATCAAATTAGATAATCCAATATCTTTAAGGTGGCGGACTGATTTGGTTGATACTCTATTAATGGGTGCTAATGAGATTAAGGCGGCACCATTAGGTGAAACAGTATGAGGCAATTATATTATATGGCGGTATTATGCTGTTTATTGACTGGATTATTATTTGCTTTTAATATGGTAATTCAATTAATGTATTATCGATTATATCTGATGTAGTAGTTGTAAGGATACAACACATACTGGTTTTTCGGCAGAGAAACCGTATTGGAATATGACAAGGTGCTTGTGTTATATTCTAATGCGTGTATAATGGTTTTTTAAGTAGCGCAGGTTGCGTTTTTTCATCTTGATTGTAATTTTTAAGAAAAGTGAGTTTATGAATTTATTATCAGTCGGTAATCCCAAGACTTTAAAGGGAATGAAGCAAGGGTATAATACCTATATTCTTCATTTAGCACCATCTACATTATCAGGTCATAATACCTGTCCAAAAGCAACTGTTGGTTGTATTGATGCTTGCTTGAATACAGCAGGTCGTGGCGGTATGTTTAAAAAAGGCGAGAATACTAATACTATTCAAAAAGCTCGTATTCGTAAAACTCAATTATTCTTTAGTGACCGTGACCAGTTTATGGTTCAATTAGTTAAAGATATTGAATTAGGTATTAAGCAATCTGCCAAAGCAGGTCTTATTCCTGTATTTCGTTTAAATGGCACCAGCGATTTATCATGGGAAAAGTATTCAGTAACCCGTAACGGTGTAGTATATACTAACATATTCTCAGCTTTTGATAATATTCAATTCTATGATTATACCAAGGTGCTTGGTCGTAAAGTAAAGAATATCAGCAATTACCATTTGACCTTTAGTATGGCAGATGGCAATTACTTAGATTGCAAACAGGCGGTGCTTGAAGGTCTTAATATTGCTGTCGTATTTGGCATTAAGAAAGGTACAGCAATGCCTGCCAAATTCTTTAATCACAATATGACTGTATTTAATGGTGATGAGTCTGATTTACGATTCCTTGATCCAAAAGGTTGTGTGGTTGGTCTATATGCCAAAGGCAAGGCAAAGAAGGATACTAGCGGTTTCGTAAAATATCCCGTTGGTGAGTATTCATTCACTATCAAAATGAAGGAGGCAGCATAATATGAATGATGTTATTTTTGAATTAACCCGTTATGGTATTGGTAAAGATGAGTATTCAATTAAATTAAAATTGGATGAATTGGAACTCATTTATGACGCATTAAATGATTATCCACAATGGAATGATGATGAGGATGATAATCCAACCTCCATCATTATGTCAAAACTGTATAATATGATTGAGGTGTAATATGGTAAATCGTTATAATATTATTGGTCGTTTGGTTGAAGATGAAATGAATATGGTTCGTTCAATGAGTTTAGATGAAATGGACGATTATGTATCAACCTTGATTTATACATTATTGGATAAAACCAAAACTGATGAAGAATTGGTTATTTTGGATAATGAATTACTGGTAAGTGGGAGTTTATAATGAATTTGTTTAGTTTAATTGATGAAGTAACAGAATTAACCGATAGTTTTGTTGGCAATATGGTAAAGGTGCCTGCTGAGCAATTAGGTCTTGATAATCGTTGCGGTAAACTGTTTGTATCACCAGATTGTATTGGTGTTTATAAATCAAATGACCGTGCGGTACAGTATTATGGTGGTTTTGAATATGTTGATATTGAATATCGATATGAATTTGGTGATTATGTATTCTATGGATCAGAAGATAATAGAGTCCGTGATTGTTTAGATACTTATTTAAATGCTGAGGTAGAATAATGTTTAAGCGTGATGAAGCAATCCGTGTATTAATTGAAGATGATATTAATTCATATGTTGAACATGGTTATGTTGATACATTATGGTTTATATTAGAACGGGGTTTCAAAGGTTATGCTCATTTTACTGATGATGAGTTAATCGAAGAATTGACCGAAAGAGATATTTCTCACTTATTTGGAGAATGTGAAGATGTTTGATTATGAATTGCTTGATATTGTATTATTATTGTGTTTTGCCTTAACTGGCACTATGACAGTATTGGCAGCGATAGGTTTCATTAAATTATTTTTTGAACCCTTTGTGGATTGATGTCCAAAGCGTTGTATTTTAACAACAGGGGCCTTGTGGTATCCTGTGGTTAGTGTATAATGGTTGTTCAAAGTGTCCAAAAGTCAGGACATTAACGGTAGTATGTTCTACCGTAGTATGCGTGCTTAGTTGTAAAACTTTGCTAGTGTGATCCACACGATAGAAGTAGGAAATGACTTACCTACGGATAGTTCCGTGTCTAACTTAACCGGCGTTGGCAACACGATAGTCCTAGTAGGTCGAGAAGTCTGCCCTTTGTGGATGTAAAAGTGACCGCTACTAGGAAGCACCCTATTTTTTATAACTTTAATAAAGGTATATTATGTTGAAATTTGAAGGAATTGCTACTGTTGGTGATATTATTCGTGCATACGATTTTAAACCGTGTGCAGGTCGTGATGATGCGTTTATTGAAGGTGTAGTGATTGATGCCAATTCTTATGAGTCCGGTTTTAGTTCATACAAAATAAAAGTAACGGTCGATAAGTTTAAAAAATATGAAACTAAAGTTTCTGCTAGAAACCGTGTTGAGCAGATTGCTTTTGTACCGCATCAAACCAGTTTTATGGAATTTGATTTTCGTGTAATTAATTTGAGTAAGGTATAATATGAATTATAAACAAAAACAAGATATTATGGAAGCAATGTTTCATTTGCATAAAACACCTGCTGGTTTCCGTTCTACATGGAAAGGTGTGCCAATTTTCAATTATGAGCAAATCAAGCAGTTTATTGATTTCACCAAGTATTATGTAATGTTTCGTGGTCCTAGACCTCATCGTGGTAATTCTACCCGTAAATGTAATGCTCATTCATTTGATGTATATGAGCGTAGCAGGCGTGATACTGAATTGATTAGGACTGACCGTGAAGCGTTTAATCGTGGCGTCCAATGGGCAAGGAGTAATTAATGAGTAAATCTATATTTGTTGTAAAATCTGGTGTATTGGTTGATTTTGTTGGTTGGGAATATATGAATATCAGAGCTTTTGCCAATCGTGATGATGCTGAAGCATGGGTTGAAGCATATATCAAACAAGATAAAAGCTTTAATGAAGATAGAGATTCTTTAGATATTGATGAGGTAACATTATATGAGTAATGTATATGAAAATTTAGATATTGGTTTGCAAGAGTATGTTGCTCATTTGCAGGCAGATTATGATAGTAAAGGTGGTAATCAATTCATAGAGTTTTATTATGAATCTGGTCGTAAATATGTCCATGTGATTATGAAGCATATTGGTCAGTTTAGTGCTGGTCAGCGTTCTTCACATTCTTGGGTTATGATTAATGATGATAAACAGTTTAAGCAAGGTGATATTCTGAAGTCAGCAAGTTGGAAAGCACCAGCAAGAAACTTTATGCGTGGTAATGTATTACGGGGAACATTTAAAAATATTAGATGGGCAGGCGTATAATGAATACATGGGATTTTGTGATTAAAGAATTAAAATCGTTACAACAGGAATATCCTGATCCACAACCTATCGTGGAGTTGTATGTTGAACAAATACTATTAAAAGGTTATAAGGTAATTAAATGAGTAAACAAATTGATAGATTAATTACAGAATTGGTTGCTGAAGATATGCTTGTAGTAAAGAAAATGAAAAAATCAGAGTTAGTAGAATTAACCAAAGTATTGATGGTAGATAATATGCGTGAGCTGCATGATGAAACCATTGTAGAAATGTATGAAGAACAATTTGAAACACATTTAGCGAGGTATTGATTATGGGAACCAGAAGTTTAACATTCGTATATGAAAAATACGGACAAATTCAAAAACCAGTTTGCAATATGTACCGCCAGTATGATGGTTATCCAACCGGCCATGGTGCAGAGTTGGCAGAGTTTTTGAATGGTGGTCGTTTAGTGAATGGTTTGATTGAAACCAAAACAGTTGATGAAGCAGTTTACAATGGTATGGGTTGTTTAGCTGCATCGATGGTTGCTCACTTTAAGCAAACACCTGGTGGTTTTTACATCTATTCAACCGATGAAAGAGAATGTGGTCAAGATTATGAATATCACATTTTCAACAAAGATGGATTATATGTTGAAGTATATAATTGTGGTTGTAATATGTTTGGTGTTAGCATGAGTGATAAACATGAAATGGTATTTGGTGGTTATTTAAAAGATTTTACAGAATTTTGCAAAGAAAAGGGAGTTGCATGAGTTATTTTGATGGCATGAGTGTAGATGATTTACAATCTTATTATTCCGATTTTCATAAGGACTATTTTGGTTATCGTCCTCGGTCATCAACACCAGAGCAATGGCGTGACCGTGATTGGTTAATTGAGCAAATTAATGGCATTCACAATGCTATGGATGAAATGAAAAAGACCTATAGTGGTCGTGAACTGTTGCGTGCTGAAGGTTGGCACCTTGATGAAAAGGATTTTGTATGAGTTATGATTCAGATTTTGAAAATGTTTACATGGTTGAATTTCAATCAGGTAGAATTATTCATGTTGGCCAATATACAGTTGAAGATGTAAAAGAATATTGTGCTGATGAGCATGAGGGTGAAGTTATTAAATCCATCTATGAAGAAGTTTATACTAATGATGGTGAAGATGATGAAGAAAATGAATAATGAGTGATTATACACCTGATAAATGGGTTGTAGTGAAGATTACAACCGATAAAGAATCACTATACAAGATATTTGCCTGTTGGTATGGTGGATATATTGGTTCTGATTCATGGCAATTCAATAGTGGTATCGTTAATGTTGAATCAACGGATGATTACTATGATTTTCATGGTTACTCTGGATCGGTATATCGTTGCTATAAGAATTCATACGGCACCAATGGTTATGGTGGTAGAGTATTACAAAACTTTATTGATAAGGCAGATTTCAAAATTGAGATGCTGCCTGAGAACACAAATTGGAAAGAGTTAAATTATGCCTGTGAGATATAGCACAAACTGGATGGGAGTGGCCAATATGCAATGGTATAAAGACCGTGGACTAATTAAAAGAGTTACTAAAACACTAACAGAAGATTCTAAATTAACTGGCAGAAAAGCTGGTGAATCATTTGAGTATGATGAGGTGACCGAAGGATATTCATGTGGTCGTATTGATTGTCGTGGTGAAGATTTAGGTCAATTTGGTGATGAGATCGGTGTTGATCCTATGAAAAATGAATCATGGGCTCAATTTGGTAATTGGTTGAATACTTTTGAGACCGATGCCATGTGGACATTGGAAGAATTGGTTGAAATGTATGAAAGAACAAATCCAAAAATTGAATGGTGGGTAGAATAATGGGTATTAGTGCATATAAAGAAGTAACAGAATGGGACAATTCAGAGTTTGTGGTGCCGAATCATACTTATCTATTTGATGGTAAGTCCAATATATTGGCATATGCCAAGGCGAGCAATGATGAATTGGTAATTCTCCACAAACCATTGCCAGTTGATACTCGCAGGCGTAAGTTTATCAAGGTCAAACATGATGCCTTGGACGCCTATGGCGCAACGGTGGTGATTGATGTACCTAACCTTGAGAATACGCCTCATTGGTCAGTCAAAAGCGATTCAGGCAAGACCTATACGGTCACCTTAGAATCTGGTAAGTATCAATGTAATTGTATTGGATATGCCTATCGTGGTAAGTGTAAGCATTCAGAGAGTGTTGCTTCGGCACAACAGTCATGAAATATTTCTTGACATACCATGTGGTACCTGTATAATGGTTGTTCAATTTGCGAGGAAATTATGAAATTACCGTATAAAGATATATTTGTTGGTGAAGTTGATGAGTTTATTACCAATCCATTTTCAGGCGAAGGCATTATGCTGACACCTGAAGAAGTTGCCGTGTATGATACATTAAAAGGCTGTGAGTTGTTTGGTGATTACGATGGTTTAAGAAAAGGCATTAATTGGTTTATTGAGAATAACGCAGAAGCGTATATGGTTTTATTGGATTAATTTTGTTATTATGCACCCATCGTCTAACGGTTAGGACACCGCCCTTTCACGGCGGGAATAGGAGTTCGATTCTCCTTGGGTGTACCATATTTTGAAAGGTAGTTATGAATAAAAATGCAAAGCAGTTTATCGTAGCGTGTGAGCAAGTGTTTGGTAGTGAAGTAATTATTACCCGTGACGGCATTACACAGATTTGTAATGAATCTGGTGCACCGTATCCATATTGGTTGGTTACTAAGGCACAATATCGCTATGACCGTGGTCAATACAAAGTACCACCATCAGGTGAAAAGATTGTAAAGTTTTCACAAAAGATTGTAAAGAATTCAGAGCAAGATTGTAAAGTTCCTGAAATGGAAATGGCATACCAGACCAATACGGCACAAGTGCTAGAGTTCCGTCAACCAAAACTGATTGATGATTCAGAACCTGCCGTGCCACAAAAATGGCCTGATTATGTACCATTTGGTTTCTATAAAGATATGAAGAATATCATTAGTAGCAAGGCATTCTATCCAATCTTTGTTACTGGTTTATCAGGCAACGGCAAAACCTTGATGGTTGAGCAAGTGTGTGCTGAATTGAATCGTGAGTGTATTCGTGTCAATATCTCAGTAGAAACTGATGAGAGTGACCTACTTGGTGGTCCTACATTGGTCAATGGTAATGTGGTCAATCGTGATGGCCCCGTTTTGATTGCTATGAAGCGTGGTGCAGTATTGTTGATTGACGAAGTAGACCGTGGTTCTAATAAGTTGATGTGTTTGCAAGGCATTATGGAAGGCAAACCACATTACAATAAGAAATCTGGTGAGATGGTATATCCAAAGAATGGCTTTACTATCATCGCAACGGCAAATACTAAAGGTCGTGGTAGTGATGAAGGCAAATATCTATCACAGATATTAGACGATGCATTTTTGGAAAGATTCCCAATTACGGTAGAACAGGAATATCCTGATGCCAAAACTGAGAAGAAAATTCTATCACCATTGCTTGCTGATAAAGATTTTGTTGAGAACCTATGCCAATGGGCTAATGTGGTTCGTAAATCATACCAAGAAGGTGCTACTGATGAGATCATCTCAACACGGCGTTTGGTGCATATTGCCAAGGCATATGGTATCTTTAAAGATAGAATGAAAGCCATTACATTGTGTGTGAATCGTTTTGACGAAGAAACCAAAATGGCATTCTTAGACCTGTATTCAAAGGTCGATAGTTCGGTAGAATCACCTGCTAATACAGCATTCAATTCTACCACAACCGAGGTTGCCAATTAACCACAGATGTGATACCATGGTTAAAATGGTAAGGGTGTTGCCATCCTTCGGGTACCATGAACCCCGTAAAACTCGCAGTCTACTTTTGCTGGTTTTTGACTATAAAATAAAACCAGCTTTTTATTATGTTTAATTTGAAGGAGTATTACAATGGCTTTAACAGTTCGCAAGGGTAAAATCAATCGTCACGAAAAGATTACCCAAGTATTATTAAGTGGCAAACCAGTATCACCTCAGGAAATAGCTGATGTATTCAAAGGCACAAACCAAGAGGCAGTATTGTATCGCTTATCGACCAACATCTATAACATTCGTAAAGATGGTGGTATCATTAAAGTGATTAAAGATGGTCGTAAGGTCACAGGTTATCAATTGATTAATAATGACCAGTTCGATGCCAATGGTCGTTTCAAAGGCAATCAACAGTTACAAACTAAGGCATCACCAGTTAAACCTGTTGTAGTCCAACAACCAACAGTAACAGCTTAATCTAGGTCACCGCAGCACGCTGTGAAGCGCCGTAAGTCGGTGACACCACTATTATGAATTGGATATTAATATTTTGGTTGAACACGCCTGTAAATTATCAGGTACATTCCGACCATATTACACGGCAAGATTGCCAAAAGCAAGAACAGTTTTATGGTAAAGTGTTTAGTAAGGCAAATAGTGGATTGGTTGCTACCTGTAAACCAGCTTTGTTTGCTAAGCACATTAAACCAAAAGGTGATTTAATTTATTATAAGGAAACTATTAGATGAGTGATAGATTTGATTTTGAAGAAACATTGACCAAGTGTTGGTGTATTGTAGATGACTTGAAAGAGTTATCTGAGCATATCGTTGAGCATGATGTGGTTGGTAATGATGCAATTCATAACCATATCTTTGGTTTGGCCTGTGTGTATGATGTGAAGTTCCATAAACTGTGGGATTTATATGAATCACAATATATGGAAACCATTCGTGAAAACAAAATGTTGAACGAAGAATGTATGGCATTAAGGCAACAATTACAGCAATCGGATCCTGATACACATGGTTATGGCATTGCGGCAATTAAGCCAAATAAGAAAGATAAGAAATGAAATATATTGCTAAACCAAAATTGTTTAATAACATAGGCATGAAGGAGTTTGATGATGCTCGTGAGGCAGTCCTATACTTGAATAAGGTGCTGTCGGACAATGATGTGAAGCCTGAGTTGGACTATGTGTTTATTGCACCTAAGGCGTCTCCTAAGCAGTTGAAGCACGCTATTGAGGAGTATATTGGTATTGGTAAGTTGGTATGTGTTGCTTAGGAACAACAATGGTATTGACACCATCCGTGGTTGTGTTATAATGGAAGTTCAAATCGTGAAGGAAATTTATGGATCATATTTCGAGAAGTGATATTATTACAATGTTATCGTTTAAAGGTTTTACTACTGATGCATTGATGAAAAAATCTGATGAAGAATTGGATAATTTGTATATTGAGTATATTGTATTGGCAGAGGACTATGTATGATTAATGTTATTATTGGATTTGTATTGGGTTTCTTTGTTGCTAGCATAGGATTTACAGGCATAGCAGCGTCCTTAGATAAAGGTATTGAAACAATGAAAACTATTTCCGTTAAAGTGGATAATGGCCAATGACAAATAAAGTTGCCGTAAGGATGAACGGTTATCCATTTGCTTTTTTTAATACTGCTGCAGAAGCAAATCGTTTTATTGAAATATTTAAAGTTGAACAGGCCATTAGGCAATCACAACTTGATTATATTGACCAAGCGGTTGAAGTATCTGAAATGAATGAATCAAAAATGGTTCTTAAACATATTATGGAGTTAAAATGAAATCTAAATTTGTGGTTAGTGGTTTATTAATGTTGGTTACAGGATGTTCTTCTGTGCCTAAACTAAATGAATATGAAGGTCCTAAAGCTTTAGACCGAATGGATGTAATCAAAGGTAATAAAGACTGCCAAGATGCCGGCCTTAGACCTAATGTTGAGTATGTGGTACAAAAAACCGAAAATGGTAAAGTGTTGGTACCTATTAATGTGCATTGTGAACCATATCAAGGTAAAGGTTTCTTGGGATATCCTGAGAAGAAATAATCATGGAACTATTTAATAATTTGGCTTCTGCTGGTTTTACCACCAGAATATTACAATTTATAATTATTGCTGGTATTCTTATCTTTTTGGTTGGTTTATATTGGCGATACATTGTTGTTGGTGCCGGCATTTTATTTTGTGTGGTTGTATTTGCCATGCCATCCAAATCGGATAAACTTGATGAGAATGCACCTGTAGTTGAAATTAAACCAGTTGTACTACAAGAACCCAAAGTAGAACCAATGCCATTACAACCACCACCTGTTGTTGAGGTTAAACCTGAACCTAAGGTTATTGAAGTTAAACCTGAACCTAAGGTCGTTGAGGTTAAACCTGAACAAAAAGCTGAAACTAAAGAACAAACAGACCAAAGTATGTTCTTAGAAGATTGTAATCTGCATAGTGGTTATACACAAGCACAATGTTCTGCCTTGTGGGAAGCCAATAAATCAGAGATTCTTAAATCTTCTTGGCGTTACAAGAATGATAAGAATTATATGAAAAGAATAAAACATGGCGTTTGATGATAACGAAGAACTAAGGCTTCTTGCAGATGAATTGGATACCTATTTACAAGAATCTTGTATGAAATATAAAACCGTGCCATTAGCATTAAGTGCTGTATTGTTGGCACGGTTAATCCATTTAAATGGCGTATTTGAATCAAAAGAAGATTTTGGTAAGTTGTTGGTATCTGTTGGTAATAGTCTGTTGAATAAAGAATTTGATAAACCTAAAAATATACATTAAATGAAAATTGTAATTAATAAATGTCATGGCGGTTTCAGTTTATCTGAACAAGCACAAAAACTATTTTGCCAATATTCTATGATTGAATGGAAAGATTGGCAAGAAGATTGGTCTTATTATGATATTGACCGAAACGACCAACACTTGGTTCGTGTGGTTGAAGAATTGGGTGATGATGTTAATGGCCGTTTCTCGGAATTAAAAGTAGTAGATATTCCCGATGAAGTGGAATGGCAGATTGATGAGTATGATGGAGCGGAGTGGGTAGCAGAAAAACATAGAACTTGGAGATAGAATGAAAATTGCTTTAGCGTCAGACATCCACTTGGAGTTTGGTGACCTTTTTTTAAAGAATGAAGAAAATGCCGAAGTATTAATACTCAGCGGCGATATCTGCACAGCTAAAGTTTTTAAACACAAACCAAAAGAAAGAGCATTGGTTCTCGATTTCTTCAAGCGTTGTTCATTTCAATTTCCTCATGTTGTATATGTGATGGGTAATCATGAGCATTATGATTTTGATATTGCTAAGACATATGATACACTAAAATGTAAACTATCTGATTTACCCAATGTTCATTTACTTGAAAAAGAAACATGGGAACATAATGGTATTACCTTTGTTGGTGGTACATTGTGGACTGATATGAATAAGAGTGATTCATTGACCTTGTGGCATTGTGGTCAGCGTATGAATGACTTTCGGTTAATCACAAATAGTAATCGTAAGACACATCACAAGAATGTGGTGTATGCCAAGAACCCCGATGGTTCAGGTATGAATTTAAAAGATGCTGAAGGTAATTTGGTTGTTGAGAGAATTGACCATTATGAGAAATCATCGAGATGGTCAGCAGAAGATTCTGTGGAAGACCACAAGAAAATGTTAGACTACATAAAGATTGCTACTGCTGATTATGGCGGTACACCTAGAAAGTTTGTGGTCGTAACTCACCATGCTCCAACAACACTAAGTATTGCTGAATGGTTCAAACATGATACACTAATGAATGGTGCCTTTGCATCTGATTTGGCCGATTTCATTTTAGATAGACCGCAAATTAAATTGTGGACTCACGGTCACATGCACAATGTATCAGATTACATGGTTGGTGACACTAGAGTTGTTTGTAATCCAAGAGGTTATGCAAAGTACGAACAAAGAGCAAAAGAGTTTGAATTGAAATATATGGAGATTTAAATGAAAGTATACATGAATGGTTATCCAAACCATTGGCTATCACCTTACACCATCATTGACTATGTGTTCTTTTGGACAGATTGGTCTAAGTGTTCACGCAATAAACATATTATTGCTGATGAAAAGTGGATTGACCATCCTGCATGGGTTGAAAAGGTTGTACCATTATTAAATCCGTTTTGTGAAGTGCTGAAGAAAGTTCGTGAGGTAATCAGTCCAACCATTCGTTATGTAAAGATTGACCGATACGATACATGGTCAATGGATCATACCTTGGCTTACATTATTCACCCTATGTTAGTTCAATTAAATGAAACTAAACACGGCGCACCTTATACTGATGATGAAGATGTGCCAGAATACTTGCGTAGTCACATGGCGCAACCAAAAGAGAATGAGTGGGACACCGATAGTTTACATTTCATGCGTTGGGATTGGATTCTCAATGAAATGATTTGGGCATTTGAACAAGAACTCAAAGATGATGATGAACACCAATTCTTTGACCATACTGGTACAGAAGGATTACCTTTTGAAGAATCAATTGGTAAAATTAAAGTTGACCGTGAAGGTTTAGAAGCACACCAAAAGCGTAAAGCAAATGGCTTTAAGTTATTTGGTAGTTATTACAAAAACTTGTGGGATTAAATTATGATACCATATTATTATCTTTGGCAGGCCAAGAAGTCATTGGAATTGAATAAAGAAACAATTAAGATGATGGGCGATTCTACCAATTATATGTTAGAGGCACAGAAAGATATGCTTGAATTAGAAGTGGAACATTTCCGTGAAACATCAAAGAAGTTTACCATCTTTCTATTGACATTGGCAACATTCTGTGTTAGCCTAGGATACTTAATTATTAAAGGAATTATTGATGCTCACACATTTATTGGATAAAATTAAACAAATTAATCTTGCTAGTTATTTTATAGCTTTCATTGTTGGTACATTTATACTGGCAGGTGTTGCCTTTATTATGGAAAACCCACCATTAAAAGAATATGAGGGTGGTATTCAAAATCATTTGGTGTGGGATATTAAAGGTCAATGTTTCTTTGTTAGACCTGCCAACAATGCAGTATATTTAATTCGTGTTAATGATTGTGATAAAGGAACAAAGTGAAAACAAATAAAGATTTTAATTTAAGTAAAGAAACAAAAAGAATTCTATCTTCTTTGGCAGGCGATAAGCGTGGCCATTGGAAGAAAATGATGATTGAAGCAGAAGTATCAGAAAAACGTGCCAAGTTGGCCAAACTAAGTAACAAGTCTAATCAAGGAGAAGAATGATGGGTTTATTCGTTGAAGTTCAGTCAATAGAAAAAGATTGTGATGTTATTATTAATTTAGATACGGTGGTTGAAATTGCTCCTTTGGCCGCAGGTGGCTGTGTGTTGTTCTTTGCTGACCAATCTTCACCTGGTGGTAAAACATCTTTTAAAGTAAAAGATTCTTACGAACAATTTCGTCAATTTGCAATGCAGCCTGTTTCAGCAGAAGATATTGCTAAACGATTCCCACCAAAAAACAAAACAAACAAACCAGTTGAATTAGATATTCCTAAACTGTAATGAATGATTTATTTTATAATGTATTTAATTGGATAAGTGATGATTGGAAATCAAATAAACTCCGCTTTATTGTGGAGTTATTGGCATGGGCAATCTCTATTGGTTGCTCTATCACAATGGCTCTCACCGTACCTAACCCACCGCTACTCATATTATATCCAATCTGGATTCTTGGTTGCTCTTTGTATTTGTGGGCTGCTTTTACTCGCAAATCTTTTGGGATGGTTGCTAATTACTTGTTACTTACTACTATTGATACAGTCGGCTTAATTAGAATGCTATGAATATATTTTACCTCGATAAAAACCCACAACGATGTGCACAGATGCATGTCGATAAACATTGCGTAAAGATGATTTTAGAATATGCTCAATTACTTTCTACCGCACACCGTGTTCTTGACGGTGTTCTTACTGTTGGTTTATCTCAGTCTGGTCGCAAACAACAGCGTTACATTCTCTCTGATGAGCGCCAGCAAATGCTTTATTCCGCTACTCATATTAATCATCCTTCTGCAGTTTGGGTAAGACAATCAAACGCCAATTATATGTGGCTGGCTGAACTGTTAGAAGAATGTTGTAAAGAGTATTCATATCGATATGGTAAAATACATAAAGTTGAATCTAGTGGTCTAATGCAAATATTGAAAAATGTTTTTCCAATCAATATCTCAAATAAACCATTTACTGAACCTACACCTGCCATGCCAGATGAGTGTAAGGTGCCTGGTGATTCCATTCAATCATATCATAATTATTATTGGTCAAATAAAAAACACCTGTGGTCATGGAAAGGTAAGATAAATAGTAGAGAACGTCCTCGCTGGATGTCAGATATGGCGATGGACAAATTACACCAAACCAATGAAGAATTAGGATTGACTTATTAATGCCATCATATGACTTTTTAAATAAAAATACTAATGAAGTAGAAGAACACCGTATGTCCTATACGGTATTGGATGAATTCATCACCAATAACCCACACCTAGAGCGGTACCACTCAGCAGAGAATCTGCCTATCATGTCCGATGGTGGTCGTATGTCAGTACCAGGTATAGGTCAACCTCATGCTGCGTTTGAACATGGTGTAATTGAACGAATGAAAGCCACAATTCCAGGCAATACAATGTCTGGCCATAAAACCAAAAGGCCTAGAGAATGGTAAAAGTGAAGAAGTTGCCTATTTTACTCATTAAAAGAGGTGTGAATGTCGAACAAAAGAATGATGTCCAAACAACAGCGTCTTTATTACGAACACAACAACAAAGAAAAGGTACAAAAAGAATTGGAAGAAATGGCCAAAGTCACAAACGAAATTCAAAAACAAAAAACCACATTATCATCATTTGATCCACACAGGAATTCATTTTATTACTAACATAAATATAAAATACTAATAAAAATGTAAGAAAATGACATTACCTTCTTCAGGCACCATAACCTTTTCCGAAATTGATGTAGAAATCGGCAACGCTGCAAATGCGTTGATTTCTCTTAATGACGACCGTGTTCGATACACAGTCAATGTCGCATCTGTTCGTATACCAGAATCAATCATTGCAACTTCAGACCTATATGGTAAGAGTTGGCGTTTTTCAATTCTTACTAGCGGTTTAGCTGGCGGTAGCCTCGACATCCTTTCAACTTGTTTAACCAATGGGTGGGATGGCCAAAGACCAGTAGACTTCACTTTAGGTTCTAACACATATTCTTCTAGTGTTGGTAGTCCGGCATTGGTTGTATCGGGAACTTTCCCCAATGGATTTACATTAACAATATTACCTAATGTATATGTTAATGGTGCTGGTGGCGTTGGTGGCGCAGGTGGTAACGGTGCTGCCGGTGCTGCCGGTGGTGTTGGTGGTACTGGTATCTCATTTGACGCTTATGTTGGTCCGCAAGCAAACATCACAAACAATGGTGTTATCGCAGGCGGCGGTGGTGGTGGAGGTGGCGGAGGATTTGATTCATACTCAGACAAACACGGAACTACCAACTACTATGGTGGTGGCGGTGGCGGTGGTGCACCATACGGATTAGGCGGTTATAGTCCAGCATTTTCAGGTAACACGGCAACCTTTTTATTACCGGGTGATGGTAAAAGAGGTACAAGATTAAGTGAATTTGGTGGTAATGGCGCTGCATGGGGAAATACAGGCACCAGCGGTACAACTGCTGGTCCATATCCTGGTGGTGCTGGTGGTGCTGGTGGTGTTGCAACTACAGGAACAATTTCAGCAAATGTACTTTGGTTAAATGTGGGAACGGTATACGGAACTATAAATTAAATTATAAGGTGAATTGAAATGGAAGTATCTACAGATTATATCATAACAGCATTTAATGATTCTAAAGGCCAAATAACAGTAAAATATAATGAATTGAGTTATCAATTACCCATTGATTTGCCTATAATTGATGGTTTATATCCTGAAGGTGATGCATTAGATACACTCATTCGCAATCGTTGTCCTATTACTACAATAGCACAAGAAAAAGAACTAAATCAAAGAAGAATTCCAAATTCAAAAACAATTGCTTCTTTGGTACAAAAATTACCACCACCTGTAAATACAGATTTTGATGAAGAAAGTTATCTTACAAGAGAAGAAAAATTTGATATCTATATAACTGTGGCTATTCAAAGAGTATTGGCTGAAATGTCAGGTTCAACAGTATGAAATTTAAACCTTATCCTGCTTTTGGTACAGTTATTATTCATGTACAAACCGAACCATCAGATGTACGCAAAGTTGAAATTGGTGAAGATGGTTTAGTTAAATCTGGTTATTATTATTATGTAAAAGGTGTGGCTAAAGTAAAAGTTATTGAAACTGATGAACAATTGGAAGATAGATGTGCTGGCTGGTTAAATAGTGAACATGGTGATGCTTCAGCTAAAAACGGTGGAGAAAATTTAGAATTAACTTTTCCCGAAAATACCGAATGGCTTTGTATTCCACACAGATATAATGAAAAAGGATTACCGGATATATCTAGTTTAGTTATATTATCCGGTGAAGTAATGATGTTAGAAAATAATACGAATTTATTTTTGGGTAATGGTGAATTAGAAATTAATACAAAAGTATTTACTGGCCCCTGCCAAATTCGAATTCGTAGTGGTGATACAGTAGTAAAATGTATTTCAACAGAAAACGCTTACGCACTTAAATTTAAATGAAAACACACGCATGGCAAAGAACTATGGGAGCATGGTTGTTTATACCAACCATAATTTTTGCCGCCTCCAATTTTGATTTAATTTGGATTATATTTTCATTTTTAATCTATCTGTCTATTGCCTTAACAGTCACAGTAGGTTATCATAGATTATTCACTCATGGTTCTTTTGAATGTTCTAAATTTTGGCATTGGTTGTTTGGTCTAATTGGTTGTATAAGTCTTAATTCAGCACCAGTTCATTGGTCAAGTGTGCATGTAACACATCACAGATTTTCTGATACACCAGAAGATCCGTATGATTCAAATTTAAAACATTTCTTTAGATTTAAAGATAGGGATAATGTAAAAGCAACAAAGAATGAATTGAGAATGATAAGAGAACCGATGCATATGTTCTTTATAAATCATTCGTTTACATTATTTTTATTGTATGGTTTGTTAATGTCTTTATTTGGATTCAAATCTTTCTTATTTCTGTTTGCTTTGCCTATCACCACATATCTTGTAACGAGTGGATTTCATACCATTTTTGCTCATCATAAGGGATCTGCAAGAAATCTTTGGTTTATGGAGTTTATTGTGCCTATGTGTGGCGAATGGATACATAAAAATCATCACGACAAACCAAAAGATTCAAAATTTAATACAAAACTAAAACACTTTGATATGGGTGGTTTATTGATAGGATTAATACAAAATGCAAAACGACCTTCCTAATTTAAAAGAAGAAGATGAGAAAGATTTTCGTTTTAAACATCTTTATGAACCTCCACCCACAGATTATAATTTAGAAGTGGTGTATCACAAGCCAATTTTTTCAAAAAATGAATCTGTTGACTATTTAAAAAAATTAGGAATATTTTGAAAAAATATTTTTATCATCTATCTTTGTGTCCATCAATTAAAAATCCATTAGTTATTCAAACTGTAATTGATAGAACAAGAAAAGTATTTGATGTGCCAGAAATCGAAATACTTACTCCTATTGGACACCTCTGCCAACCAAAATCTATTGAACAAATTTGTTATGAGACCACCAAAGGTATATTAGATGCTGCAGGTTCAAGAAAAATAGCCATTCTTTGGAGTGGTGGTATAGATTCGACTATGATATTGTCGGAGTTTTTAAAGATTGCGCAACACGACCAATTGATTGTTCTAATGAATGATAATTCAATATTAGAGTATCCTGATTATTATAAAAAATACATTGAAAATAAATTGGAAACAAAAACAATAAGTTTTTATAATAATAATACTTTAATTGAATGTATCAAAGATGGTGTGGTAGTTTCTGGCCAATCTATGGACAATATTTTTGGTGAATCTCATGCCTATCATACTATACCACAATGGAAAATGGAACAAACAATCCCTGAGTTTTTAACAGGATTAAATTCTTTTTCAATTGAACATTACAACAAAATAATTTCTGCCTGTCCACGACCAATTAAGAATGTTAAAGATTTGTTTTGGTGGATAAGTTACTCTTTGAACTATCAAATAGAACAAATTTGGACTCTATTGGAAATAGAAGAAATGATTTTAAATAAAAATCTATTCAACTATTGTGATAATTCTGGTTGGCATGATTATGCAGTATCAACACCCGCTGATGTTAAGTGGGGTGATTATGATTACAGAAATTATAAAATGCCACTCAAAAAGCAATTGTATGAATTTACAAAAGATGAAGAATATACCAAAAATAAAATTAAGGTACATTCATGGAGAAACTATAGATCCATACCAGACCTAGTTAAGAAAACTCCATTGTTCATAACAACAGATTGGAAAAGAGAATGGCACGTTTAACAATTATAGAAGATTGTTCACCATATTATATTAGATTCACACATGATAAAATTGATGAATTAATTGATTATTGCCAAACTTTATTAACTGATGACTTGATTGAAAAGGCTTTCTCTAGACCAGCAAGGCGATTGGGTAATTTAGAAAAACTTGATGATGATGGATTTAGGAATTATAAATTGCCAGAAGAACAATCCAAAAAAGTATTGTCTTTGACACCATTATCGGAAAAGATGCCTTTTATGGAAGAAAGGGTTAGTTTCTTTATTACTAAACCTGGTCACTATTATCGAGCACATAAAGATGGATTAGACCATCGTGTTAGTATAAATTATACAATAAAAATATCAGATGATAAATGTATAACTAGTTGGTATAATGAAGAAGAATTAAAACGATATTCAATGGATTTTTTACCTTCAAACAGTTCTAGGGAATGTGCTGGATTTATAAGAGAAAATCATACTCCATTAAAATCAATGACAGCAAAACCAGATGAAATTATATTGTTTAATAGTGAAATATTTCATGATTGGGATAATAGTAATTCAGAAAATTTAAGATGTGTTTTAACACTTAGACACAAACATCCTTCTCCTTTTTATTTTGATGATGCAAAAAAACTATTCTTTGGTATATAATGATAACAGAAAAATATGGATATTGGGAAACCAATAATTTGAAATTCAACAACAAAGTTGAAGCTTTAATTTATGGCACCAAAAATAATACAGAAGTTAAATTTAAATACCATGACGAAGTGTGGAAAAACTTTGACCGGTCACAATTAGGTAAAATACCACTAAATCAATTGTATAAAGAACGAGCACAACAATTGAGAGATAATTACAAATATTTGGTATTGTACTATTCTGGTGGAGCTGACAGTCATAATGTTTTGATGACATTCATTAGTAACAATATTAAATTGGATGAAGTGGTAGTTAGATGGCCAAAGAAATTATTAGATAATCAACTATACAAACCAAACGATACCGATAGGTCAGCAAGAAACTATTGGAGTGAATGGGATTATGTGGTAAAACCATCATTAGATTGGTTGACAAAACATCATCCATCCGTTAAAATAACAATACAAGATTATACCGAAACATTTGATGTTAAAGGTATGGAAAATGTATTTGAGAATGTTAGCCACACTAGAGCAGGTCTTTTACAATCTTTTAAATCGGCAAATAAAGCCAATGTAATGTCTGAAGATAGAACGGCACATATTTTTGGTATTGATAAACCAGCTTTGGCGGTACATAATGATTCGGTGTATATGTTCTTTAATGATTTATCAACTACAATGTTATACACCGATTCTGTCAATGATTTGGAAACTACAACAAAAGAATGTTTCTATTGGTCGCCAGATTTTCCTTTATTAACATTTGAAATGGCTTATCGTGTGAGTGAATATTTTAACATTAATAAAGATAAAAGGCAGTTCTTGAGACCTTTTGGTGAGGATCAAAAAGTTGCGCAAAAGAGTATAGATTTTGCTTTTCAGGAAAGTTTGATTATACAATTTCAAAACAATATTGTTAAAGAAATATGTTATGATACTTGGGACCACAATAAGTTTCAAGCCGACAAACCGACAAGTGTTATTCGCCAAGATAAGTTTTATTGGTTTTTTAAATATATAGATTTCCAAAAAGAATGTTTAGCATACTTGAGCAATATGAAAACAATCACTTCTTTGATTGATAAAAAGTATCTTTCAGGATTTGGTAGTTTAAGACCAGGAATTAAAACAATGATTGGTGATGTATATTTTATTAGGAAATTAGATTTATGAAAAAGTTATTGTTGTTATGTTTATTTTTAAGTTTTAATGTTATGGCTGAAACCAAAGTGATTATGCCTTTTGGCCAAGGGGGTGGCGTTGAATTATCATTAAAACACATAGAAAAGTATTTGAATGAAAGAAATATTACTTTTATTTCAATTTATAAACCTGGTGCAGAAGGGTTAATTGGTCTACAAGAACTTTCTAAGTCACCAAAAGATGGTTCTGTGATTGGTTATACAACAATAGGTTCTGTATCAAATGCGATTAAATCAGATTTGAATTTTGAATATATTACCGCCACCCGTAAATTCACTTCTGTATTGGTCACAAATCCCAAAACAAATATTAAAAATTACACACAATTTGAAAGTAATTTACAATCAGGCAAACCATATTCTTTTGGTTATAATACACCAGCACAATTATTGTTTATTGACCAGTTACTACAGAAAAACAAACCTAAAACCGAAGTAGTCAAAGCACCATACAAAAGCGTGAATAATGTTTTGACCGATTTAATTGGTGGACAAACAGATTTTGCCATTCTACCATATGCTGTCGTTAAAGAGCATATTGATTCCGGTAAATTAGTAATACTAGGTTCAACAAGCACACTACATAACTATCCAAAGTTGGTAAATTTTGATAAGAAATACTCCGATTGGTATGATATTGCTGGTTATTGTTTTGTAGCTCCTAAAGGAACACCAAAAGAAGTTGTTGTTTATTGGCAGAACTTAATTGGTGATTACATGAAAGACCCTAAAATGATAGAAGAATTTAAACAGGAATCTTCTACTACATATCCTACTGGTTCAGAATTTTTAAAACAAATTATTAATAGGTGATAATGTGGCCCTCCAATTACAAACTGAGTCTTTATTTGATATACGTCAAGAAATGGACATCTTAACAGAGCTTCATTATGAAGAACTCACTCTAAATAAAGATAGAGTAAAACTGAAGCCAATTTGGTCCGAATATAAAAAAATGGAAGATAATGGCCAATTCTATTTACTGACTGCCAGAATTGATGGTGAATTGGTTGGTTATAGTGCTTTCTTTCTGAAGCCTCATATTCATTATGAAGATGTAATGGTGGCTGCCAATGATGTTTTATTTTTGAAAAAATCAGCAAGAACTGGTACGACCGGAATTAAATTAATAAAGTATTCTGAACAAAGAATGAAAGAATTGGGTGCCAATAAAATTACATGGCATATTAAACACGCAAATGATATTAGGTCACTTCTACATAGAATGAGTTATGTGGACGAGGACATTATTGTTGGAAAGATGTTATGACTTTAGATGAGATGCGATATTCTCCTCTATGGCCAAACTGGTTCTATAGTTATCTGGATATACCCAATTTAGAATCCATCAAAAAAGAAATAGTTGATTTTTTAAAAACTTCAAAAGACAAATACGAAGTGAATCAAATATATTCAAATTACAAATCGAATGTGGTTCTGTCATCATGTCCAAATCTGAAACAATATCTTACTGATACTGGTATAATCCATAAATTCAATAGAATGTTGGTTTCAAGAGATATTAATTTTGAAAAAAGAGCCAAAGTTCATGTTGATAGTTATAATCCAGAAATCACACAACACTCTTTAAATATTGGATTGATAGACTACGAAGATTCTTACACTGCATGGTATAAAACGGATAGAATTAAATTAAAAGATAGTTCTGAGTTTGGATTAGATCCTGTTAAAAATTATGCCTATTTGTTTTTAGAAGAGGCGGAAGAAATTTCAAGAGTTGATTATAATTCTAAACCTTTGTTGGTAAATACAACGATATTACACAAAGGCATAAGTAATAAGCCAACAAGAGTAATTTGTGGATTAAGATTTTATCCTGAATTAACTGAAAGTGACATTTTAAACTTGGGTGTTAAAAACCCACATATACAAGAATAATATGGAAGCCAAAGACTTATTTGCTAAATGTAAATTTAGAGATTCACAACTGGAAGCAATGAAGCAAATATACCACAAATACTTTGCACCAAATATGACTGCACCGTATGCCGGCAAAGCTATTGTTGCTATATGGGAAGAAAATGGTGTATGGGAAACCACGAAAGGTAAAGACATCAATCACAACAATAGTGGATTTGTTTCAAAAGAGTGTCGATTGGATCCGCTTTGGAAAGAATTTGAAGATTTGTTACCTTACATGGCACAATCAGCATCAATTACAAAAATGTCAGCGGGTGATGTTATGATACCGCATGTGGACCGAAAGTGGCGAGCTGAAGCACTTTATTTCCCCATTGAAGGATGTTCAGAAAAATGTGTTTCGGAATATTATGATTTACCAAAAGAAACTACCAACAACAATCAAGTCAGCCGTGTTTTTCCACAAGCAACACACACCTATTCAATATACGGTAATGCTTATCTAACAAATGTACATGAGTGGCACGGTGTTAGAAATTTAAGCAATACTGAAAGAATTGCTGTTGGTTGGAATTTTAAAAATCCTAATATGAATTATAAAGAATGTTATGATATATTGGCCAAATTAGGATATTTGGAATAAAATGCCTTTTCTAGATATAAGTTCGTTATCATTAATAAAAGAAATTCAAGAAAATAAAGATAAAATTCGAAATGAATTTATTGAAATGATTAATGAAAAATTGTACAGAAAAAAATTGGATGATATAACATATTTTAATAAAGATTTTGTTGTAGAAAATATAGATACTATATCATTAAAAAATGATAGAAATTTAATGAGTCCAATTGAACAAGAAATTTATGATAAGTATTTGGATGAAACGAATAAATTAATAGAAATTAGATTTAAAGTTTGTCCTTATATGAAAAGTATTTTGGACAAATATGAAGATATTTTAAGTTGGACATTTAATATTAGTAGACCTGGTAGCCGTTTGAATAAACATTATGGACCAAACGGCATAACAGAAGGTAAAAAATCTGAACGAATAAGAGCGCAGATAACACTTTATCCTGGAGATGATTGTTATTTTTTTATAGAAAATGGTCTTGGAACAAAATATTTAAAATATACTTCAAATCTGTCCTTTGGTTTTGTTGATGGCCAAGATTTACATTGGATAGAAAATAGAGGAACACAAACTAGAATAGTTTTAATTATAGACATAAAGGCATCGGAAATGACGAACAATTTACCAACATTGGAACCAACAGGACAAACGATAGATCCAAAATATCAAATTGAAGTAAAACTTCCTGTAAATTTTGTGCCGCATGATATGGACCATAAAGGTCAAAAAATAGTGTCTTATCCGGTTTCATATATTAACCAAGATTTTATAGATTTTCTTTCTGGATTAGGTGTGAAAGTATTGGGGGCCGAATATTTTTACAGAGAAAAAGGACAGAATGGTGGAATACACATTGATGGAAAAGTTGAAAGTGATTTCTGTAAATTAAATTTTGTTTATGGTGGCGGTATCAGTTTAATGAGATGGTATAAACTAAAAGAAGGTAAAAAAATAAAAAGTCAAACAACCGAAATTGGCACATCTTATCTTTATGCTGAGTTTGATGATGTTGAACAAGTTTGGGTTTCAAATATGACTGGGATTAATTTGGTAAATGTCGGCCAGTTACATTCAATAACAAATGTAACTGAACCTAGAATGTGTTATAGTTTAATATTAGGCACAATGGATGGCAAACAGCTACATTGGTCAAAAGCAATAGAATTATTTAAAGGTTATTATGAATAACAGATGTTGGTATGAAACTACCATAGATTTTGATCCTTTATTCAGCAAAGATAAATTACCCCTTATTGGTGAAAATGAATATACAACACATGAGGGTATTTGGAAAAAACCTTTAGAGGAAATATTTTCAGAAGATTGGATTTCTCATTTGAAATCTTTGCCTTTACTTATGTGGGATAGCGTTTTGTTGTTTTATCGTAGGCCACATTATTATGCTCACAGAGGTCATGTAGATGTACAAGATACCTGCTGTGGAATAAATTGGATTATTGGTGGTACCGATTCTGAAATGATTTGGTATGAAATGCCAGAACATGATAAAGAAATTAAAACATCGGTTGCCGGTACTCCTTATTTGTCTTGGCCTGTACATGAAATGAAAGAAATTGAAAGACACACACTTAGCACAACAAAATTAACATTGGTTCGTGTTGATATACCACATGCAGTTCTTGTTAGAAACGATGACAGATGGTGTGTTAGTGTTCGTACAGTTGGTGAAGTTTTTAATTCTTGGGACACCACTATCGATCATTTTAGGTCTTTAAATTTGTTGGTAGAAAGATAATATGTATTTTGCAAAATTAAACAAAGAGTTTACTTTGGGTGAATATGAAAAAGTGAGAGAAGTTATTTCTTATGGAAAAGAACGACCAGATGAATTTAAAGGTATACAATACAGTAGAGTTAAAATACCAAACATGCATGATGTATATCAAGTCATACCTCAAAGATTTAGAAAACATTTTGGTTTAAATTTGATGAGAATTAATAGTGTGGTTCCCGCACACACCGATAGTTACATAAAAATGTGTATTAATTTTTATACACAAACAGAAAATTGTATTACATATTTTCATAAACCAATTGTGGAAAATCCTAAAAAATACCAAATACCAAATCAATCCGATGGATATATGTTTGATGAAACGGATTTAATGCGTGATGATAATTTTATTGCCAATACAGGTGAAGCGTGGATATTGGATGTTACCAAACCACATAGTGTGGTACCACTTGGTGATATAAAGGAACGAAGAGCATTCACTTTAGCCACAACAGCATTTACTTTTGATGAAGTTTGTGATATGCTGAGAGAAACAGGAAATTTATGACATTTACATTTTGCCCACCTAAAGTCCTTGCTGACTTAAAATCTGAAACCTTTCCCGATGGTAAGCGTTATTATACACTAGAAGATGGTACCAAATTACCTTCTGTCACCACAGTTCTTGGTGCTCAGAAGAAAGAAGCCATTATGAAGTGGCGTAAGAGAGTTGGTGAAGAAGAAGCCAATCGTGTATCAAGGATCGCAACAGGCCGTGGTACCAATGTACATACATTATGTGAACGATATTTAAACAATGATTCATTAGGTGATATTATGCCTGATGCCAAAGAAATGTTTATGTCGTTAAAGCCATTACTCAATCGTATCAATAACATTCATTACCAAGAGTGTGCATTGTGGTCTAAACAGTTGGAGATGGCAGGTCGTGTGGACTGTATTGGTGAGTTTGATGGTAAGTTATCTGTAATTGATTTCAAAACATCCAAAAAGATTAAATCAAGTGCTGATATTGAAGATTACTATTGGCAAACGGCCGCATATGCTTTGATGTATGAAGAAATGATTGGTACACCTATAAATAACCTAGTAATTATTATGGCAGTTGAAAATGAACAGCCATTAATATTTAAACAACAGACACAAGACCATATTCCTGGTTTAGTGAAAGCAATAAAATATTATAAGGACCAGAAATGAAAAATATCTTAATCGCATTATTGTTAATTACCTCAACAACAGTATTTGCACAAAAACAAAAAGAAGGCGTAACATATAATGCCACTATTACCAGAGTAATTGATGGTGATACTGTAGCATTCCAAGCACTATGGTTACCAGACCCATTGAAGAAAGAATTGTCAATTCGTGTATTTGGTGTGGATACTCCAGAAAAAGGATTCAGAGCACAATGTCCTTCTGAAGATGCTCGTGGCCAAGCCGCATCGGCATTTACTAAGAGTTTGATTAATGGTGCTACTACTCGCCAAGTGGTATTAATGGATTGGGACAAGTATGGTGGTCGTGTCCTAGGTGATGTACTGTTAGATGGTAAATCGTTGCGAACCATGTTGATCCAACAAGGATATGCACGGGAATACTATGGTGAAGCAAAGACCAGTTGGTGTAATTGATGCTTGACAATTAAATGGTTTTATGTTATAATAGTTTCCTATTTCGTTAAAATAGGTGGTGGGTCGGATTTAATTTGGATAAATAATATTACTAGACAACACACACAACCGTCCAGTAACACACAAACACACACAGGAGTAATAACATGAGTATGACACCGTATGAAATTCGATTAGAATTATTAAAGATGGCACAAGGCCTAGTTTCTGATGAGTATTCTTATTTAAGAACTGCTAAATTAGAACAATGGCAAACACAGGTAGAAGCAGCAAAAATTGCTGGCCGTGAATCTCCTGATATCCCCGAGCTGCCACCATTTCCCACAGAAGCAGATATAGTTAAGAAAGCAGAATCGCTTAATCTATTTGTTTCACAAACTCCTCCACAAACTGAAGTAAAAATAACAAAGAAAACGAATTCGTAATTGGAGAAATCGTGCTGCGGTTTGGCACGAACATCAAAAAGGAAGAAAGATGTTAAGTATCAAAAAAACTATAGCAGTTACATTAAGTCTGTTGGTTGTTGCTTATGTTACACCAACACTATCTAATGAAGTTACTAAGAAAGAAGTTTCTGAGAGTTACAATAAGCAGGTAGAATGCCTTGCCAAAAATATCTACTATGAAGCAGGTGGTGAATCTTATGAAGGTAAATTGGCAGTAGCACAGGTCACATTGAACCGTGTTAGTTCTGGAAAGTTTCCATCTGATATTTGCTCAGTTGTCTACCAAAAGACAGTAGATCAAAATTTAAGAACCATCTGCCAATTTTCATGGACTTGTATGGCTAAAGAATTGGTATCAAAGAACAAGTACACATGGGAAGAATCCCAATTGATTGCCAAACGTGCCTTGACAGAACCAGTCCTACATGATATAATAGCAGAATCAAAAGCATTATATTTCCATGCTACTTACATTAAGCCTGATTGGAATCGGACTAAAATTGTTAAACAAATAGGAAATCATATATTTTATAGTAAGATTTAATATGCCAAGTCGTGATGAGATTAAAGAATTTAGTATGATGGTAGAAAAACTGGCAACAGATGAGCATCTAACATTAATGGATGCCATTTGTCACCATTGCAAAGAAACTGGACTAGAAATTGAAGTGGCTGCCACAATGATATCTTCTGCTCTCAAGGCAAAGATTCGTGAAGAAGCACAAGAATTAAATCTATTGAAAAAGAGTTCAAAACTACCAATATGACCGAGAATACAGGCTTTGCAGCATATGCCTTATGGAATGCTTTAAAGTTACATTTTACTTCCGATAGTTATGATTACTTTAAATACCACGGTAAAACCAATGTATCTAAACAATCATTTACCATTCGTAAAGACAAATACTATTTCTATAAACTTAGCCGAAAATATTCTTTGGAAGAATTAAAGAATTACTATGTGGCAAATATGATAAGTGGTAATGGTGAATGGGTAGGTGAAATGGTTGGCGCCAATGGTGAAGAAGTGTATGCCAAGTGGCAGAAAACTCAACAGAGCTTGACTTATACCACGGAAAATGATACAATAGGATTGTTCGATGGTGTTGATGGTGCGGAGTTCTGGTCTATGGATGATTACTTCAAACCAGTTGATGGTGGTTGGCCAATGATTATCACCAAGTTAATGCACGATAAGGTTAAGTTGGAAACTGTTTGTATATTGATTGATACGATTGGTTGCATGCCAAGATGGGAAAAACAAATTACAGAAGATATTGTTTGGCCATCGTATCATAGATTAATTAAGAAATACACACCATTCATACAATACGATAAAGATAAGTTTACAAAGTTTTTGAAAGAAAAGATTAAAGAATATGCCTAAAATTAGTATGATATATTTGGACATGGATGGAGTTATTGCTGACTTCACAAAGCGGTACAAAGAACTCTATCGTATGGAACCAAAAGATGCTGAAAAGAAAAAACAATTTGATAAGTTCTTTAATGAGTTTATCGCTACAGGTCAATTTGCTAAATTAGATTTAATGCCAGGGGCTATGGATGGTTTAACATTTCTGCGTAAGCATTTAACTATACCCACACAGATTTTATCATCTACTGCCAATGAGGCAAGATATGAAGATATTTCCAACCAAAAGTTGATTTGGTTACAAATCCATGGTATCACATTTAGTGCCAATTTTGTACCTGGAAAACGCCACAAATATAAGTTTGCTGGTCCTGACAAAATTATCATTGACGATACCCAATCAGTAATTGACCAATGGAGAGAAGCAGGTGGTATTGGTATACTTCACAAAGATTGGCCATCCACATTGGCAATATTACGCCAATATGTTTGACAATGGATAAATACTATGATATAGTAGTTGATTATGAGTAGTAATTTGATAGCAGTTATATTCCGTTCATATTCCGTTAATAAGGAGCATTACAATGAGTTTCGCAAATCTAAAACGCCAATCTGGCAATCTCGATAAATTATCCAAAGCAATCGAGGCACTCTCCCAAACATCCGAAGGTGGTTCAGAGAAATCTGATAATTTCTGGCGTCCAGAAGTTGATAAAGCAGGTAATGGCATGGCCACTATCCGTTTTCTCCCAGCATCCGAAAAAGATGGTGAAGATGGTCTGCCTTGGGTGAAAATCTTCTCACATGGGTTCCAAGGACCTGGTGGTTGGTTAATTGATAATTGTTTGACCACAAAGAATCAACAATGTCCAGTATGTGAACACAATTCTACATTATGGAATTCTGGCATTGAAGCTAATAAAGATGTAGTTCGTAAACAAAAGCGTAAATTGAATTACATCGCCAATGTATACATCGTTTCGGATCCTAAACATCCAGAAAACGAAGGTAAGATTAAGTTGTTTAAGTTCGGTAAGAAAATCTTTGATAAGGTTACTGAAGCCATGAACCCACAATTTGAAGATGAAACACCAATCAATCCATTTGATATGTGGAAAGGTGCTAACTTCAAGTTGAAGATTCGTAAGGTAGAAGGTTATCAGAACTATGATAAGTCTGAGTTTGATTCACCATCTGTATTGTCTGATGATGATGCTAAGTTAGAACAAATCTGGAAAGATTCTTTCTCACTATCAGAGTTAACTGGTGACAAAGAGTTTAAGTCATATGATGTATTGAAACAACGCCTTGATAAGGTTCTTGGTTTAAATGGTGAAGCACCAAAGACAACTGTAGAACAAGTTAAAGCGAAAGAATTTGCTGCACCTAAGAAACAAGCAGAAGATTCTCCGTTTAAAGATTCTGCAGAAGATGATGATATGGCTTACTTCTCAAAGCTTGCCGAAGAAGATTGATAGTAACTTTGTTATGAGTATTGTGAACCCACCGAAAGGTGGGTTTTTTATTGGTTAAACAGGAACAACACTATTTCTTATTTGGTATTGAATATTGGAATCTCTTGTTTTAGCGGAAGCTGTCTGCAATACTTTTGGTGCTTTACCACCAACACTATTTACCGTGTTATTAACTGCAACTACGGGAGCATTTGTTCCTGTAGAAGAAGTTGGAGATTGCATTTGAGGAACATCTAATGTTTTTGGAACAGTTTGTGTAGAAGGACTATATCCACGACCTTTACCTGCACTACCTTTTAATTTTTCTTTATAATCTTTTGCCCAACCTCGTAAATCTTTTGACCATTCCGGTTCAGTAGTTTTTGTTGTTGCTTCATTTTTTGGATTATTAGTGCCGTGCATTGCTGAAAATGCAGCACCTTCTGGTGTCATTTCAGGATTACTCTGACGAATCTTAGGCAACTTTTCAATAGCTGCCATTTTTTCTTCTATGGTTTTTTCTTGGTTTGTTGTGAAAAATTTATATAAAGCATCCGCAGCATCTTCACCATAAGCACCAGCAACGATTGCACCAGTAACACCACCTAAGATTGAAGTGATTGGACCAAATGCAGCACCAACTGTAGCGCCAATTACTCCACCACCCGTTGCACCAAGAGCACCACCAAGTGAACGCACAATACTTTGGTGCATTTCTTCTTCTGTTATTTTACCAGCTTCATGTAATTTAATTGCTTTGTTTATATCTACAATTGCAACACCAAAAGTTAATGCGGTTGATATTGCAGGAAGGCTAGTTAAAAATCTAACTAATGATTTTGCACCACTTAAAGCTTTTCCTCCGTATTGGACAACTTTTTGAGCTGTTGGTTTTGCTTTGTCAATAGCTGCACCAGCAGCTTTTGTTACTTTTTCTGTACGAGTTAATGATTTATTGGTAGGTTCATAATTAGCTTGAGAACCTAAAGGCATTGCAGTGCGGCCGGCACCTCTAGCCTTCATGGTTTCTTTCATACGAGTTTGTCCCGTAGAAGCTCTAGTGGTTCTATTTACAGGTCCTGCAGGTCGTTCAACCCTGCCGGCCGGCATAGAAGGAGCCGGAGGTTTTGGTGTAAAAGCTTTTGGTAAAAACTTTTTTCCTAATGAAACAAAAGGCTTTGCGGCACCCCTAAGCATTCTAGAAAGTGCTCTAGCCAAACCTTGACCCGCTCTTGGAAGTTTATCCAAAAGTGAATCCACTATAGCTCCTATACCTAAACCCGAAAGTAAACCGAGGCCACCATCACCTTCTGTTTTTTTACGGCCAACGCCTCTGCGTCCAGTAAATTTTCTAATTGCATCAACTAAAGCTTTGTGTCTGCGTTCATCTTCATCCAATTGTTCTTGTCTAAATGCTTGCTCAATTTGACTATCTATTTTATAAACTTGATGAGATTTGGTCATAAAGTTATACATTTTACCAAGAACATCGGAAGTGCTGTCACCAACAGTTAATGGTCTAATTGGTCCATTACCAATTGATGTAAAATTTGGATCTTTTTTAACTTTTGAATTTTTTCTTCCGTAACCACCAAAGGCTTTAATATCTCGGTCTTTTCTACCAAACATTCTACCAAGGCCAGTTACCGCCAAATCACCAAATGCTCCTTCACCTGTGGCTTTTCTAACCCAATTTAATGGATCTAAAGATTCTTTAATGCCTGTTGCTCTTGCTTTAAATCTACTAGAAATGGCACCACCAACCGCACCACGAATACTCTTATTATTTTCAAAGAGTTCTTCATTGATTAAGGATAATAATCCAGTTTTTCGAATTTGTCGTGCTTTTTGATAATCCATTTTTTAACCGTAGTATGTTTTTTCTATTAATGCAGGCCGATTAGCTTTTTCTTCTTCTGTCAAATACGTTGTACCACCATGTGCTATATTGGTAGTATTATTTAACATGGAAATTGAATCGGATGTTGGTGTTGATTGCTTATTTAACTGTTTTGGATCTGGTGGTATGTTAATTGAAGGTACAGGACTAGATATTGGAGGAGATGTTTTTTCTGGTGCTGATAAAAGAGAACCAGATTCTCTATTTTTAATTCTATTTTCTAATCCAACTTTAAATCTTTCTTTTTTACCTGGACCTTTAGCTTCTTCTGTTGCCAATGCGGTTGGAAAGTTTTTCTCTAAATGAGATAAATCGTATGCTGATACTCTTTTAATAAATTCTTCAGGACTATTGGCATCTTTATTTGCCATTATTGCTGGTTTGTCATAAGTATTTCCGTATTGATTTCTTCTGTCTGCTAGATAAGCTTGAACTCTTGGATCGGAAATAATTTTTGTTGGTAATATTTTAGCATAATCAGAAACAACGGTAGATAGGACATGTTTATTATACCAAGCTTCTTGAGCTTGAGTTAATTCATCACTTCTGTTGGCCGCCAAACTTTTCCATTCTTCATTAAATTCTTTTGTGCCTGGTTTTGATTTTAATCCAAACTGAGGATTTTCTCTTACAAAACTTGCAATTGGAGACCTATCATCTCCTTTAGAATTGATACCAAAATAACCATATGAATATCCTCCACCCGAATCTTTTACAATAGCACCAGGACCCAAATCACTTTTTGTTCCGTAACCAACTTCCAATCTAGCACTTAATGCGGCCGCACCAGTTAAAGTTCCTGCAACACCGGTTGCAACTTTTATTGCAGTAGATAATGCTGCAGGTTTACCTGCTTGTACAGCTGCTTGTGTTGCTGGTTTTTTAAAAATACTTAAAGCTTTGTCCACGCCCCTTTTTAGTGTTGTTAAAATGGCAGTAAAAAATGATGATTCTTCTTTTTTGGCAGTTTCTTTTTTTGTATCTTCTTTTTCTTTTTTAGATTTAACTTTTTTATATTTTCCACCAAACAAACCAATCAATTCTTCAATGTGTTTTTCTCTTAAATCTTGAAGAACTTTTCTGTATTTTTTGTCTGCCTTATGTTTTTTGTTATCATAATTATATTTAAAAACCATAAGGTTATACATTTTGGCCAATATATCAGCCAATGTATCATTTACTTTTAATGGTCTTACTTGATTTGGTGGTGTTGATGAGAAATCTGGATCTTTAGTACTAACAGCCTTCTTTACAGAACTTTGTCTTTTTTTACCAACATTGTTATTGTTTTGTGGTACGGAATCAATTGTGTTTCTAGGATTTATGGCCACATCATTACGAGTTTTTGTTGTTGATGACATAATAGGATTTGTCATCATGTTCTGAACACCTTTGGTGGCCATTACTTTATTAGCCATTTCCATAGCCTTTTGTGTTAACTCATAAACAGTTTCAGTAGGTTCTCTGGGAACCATTTTTTCTGTTTCTTTTTTATAAACATCAACTCCGTCTAACGCATAAAAATCCTTGAGCAGGTTCGACACCTTTTTTTGGCGCTGATTGGGATTTATTTTTGTGGCCATTTACTACCTTTTTGCTGACTGTTGTTGTTTTATCTTTTCGTTTTCTTCTTCAATATACTGAACCAACATAGCAACGTAAACGTCCCTTTCCCACGGTATCATATTTTCAAGTTCCGTGAGAGAATACTTATGGTGTTGCATCAAGGAGAAATTAGTTTTATAATAATTTCTCAAATTGTCATGACAAAATATTACTCGAAAAAACTTTCGAGGCCTTCCATTTCGATACTGTGGTCAAATCCACATTTACCGCACTTCATATTTAAAGTTTTATTTAACTTTGGTAGAGTATCAAAAAATTCTTCAAGTTTAGCAAATTGGTCTTGGTTTAGAGATTCAACAAATTCTTTTAGTTCTTCTCTTGTGGTCTCATGTGAATAATAATATTGTTCACCATCAAAAATATATTCAATTGAATCGATTACAATTTCAAAAATAATATCAACAGCAGAAGTTTTATCAGCTATTCTATTAACCAAAGAAAATTCTGGATATTTTAATTTTACACTAATTTTATTTGTTAACTGTATAACATCTTTATGATTAGGATTTAAATCAACTTGTACATCCAATAGATTTAATGTGCCTTTCATTTTACCACCACAAGGACTTTCTTCTACTTCGTTTGAACAAATATAATCATTTTCAACAATTTCACCAACAGACCTTGCTCTGAGGTTAATAAAATAGTATTCAACATCAATTACAGGCAAATTGTCAATCTCAACATTTTCTGTTATTGTGCAATTAGTTAAAACTTGTCGAACATTTCTTTCAATTGTATCTCTATCGTCTGCTTCCATCGCCATCATTAAATTTTTTTGTTCCTTTACTAAAAAAGGACGAAAGCGAATATGTTTTTTAGAGAGTGGTAAATCCAGTTCGTAAACTGGTGTATCAATCTTTGGTAAAGCCATTTTAAAACTCCTTTTTCAATTCAATTATAATTAAAATCCATTGACCAACGCTGTAAGTCCGGTGGTTTTTAGGTCATTCATAAGTCCAGAAACAGTATTATTATTCCATTGTTTATACATAAAAACTACTGCCAATTTATGATATGAATCGGTTGACCAATCCATATCCAATTGATTAACATCTACTGGAAAAGCTTCTTGTAAAACTCCAGAATAGGTTAAATTACCATTAACATCATATTGATTAACGGAAATATCTACAGCATAGTTTGATTTATACTGAAAATTAAAATCTGTTGTTGGATTAATTAATTCCATCCAAGCATCAAAGAAAATCTTTTCATTCATGTCATCAGAAACAATAAAAGTCATAGCCGTTTGTTGATAATTTGTATGATACGGAAAATATTCAGTAGGTGCTGAGCCCATCTTTTTTTGAGTAGTTTGAAAAGTTCTACCAGGCAATTGAGCAGATTCACACCTGTAGGTCAAATTTCTTGCAGAAGAAATGTAAAATCCTAATGATAATGGAATAGGAATAGTTACATCAAACCTTGAAGGTCTGGCAACATCGGTTTTAAAACTTGATTTGAATTGGTTAATATTACCTGCCATTTTAGTTTCCTATTTGTTCCATTGATTCTTGCCATACTTTGTTGGCACTTGCCTTTTTAAACTGCTGAATTGGCAAAAATGCCGCAATATCCCACTCATTGGATTGGATGGCAAGTATTTTTGACTGAATGTGTGCAGTCAAGTATCTTTTAAGACACGGTTTAAACGCTTTAAGACTCTTGGACGCAGTTAAAATGTCGTAGGTGACTCTCAACCTTTCGATTTCACCGGCATCGTTTAGGTCAGCGAATTTCATTAGTTTACCTAAAAAAGCAATCCTATACTGAAATGGCAAATAATGTAGGTTTAAACCAAGGAATCCATCAGAATATCTGTCTAATACCAATACCATTGGAAAACGGTCATAATAGTCCAGTTTTTCTTTAGTTTTAGGGTCATAATAAAAACAATACATTCCACCCAATCTAAAACCTGGTGTCTGTCTGTATACTTCCCTACTCAGACCACTTGGTATAGAACCTGGATTTTTAATTTCAGCAATCCTATTGGCCAACCATGTTAAAGATTTTCTGGACATCACTTTCATGTCCTCTGGTCGGCTTTTTGCTAGTTTTGTAAGTTGAGATTCCATAAAAGTATTTAGTTATAGTCCTAGATGCTCTTCTGTCATTACACGAAACTCCCAGCCACGATCCAAACAAAATTCTTCAGCTGCTTTCCATTTGGCTTGATTGACACCATATGTTACTACTTCATTGATATGTTGTTTAGTCATTCGTTTTTTGGGTTCTGGTGGTAATGTCTGTTTTTTGGGTTTAACTTCTATTAATATCGTTTTAAATTTACCATCTTTTGTTTTGACTTTAACGAGAAAATCTGGAAAGTATCTGTGAAATCGATTATCTGCTGGAGATTTGTATGGAATGATAAGTTCTTCTGAAGCCCATGATATAACGCTATTGTTTTGGTCAAGCCAATCCATCATCCTACATTCCCACGAAGAGCGATAGATGATATTATTATAATCCCCAATATACTTTTGTGGATTTTTTGGTGTGAATCGTCCTGAATATGCCATAAATACTATATATTCACAAAAAAGAGAGTATCATGGGTTTCTCAGTCCTACCTACAAATATTGGTGGCGTTAGTCTAAATTCAATAGCTAGTCCTCTGGCAAGTCTTTTAGGAGGAACACCATCATTACAAAATATGTTATTTCCAGCAGATTTAGGTTCAAATCCTGCCATGGGACATGCTGTCATATTTACAATATACGACTATAAAACCGGATTAACGCAACCGGCAGCCGATTTAGGTGCGAGGCTTCTAGACTTAGGCAAAATAGTTTATGAAGGTTTAACGCCGAATCCGAAAGATGATCAAATAACAACATATAATGATTTGTTGAATGATGGTAAAAATCTTTTTCAAGCCGGAAAAAATGTTGCATATGCTGGTATTCAAGCAGCAAGTTATGCTCCGTTAACAAGAGGTAGCCCACTCTCAACGGTTTCTTTGTTTATGCCGGAAACAATGACAATTGATTATAACTCAACTTATGAAGAAGTTAGTTTGACGGAAGAATTAGGTTTACCTGGTATGGTAGCAAATGCTTATTCGGATGTATCTAAACAAGGTTTGGCTTCTGCATCCACACCCTACGCAAAAGCTATTGGCGCTTCAGTTGCACAAACATTAGCCACTAAAGCAGGATTAGGAGCAAATCTTGGAGCTTTAGCTAAACAGTCTATGGGTATATTCACCAACCCACAATTACAGTTATTATACAAAGGTATAAATTTAAGAACTTTTTCTTTAGCATTTACTCTTACACCAAAAACTGCAGCTGAATCTCAAACAGTTAAAAATATATGTGATGCTTTTGCTTATTATTCTTTGCCAGGAATTTCTGGCGCTCAAGACGGAAATTCTGGAATGTTTTTAACTCCTCCTCAAGTATTTCAAATTGATTTTCAATTTTTAGGAAATAGTGGACTTGTTGGAAAAATTTCTAATGCAATTTATTCCGCTTTAAATAGAACAGGATTGAATGTTTTATTAGGAAATTCAAATACAGTTTCTAATGGAAAGCCATCAAAAACATTTACAGTTAATGATTGTGTGTTGGAAGGCGTTTCAATTGATTATGCTCCGAATGGATGGGCCACATATAACGATGGTTATCCAGTTCAAACTACATTGGTATTAAACTTTAAAGAAACAACAATGTATACAAAACGAGAATTTAAAAATAGTGCATTTACATCAAATTATTCTAGTGCTCAAGAAGAAAACCAAAGAGTTGAAAGAGTTTATGCCCCTAGAGATTCTTCTTATAATGATGCCGGATACTAAAAATGAAATATTTCGATTCTTTACCTTTTTTAACAAACCTAAGTTCTGATGGTAATGTCTATGCAACAAAAAATTTATTGGTGCGAACAAATTTAATTCCACAATTATCCGATAATACTTTGTTGTTTTACCGGTATGCACTACAAGATGGTGATACACCAGAAATTGTTGCAAACAAATATTATGGAACACCATATAGGTATTGGATTGTATTATATGGTAATTCCAATATTATAGATCCACAAGCAGATTGGCCATTATCTTCTCAACAATTTCAATTATATTTAAAAAGAAAATACTCTGAAGTGGCTGGTGGAGATAACCAAGTATTATCGTATGTTAGTGGCACTATACACCACTATGAAAAAGTTGTTACAACGGTTGACAATGAAACAAATACAACTGCAATTAAAAATATAGAAATTGATCAAACCACATATAATTCTATTGTGGAGTTTACACAAACTAAAAATTTCTTAGATGGTAGTTCTGTAACATACTCTTTATCAAAATCAGCAATTTCAATTTATGATTATGAAAATAATCTAAATGAATCTAAAAGAAATATTAATTTAATTAATTCTTCCTATGCAAGTCAGATAGAAGAACAATATCAATCACTTGTGAACGTTTAATATGGCAACAAATAGTTCGGTTGCGGGTACACAATATATACGTTACCCAAATGATTATAATTTAAAAGAATTAAGTTTAATAACTCCTCTAGTGAATGGTGGTGTAGATTTACTTACATTTATGATTGAGTTGAATTTATTTGAAGATATCTATAGTTCAACCATTTCAGGTGAAGTTGTTTTACAGGATTCTTTAGGATTAATTTCAAAATATCTTTTAAATGGTACCGAATTTATTCAAGTTCAGTTACAAAAAACAAGTAATGATTCTAAGTATATTTCTAGAAATTACAGAGTATATAAAATATCTAAAAGAGTAATTTCTGATAGTAATCAATATGAAGTTTATGTGTTAAATTTTTGTTCTGAAGAATTTTTACTATCGGAACAATATCGTTTATCAAAGGCTTATAAAGGTAAACAAATAGATTTTATAATTAAAGATATTATGAAAACTTATGTTTTACCAAAATCAGCAAATAAAACATTTAGTGTGGATTCTACTAAAGGATTTTATGATTTTATTTTACCTAACAAAAAAATATTTGAAACAATTAATTGGTTATCAACATATGCTCAAGCGAATGATTCTGGTTTAGAAGGTGCAGATATGATATTTTATGAAAATAGTCAAGGATATCAGTTTCATTCATTGCAAACATTATATAAATTAAAACCATATCAGTCTTATAAATTTGATCCAAAAAATATATTAAATAAAGGTGCGGGTTTAATAGACATTCAACAACAATTAACTAATGCTTCAGATTTTGAAGTTTTAGATTTTTTTGATACTCTATCAGCAACCACAAACGGAACTTTTAGTAATAAATTAATTACTATCGATCCATTTACAAGACGGTCAAATACTTCATTTTTTAATTACCAAAACTATAAAGGTCAAAAATTAAATGATTTTGGTTTAACAAATAACTATAAAAATCGTTTAGGTGGCACAATGTATGGAGAAATTCCTAATGCCCCACCAGGTTTAGAATCTGGAACACTTAGGTTGGCAACAACAAACTCGGAACAAAAAAAGAAATCATATATTAAAAAAGAACCTGATGCCGTTGCTAATGATATTATGATTGAGAAATATTTACCAAATCGAGTTTCTCAATTATCTTTAGCAAACTATATGAGAATTAAAATTACTGTTCCCGGCGATCCACTATTATCTGCTGGAACAGTTATATACTTTAGTACTTATGGTATAGGAACTGACCCAAATTCAAATTCTAGGGAGCCTGATAAATTGTACACGGGTAAATATTTGGTAACCGCTGTCAGACATATCGTTAAAAACAGCGGATATATAACGGTAATGGAAATTTGTAAGGATAGTGTATCGACTCCTTATTCTGGCACAAGTTCATCTTTAACACAATATATTAATGGCGTTCAAATATAATGAGTAATCGTAATAGTTTTATTGGATTGAATAATTTTATTTGGTGGGTTGGTGTAGTTGAAAACCGAAACGACCCTTTGGCTTCTGGTCGTGCTCAAGTTCGTATTTTTGGATGGCACACAGAAGATAAAGCGGCACTACCTTCAGATGATTTGCCTTGGGCTATGCCAATGTATCCAATTAATAATCCAAATACATTTAGTAAACCCAAAAAAGATGATTGGGTTGTTGGATTTTTTATGGATGGAGAATCTGGCCAGTTTCCAATTATGATGGGTATATTACCCGGAATTAATACTAAGTAAGGTAAAAAAATGGCCACAACATTATTTGGAGATCCAATAAAATTTGTAGATGCATTTGCTGACCCCAGCACATCATCTAGTACTTTACCAATTGTAAGCACCAGCACAACAAACGCAACATCAACAAATACTGATGAGAAGTTTTTAAATCAAACTAATATTTCCATATATGCCACAGGTAATGGTGCTACAGCCAATACAGGTTTAAAAAAATCAAATCAAACATTATCTCATGCATGTGATTCAAGTACTTATGTGGGTAAAGCTCTTTTTGAAGTTGGTGCTGTTGGTGGGAAAGTTATCCAAGCAATTCGTGAAGCAGTTAAAGCTATTTTGGCATATCTTGGTGTTAACGCTTCTTCTAGTGGTATCACAAATCAACTTAAAAAACTTGCAAACGATATCAAAGATGCCTCTAAATTTATAAAAGATATAACTACCGCTTTAAATGGTTTTATTGCTTATGTTAATGCTATTAAACAGTTATTGGCTTATATTTTAAGTTTACCGGCCAAATTACTTGCATATTTTGCTGATTGTATTCGTACATTACAAAAACAATTAGTTGCTGGTTTTAAATCTGCTTTGTCGGACACGCCAGATGCAGACCAAACAAAAATAGATGAATTGTCAGGTGCAATTAAAGAAGTAAAAAGTTCGATTGGTGAATTTACTTCAGCTGTTGCAACAGCTACCGCTACGGCGGCTGTGGCAGCAGCATCTTTAGTGATTCCTGTTCCTATTGCTATTGCTAATACTGAACAACAAGCAGCTGCTACACAAGAAATATTTTCTGCCGCAGGTTTTTCTTCTACATCAAATAACTTTTCGAAACCATAATGGCACAAATTCAAGAACCACCATCAGCGTATGCAGCAAAATATCCATACAATAATGTAACTCAAACTGAATCTGGCCATTTTCAAGAGTTTGATGATACTCCTGGTGCCGAAAGAATTCGCACACAACATAAAGCAGGAACATTTACAGAAATTCAACCCGATGGTACGGAAGTTCATAAAATTGTTGGAGATGGATATTATATTACGGCAAAAGATGGTAATGTAATCATTAATGGACAATGCAATATTAATATTGTTGGTAATGCAGAAATTACTGTGGGTGGTGACGCTATCACCAATGTTAAAGGTAGTGTAAAACAAGTTATTGAAAAAGACTATTCTCTACTTGTTAAAGGTGAATATAGAGTATCTACTGGTGGAAATTTAAATTTAGATGCAACAGGTACAACAAGCGGTTTGTATGTAACTGCTGGTGACAGATTAGTTTTGAATACTGACCTGAGTGTATTAGGACAAGTACTGGCTGATGACATACATTCAAATGGTGCTGTCACGGCTGGCACAGGCATACACGCTGGACTTCCTGGTTCGGCAAATCCTGTTGCTGGTATTTCAACTCTCGGTGGAGTTAATGTTGGTATTCCTGGTCCTACCGTTCCTGGTACCGTGTCGGCTACTGTTTTAGTTACGGCACCTTCTGTTGTAGGAACAGTTGTGACTTATGGTGGCATATTAATGGATCCAGAAGGTGGTGCTCCGTTTATGAGAATGATCTACAATACACACTATCATATTGGTAACAGAGGTTTCCCAACTTCTTCACCAATTTTAACAATGCCTTAAAGGAATATTATGTCTGTTTTTGACCGATTAGGATACAATTTTGATTCAACTCGTTTTGGTGACGCTTCTACATTAAGTTCCAACGCATCAAACACACTCAATTTAATTGCCAGCACTTCTCCTCCTATGAAAGATTGGCAAATTCAAGATTTAAGTGCTGGAACTTCAAGCACCAGGTCAAATTATCTTCAAAATAGAACAACTACATACAATTCCAGTATGTTGGCTTCGGTTAACTCTCTTGCCGTTAGTGCAAATGCGGCTAATGATAGTGTTACGTTTTCTTCAGCATCTAGTTTAATTATTAAACTTAATGCGTTCCAATCTCACACCGACAATATTTCGGGAGTGTCTGTTGTAACCAGTTATCAAGTTCCATCATATGATTCATTGTCTATATTAGGACAACAGAACATGATGAATTTGACTAAAACCGATGGACCGCAGTCAAATACTATACCTATGTTGGGCGGTTTTACTAGTTTATTCATACAAGATACACTTTCAGGATATGCCAACCAGCTATCCACTTACGCAAGCACCTATTCCAACACATATTCTTCCACATATAGTACCTACATGAATAATGTGGCCACAAATTTAAATACCAGAATTACTGCCGATTGGACGTTTTATCAAAATTCTCTGGCTGTATCTAATGAATCAGCATTTTTACAACAATTAACTTCAGCTGGTGGTACAAATACCTATTTGTTAAATAATGTCGTAGGAACAACAAGTTTAATAACAAAACTTAACTCCTAAATTTTAAATTTACTCCAATAACTGTAATAAATAAAGAATGGCATTCAACAAACACGCTTACTCCGATATAGATTTAAATTTTAGGCCGAATTTTTCGACCGGAGATATTGCTTTAAAATATGACAACCAGGCAGTAATTCGTTCAATTCATAATTTATTGAATACCAATTTATATGAAAGATTGTTTCAGCCAGATATTGGAAGTACATTAAATCAATTATTGTTTGAACCAGTAACCCCATTGACAGCCACTTTAATTCAGAATGAGATAATTAGAACAATAACAAACTACGAGCCAAGAGCTAGAATTAACACACTAGATGTGTCGGCTGCACCAGACAGTAATCAGTTTAATGTTTATTTAACTGTTTTTATTGGAAATCAAACACAACCAACCGCAATTAATCTAATATTAACAAGGACCAGGTAATGGCCGCAAATTCAAATATTCAGTTAACCAACTTAGATTTTGATACACTCAAAGCTAACTTTTTAACTTATTTACAGACACAGGAAGTATTTAAAGACTACAACTTTCAAGGTTCGGCTTTAAATGCGTTGGTAGATTTATTAACATATAATACACAATACAATGCTTATTATTTGAATATGGTTGCCAATGAAATGTTTTTAGATTCTTCAATTCAACGTTCTTCTGTGGTTTCTCATGCTAAATTATTAAATTATACACCACGGTCAGCAACTGCACCAACAGCAACCGTAGATGTTGTATTCACAGGGGTAACAGACAGTTCATTAACACTTCCGGCTTATTTAACATTTAGTTCTTCTGCAATTGATGGTGTAAATTATACTTTTGTTAACCCAAATTCATATACAGTAAATACCAACACAGCAACTAATATTGCCACATTTCAAAATGTTGAAATTAAACAAGGGGTTTATTCTAGATATTCATATACAGTAAATTTAACTACTAATCCAACACTTTCTTTTCAAATTCCTGATTCAGCAATTGATACATCAACATTACAAGTTATTGTTCAAGAATCAAATTCAAATACATCATATAGTATATACAATAAAGCAGAAAATTATGTTCTTTTAAATGCTTCAGACGAAGTATTTTTTCTACAAGAATCATTAAATGGAAATTATGAAATTTATTTTGGTGATGGAATTTTAGGCAAAAAATTAAAAACAGGCAATATTGTTATTGTAAATTATGTATCAACAGAAGGTACTGTAGCTGCAAAAGCAAATTCTTTTGTTCTTATGCAAACAGTTGGTGGATATGCACCTTCTGCTGTAAATTCAGTAACTCCAGCAACAGAAGGTAATGATAAAGAAACTATTGATTCTATTAAATTTCAAGCACCTAAATCATATTCTGCTCAAGGTCGTGCTGTAACTAAAGAAGATTATATTACAGCTATTCAACAAAATACATTAGGTTATTCTTTTGATGCTGTTAATGTGTGGGGCGGAGAAGAAAATGATCCAGTTGTTTATGGAACTATTTTTGCTGCTTTAAAACCAAGTGGCGGTTATACTTTGACCGAAAACCAAAAGAAAATTATTGAAACTGAAATTATCAAACCAATTAGTGTTATAACAATACAACCAAAAATAATAAATGTTGATTACACATATTTGGTAATTAATTCAAATATTTTATATGATCCAAAATTAACTACATTGACATCTTCTCAGCTGAAAAATTTGGCTTTAACTTCAATTCAAAATTTTGGAACAGCAACATTAAATACGTTTAATTCAATATTTAAATTAGCATCATTAATTACATATGTACAGTCTACAAATCAATCTTTTATTACAAATGATGCATCAATTGTTCTCCAAAAGCGATTTACACCAGATTTATTAACTGCAAGAACATACACATTTAATTTTGATACTTCTTTGAAAAAAGATATCTATTCTGGTAGTATTAGTTGTACACCATCGTTCCAATATATTGATGTAAAAAATAATAGTGTGGTGCGTGACCAAGTTTATTTGGAAGAAACTCCATCTTCAACAACATATTTGGAATCAGTTGCAATTCTTAATCCTGGATACGGTTTTACTTCAACACCAACAATAACAATTGTTGGAGATGGTGTTGGTGCAACAGCGGAAGCAACAGTTATTAATGGCCAAATTACAAAAATTACTGTAACAAATGCTGGATTAAACTACACACAAGCTTTAGTACAAATAACTGGTGGCGGTGGTAATCTTGCTTCAGCAATTGCTGTATTGGCAGGAAGTAGTGGTGTTTTAAGAACTTATTATTATAATAATGGTGTAAAAACTATTTTAAATCCTGATGCCGGCACAGTAGATTATATTAATGGAGTAGTAACATTAACATCATTTAATCCTTCAGAAATTAATAATACACAAGGTGTTTTAAGTATTCAAGCTGTTCCAACTTCTACTATTTTATATTCAAACAGAGATAAAATATTAACTTTGGATAATACAGATTCCGGTGCAATTAACATTACTCTTACAGCAAAATCATAACACATGATTTCACCAAATCAAAAAACTTCTTTACTGATTCGGCAACAATTACCGGAGTTTATTCGAGATGATTCGAATTATGCCAATTTTGTTTCTTTTTTAGAAGCTTACTATGAGTGGCTAGAAACTTCACAATCGGCAAATACATCAAACACTATTGCAACATCTACAGGCCAAGGTACTACATACGCTTCTAAAAATTTATTAAATTACATAGATGTTGATAATACACTTGACGAATTTGTTAATTATTTTATTAATGATTTTTTGCCTTATATTCCAGAAGATGCTTTAACTGATAAAAGAAAACTTTTAAAAATATCAAAAGAATTTTATCAGTCTAAAGGTACTGAAAAATCTTTTAAATTCTTGTTTAGAGCATTATATAATGTAGAAGCTCAAACTTTTAATACCGGTGATGTTGTTCTTCGAGCTTCAGCAGGTAAATGGATTGTACCAAAATCATTAAGAATTGATTCTACTGATTATACTTGGTTATTAACTTCAGGTTTAAGAGTTTTTGGTGAAACCAGTAAATCTTTTTGCACAATTGATTATGTTGCTGTCCGTGGTACTAAAATTGAAATTTTTATTACAAATACACAAAGAGGATTTTCTTCTGGTGAAACAATTAAAGTTGTAGATAATACAGGTAAAGATGTTTATTTTTATAATGAAGAAGTTTATATACAAAATCAAGGAATAGAAATTCCTTTAGGTGCTGTCACTTTATCTGACCGTATTGTTGGATCAATTTCAAAAATTACAATTAATCCTAATTATAAAGGTGTATATTATAATCCTGGTGATCCTGTAATTGCTTATAATGGTTTAAATCCAACAATTGCCAATCCTATAGGATTTTTAGGAGAAGTTGGTAGTGTTTCTACCGGTGGTCTTACATCAATTCTTGTAGGTGAACCGTCAAATGGTTATAGAGTGTCACCTGATGCGACTGTTACATTTTCTGGAGGTGGCGGAGTCGCAGCAGCCGGACAAGTTTCATTAATAGATGATAGTAAATTAACTTTTGTTACACAAGTTACAAGTAACACTTTAGGTGCTATGGCCAATGTTCAACTTGGAAATAGTACAATTGCACAAACATATACAAATTTTGTAACTACAGCCAATACCAACTCCAGATTATTAGATGTATTAACATTTAAATCATATGCTGTTGGTCCAGTAGCAGCACTTCTTATTACAAGTCCTGGTACAAATTACTCAAGCACCCCAAACATTGGAATTCAATCGTTATATACCACAGATTATGGAACAGACGATTTTTCATATCTTGGTATGTTGAAACCAATTCAAATTGTAAATGGTGGTGTTGGTTATGGAAACTCAAATACAATTTCAATTATTGGAGGTTTAGGATTCGGGGCTTATGCAAACCTTTCAGTAAATGCTGCTGGTTCAATTATTTCTGCAAATTATGTTTATTCTAGTGGAAATACCACACAAAACTATCCTTTAGGTGGATTAGGTTACGATAATCAATATATTCCAACGGTTAATATTTCTTCTACCACAGGTACAGGTGCAAACTTAATTATTCCTGGTATTATGTCGGTTGGTGCTACGGCAGCTCCAACAACGGATACTATTGGTTCCGTTTTAACTATTAACATTCTTAATGCTGGTGAAGATTATATCAGCACTCCTAATATTTCTTTAAAAATTGCTGATGTGGCCGTAAAAAATGTTTCAGTAACTTATACCCTTACGGCTGGAGATTTAATTTATCAAGGTACAGATCCAATTAAAACTTATTATGCTTACTTTGATTCTTCAACAAAACTTATTACCGCTTCACCACCAAGTTCAGCAAATGACGTTTATCAATTAAGAACATATGAATATATTGGAAGTTATGATCCAGCCTTACCATTAAAAGTAAACAAAACAGTAAACGGAAACACATATTATTTAATAATGACTCCACAAACTGTTTTGACAGATTCAACCGGTAATCCAACAAGTCGTAAAATATATGGTGATGGTTTTGCCAGAGCAACCGCTTCATTTTATGGTGGTATTTTTACCGGTGAAGGAAAATATCTAAATGACGATGGTCATATCTCCAGTCAAGGTATTGTTTTGGAAAGTATGGATTATAACAATTTCACTTATATTCTATCTACACAAAGAGCAATTAGTTCTTATAGAGATTTGATATTAAACTTGGTACATCCATCAGGAACTCGTTTAATTGGTAAAAATATTCTTCCTTCCGGTAATACATTCAATACGGGCGTAACAGATTATTATCAAAAAGGTAATACTTTAGCTTATGTTGCTGGATCTGCGGCTTATGCCACATTGTATGTTAACACAAGTACAACAAACATTAGTAATAATATCATCAAGTTTACAAATGTTATTTCAGGTAATATTGGAAATACCATATTGGCTAATGATATTGTTCAATTTACAGCAACCAACAACACTAGAGCTTATTCCGTTATTACTCAAGTAGACTGGTCAAATAACCAAATTTACATGCAGGACAATGTTTATTTGACTTTTGCAAATGTTGCTTATGGATCAGCTAACGCCAATTCTAACGTGATAAATATAAGTACGTTAACCGGTCAATATGACGGGAATTTTACAAATAAAACAAAATATGATAGTATTTTCTTTATAGGAGATACAGTATCATTTAATGGTGGTTCTTATTATACCATCACCAAAGTGTTTTCTAATGGAGCATTCTCTATTTCGAGTAATTCTGTAGGACCTTTAGCGAATACAAGGATTACTGTCAATAAAAATGCAAATACGCAGTCAGTAATGATTTACGGAGATGTTGGTTTATACAACTATCCAGAGTTAACAACAGAAGATGGATATTCGCTTTTAACTGAAATTGGCGAATACATATTAATAGGGTAAAAAATGTCAACAATTAAAATATCAGAACTTCCAAATTTAATTGCATTATCAGCAAATAATGCCAATACTATTTTTGTTGCTGTAGATAAAACTACAGGAACAACTGGACATTTTGGTACAACAGTTTTAGCTTCTAGTTTATTTGCAAACAATATTTTGAATGTTGGAACCGCAGCAGCATCCATTTTACCTGGAATTGTAGCACAATTTATTAGTAATACAGCACCTTATTCACAAATTAATATTCAAAATATTAATTCAAAAGGTTCTGGTGACCTTGTTATTACTGCTGATAACGGTGATAATGCCAATAACTTTATTGATTTTGGTATTCAAGGTTCAAATATGGACTATGATGCAGCTTTTAATTTTGCCAATAATGATGCCTACATCTATTCTCACGGAAAACCAGGTCAAGTTTATGGTAATTTATGGATAGGAACTAGTACAACAGGCACCGATGTTGTGTTCTTTACTGGTGATACTGTTAAACAAAAAGAAATTGCTCGTTTCAAAGATAATACTGGTTTAATATTAAAAAATCAAATTATATTTCAAGACGCAACAACAATGAATACTGCGGCAAGTCCAGCTGATTATTCAACCGCTGCATTTGCTCAAGCAAATACTGGCGTTGTGTTAGCTCAAGCAGCTTTTAATTCTGCCAACATCCAATCAGGTGTTGACACTACTCAAAATACTAATATTACAATTGCTACCAACTTGGCGCAAGGTGCATACACTTTATCAAATACCACATCTTTAGTGGCTCAAGGCGCTTTTAATAAAGCTAATAATGCTTTAGCCAATACAACAGGAACATTTGCTGGTACTTTGACTATTACTGGTAATGTTATAGCAAACTCAGGAAATATTGGTAATTTAACAATATCAAATAGTGCAATATATTCTAGTTTAACGTCTGTTGATATGATAATTGGTCAATCAACAGCTACTGCTAATTTAGTTATTAATAGAACAACAAACATTACTAAAGACCTTAATATAACGGGAAATGTAATATCTAACGGAACACTTATTGATTTTAATAATTCAACATTTAATCCAAATGTAGCTTTTATTCAAATAACAGGAAGTAATAATGGTACAACTGTTGCACCATCAAATACAAATTATATGTTACAGATTACAGGTAAAGCCAATTCTGTAACTAGACTAGTAATTGATAGTTTTGGCCAAAATTCATATCCTGTTGTTATTGGTCGCATGGGTCGTGGTTCAGCTGATTTACCAACAGCAACACAAAACAATGATGTAATGATGCGTATTGTAGGTAATGGATATACTGGTACTCAGTTTCCAGCATCTTCACCAACAAAAATTGATTTTGTTGCTGCTGAAAATTTTAGTGATGTCAATAGAGGTACACAAATTCAATTTTGGAATACAAAAGTAGGAACAAATACACTTAGTCAAATAGCTACATTTAATGCAGATTCAGCAACATTCACCGGTACTGTTGCACCAACAAAAGGATTCATTTATACTCCATTAGTATATCCAAATGCACAGACAGCAATTACAATTGACTTTGCAAACAACTCGGTTGTTCGTGCTCAAACTGCAGCCGGTTTAGTTGTAACACTCTCAAGTTTTGTTGCAGGTAAAGTAGTTGAAGCTTGGATTACAAATACTGCTGGCACCAGTCAAACATTTACTCACGGTGTTTCTGCTATTAACTCAACAGTTAATGCAACCACATATTCTATTCCAAGTACCTCAACTATTTTTGTAAAATACTGGTCTATGGATGGAACATTAGCAAATACTTTTGTAGCTATTACAAAATAATAATAGGATCATATAATGCCAGCACTAACCGCTAATTCGTCACTACTATTATACGGTAGTAAAGTATATGAAGTATTACAATACTACTATGCTCCTTCAGCAACATCTACAGCCAATACAGCAACAAATAGTCTATACGCTTTTATTGGTAAAGTAACTCCTTGGGATGATAATTACAATCCTCCAACACCAACACAAGACCAATATTCAATAAAAGAAATATTTAAAAATATTGTTTCCGCTAAAAAAGTTACTAATGCAGATATTTCTCCAGTTGTTCCTCGTAGAGATTGGACTTCAGGTGTCATTTATGATTATTATAATGACCGTACTGATTTGTTTACTTTAGATGCTGCCGGTTTAATTTCTAAAAACTTTTACATACGAAACAAATATGACCAAGTTTTTAAATGTTTGTGGAATAACCGTGGTGCAGCATCAACTGTTGAACCACAATTGGCTCCAGGTACTTTTGATGACACTTTTTTAGTACAAACATCCGATGGTTATAAATGGAAATTTTTATATTCAATTAATACAGGTATCAAACAAAAATTTCTTGATGAAAATTGGATGCCAACTCCTATTGGAACCACAATACCTAATCCAGCATTAAATACAATAGGTAAAGGTTGTATTGATGTTATAAATGTAACTGCTGTAGGTAATGGATATAGTAGCTTAGGAACAACAGTAACCATTTCAGGCGATGGTTCTGGAGCAAATGCTTCTCCTGTGATTAATGCGGCAGGATATTTAACTAATGTTGTAGTAACCAATGTTGGAGCAAATTATACATATGCATCTGCAAGCATCGATGTTACATTAGGATATTCAACTCCAAATACGGTAGCTCAAGTGATTGCACCCGTTTCACCAGTAAATGGCCACGGTTATGATTCAATATCTGAGTTAGGATGTAATAATGTGATGGTATCATTAAATCTTTCTGGTTCTGAGGGGGGTAAAATACCTACAGATATGACATATTATCAGTTAGGTTTAATACTAGATCCTTCTTCAACACAAACAACTCCAGATCCTGCTTTTGGAGATATTTATGATGTTACTACACAATTGACAGTTTCTCCTGGTACAGGTACTTTTGTAAGTGGTCAAACTGTATATCAAGGTTCAAACTTGGCAACAGCAACATTCTTTGGAACAATTGCTAGTTTTGATAGTACATACAATATACTTCGTGTAATAAATACAGAAGGAACATTAATTCCCAATCAAGCAATTATACAAGACGCAAACGGATCTATTGGGGCCGCAGTTCGAACTTTATTAGGTTATCAACCACCCGATTTTATTACTATGTCTGGATATATGACCTACATAGAAAATAGGTCTGGTGTAACAAGAAGTTCTGATGGTACGGAACAATTCCGTATCGTATTAAGATTTTAATTTGGAAAGAAAACATGGCAACCAATTTTACTGGCGACTTTAACGTAGATCCATACTATGATGATTTTGATTCTACAAAAAATTATCATAGGATTCTTTTTAAGCCTGGATATGCAGTACAAGCTCGAGAATTAACACAATCTCAAACAATTCTTCAAAATCAAATTACAAATTTTGCGGATGCAATTTTTACACAAAATACGCCTGTATCTGGCGGTAAAGTAACAATTAATCAAAATGTTTATTATTTAAAATTAAATACAACCATTGGAGGTTCTCCTGTTTCAGCAGCTTGGTTTGAAAATGGCACCATTAGAAACTCAGATTCTTCAATTTTAGCCAAAGTACTTATTGCAAAAGAAGCTGTAACAACTTCAAGTGGTGCAGCGGGTGATGCTCCTACATTAATTGTGTCTTATATAACCGGAACTCGTTTTGCTTCTGGTGATTCAATCTATTTAATTGATTCAAATTATACTGCAACAATTATTACTCAAACAAGTACTAATCCGGCAACAGAGTTAAGTTCAATTGCTTCTATTTCTAATGGCGTATTCTATGTTAAAGGTAACTTTGTTGCTGTAAATGAAACAACCATACCTTTAGAAAAATACAGTTCAACACCATCTTTGCGTGTTGGTTTAAATGCAGTTGAAGCTATTATTGGTTATAATGATGATGCAACTTTATTAGATCCAGCAATTAATGCTTCAAACTATCAAGCTCCGGGTGCAGACCGTTATAAAATTTCTTTAACTTTAGAAACAAGAGCATTAGATTTAGGTAATGACAATAACTTCATTGAATTGGTTCGTTTAGAAAATGGTTCAATATTAAAACAAGTTGATAATACTGTTTATTCTGTTATTGATGATTATTTTGCCAAACGTACTAATGATACAAATGGTGATTTTATTGTCAAAGACTATACATTAACTCCTAAAGCAAATACAACCAATTCAGCAAAATATGATTTAGGCATTTCAAAAGGTATTGCTTATGTTCGTGGCTATCGTTTAGAAACACAAAGTGATGTTACTTTAACCAATGACCGTGCAAGAACAACATCTTCAGCCAATAATAATCCAACTTTTATAGATTATGGTAATTATTTCTATGTTAATTCTGCCAATGGTGTGTTTGATGTGTCTACATTACCAAAAATAGATTTCCATACCGTTGTTAAATCTAATGTATTAACAACAAATACAACAACATATTCTTCAACATTGGCGGCAACTGGTTATATTAGAAATCTAGTATTTTCCAGCACCGCAAATACAGCAAATGGTGATGCGTATATCTACAAGGCTTATGTTTTTGGATTACAAAACCAAACATTATCAGCAAATGTGGCTTCCACTTCTGCCAACAACACTTACATCACATTACCAAATACTCCACAGTTTTCTGCTAATGCTAATGCTTACTATAATGTAACAGTTAGTATTGACCAAGGAACTTCTGCTGGAGATTTTAGAAATATTGTAAGATATGATCCAAATTTTGGTGGTGCATCTAAAGTTGCTTTTGTTGACAGACCATTTACTGTGGCACCGGATGCAACATCAGTATTTACTTTAAGATTCGATGTTACTGATTATGAATCAATAATTCAATCAACCTCCGGTACACCATATACAATTTCTGCTAATGCTGCAATTGACAATACAAGTAAATCTGGTAATATATCAACAGGTGACGCAGTATTACAAAATCAAAACAATCCTGAATTGTTATTTAATCTAGGCAATCGTTATGTTGGTACTGTAACGGATACTTCTTATACTACCGTTCAAGTGTTTAGAGGTGTGGCATTTACCACTAGTGCCACCACTTCTACTACTTTAACATTTGGTGTCGCACCAGTTGCCACCTTATCTTTCCCATTTGGTAACGGAACACTTTCAGCAGATTCTATTACTCAAAATTTTCAAATTATTGTTACCAATCCACAATCTACTGGTCTGAGAGCTGGTCAATGCCTGCCATGGACGACAGGAAGTCGCACCGTGACAATTGCTGGTGGTGGTGCATCAGCAAAGTTCGAAACAACAACAGGCGACCTAGGTCCGTTTACGGCCACCATTATTGCCAAAGCGTATGTTAGGAATGGTAACGATACCAGTTATGTGTTAAAAGCCAAAAATCTCAAAACGGCAAATACTGCTTATGTAAATTATACCGGTACCGCAGTTGCAACTTATACCAAAGTAGATTTAACTAATTCTCAAGTATATGTAGAAAATCTTGGTTTAGTTGCTCCAGGTCAACCACAAAAATTATACATTACTGATGCAAAACGTATTGTAAAAATTATTGATACAAAATCGGCAGCAACAGTACCAACAGATGCAATGTTAACTGACACAACATATGATGTTACAAGTAGATTTGCTTTTGATAATGGACAAAGAGATTCATATTATGATTTTGCAACAGTTACTTTAAAAATTGGTCAAACACCAATACAAGGTAATATGTTAGTGTTATTAGATTATTATGAAACAACTGGTGGTGATGGTTATTATAGTATTGGTTCTTACTTAACACCAATTTCTTCTTCACCAGAAAATTATGCTTCTATACCAAGTTACACAAGTACTTCAGGTACAACATATCAATTACGAGATGCGTTAGACTTTAGACCAGCTTTGACTAATGCTCAAGCAAACTTTACTATTAGAACTAGTGGTTCCGGTTCAGGTGCTGCTGGTGCTTATATGCCTGTTGATTTATCTACCTTTGTTTCTGATTACACATATTATTTGGGTCGTTATGATAAATTAATATTGAGTAAAGACCGTGCATTTAATATTATTCAAGGAACTCCTTCAGACAATCCTTTGATGCCAGCTGAACCCGATGGTTCATTGGTGGTTGCTGAACTATATCACGATCCATATACTGCTTCTATTCCTGGTGAAGTAACTAATGGAGGATTACCAAATCTTTCTATTGAAAAGGTAAAACATAAACGTTGGTTAATGAGTGACATCACCAATTTGGAAAGCCGTGTTAATAATTTAGAATATTACACAGCACTTAATGCTTTGGAAAAAGACGCAACATCATTACAAATTTCTGATGTTAATGGTTTGAATCGTTTTAAAAATGGTATTCTAGTTGATGATTTCTCTGGTTATTCTACTTCTGACACCAATAACAATGATTATCTGGTTACAGTAAATCGTAGAACCAAACAAATGACTGCATCACAGAATGTATCCAATTTCCCATTACAATCGTTATCGCTTGTGTATAACATGGGTCAAATTGATTCAACATCTGCTAATAATTTGAATTATAAAATTTCTAAAGCTGGTTCTTCAAATTTTTATACTTTACCCTATACAACATCAAATGTTGTTACCCAACCAATTGCTTCACGCACTGTTAATTTGAATCCTTTTGGTGTAACATTAAATGAAGGTGTTGTATCATTAAGTCCTCCAATGGATAACTGGGTAGATACAACAAAATCACCAGATTTATTGATTGTGGATCCTAATTTGCAAGTTTATCGTGCAAGTAATACAGTCAATGTATTATCTGTTGGTGATTGGAAAACTACTGTTGCAACGACTTCTGTAGCTACTATTGGTTCTGGTAGAAATTGGTACACAAATCAAGTAACAAACTATACACAGCAGCAACAACAATCAATTTTAGGTAACTATGATAAATTAAATTCTAGTTATGTTGAAACTGCTGGTTACATTCAAGACGTTTCAATTCTTCCATATATTCGTCAACAATTTGTATTCTTCAATTCTTATGGAATGTTGGTTAATAGTTCTGTTAATGCTTATTTTGATGGAACAAATGTAAACAAATACATCCGTAAACCTAACATTTTAGAATTGACTGGTGTTACAGGTACATTTACCGATGGTGACATTGTTGGTTACTATTCAGGCGGAGCATTTACACCAATTGCTAAAGTTCTATCATATTATGTTAATCCAGCAAGTACATCAACCGTTCGTTTATATGTAATTGGTGATATTGTTAATACCAATTTTAACGTTGGTGCAACAATTCAAAATGCTCAGTTTAATACTTCTGGACAATATCAAACAACAACAGCAAGTGGTGTAATTAGTTCTTATACTCATAATGGCGGCATACTTCGATCCGCCAATTCTTCTGTTTCAATTCAGTTAGCAACAATTGCCGCAAATACTGATATCTATAGTGGTAATACATTGTATGTAATTAATGGAACTGGTGTTGGTCAATCTGCAACAATTTCATCTTACAATGGAACAACTAAAACTGTTACCTTAGGTTCTGCTATTACAACAGCCGCTGGCGATATCTATTCAATTGGTTCTTTAAAAACTAATGAAGTGGGTATGGTGTCTGGTGTATTCTCTATTCCTGGCGGAACATTTCATACTGGTGAAAGAAGCTTTAGAATTGATAATCGTATTGCAAATAATTTAGATTCTGCAACTACATTCTCTCAAGCAACATTTTATGCTTCTGGTTTACAGGCAACAAAACAAGGTTTAAATTATGCTGCTTCAATTGATTCAGCAAAAAATACATTTATTAGTACCGCAACAAGAGTAAATACTAGCTCTTACACTTATACAGTTGTTTGGGATCCAGTTGCACAAACATTTATTATTGATAAAGAAAATTATCCTAATGGACTATTCATTGATTCTGTTAAATTGTTTTTTGCAACAAAACCGGCAACAGGTTATGCGCCAGTAACAATATCTATTGTAGGTACAACCAATGGTTATCCAAACGGAGATACTTTAGATAATTCTCAAGTAACATTGACTTCTGAACACATCATTACTTCAGACAATCCACATTATTTGGATAATACTACTTACACATTGTTTAAATTTTCTGCTCCTGTATATTTGGAAGCAGGCAAATTATATGCTATGATTGTTAAGTGTCCTATATCCAATGAATATTCAATTTATACTGCTCAACTTGGTGATAATGCAATTGCTTCTTCAACAAAAAATTTGCCTACAGATGTTACACCAACAACAGTAACAAAGATTAATAGTTCACCATATGTTGGATCATTATTTGTATCTCAAAATTTACAAACATGGACAGCAGACCAAAACGAATCTATGATGTTTGTTATAAATCGTTGCGTATTCTCAAAAACTGTAAATCCAACTTTACAGTTCGTTGTACCTAATAGATTGCCATACAGAAAAGTGGTTGAAAATGATATTAGTTACTATTTGAATCCAAATACAACTTCTAATAAAATTGTAACTTCAGCAAATACTAATGTTCCAATCCATGCTTTAAATCTTACTACAACAGATTTTTTACCTGGTAGCACAACATTAAATTATTCTTATGGTTCAACATTAAATACTACATTTACTGCAGCAACAACTGTTGGAGTTACCCCAGGTAAATTTGGTACACCAACTTATGATGACATCTATCTAAATGATGGTTATGGTGAGCGTGTTCTTGTTGCTGATTCCAACACATCATTCTCATTGTATGCCAATATGAGTACAACGGATGATGCAGTTTCTCCAATCATTTCTGATGATGGATTGAGTGTGTATACAATTCGTTGGAACATTAATAACTTAGAATTGTCAAACTCAATGATTTCTGTTGCCAATACTGGTAGTGGATATAATGCCAACACTATATTAGTTACAGTTACATCAGCAAATGGTTATGGTTCAGGTGCAACTGCTGTGGCCAATGTGGTGAGTGGAAATATTCGTAATATCTACATTACTTCAGGTGGTTCTGGATATGCAACAACACCAACAATTACTGTTTCTGATCCTACAACACGTTTGACTGGAAATGCAAACGTAGTAATCTCTATTGCTGGTGAAACTTCCAAGTCTGGTGGTAACGGATTGGCCAAATATTTTACTAAGAAAGTTGTTCTTGACCAAGGATTTGATTCTGGTGATTTAAGAGTTTACTTTACTGCTTACAGACCAGTTAATACCGACATCTATGTGTACTACAAGATTCTTTCCAGAAGTGATACACAATTGTTTGATGATGGTAATTGGCAGTTGATGACTATAATTAATAATGGTAGTTCTAAGTATTCTGAAACAAGAAACAATTCATACGAATATGTGGCAGCTCCAGGAACTGGTGGCACAGCACAGAATTATGTTTCTTACACAAGTACAGTAAATGGCCAAACATATAACAAGTTCAGTCAATTTGCTATTAAAGTTGTTCTTGTAACATCAGATAAAACTGCTGTTCCTGTATTGTCGGATATTCGTGCAATTGCTCTACCGGCAGCAGGTTAATATGTTAGTTAAAATACCTGGAACAACTTATGTTAGAGATACTAACACAATGGCATTGATTAATACTGACCAAGCTGGTTTGGAAGATTATAAAGTTAAATCAAAGTTATTGAATACTCAAAAAACAGAAATAAATAACATTAAATCTGAAATTAACGATGTAAAAAATGATGTGAGAGAAATAAAAGACCTCTTGCTTCAATTGCTACCAGGAAATAATAATGGCTAATTTAGTAAACATTCTCAGTTATACAAATACCTTTGGTGATTTGGTTGCTCAGCAAAACAAAGCAGCAATAGAACTAAACACACTTGCGGCCAACAACTATACAAAAAATTCGGGTACTTTATATCTACAAGGCTCTGGAACAGGATTATCTGTAACAAATACCGCTATTTTGGGTGCCTCAATTGTTTCTGGTACAACAACTGCAATCGGTGATGTTTCTGCTGCAGCCAACGTGACTATAACAGGTTTGAATTATGCGTTTCAAGTGTCAAATAGTGCAATTATTGCAAAAACTACAATTACTGACGCTTTAATTGCAAATACTTCAGTTAGAACAAGTATTTTAAATTCTTCTGGTTTATCACTTGTTAACGAATTAACATCAAATACAATAGTTCGTACAACTACATTAAATGCAACAGGAAGTGCGTATGTTACTGGTTTAATTGCCAATACAACGGTATATTCTCCATATGTTAATGCAACAACTGCAGGTTTTTTCAATAATCTGACATCCAATAATAGTATTACAACACAAAATATTTTCATTTCTTTAAATACTTTGGCTAATACTATTACGGCAAATGTAATAACATCAAATACCTTAATTAATGCAAAAGAAGTGACTTTGACCGGTAACATTAGTTCTATTGGAAATATTACTGCAAATAATATTACTGCAAATAATATTACTGCAAATAACTATTTAAATCCAAGTTTGGCGGGAGTGGCCACAGCACCAACAGCTACCACAAACACAAGTAATACACAAATTGCTACCACAGCATTTGTTAAAAATGTTCTCAATTCTGGCAACACATTCACAATGGTAGCTACCAATGTGGCAACTACTAGTAATGTACAAATTAACACTTTGGGTGTTGGTACCTCACCAGATACCGCAAACACAGGTTCGATCCGTGCAATTAATAACATCACTGCTTACTATTCTGACGAAAGACTTAAAACTCGTCTAGGAACCATTGAAAACGCATTGGACAAGGTAGACCAGTTAAGCGGTTTCTTCTATAAAGCCAATGAAGTGGCACAATCATTAGGATATACGGATAAACGTGAAGTTGGTCTTTCGGCACAAGAAGTCCAAAAAGTGTTACCTGAAGTAGTAGTAGAAGCTCCTATTGATAGCCAATATTTGACAATTCACTACGAAAGAGTGATTCCCTTGTTGGTCGAGGCAATCAAAGAACTTCGTGTGGAAGTTGAAAAACTCAAAAAGTAAAATTTCGATTTTTTGCGTTCCGGCTCAAGAATTTTTTGGACCTAATCTCAGATTCCAAAAAGCGCATTTACTTTTAAGCTCGGATAGGTATTGACATAAATATCCAATAGAATAATGACTTTAGGAATTTTAAATGCCAGCTGCCTACACCAATTTGTACCTTGAGAAAGGTGCCACATATAATACGACAATTACATTAGATGACGTATACGGTGATTCTTATAATCTAATAGGTTTTACAGCCAACAGTCAATTCCGTAAGTCTTATTATTCTTCAAACGCCACAGCAACCTTCATCACTTCTATAAACACAGCAAATGGTAGTATATCTCTATCATTAACTGCTGCAACGACAGCCAATATTGCTCCAGGAAGATATGTTTATGATACCACTATTACAAAAACTAGTAGTGGTGAGGTCACAAGAATTTTAGAAGGTATTGTTGACGTTTCACCCTCTGTAACGAGGTAATCATGGCTGTTACAGTAACTCCTCCAGCAACAATCAAAGTCCAAGTAGGTTCTACTGCTCAACCAAGGGTTTCGGCCATTAGTTATGGTGGCGCTTCTTCTTTAAAATCTGCTTCGGATTTGAGCATGGCTGGTGCTCAAGACCGTGATGTTATTACATATAGTGCTGCAACAGATTCTTTTGTTATTGCTCCTGCTGAAAATTCAAGATTAATTATAGATAACGGATTCTTTTAATGCCAGTAGCAAATACATCAAATATATCTACAATACAGATATTACGTTCATATGCTAATTCAGTACCAACTACACTACAAGATGGTCAATTAGCATTTTCGTTTAAATCCAACACTCTTTACATTGGTTCAAATACTGGTGGCGTTATTGCCATTTCAGACCAAGCCACAGCAAACTTAGCAAGAGATTTAGCAAACACTAAAGTAAGTAAGTCTGGCGATACAATTACAGGACCAATTAGGGGATCAGGAGAATCTAAACTAGATTTTACTACTTACGGTTCCAACACCGCATATCTAACAACTACTAATGATGATTCTACTGCATTGTTTATGGGTGCGGCAACTGTTGAGTTATACGCTGATACAAGTATCCAAATTAGGACCAATACTGATGGAACATCAAAGGCATGGACATTTGATGAAAATGGTTCATTAACATTTCCTGATAACACAATTCAAACGACAGCCTATGTGCCTAATGATGAAGTTGATAATGTTGCTAGAGCGTTAGCACAATCTGCTTATAATCAAGCCAATGTAACAGTTGGTGTAGATGCTACACAAAACACCAGATTAACTATAATTGAAAGTGGATGGTTAGCTAACACCATTCTTGTGGCCAATTCTGCAGGATATTTGAGTAATAGTAATGCTTTCTTTACATCATCAAATAATACACTAACAATTAATAATGGTGGTCTTACTGCCAATGGAAAAATTATTGTTGGTAACCAAATATTTAATGCTAATATAACAAACGTATTAAATCCTTCTGTAAGTTCTGGTAATAGTACAATTAGATCAATCAATTTAATTGATTCTCAAGCAGTTATGAAAATTGCTCGGATAGGTAGTAATCCAAGCATTGAACTACAACAATGGGATACAACACTATCAACACTTCAAGGTTATTGGGAAGCAGTTGCTGTAGCAAACAATTTCTACATTAGAGATAGAGTTTCTGGATCCAGTAGAATAAGATTTGCAATTGATCCATCAGGTAATATTACATTCCCAACAGTAACAAGCACATCAACATCTAATAATACTGGTGCAATGGTTTTACCAAGTTTGGGTGTTACAGGTAATATTAATTCTGATTATGTATATTCCGGTGGTTATTTCTACAAAGATGGCACACCAATTACGAATACTGCTAATAATGCTTCTGCTAATACCATTATTATTCAAGGTGTTGATGCTAGTCAAAACGTAAGATTGGATTATAGCAACACAGCAATCACCATAATTCAAGGTGTAGACGCAACACAGAATACCAGCATATCTAATAAAGTAAATTTAACCGGTTCACTAAATCAAACTGTATCTGGTAACGTAACCATCAGCCAAGATTTAATTGTTGCCGGTAATTTAATCATTAATGGTAATGTTACTTCTCAAAACATTCAGCAATTAGCTGTAGCGGATCCATTAATTATTTTAGGCATTGGCAATTATGTTAGCGACACCAAAGACATTGGCTTCGCCGGACACTATAACGATGGAACAAATGCTCATGCTGGTCTTATTAGAGATTCTGGAACAAAAGAGTTTTATGTGTTCCAAGGATATGTTCCAGAATTAGACTCAAACAACAACGTTATTATTACTGATGCAACATTTAGAAAAGCAAATTTAAATGCTGATTATGTTAAATCAAATGTAATATCTACAACGGCATCTGTTAATGGTTTAGATATTAGTTCAGTATGGACTACACAGAATAGTCGTATGACCATCATTGAAGGTACTGATGTTGGTCAAAACTCCAGAATGACCATCATTGAGGGTACGGATACTAGCCAAAATGCTAGGATGACTATCATAGAAGGTGTGGATGTAGGACAAAACACCAGAATGACCATTGCTGATGGTGTTAATGCTAGCCAAAATATACGGGTAGATTATAGTAACACAGCCATAACAATCATTCAAGGGGTTGACGTAGGTCAAAATTCTAGAATGACCATCATAGAAGGCGTGGATTCTGGTCAAAATTCTCGTATGACTATCATCGAAGGTACTAATACCAGCCAAAACGTAAGAATAGATTATAGCAATACAGCCATAACTATTATACAAGGTGTAGATGTAAGCCAAAATGTAAGGCTGGATTATAGTAACACCGCTATCACCATAATTCAAGGTACTGACACTAGCCAAAATGCTAGAATGACTATTATAGAAGGCACCGATGTGAGCCAGAATGCTCGCATGACTATCATAGAAGGTGTTGATGTAACTCAAAATGCAGCAACTGCAGCAACAAATCAATACGCCACATCGGCATTTAGTACTGCCAATAATGCTTACACTAAGGCCAATAATGCTTTAGCCAATGCAACAGGAACATTTGCTGGCACATTAACTGTTACTGGTAATGTTATTGCAAATTCTTTTATAACTTCTGGTTCTAGTGGTAATATATCTGGTGCTAACTTTGTATATGCCAATACATTTGTTTCATCTAATGCTTATATTTTCCCGGACGGTTCTGTACAAACAACTGCAGCATCAACTGCTGCATTTTCAAATGGTGCTTATAATCAAGCCAATACTGCTACTGTATTGGCACAAGCTGCATACAATCAAGCAAACGTAACTATTGGTGTTGATGCTACACAGAATAGTCGTATGACCATTATAGAAGGTACTGATGTAAGCCAAAACGTAAGGCTAGATTACAGTAATGCCGCTATTACTATTATTCAAGGTGTGGATGTAGGACAAAACACTAGAATGGCTATTGCTGATGGTGTAGATGCTAGCCAAAACGTTAGACTGGATTTCAGCAATACAGCAATAACAATCATTCAAGGTGTAGATGTTGGTCAGAACTCTAGAATGACTATCATCGAAGGTACTGATGTTGGTCAAAATAGTCGTATGACCATTATCGAAGGTACCAATGCAAGTCAGAATGTTAGAATAGATTATAGTAACACGGCTATTACGATTACTCAAGGTGTAGATAATAGCCAAAATGTTAGAATAGATTATAGTAATACAGCCATAACTATTATACAAGGTACCGATACTACACAGAATACAAGACTTACTGTAATAGAAGGTACTGATGTTAGTCAAAATGTAAGGTTGGATTATAGCAACACCGCACTTACTATTATGCAAGGTGTGGACAATAGCCAAAATGTAAGACTAGATTATAGTAACACGGCTATTACCATAATTCAGGGTACTGATGCAAGCCAAAATGTAAGATTAGATTATAGTAATGCAGCCATAACTATTATTCAAGGTACCGACACTAGCCAAAATGCTAGGATGACCATCATAGAAGGTGTTGACGTTACACAAAACACCAACATAGCAAACAAATTAAGTTTGACTGGCGCATTAAATCAAACTGTTTCTGGTAATGTAACTATTAGCCAAGATTTGATTGTTGCTGGTAATTTAATTATTACCGGTAATGTTAACACACAAAACGTTCAGCAATTATCTGTGGCGGATCCATTAATTGTATTGGGTATTGGTAATTATGTTAGTGATACTAAAGATATTGGTTTTGCTGCACATTATAATGACGGAACTAATGCTCATACTGGTATTATTAGAGATTCAGGAACAAAAGAATATTATATATTTCAAGGATACACTCCTGAAGTAGACGCAGTTAACAATGTTATCATTACTGATCCAACATTCAGAACAGCAAACTTAAATGCTAGTTATGTAAAAGGTAACTTGGTTGCTACCACAGCAGTAGTTGGGGGCTTAGATGTAAATTCTAGACTAGATTACAGCAATACTGCCATCACCATTATTCAAGGTGTTGATGTAGGCCAAAATTCTAGAATGACCATTATAGAAGGTACTGATGTAAGCCAAAATGCTAGAATGACCATCATAGAAGGTGTGGATGTAGGACAAAACACCAGAATGACCATTACTGATGGTGTAAATTCAAGCCAAAACGTAAGGTTAGATTATAGCAATACTGCTATTACTATTATTCAAGGTACTGATGCAAGCCAAAACGTAAGATTAGATTATAGCAATACCGCCATCACCATAATTCAAGGTGTAGATTCTACTCAAAACAATAATATTCAAGCAGCATGGAATGCCGCTAATGCTTCTTATGCTTTAGGTAATACATTAAATTCTGGTTGGATTGCCAATACAGTTCTTTATGCTAATAACACAGGTTATTTGGCTAATAGTAACATGCGTTGGGACAATGTACAAAATCAATTGATGTTAGGTTTTACTGGCGCAGGTGGCAATTTAGCAATTGGTACAACATCTTCTGTTGCTCCAATTACAGTAGCAAAAACATATACGACACCAACCGGTAGTGAACAATATGGTACTTGGATTAACACACAATATAATTCAGCAGATACAGGTTTAAAACAAAATTTAAGACTCAATACTTATTCAGGCAATACATCTGGAACAATATCCAATGTGATGGGTATTTTAAACTTGATGACTGCTTCTGGTGTTGGTGGTACAACATCAAGCATGTATGGTAATTGGTCTAGAAATGATGTGGTGTCTGGAGCATATGTAACAAATGCATATAATTATTTTGTTTCTGAAAGTGGCCAAACTGGTTATGCTAACAATCAATATGGATTTTATACATCAAGTTTAGGTAAAAGTATTAATAACTACGGTTTCTATGGCGCAGTAGCTACTGGTGCTAATACAGCTTACAACTTATACATGGCAGGTAATGCTCCAAATTATTTGGCTGGCTCACTTACTGTTGCTAACAATGTACCATCAACAAGTAATACTACTGGTGCTTTAACTGTTGCTGGTGGACTTGGTGTTGCTGGTAATACCTATCTTTCTGGTAATGTAATTGTAGCAAACACTACAACCAATTTCAATACATTACAAATTAGTCCAGGTTATTATAACCAATTAACATATTTTGGTGTATCAAGTTCAAGTAGTTATGTGGGAATACAGTATAATGCTACACCAGCTACAGGCGGTGTAGGACATAGTTTTACAATGTATGGTTCACCAACATCTCAAGGTCAACAATTATTTTTAATTTCTGCGGCGCCAGCTGGCGGTACACAAGTTAATTATTTGGGTGTAACTTCTAACACCACAGGTAATGCTCCAGCAATAACTGCATCTGGTACCGATAATGATATTGGATTAACTTTTGTTTCTAAAGGTGTTGGTACTATTAAATTTAATAGTGCTAACGGAACAAATTTTATTGCAGCAGATTCAGGTGCACAGACAAATTATTATTGGCAAGCTTATGGTGGCCAGTTTAATGGCATTTTACGTTCACTTGGTTCTACACAAGATGGATTAATTCAAACTGCTGGTACTGGAGGCATTTCACTTCAAACCAATAGTGGTGCTCAGACACAATTTAAAGCAACACATACCGCTTCAGCAGTAAACTATGTACAAGTAAGTGGTGCTGTAACTGGTCAACAACCTTATTTCCTTGCTGCAGGTTCGGATGGTAGCGTTGGCATTACATATGCAACAAAAGGAACCGGTGCTCATTTCTTTTCGTCAGGCGGCGGCAATTATTATCAATTTAGAATCTCAGATACAATATCAGCAGTAAACTATTTAAATGTATCAGGTAATACCATAGGTAATGCACCAACATTAACTTCATCTGGTACTGACGCCAATGTAAACTTTAATCTTGTTACTCAAGGTTCTGGAACATTTAGTTTCCTTAACAGTAATACTACCAATGGAATAACATTTAGTAAAAATATTCCAATCAATGAATGGACAATTACTGCCAATAATATAAGTAATTTAGGATTAGCTGCAACTGGTGGAGGATCAATTTATTTTTATACATCTACTAGTAATGCGCAAAGACAATTTAGTATTTCACAAACAGTATCAGCCGTAAATTATATAAATGTATCAGGTAATAGTGCTGGTAATCCTCCAACATTAACATCAACTGGTTCTGATACCAATATTGATTTCAATATAATCTCTAAAGGTAGTGGTGCAATTAACTTAAATACTGGTGGAGGTACTCAATTTAGAGTTGAAAATACCTTTGGTAGTGGCACATCTACAAATTATTGGGTGGCTCAAGGTAGAAATGGCAGTCAGCCTTTGTTGATAGTAAAAGGTGCAGATACTGATATCAACGGTGTTTTATGTAGTAAAGGTGCAGGAGGTATTGGTTTTGCAACCGGTAGCGGCAGCACACAACAATTTAATATTACGCACACAGCATCAGCAGTAAACTATTTAAATGTATCAGGTAATACAACAGGTGGTGGTCCAGTATTATCAGCACAAGGTTCTGATACTAATATTGATTTGGTTTTATTCCCTAAAGCAAACGGAAATGTTCGAATCATTGGTTCATCTACAGTATCAAGAATATATTCGAGAACTTTTGATGACAATTATAGTACATTAATTGAAACCAATTATGATACTACTCAAGGTTTAAATATTTACAACACCAATACTTTGGTATTACGTCATGGTTCAGTAACAGGATTAATATTAAATTATGTAAATGGTAATACAAACTTCCAATATCGTGGTACATCACAGTTAAGTATAAATGGTGCGAACAACCAAGTTACTGTTTTAGGACCAATCGTTGTTCAAAACACAGCACCTGCAGTGGCATATGGTAATTTAGGTGGAGCTTTACAGGTTGCTGGTGGTGTAGTTGGTTCTGGTTTTTCAAGTTCAGGAATTTATTACTCAAGCGTTCTAAATGCTCCGAATTATACGATGAATAGTGGTTTTCAATATGGATTAATGGGTAGTTATAGTTCATCAACAGATAAGTGGGCATTAGGTTCTGGTGCAACTGCCAATTGGAGTGGTGGCAACGTAGCACTTATATGGGCTAATACTGGTGTTGTAACGATTAATACTGCTACACCATCAACAAGTAACACTACTGGTGCTTTGATTGTTAATGGTGGTATGGGTATTACCGGTAACTTGTTTATGTCTGCCGCAAATAATTATTATTCAACAACTACAGGAACCAGTTATCGTTTAGGTTGGATAGATAATTATTTTTATAGAGATGATAGATATAGTGGTGTAACTTTTGGTGGTGGTTTTTTAAATATTACTCCACAATTTATTACTACCGGCGCATTATCAATAAGAAACATTGTTAATAATGATACTGGCAATAACACCATTATATTCTCTGGTCAATCAGGATTATTAATACAGAATGGTGCTTCATCAATCAGTAACACTACTGGTGCTCTGATTGTTCAAGGTGGCCTTGGATTATCTGGCAACCTGTCAATGAATTTGTCATCAACATTTGGTAGCACAACTCCTGGTAGATTAACATTAACTCAAGCTGCTTACATTCAAGCTGCCGATGGTAATGGAAATATTGTATTTGGCGGTGCCGGTTACGTTTATTTTAATACTGGAGTTGTTTATAATCAAAGTTATTTAACACAACGTGGACCAATTGTAAACGATTCAGGTAACAACGTAGTATTGTTTGCTGGTACATCACAAGTTAAAATTCAAAACGGCACAGCAAGTACCAATACAACTACTGGTGCTCTTATAGTTCAGGGTGGTGTAGGTATTTCTGGTGCTCTCAATGCTACTACCAAGTCATTCAACATTCCACATCCAACTAAAGAAGGTAAAGATTTACGATATGGTTCTTTAGAGGGACCAGAGTTTGGTGTGTATGTTCGTGGCACATTAAAAGGTTCTGATACTATTGAGTTACCTGATTACTGGACTAAGTTGGTTGATGCCAATACAATTACTGTTTCACTTACACCTATTGGTAAATATCAAAAACTTTCTGTCAAAGAAGTTAAAGACAATACAATTATTATTAATAATGATGGCTGGTTTAGAAAAGAAATCAATTGTTACTATGTTGTATACGGAGAACGAGCTGACGTAGATAAACTTGATGTAGAAGGTTAATCATGAGCACCAATTATAATCCACAGATAGTAACTAGTGGTTTAATATTAGCTTTAGATACTGCTAATCCAAAAAGTTATTCTTATGCCGAAAATTTGGTGTCAAACTCAAACACATTTTCTGGTTTTTCAATCTCCAATATTAATAGAACATTAAATTCAAACACGGCTCCTAACGGCACACTTTCGGCCGTACAAATGGTTGAAGATACAAATACAACACAACACAGTTTTAATTTTGCGGATTATAGTATTAAAGCAAACTCAATGTTTTTGCCATACACAGCATCCATATATGCAAAAGCAAACAGTAGAACATGTTTTAGTGTGGCATTAAAAGAATACACCTCTTTTAGTCAACAAGCTTACGCTCATTTTGACGTTGCAAACAATGTAATTTTAACAACATACACCGGCAATGGAGCAGTTATTAATAATGCTTCCATTACACCTGTGGGTAATGGTTGGTCTCGTTGTGTGTTAACAGTTACCGTAAATTCAACAAACGCATCATTAGGATTTGAAAATCGTTTGTTGGCAAATACTGTAGTTGGCGCTCAGCCATATAATTATACATATACTGGTGATGGTGTGAGTAATATGTATTTTTGGGGTCCTCAATTACAACAATCATCCAATGTTTCACCATATATTTTAACCACAGGAACGGCTGTTCAAAAATCAAATACCATAACCGACCTAAGTCTTTCTAAAAATAATGGAACATTAGTAAATTTAAATAATTATTCTGCTGGAAACGGAACAATATATTTGACAGGTAATTCTTTTTTTGGTATAAGTAATGTTTCAAATAGTAATATTACATTATCTTCTTCGATGCCCTCACCATTAAATTCTATGACAGCTGAGGTTTGGGTTAGACCAACTTCTACAGGCAGCACATATATTTTTGGCCAAACAAATAGTATATGGAGATTAATGCAATTTGGTACATCTCCTTTTGGTTTTGTTTGTACAACTTCAAACAACGCATGGTATAATGCCGGCACCACAGTAAGTGGAGTAACATCTGTAACTTTAGGATCTTGGTATCAAGTTGTTGCGGTGTATGATGGTACTCAAGTCATGTTATACACTAATGGAAATTTTGAAGCCACGGGAGGTGCCACACTATCTGGAACAGTTGCTAATAGTGTTGTTAATACTTATACAACATTATCTGTTGGAAAAACTGACGCATCAAATTTAGATAATTTTCAAGGTCAAATTGGA
>Ga0209500_10000122_pt1 | contig 71539 bp, 61 predicted proteins | sample S_140212_EF_Meta_FD_187323 | JGI IMG/M metagenome (GOLD analysis project Ga0209500, IMG submission 187323) | Freshwater microbial communities from Lake Simoncouche, Canada to study carbon cycling - S_140212_EF_MetaG (SPAdes) (version 2) | ecosystem: Environmental > Aquatic > Freshwater > Lake ... | reverse complement strand
AGCGTGCGGCGGACGGCCTGCTGGTGCGGGAAGGGGCCGAAGTAGCGGCAGGCGTCGGTCGTGCGGGCGCGGACGATACGGAACTTCGGGAGGGCATCGGCGAGGTCGACCCGGACCTGGGGGAACTGCTTGTCGTCGCGGAAGAGGATATTCCAGCGGGGGCGCCAGCGTTTGATTAGCTTACCTTCTAGAAGGAGGGCCTCGGTCTCGGACCGGACCTCGTGCCATTCCATGTCGGCCACCGTGTCCATCATTGCAGCTACTTTTGGGGTCATCCGCTGGCGGGGCACGAAATAGGACGCCAAGCGCTTCTTGAGGTCCTTGGCCTTGCCCACGTAGACGACTAGCCCGGCGGCGTCCTTCATCAGGTAGACGCCTGGGGTATGGGGGGCACGTCGGGCCTTGGCCTTGGGCGAAAGTTCTTCCCGGTCGGTTTGCATTTTGGGCCTGGTTAGTTAATTCTGCTCAGACACCCCGTTTCCGCAAATGCTTTCCTGCAACACCCGACCCCGTCAGGTCCTCGTTATTAACGTGGGCGACGAGCTGTTGGATGGTATCCGGGAGAACGGCCATCTCCTCTGGCTGGGCGAGCACCTCGCTCGCCGCGGTCTGCCCATCACCCGTTCAATCGTGGTCCGCGACAATGCTAAGGAAATCGCCCGTGAGGTAGGGGAAGCCTGGGGTGCTTATGATCTTATTATTACCACCGGTGGCATCGGTCCGACCTCCGACGACTACACGCGCGCAGCCATCGCCTCCGCGCTCGGGCTGAAGCTCGAGCATGTTCCGGCTGCCGAGGCGGCGCTGCGCGCGCGGTTCAAAATGATTGGCCGCAAACTTTCCGAAGCAGACCTCAGCCAGTGCTTCGTTCCCGCCGGCGCCGAGTCCCTCTCCAATCCGCGAGGCACTGCCCCCGGCGTCTTCTATCACCGCGATGGGAAGGCCCTCGTGATGCTACCCGGTCCGACGCTCGAACTCCGTCCGATGTTCGAAGAGGAAGTCGTGCCGCGTCTCCGTGATGTCGGTTGCGCGTGTCAGGGCGAAGCCTACGTGCAGGTCCGCACCTTCGGTATCGGCGCTGTGCCGCTCGAAGCGATCGTCCGCCCTTTCCTCAAGCCAGGCATGGTGCTTTCGTTCGGTACGCACACCGGTGTGGTCGACGCGCGCATCTCTTCCGCCGGAAGCGGTTTCACCGCCGACGACCTCTGCCATGTCGCTCGCCAGGTGCGTGACGCCGTCGGCCACGACTTCGTCTGCACCGGCCATGCCTGCCTCGCTTCCCTCGTCGTCGAGCAGTTGCGCAGCCTCGAGAAGACCGTGGCCCTCGCCGAGTCCTGCACGGGCGGCCTGCTCGCAAATTCTTTCACCGACGTCCCTGGCGCCTCGAAAGTCTTCGCTGGTTCGGCCGTTTGTTACGCCAACGACGCCAAGGTCAACCTGCTCGGTATCCCCGAGTGCCTGATCGCCCAGCATGGCGCCGTGTCGGCGGAATGTGCCGCGGCCATGGCTACGGCGGCCGCCGAGAAGTTTGGATCCGATTACGCCATCTCCGTCACCGGTTATGCTGGCCCCGGCGGCGGCACCGATGCCGATCCCGTCGGCACGGTCTATATTGGGTATGCTTCCCCCGCCGGAGTCTGGTCCCGTCGGGTGACGCTCCCTGGTGACCGTCGTCAGGTCAAACTGCGTGCCGTGAACACCGCTTTAGACTTCATGCGTCGCCAGCTGAACAAGTATCGCATCGAAGACCTGATCCACGGGGCCTGAGGGACTAAGCCCAGAGGGCTTGAGGTAGGAGGACCTGAGGGCCGGTAGTTGCCCGGGCCTTCGGCCTGCGAATGACAAAGGATTGCCACGAGGGGTGAGGGTGGAAGATTAGGCGTGTGCCCGGTTATCTCGCCATCATCGCTGGTAAAGACGAATACCTCGTCGACCAGGACGGCCGTGCCTGTTTCGAGAAGGCTAAGAAGGCCGCCGGCGCCGACGCCGAGGCCGAGGTCATCACGGGGCAGATCCTGCGCGTCGACGATGCTCTCACGCTCGAGTTGCAGTTCGCGGAGTCGGTGAAGACCCTTTCGATGTTCGGCGCCAAGCGCGTCATCTGGCTGCGCAACCTCAACCTCGTCTCGGATTCCGTCGCGGCGAAGTCCGAGCTCACGAAGGAGAGCCTTGCGAATATGCTCAAGGTCGCGACCGAGGCCGACCCGGCGGTCTCGATCATTATCTCCGCCACGCCTTATGACGGCCGCCGGAAAGACCTCGCCAATCTCAAGTCCGTCGCGACCGACTTCATCCTCCATGCGTCGCCATCCAAGAGCCCGTTCGACAAGGGCGATGCGCAGGCCGACGGCCAGGTCGCGCTGGCGGTCGAGCGCTTCAAGGCGCTCGGCGTGAAGTGCGAACGCGGCGTCCCGGAGGTCATCGTTGGCCGCGTGGGTCAGTCGACCCGCCTCGTGCTCGGTGAATGCGAGAAGCTCGCGACCTACGCCGGTCCGGGTGGCACCATCAAGGAGTCGGACGTCCACCTGCTCGTGCCGACGTTCGGTGAAGGGGATTTCTTCGAGCCCATCGAAGCCCTCGCCGCCCGCGACCTGAAGTGGGGACTGGAGTCGCTTGACCGGTATTTCTTTAACGAGGATTCCAGCCGGCCGTTGCTGTCCGCGCTCCAGAACCGACTGCGCCTCCTCATCCAGATTCGCTGCCTCGTCGACTCTGGTGATTTCCGCATCAGCGACGCTGGCCTGCCCAAAGGGCAGTTCGAGGCCGCTAGCGGGCGCCATGGGCCGACCTTCGGCTCCGCCGCGAAATCCTCGGCGAACCTCTTCTCTCAGAACGCCTGGTACGTCAGCAACAAGGTCGCCCCGGCCGCGGCCCGTTACACCCTCGCCGAACTCGTTGACCTCCAACTCGCCTGCGCCGACTGTTTCGACGCCTCCAATCGCGGCGAGGACGAGATCTCTGTCCGCGCGATGTTCCTCCGAGCGCTTGCCGTGAAGCGTTCCGCCTGATATAAACCCTTTCAAACCGATGGAATCCGACAACGTCCCTAATGTCCTCGCCGATCGCTACGCCTCCCCGGCGATGAAGGCCGTCTGGTCCACCCGTGGCCGCGTGGTTCTCGAGCGCGAATATTGGATCGCTGTCATGAAGGCCCAGCGCGACTTCGGCCTCGACATCCCCACCGCGGCGCTCGCCGCTTACGAGAAGGTCAAGGAGCAGGTCGACTTCGAATCCATCCGCAAGCGCGAGGAAGAGACCCGTCACGACGTCAAGGCACGCATCGACGAGTTCTGCGCTCTCGCCGGCCACCAGCATGTCCACAAGGGCCTGACCAGTCGCGACCTTACCGAGTCCGTCGAGCAGCTCCAGGTCTTCCGTTCGCTCCAGCTCGTCCGCGCCAAGGGTGTGGCCGCGCTCGCCGCGCTCGCCCGTCGTGCGCAGGCCGACCGCGATGTCCTCATCGCTGCCCGCACGCACAACGTCGCCGCGCAGCCCACCACGGTCGGCAAGCGCTGGGCGATGTTCGGCGAGGAATGCCTCCGCGGCATCGCGCAGGTCGACGCCGCGCTCGCCGCTTTCGCCGCCCGTGGGCTCAAGGGCGCGGTCGGCACCCAACTCGACCAGCTCACGCTCTTCAATGGCGACGCCGCCAAGGTCTCGCAGCTCGAAGGCCGTGTGCTCGTACACCTCGGCATCCCGCACTCGCTGGGCGCCGTCGGCCAGGTTTACCCGCGCTCGATGGACATGGAAGTCGTCGCCGCGTTGCTCTCGGCCGCGTCTGGTCCGTCTTCCTTTGCAAAGACGCTCCGCCTGATGGCCGGCCATGAGCTCGCCAGCGAAGGCTTCCTGCCTGGCCAGGTCGGCTCGTCCGCCATGCCGCACAAGATGAACGCCCGCACCTGCGAGCGCATCAACGGCTTCCACGTGATCCTGCGCGGCCACCTCGCCATGGCCGCTTCGCTTTCAGGCGAACAGTGGAACGAAGGCGACGTGTCCTGCTCGGTCGTGCGCCGTGTGCTTCTCCCCGACGCCTTCCTCGCGATCGACGGCCTCTTCGAGGCCTTCCTCACCGTGCTCGGCCAGATGGAGGTCAATCGCCCCGTCATCGAACGCGAATCGCGGCATTACCTTCCGTTCCTGCTCACGACGACTTTTCTCATGGAAGCCGTCAAGGCCGGCGCTGGACGCGAAGAGGCCCACGAGGCCATCAAGGAACACGCGGTAGCCGTCGCCAAGGACCTCCGTTCGGGCAAGACCGAGCGTAATGACCTCGTCGACCGCCTCGCCGCTGATAGCCGCCTCCGACTCCCCAAGTCTGTCCTTCTCGATGCCGTGACCAAGGCGGGCGAGCTGACCGGTTCGGCCGGTGCCCAGGTGGACGCTTTCGTGAAGCAGGCCGCGGCCTGGTCCCAGAAGGTGCCCGAGTCGGCCCAGGTCAAAGCCGGACGCATTTTGTAGGCCTTAACAGGGGGGTGCGGGCGGGGGAGGGTTTTCCGTGTTGCCAAGGGGGGTGGGGCTTCCCACAACCCACTTTTCAACTCGTTCACTCCCATGTCTTCTCCCCTCATTGGCAACCTTCTCGTCGCGCAGAGCGGCGGTCCGACCCCCGTCATCAACGCTAGCCTCGCCGGGGTGATCTCGGAAGCCCTCAAGCATGAGGACGAAATCGTCGAAATCTATGGTGGCCTCAATGGCATCCAGGGCATTCTGAACGAAGAGCTCGTCGACCTCGCCGCCGAGTCCCAGCAGACCCTCCGCGCCCTCCGTCACACCCCCGGCGCCGCGCTCGGCACCTGCCGCTACAAGGTGAAGAAGGCCGAAGACTTCGACCGCATTCTCCAGGTCTTCGAAGCCCACAACATTCGTTACTTTCACTACATCGGTGGCAACGACTCCCAGGACACCGCCGCCAAAATCGACGCCCTCGCCAAGGAGCGCGGCTACGAACTCCGCGTCGTCGGCGTGCCGAAGACCATCGATAACGATCTTCCGCTCACCGACCACTGCCCTGGCTTCGGCTCCGTTGCCAAGCATATCGGCGTGACCATTCGTGAGACAGCCCTCGACAACGCCGCCATGGGCCAGAACGACTTCGTCTCCATTCTGGAAGTCATGGGCCGCAACGCCGGCTGGATTGCCGCCTCTTCCGTCCTCGCACAGCGTCGCGACAAGGGCGAAGACAAGTCCGTCAAGAACACCCACTACAATAGCACCGCGCCGCATATCGTGCTGCTCCCGGAAGTCGCCTTCAATGCCGACAACTTCATCCGCCGCGTGGAAGAAGTCCTCAAGGCCAACGGTCACTGCTTCGTCGTGGTCTCCGAAGGCGTCCAGGATGCCACTGGCAACTACCTCGGTGCCGACACCTCCAGCACCGACGCTTTCGGCCACGCCGTCCTCGGTGGCGCTGGTGAATACCTCCGTACGCTTGTCGAATCTCGCTTTGATGGCGTGAAGGCCCGCTCCTCCAAGCTCGGGATCACCCAGCGCGCCGCTTCGCACAACGCTTCGAAGACCGACGTCGATGAAGCCGAACTCTGCGGTGGCGCTGCCGTCAAGGCCGCCCTCGAAGGCGAGTCCGGTAAGATGGTCATCCTGACCCGCTCCGAAAAGGAGAACTACGCAGTCCAGACCATGCTCGCTCCGCTCGACCAGATCGCCAACGGCGTGAAGGTCTTCCCAGAAAAGTGGATCGGCGAAGACAAGATGTCCATCCACCCGGACTTCGTGCGCTATGCACTCCCCCTTATTCAGGGAGAAATGCAACTTCCTTTCGATCAGGGACTTCCGAAGTACGCCCAGCTCTCTGCGATTGCCGTTCAGCGTCGCCTCGAGAAGTACGTCACGGCCTAAGGTCAGCCTCTCTGGCTGTGAATAAAGACCCCCTGTCTAGGGGGTCTTTTTGTTTTAAAGGGGTTGCCTCGGCTTATCGCTAAGTTAGTTTATCTGCTCCCCACAGTCTCCATGAGTTCCTTTTTTAAGTACCTGGGAATGGTCGCCTTTGCGCTCCTCCCTCTCCTGTCCTCCGCCGCCTTACAGACCGGCAAGGTCCAGGTCGGCAAGACCAGTGGCGCGGTGACCATCATCGATGCCAATGCGCAGCGGAAGCCGCTCGCGACAGGCGCTGTCTTCCAGGAAGGCTCGCTCGTCGAGACCGGTATCAACTCCACAGCCGAACTCGTCTTCTCGAACGGCGCCTCCCTCGTCCTCACGCCCAACACTCTGGTCCAGCTGCGCACCTTTCGTCAGGTCCCTTCGGCGGCGATCATCGACCCCTATCGTCAGATCGATAAGGATCCGAGCCCGTCGGTGACTGAACTGGAAGTGCCGCGCGGTAAAATCATCGGCGAAGTCCGCAAACTGAACGCGCTTTCCACCTTCACCGTCAAGACGCCCGCTGGCCTCGTCCGCATCCGTGGCACGGTCTTCTCGATTGAATATCGCGTCGCGTCCAACGGCATGGGCAAGATTACCGTCGACTGCGTGCGCGGCTCCGTCGAGACGACGGTGTATAGCTCTAACGCCGGCCCCGTTTCCGTCGAGCCGGGCATGCAAATGTCCAGCAATGTCGCTTCCGCCGCCCTCGTGAACGCGATCGCCCAGGCCGCCAACGTCGAGCCAGGTGCGCCTCGCCCCCCTGCCCCCGCCCCGGAAATTCACACCGCGCTTTCCACGCCCGTCCGGATTATTGCTTACCCCATTCCTTCCGAAGACTTGCAGCTCGTGGCCGCCATCCTCGCCGCTAACACCACGTTACCCGCCGAAGTCGCCACGACCATCGGTGCGATGGCCGCAACCGCTCCCTCCCGGGCCCAGATTTTCGCTGGCGGCTCCGATGAGCCGTCCAAGGGCTTCGGGTCCGTCATCTCCGATCGCCAGCCCAGCGACGACGTCGCGAAGGTCGGCAAGAAGAATGCCCCGAATGGTCCTGCCACCACCAGCAATGGCGGTAGCACTTCGCTGGACGAGACGCTCAGGAAGCTGGGCGAGAACGTCGATCGCTCCGTGGAGAAGCAGCAGGTCTTCTCCACCAATCCCGGAGGTTGAGGCTCACCGGTTCGGTGTCCGTAAGGCCCGGCTTTCGCCGGGCCTTTTTCATGTCCCGATCTTTTCTCCTCTCGCTTTGGACGCCCGCTCGGGCATCTTGGGGGCGCATGCCAATCGCGGGTAGATTCATCACGTTCGAAGGAGGGGAAGGCGCGGGTAAGTCCACGCAGCTGACCCGTCTCGCGGAGCGTCTTCGTGTCACCGGCGAGACGGTCCTGAGCCTGCGCGAGCCTGGCGGCACCCCGTTCGGCGAGAAGATGCGCGACGTCCTCAAGCAGCCTGGCTCGGTTATCCGGCCGGCCGCGGAAGCCTTGCTGTTCGCGGCCTGCCGCGCGCAGCTCGTCGCCGACGTCATCACGCCAGCGCTCGCCGCCGGGCAGGTCGTGCTCTGCGATCGTTTCATCGATTCCACCGTCGCCTATCAGGCGGGCGGACGCGGGCTTGATCGCGGGCTCATCGAGTCCGCTAACCGGCTGGCGTGCGGGCCGCTGCGCCCCGATCTGACCATCCTGCTTGACCTCGATCCGACCAGCGGCCTAGGTAGGGCTTCGGTCCGCGACCAAGGTCAGGCCGACCGTTTTGAAGTCCTTGGCGCCGGCTTCCATCAGCAGGTCCGTTCCGTCTACCACTCGCTCGCGAAGGAGGAACCCGCGCGTTTCTTTGTCGTCGACGCCGCCCGCCCCGCCGAAACCATTGCCGAGGAGATCTGGTATGAAATTACCCGCCGCTTCCGCTGACCTCGCCGACCTGCCGGTCCTGAAGGTACTCCGCCGCGCCCGCGCCGAAGGCCGGATGCCGCATGCGGTGCTGCTCACCGGCGCCGATGGCGCCTTGCTCGCGGGCGTGGCTGAGCAGCTGGCCTCCTTGCACCTCGACGAGGCTGAGCCGTTGTCTCACCCGGATTGCCGCGTGTTGCGGCCGGCGAAGAAATCGCGCCGCATCAGCATCGATAATACCCTCGAGGTGGTCGCCGCGCTCCGCCTCACGTCCCTGACGCCCCGGCGCGTGGTCATCGTCAACGAGCCGGACCGTTTTCTTTCCGAGTCGGCCAACGCCTTCCTGAAGACGCTCGAGGAGCCTCCGCCTGGCACCCTGATTATCCTGCAGACCACGAACTACTACCGCGTGCTGTCGACGATTCTCAGTCGGTGCATGCGTTTCCACGTCGCGGGCGAAGCCCCGGGGCTCAATGATCCCTCTTGGCTCGACTGGCAGCGTGAGATGGAACGTCTGCTCACGCGTATGGTCAAGGGGCCGGCTTCGCCGAGCGCCCGCGTTTCCGAAGTCTTTATCCCGCTCTACGCCCTCTGCGCCCGCTTCGAGGTGCTGCTCGAGCTTTTTGTCGACGAGGCCTTGAAGGCGGCGCCGCCGCCGCCCCCGACCGATGAAGACGAGGACGACGCTGAACTAGCCTACGAGGAGTCCGTGCGCCGCGGCGTCCGCGCCCGTATGCTAGTCTCGGTCGAGGAGAAGCTACGCCTGATTGGACGATCGCACCCAGGCTGCGCGGAGCAGGTCGCTTTATCTGTCGGCTACCTCGAGGACGCCCGCCGCCGGATGGAGCTCAACTATCAGGTCTTGGCGGCCTTCGAGCAGTTCCTCCTCCGCACGTTGCGCGCCTTCGCGCTCCGCCCACGCGCGGCGTAACTTCACCCCTTCCCGGAGTTATATTAAAGAGATGTCCCAGGAAGAGCCCATGCTCCCCGACGACGAGGACGATAAGCGGCTGATGGCTTTGGTCGCCGAAGGAGATGACGACGCGCTCCGCCTGCTCGTCCACCGGCACCATGCCCGCCTCGTCGGCTATCTGCGCGGAGAGGTCGGCTCGCAGGCGACTGCGGAGGAGCTGGCGATGGAAGTCTTCATCCGCCTACACCGGGCAGCCGCGCGGTGGCGTCCAGAAGCCAAGCTGAGCACCTATCTCATCCATATCGCCCATAATCTTGTACTCAACGAATGGCGTCGACGCGGGCGTAAGCCGACCACCGCCCTGGAATTCGCAGCCGAGCCTGGTGATACTTCGCAGCAGTCCGCACGCCGCGTGGCCGAACTCGATGAAGCCTTCCAGCGGGCGATTGCCCAACTCCCCCCCGAGCAACGCACCGCCATCCTCCTGGTCGTCCAGCAGGAGCTACCCTATGAGGATATCGCCGAGATCATGGGCGTGCCGGTCTCTTCGGTGAAGACCTGGATTCACCGCGCCCGAAGCCGCCTGCGCGAGCTCCTGAAAGACTTCTATGGAAACCAATGAACCCTGCAACTTGCCGCCTCCGGCGGTGTTTCAACCTATGAACTGAGCCATGGACAATCCACAACCTAAGACTTTCGAACAAGAACTCGCCGCTTCGCTCAGCCGTGGCCGTTCCGTCGCCGTCACCGGCTTCGCCGACCGCGTCGTCGGGGCCGTCCGTGCCGACCGTCGTCGCCGCGTCGTGATCCGCTGGAGCTCCGTCGCCACTGCGGCTGCCGCCTGTTTCGTGGCCATCCTTACCTTGGCTTCACCCACGGAGGCGTCGCTCAATCGCTCGACCCTCGCGCTCGTCGCCCGCGACGAGTCCGTGCAGTTTGCCGACCTGCTCGGCGCCGCCGACGATCTTTCGCTCCTTTCGCCTGCCGTCGATAAGCCTAGCGTGGTCGACGTCCTCAACGCGTCGGGATCCTGAGACAATGAAAAGCTTCTTCCTATCCGTCGCCTTCCTTGCGACCGTGGCCTTCCTTCCGGCCCAGCAGCCCTCTGCCCGTGGCCCCGAATCCGAGCCTACGGTCGAGGAGATGCAGACGATTCGCAAGATCCTGGAGCTTCCGCCTGAGCGGCTCACGCGGATGCGTGCGGCCATCGAGAAGATGGAGCGCATGTCGCCGGAGTCCCGGCGTGAGTTCGCCGCCAACCTCGCCAAGTACGAGACCGCTTCGCCGGAGGAGCGCCATAAGCTCATGAAGGAGATGCGCGAGCGCGGTGGCTTTGGCGCACGCGTCCTCGAGTACCATTTTAAGACGCTGAGCCCCGAGCAAGCCAAGGCTGAGCGCGCTCGCCTACACGCCCTCACGCCCGAACAGCGCATGGAATTCATCCGGAACCTCGCCGAGAAGTACGGCCCCGAGATTGCCAAGGAGAAGGGCAAGGCTGGCGAAGGGAAAGAGGGCGATAAGGCTGGCATGAAGCGACGCAAGAAGGAGGAGCCTGAGGGCGCCTCCGGCGTCGCGAAGTAAACCGCTATTCGCCCAGCTTGCGGAAACCCGCCTGACCGTGCTTCCAGCGGTCGTGCGCCCAGAGCCAATTCGCGCAGACGTCGTCGCCGGAGCGCAGCATGCGTTCGAGCCAGGCGTTGGATTCGATCGTGAGGCCGATGGCGTCGGTCGCATGCAAGGCTTCCATGCGCAGACGGCAGCGCCAGAATCCGGTGCGGTCGGACCAGTAGATTCGGCTCGGGCACTTGAAGCGCTGGGCGATGATGCCCGGCAGCTCGGTGACGGCGCACGGGGCACCCATGAACTGCCAGGTCGAGCCGGACTGGGTCGTCTGGTCGAAGAGCACGGCGGCGACATGCCCTTCACGGACGGCCTTCATTGAGCGCGCGAAGCCTTCACGGCGCGAGGCGAGTTTCATGCCGAAACGTTCGCGGGCATCCTTGACCCAGTGTTCGGCGGCTGGCTGGTCGAGCGGACGGTAAATCACGACCCATTCGCGCTTGGCGAGTTCGGGTCGGAGTAGGGTGGCGGCGGTCATCATCTCCATCAGCGCGAAGTGCGGGACGAATAAGACGACGCCCGTTCCCTTTGGGGGTAGGCCGTGCTCCGGGCTCATCACGCTTTCGTCCACCGTAATACGGTCGCGGATCTCCGCCTCCGCCATCATCGGCGAGGCGATGGAGAAGAGGGCCATCTCGGCCGTGCGGCGGCAGGAGGTGTGGCCAATCTGGCGGGCCCAGGCGGTATCCTTCGTCGGGAAGGCATTGGCGAGGTTACGGCGGATGACCTTGCCGCGGAGCAGCCAGAGCACTTCACCCAGCAAGGCTGCGTTAACGCGGGCGAAGGCCTCGGGGAGACGGGTCAGCAGCCAAGCATAGGTAACGATCAGCGGCCGCATCAGGATCTTCAGCAGCGGCCTTCCTGCCGGAGCAGGTCGCCGATCTCAGGGACGAGGATGTTGCGTCGGCCGAGTTCGTCGCGCGCGAAATATTTATCCACCTGACGGACGAGGTCGAAGGGCTCATCGGGCAGGTTGTCCTCGTCGAACTCCATTTCATCGACGGCGTCGATGTCGTCGAAGATGTGCGTTAGACGCAGCGGTTCGCCGTCGATGACGGCGGGCGGATTGGCGATGGTGCCGATCTTGGTGAGGTTGAAGAACAGGCAGGGGTAGAACTCCTTCTCGTACGGGGCGAGGAACTTGGTGACCCACTGGCCGGGGACTTCCCAGCGGCGGTTGATGATCGCCGCGTCGGAGAAATGTACGCAGATGCGATACCACTCCTCGACGGCCGCGTGTTTCATCGCGAGCGGGCAGTCAATGACGGTGATGATGCGGGCGACGCGCCATACGGCGTCGGGCATCATCGGGCGGATGGTGCGGTGGAGCGCTTCCATCTGGTCGATGATGTGCAGGGATCCGTTGGTCACCAGAATGGTGGCGTCTTCATCGCCGGGCGCGGGGAGGATGGCCTGGCCGCCCTTGAATTCCCATTGGTCGGCCCCGGCACCACCTTCGCGGGCTTCGCGGAGGATGCGGATCTTGCGGCCTTCGGGCCAAGCGTTCTCAGCCAGTTCGCGGACTGTATCGGCACGGCCGGCGCCGACGGGTCCGAGGATGATGATAAGCGGCGTCATGCCTTGCGTCCGCAGCGGCCGAAGGGAGCGTTCTGTCCGCGGTCGCGGATCCAGTGATCCACAGCCACCAAGGCGGCCATGGCTTCGACGATGGGCACGGCGCGCGGGAGGACGCACGGATCATGGCGGCCCTTGGCGCTGAGCTCGGTGGCGCGTCCGTCCGGCCGGACGGTCTTCTGGGGCTTGAGCACGGTCGCGGTGGGCTTGAAAGCGATGCGGAAGACGACGTCTTCGCCATTGGTGATGCCGCCCTGCGTGCCGCCGGAGCGATTCGTCGCGGTGCGGATGCGGCCGCCCTTGCGGACGAACTCATCGTTGTGCGCGCTGCCGCGCAAGATGGTGCCCGCGAAGCCGCTGCCGATTTCAAAGCCCTTCGTGGCGGGCAGGGAGAGCATGGCTTTGGCGAGGTCGGCCTCGAAGCGGTCAAAGACCGGCGAACCGAGACCGGCGGGAAGGTTCTCGATCACGCAACAGATGACGCCGCCCACGGAATCGCCATCGGCCCGGGCGGCGCGGATGAGTGCGTCGATCTTGGCGGCGGTGGCGGGATGCGGGCAACGCGTCGGCGTGGCTTCGACTTGTTTCAGCGATGGCGCCTTGGCGGCGGCGGGCATGCGAACGTCACCGACGCTTTCGACCCAGGCGATGATGCGGGCACCGCAGGCATGCTTGAGGACCGTCTTGGCGACGGCGCCGGCGGCGACGCGGGCAGCGGTCTCGCGGGCGGAGGAACGGCCGCCCCCTTCGACGGCGCGGATGCCGTACTTCGCGTCATAGGTAAAGTCGGCGTGGGAAGGGCGGTAGGCGGCCTTCATCTCGGCGTAGGCCTGTGGGCGCTGGTCGCCGTTGCGGATGACGATGGCGATGGGCGAGCCGAGCGTGAGGCCATCATGCGAGACGCCGGAGAGGATTTCCGGTTCGTCCGCTTCCTTGCGTTGCGTGGTGAGGGCGCTCTGGCCCGGGCGGCGGCGGGCGAGTTCGCTCCGGAGGAAGGCGGCGTCGAAGGGCACGCGCGGCGGGCAGCCGTCGATGATGACGCCGAGCGCGGGCCCGTGGCTTTCGCCGAAGGTGGTGATGCGGAAACTGTGGCCGTGAATGTTGCCCATGGGGAAAGGTGTTAAAAAAGAACGCCGCCTAGCCAGGTGGCTGGGCGGCGTCCGTTTGGCGGTTCCGCCCCGGCGCTTAGCGCAGGTTAGAGGTGATCTTGGAGACGATTTTCTGGCTCTCCGGCAGGTTGCCGAAGAAGCCGTACTTGACCTTCACCTGAGTGAAGACGGCCTTGGTGACTTCGTCTTCAGCCTTCTCGATGGTGATCTTGATTTCAAGGTCGCCGATGGTGCGGGCATAAGCCACGACGCTGAGCAGCTCCTTGTTGGCGCCGACTTCGTCGGTCTCGCCGGTGCGAAGCGTGCCGGGCATGGCGTCGATGGTGCGCTTGACGGCGTTGAAGACGGCGGTCGTGTCGGCGGTGTAGCGGGTGGTCAGGATCCCAGTGACGTTGGAGAAGGAGGCTTCGTTGTTCTGGCTGTTGTCCACGCCGAGCTGGGTGGAGCATCCGGCGAGGACGAGGGCGGCGAGGAGGGCGAGGGCGGTTTTCATGGGCAAGAGTCTTGGTTGAGTGCTTGGAGACAAAGCACAGCCGAGGCCTGTTGGCAAACAGTTTCGCCCTCGTTCCCCGGCTACGGTCGACCTGAGATTGTAGTTAAAAAACAACTACAAGTCAGGCCGGCGCCAGAGGTGCCGCGGATCGGCCGGCAGAGGGGGGAATTAAGCTGCCAGGGGTCGGAAAGGGCGGTTAAATATCACATACTACTGAAGAACAATGCTTTACCGATTATAAAGACTGAAATCAGTCATTTAAAGCCGCCTGGCGCCGTGTGAACAAGAATTTGGGTAGATCTGGGGCTAAAATCTTGACGGGTGGATAAGTGTGGGGAAAAGTGGGTCATCTGGGGGCAACTCCCCATACTTAATGTCTATTGGCGCCAACAACGGTCTCTTTACCGGCATCCATAATGGAAAATTGGATGAGAAGAACCGCGTCACCATCCCCGCCGCCTGGCGTTTCGATGCGGAAGCTACCTTCCTCGCGATGTACCACCCGGCGCTGGCGTCGGTCGTGGTGTTCCCTCCGTCGATGGCCGAACGCATCCGCGTCGCCGCGTCGCAGGTGACCGTCAGCGATCCGGTGAAGATGGACGCGCTCAGCCTGCTCGGTACGAACAGCATCCAGGTCACGTGCGACAAGGCGGGCCGCATCACGCTCAACGAGCACATCGTCAAGGAGGCGAAGCTCGAGCACGACGTGATCTTCCGCGGTGGCTTCACCACCTTCCATATTTCTTCGCCGACGCCGCCCAAGGCCGATCGCGATTCTGACGCCGCCCTCACCATCCTTCGCGCCTTGCGCGAACTCGGCCTGTGATGCGTATCCAGAAGTTACTTACACTACTCACACCTTATTCACAGACCGCCGCATGACCAGCCACGTCCCAGTCCTGCTCGAGGAGTGCCTGACGCTCCTCGCTCCGCAGGACGGCCGTGCCTACTTGGATTGCACGTTCGGGGGCGGCGGCCATACCGCGGCGATCCTCGCCCGGGCGCCGCGCTGCACGGTCGACGCGATGGACCGCGACCCCGCCGCTGGAGAACGCTCCGCCGAGCTGATCGCCGCCCACGCCGGCCGCTTGCGTTTTCATTCGGAAAATTTCCGCCACCTTGACCGCGTTCCGGGGCGATTCGACGGTGTTCTGATGGACATTGGGGTGTCCTCGTACCAGTTGGATGTCCCGGAACGCGGTTTCTCCTTCCGGTTTGATGCGCCGAACGACATGCGTATGGATACGCGCGTCGGCCGCAGCGCCGCCGAGTTCCTCGAACGCGGGGAACGCGCCGAGCTCGAACGCGCCGTCCGCGACTACGGCGAGGAGCCTCGCTGGTTCCGCGTCGTCAACGCAATCATCGCCGCCCGCGGCACCGGCCGCCTCGCCCGCACCTCGACCTTCGCCGAACTCGTCGCCGAAGCCGCGCCACCTGCGCCCGGCCCGCGCGGTCCGCACCCAGCCACCCGTACCTTCCAAGGCGTCCGCATCGCGGTCAACGACGAGCTCGGCGCCCTGGCCGAAGCCCTGCCGCTCGCCTTCGGTAAACTCAACGCGGGCGGCGTCCTCGCCGTCATCTCCTTCCACTCCCTCGAGGACCGGATGGTGAAGCGTTACATGAACGGGGTCGCTGGCCGCCCGGTCGACCGCGACGACGCCCGCAACCAGGACGACCGCGTGAAGCACGCCGACCTCCTCACCCGCAAAGCCCTCCAGCCCTCGGACGCCGAACAGGCCACCAACCCCCGCAGCCGCTCGGCCCGCCTCCGTGCCGTGCGCCGCCTCGCCGTATGAGTCCGCGCATCTTCACCTGGGTCTGCGTGTTCGCCGCCGTCGGCACTTTCGCCGTCGGGACGATCAATATCATGCGCCTGCGCGTCGAGGCCGATGCCATCGGCAGCCGCATCCAGCGCATCGAGCGCGATATCTCTTACTCTAAGAAGGAGCTCGAGACCCTTCGCCGCGCGCGCGACGAGCTCATCAATACCCTTGATCTCCAGCAACGCATTGGCGATGCCCTCAAGCCCCCGGTCCCCGAACAGGTGGTCTGGGTCCGTTATTTCCCGGCGGTCGCATCCCCGCCCCCCATGCTTTCCGCGAGCCCCCGGATGACGGCCCGCGAAATTGCCTCCCTCTCTTGGGGTGGGCAGGGAGGACCGCGCGCTCGATGAGCCTGCCCCACGCCAGGCGAACGCGCTACCGTTTGCTGGCTTGGGTCGTTTCCCTCTGCTTCCTAGCCGTGATTTCGCGGCTGGTCTGGTTGCATTGGGTCGACGCCCCTCGTCTGCGAGCGGAAGCCCTGCAGGCTCGCCGCGTGCTCCAGGAGATCCCTTGCCGCCGCGGTGAGATTCGCGACGCCCAGGATAACCTTCTCGCGGTTTCCGAAGACGTCTGGGATATCGGCGTTGACCCGGACGCTCTCGTTAAGGGCGAGCACGAACGGGCCCTGGAGGTCGCGACGATCCTCGGCCTACCTTTCCCCAAAGTTCGCCTGGCCTTCGAGACCACCACGCGCCTCGACGAAGCCGGCGAGGAGAAGACGATCCGCTGGGCCATCCTCGCCCATGAGGTGAACGAAGCCACGATGAAGCGCATCAAGGCGCTCGGCATCAAGGGGCTCCGCGCCGAGCTGAAGTATCGCCGCAATTATCCCAAGGGCCAGCTCGCCGCGCATGTCCTGGGCTACGTTAATAAGGAAGGCGTTCCCGCCGCTGGCATCGAGAGCGTGATGAACCCGCTTCTTCTCGGCCAAAAGGGTTGGATCGAATCCGAACGCGACGGCCGCCGCCGCGAGATTACGAGTAACCGCCTCCGCGAGGTCGCGCCGGTCGACGGCAGTACGATCGTGCTGACGATCAATAGCCTGGTGCAGAAGACCTGCGAGGACGCCCTCGCCGCCGCCGCGGCCCGTTATAACCCGAAGGGTGGCATCATCATCGTGAGCGAGCCGCGCACGGGCCGCATATTGGGCCTCGCCAATTGGCCGACCTACGACCTCAACCGTTTCTTCGATGCGAAGGCCGCGCCGATGGACAGCCAGCGTAACCGCGCGGTGTCCGACGTCTACGAGCCGGGCTCCGTCTTCAAGATCGTCTCGGTCTCGGGCGCGCTCGAGGAACGCCTCATCACGCCGAACTCGGTCTTCGATTGCGGTGCCACTACCGTCCCCTACCGCGGCCGCATGGTTTCCATGCCGGCCGACTCGCACGCCATCGGCGCCGCCGACATCCGGCAGATCGTCCGCGAATCCTCCAACCGCGGGACGGTCCAGGTTGGGATGCAATACGCTGAACGTCTCGGCGAGGACAAGTTCTTCGCGCTCATCAAGTCCTTTGGGTTCGGTGCCAGGACGGGCCTGATCACCGGTGCCGAAATCCCGGGCTTGCTCATCTCGCCGAAGGATTGGGACGGTCTGACGATTTCGCGCGTTCCGATGGGCCATTCCGTCAGCGTCACGGCGATGCAGATGCACTTCGCGATGTCGGTCGTCGCGGCCGAAGGCCTGCTGATGCAGCCGCAGCTCGTCCTGCGCGTCGAAGATCCGAAGACGAAGGCGACCGTCCTCAATTACGGGCCGCGCTCGCGCGGCCGCGCCGTCTCCGCCGCTACCGCCGCGCAGATGGCCATGCTCCTGCGCGCCGTTTGCGGCAAGACCGGCACGGCACCGCTGGCCGACATCCCCGGCTACGAGGTCGCAGGCAAGACCGGCACGACGCAGAAGATCATCAACGGTCGCTATTCCTCCACGCACCACGTCGCCTCCTTCGCCGGCTTCTTTCCGGTCAATGACCCGAAACTCGCGATTACGGTAATCATCGACGAGCCGCAAGGGGAGGGCGTCGGCTATGGCGGCAAAGTCTCCGCCCCAATCTTCCGCGATGTCGCGGAGAAGTGCATTCGCTGGCTCGATATCCCTCCGGTTTCCACCGTCCCACGTGCCCACGTCGCCGACCTCGGCCGATGACGCCTCCTCCGCTGATGATGCCCGCCGCCATGGAGCGCCCTACCTTCAACTCGCTGCTGCAAGGCCTCACGGTCCATAGCCGCACGGGCGACGGTTCCGTCCGCATCTCATCCATCGTCACGGACAGCCGCCGCATCCTCCCCGGCTCGCTCTTCTTCGCGTTGCCGGGCCTCCGGGCCAACGGCCATGCTTTCCTGGATGACGCGATCGCGCGTGGGGCGGCCGCCATCATCTCAGGCGAACCGGTCGGCGGCCTGCCCGCTGTTGCCGCTGCTCAGGTCGCCGATCCGCGACGCGCCCTCGCCGAGGTCGCGCGCCGTTTTTACGGCCATCCCGAAGCGGCCCTCCGATTGGTCGGCGTGACGGGGACTAACGGCAAGACGACGATCTCGACGCTCCTCCGCCACCTGTTGCAGGCGGATGGCTCGCAGTGGGGCCTGGTGGGCACAGTCCGTTACCACCTCGGCCGCCGTTCGATTCCTTCATATAAGACGACGCCGGAATCCGCCGACCTCGCCGCTTTCTTCCGCCAGATGGCCGATGCGGGCTGTGTCGGCGCCTGTCTCGAGGTTAGTTCCCACGCGCTCCATCAGGACCGGGTTCACGGTTTCCATTTTCAGGTCGCGGCGTTCACCAACCTCACGCGCGACCACGTTGACTATCACGGCGACCTCGGCTCGTACCTCGACGCCAAGTCGGCGCTCTTCGACGGGCGCAACGGCTCCGTGCCCGACGTCTGCGTGATCAATGTCGACGACCCGGCCGGGCGCGTGCTCGCCGAAGCCTGCCGTCGCCGCGGTAAGGTGATCACCTTTGGCGTCGCCGTCGACGCGGACGTCCGCGCGACCGACCTCGCCCTTGATACCGGTGGCGCCGTTTTCACCGTCCGCCATGACGGTCGTGCCGCTATCTTCAAGTCCACCTTACCCGGGGGTTACAACGTCTCGAACGTCCTCTGCGCCCTCGCGATGGCCGCGGCGCTCGGCCGCGATCCGCTGGCGCTCGCGCCGGCCCTAGCCGCCTTCCCCGGCGTTTCGGGCCGCATGGAACGCGTCGAGGCCGGCCAGGCGTTCCCGATCTTCGTCGATTACGCCCATACTGACGACGCCCTGCGCAACGCCTTGCGTATGCTCCGGGACATCACGCCCGGCCGCGTGCTCTGCGTCTACGGTTGCGGCGGCGACCGTGACCGCGGCAAACGTCCGGCGATGACCAAGGCCGTTGCCGACCTCGCCCATCTCGCCTGGGCCACCGCCGATAATCCGCGGAAGGAAAGCCTCGACCGGATCTTCACCGATATGCGCGAAGGCCTCGGCCCGCTGCCAAGCGTGGAGTTCGTCGCCGACCGCCGCGACGCCATCGCCCGCGCCCTTGCCGCCGCTAAGTCCGGCGATTGCGTCGTCATCGCTGGCAAAGGCCACGAGACCACCCAGGAATTCGCCGACACGGTGGTGCCTTTCGATGACCGTCAGGTCGTGCGTGAGATTCTTGAGCTGCGGAGGGGCGCCCAGTCGTGATGCCGACCTTCTCCTCAGCCGACCTCGCCGCTTGGGCCGGAGGCCGCTGGACCGCCGAGCCGCGTGCCACCCTCACTGGCTTTGGCACGGATACCCGCGCGCTTCGTGCCGGCGAGGTTTTCGTGGCCGTGCGCACCGACCGTCGCGACGGTCATGATTTCCTCGGTGCCGCCCGCTCGCAGGGCGCCACCTGCGCCTTAGTCGAACGCCCGGTCGCCGACGACCTGCCGCAGCTCGTCGTGGATGACTCGCTTGCCGCGCTCCGTCGCGTCGCCTCCCGCTGGCGCGCGAACTTCCCGGGTCGTGTCATCGGCGTGACGGGTAGCGTGGGTAAGACCTCGACGAAGGAACTGCTCGCGGCGCTCCTCGGCGCCGAAGCTTTCGTCACCGAAGCTAATTTGAACAACCTCATCGGTGTGCCGCTGATGCTCCTGCGCGTCGAGCCCGGGCTACATCGCTTCGCCGTCATCGAGGCGGGCATGAGCGTGCCGGGCGAACTCGGCGTCTCCGCCGCGATCATCCGCCCTGACCTGGCGATCGTCACCAACGTCGCCGCGGTCCACCTCGCAGGCGTCGGATCGCTCGCCGCCATCGCGCGAGAGAAAGCCACGCTCGTCGCCGCGCTCGCCCCCGGCGGTCAGGCAATCATCCCGGCGGAGCTGCTCGTCTGGCCGGAGTTCGCGGCCCACGCTAGCCGTTGCATCGCCGTGCAGTTCGAAGGCGAAGCCGCCCCGGTCGTCGCACCGGCCCGTCTCGTCCGAGCCTCGTTCCTTACCGATGCCCGTGGCCAGCGCTCGCTCGTGCTCGACGGCGAGGTCTTCCCCCTTGCGCCGATTTCCGACGGCCTCGCTCGCAACGCCGCCCTCGCGCTCGTCGCCGCCCTGGCGGTCGGTCGCTCTGCCGCTGAACTCGCCGACGTCACGGCGAAATGGATGCCTCCCGCGGGTCGCGGTAGCGTGCACGTCGAAGGTGACCGCACCTTCTACGTCGACTGCTATAACGCCAGCCCAGCCTCGTTGTTGGATTCGGCCCGGGCCTTCGACCGTCTCAGTCGTGCCTCCGCGGCACCTCGTCTTTTCCTGCTCGGCGGCATGGCCGAGCTCGGTCCCACCTCGGCGCAACTCCACCGCGACTGCGGCGCGCAGCTGCCTCTCCGCTCCGGCGACCACGTGGTCGCCTTCGGCGGCGAGTCGGCTGCGTTGCTGCAGGGAGTTGCGCTTCCCGGGGTGGAGCTTTCCGTCGCGGCCTCCGTCGAGGATGCCGCCGCTCGCGTCGCGGCGCACCGCGGCTGCGTCTTCCTGAAGGGTAGCCGCTCCTTCGCCCTCGAGCGCTGCTTGCCCGAAACCCTGCGCACGGCGCTCTCTTTCCACTAGGATGCTTTACCGTCTCAGCGAACTCGTCCACACGTGGGGTCCTTTCCGTCTCTTCGAGTATATCTCCGTCCGGGCGATTTTGGCCGGCGTGACGGCGTTACTGCTCGGCATGCTCTTCTCCGGCCGGCTCATCGGCATGCTCGCGCGCCTACGCCAGCCCGAGCGCTCGGCCAAGCTGATGGGCGAGCTGGCCAAGGAAGGCGGCAAGGTCCCGACGATGGGCGGCCTCATCATCGCCATCGCGATGATTCCTTCGGTGCTCCTTTGGGCGCGCCTCAACGTCCTTGTTCTCGCGGCGCTCTGGTGTCTGGTCGGTATGGGTCTCGTCGGCCTCTACGACGACTGGCTGAAGGTCCGCCACGGCAGTGCCGACGGTATCTCCGCCCGCCTGAAGCTGGCGGGGCAGGGCCTCGTCGCGCTGATTGCTCTGGGCATCGTGCTGCTCGACCCCGCCTATCGTGATAGTCTCTGCGAGATCTGGTTGCCGATTCTCAACGGTCCGCTCTGGTCGGCAAAGTCGCTCGGTTGGCCCTTCTTCGCCTGCCTCGGCGTCGCCGCGGCGTTCTTCGTGCTCGTCTGCGTCGGTAGCTCCAATGCCGTCAACCTCACCGACGGCCTCGACGGTCTCGCCATCGGCTGCGTGCTCATCACGACCATGATCCTTGGCGCGGTCGCTTACCTTGCCGGCCACCATGAGTTCGCGACCTATCTGCGCATTAGCTACGTGCCGGGGGCGGGCGAGCTGGCGGTGTTCTGTTCCGCCCTCGTCGGCGGCAGCCTCGTCTTCCTCTGGCATAATGCGGCGCCGGCTGAGATCTACATGGGCGACGTCGGCGCGCTCGGCCTCGGCGGCGGCCTCGGCGCGGTGGCCTGCTTGATGCACCAGCCCTTTCTCCTCGCGATTGCGGGAGGCGTATTCGTCGTCGAAGCCGCTTCCGTCATCCTGCAGGTGGCCTACTTCAAGCGAACGGGCGGTCAGCGGCTATTCCTGATGACGCCCATCCATCACCACTTCCAGAAGAAGGGCTGGCCCGCGACGAAGGTCGTCGCGCGCTTCTGGATCCTCTCCCTGCTGTGCGGCCTCCTCGGCCTGCTTTCCCTCAAGCTCCGATGAGCGATTTCCCTGACTCCCTCCGTCGCCGGCTCACCCGGCCCGCCGCTATTTTCGGCGAGGGCGTGAGCGGGCGCTCCGTCGCGGAATCTCTCGCGTCGGCCGGTTTCGCTTCCGTCATCTACGACGAACGGGGGGAGAACCAGCAGTTCGGCCCCGAGGAGGCCGCCCGCCATGACCTCCTGGTCTATAGCCCTGGTTTCGCTCAGTCGCACCCGTGGATCCTCACCGCTCGCCGCGCCGGTCTACATTGCCTGACCGAACTTGATTTCGGCGCGCTGCTCTGGACCGGACCAGCCATCGCCATCACTGGCACCAACGGCAAGACGACCATCACCGAGTTTCTCTCGTTTGCCTTTAAGCGCTCCGGACTGGATGCCATCGCCTGTGGTAACGTGGGCCTGCCGCTGACTTCGCTCCATCGAACGGTCTCCAGCGGTTCGTTTGTCGCCATCGTCGAAGTCAGTTCCTTCCAGGCGGAAGATCTCCGCCACTTCACGCCTGAGGCGGTGCTCTGGACGAACTTCGACGAAGATCACCTGGACCGTCACGGCGACCTCGAGAGCTACTTCCGCGCGAAGTTCAAGCTGGTCGAACGGATGATGCCCGGCGGCATCCTCGTCGTCGGCGAATCCGTCGTCTCCGCCGCCGCGACATTCGGTATCGAGCTACCCGCCGAGGCCCTCGTCGCCACGCGCGCCGAGGTCGCCGACACGGTGCCCGCAGGTTCAGTCTTCGATAACTGGCCGCAGCGCGAGAACTGGGCGATCCTTTGCAAGTACTGGCAGGCGCGCGGCATCCCGATGCGCCACCTCGAGGAGTCGGCCCGACTTTTCCGGGTGCCACCGCATCGCCTCCGCAAGGTCGCCGAGAATAAGGGCGTCGAATTCTGGAACGACTCGAAGGGCACTAATTTCCACGCAGTCCAAGCCGCGCTCTCGCAGTTCAGCACCCCCGTCCGCTGGATTGGGGGAGGGAAGTGGAAGGGCGGCGACCTCAGTCGCTTCGTCCGCAACATTGCCCCGCTGATCGATTCGGCCTACCTCATCGGCGAGACCGCCGACGAGCTGAAGCGCCACTTCGACGCGGTGGGTAAGTCCGCCCGCTGCTATCCGGGCCTGCAGGACGCCGTCGTCGCTGCCGCCAAAGACGCCCACGGCCCGGCGATCATCCTGCTGAGCCCAGGCTTCTCGAGTTTCGACCAGTTCCGCGGCTACGCCGAGCGCGGCCTCGTCTTCGAACGCGCCGCGAGCGCCTTGGCTAACCGCAGCTAATTTTTCCAACCAAACCACCCACCCAAACCGACCCACCACCATGCGTCCCCTCATCACCGTCACTGCCGTTGTGCTCCTGCACCTCTGCGTCATCGCCGTCCTCGTCGGCGTCAACGGCTGCCGAAGCACCAGCGGCTTCGAGCAGCCCGCCGACAACGCCGTCTTCTCCGGCGGTGCCCGACCGGCCGGCACTGTAGCCGTCGCGCCGGCGCCCGGGCTCGACCGTATCCCGACCCCCGTGGCGACCAAGCTTTCCCCGTTCCGCCCCGTCGGTGCCGGTGGCAAGCGTACCGTCCTGCAGGGTGAGACCCTGATGACCATCGCCGACAGCGAGAAGGTCTCCCGCGCCGACCTCGCCAAGGCCAATAACCTTACGCTCAACGCTGACCTCAAGTCCGGCCAGGTGCTGACGATTCCCGCCGCGCCTAAGCCGGCGACGAAGACGGGCGCGAAGGCCGCGACCAAGACGGGTACGAAGTCCGCTCCGGCCGCGACCAAGTCCGCGGCTCCGGCGGCTCCGGCTCCGACTTTCACGCCGATCAAACTCATCCCGCTCACCGGCGCTAAGCCGGCGGCAACCGCTCCGGCGGCTCCGGAAAAGAAGTAAGCCGAGCCTGACGCCGCGTCATGGTCATCAAGGTGAAGCAGCAGGAAGGTCCGGGAGCCCTGGGTGGGTACTCCTTGGGCATCGTGCTGCTCGCCTTGTCCCTCGCGCTCTTTGGCCTGGTGGTGCAGTACAGTGCGGGGATCTCGCTGTCGGCGAGTAACCGCACCGCGGCATTCTATCGCCAGCTCATCTATGTCCCCATCGCCTGCGTGGCGGGGTACGCGTTCTTCCGGCTGAACCTCGACAAGGCGCGGGAATGGCGCTGGTGGATTCTCGGCGGTGCCTGCGTGGCGATGTGCCTCGCGCGCGTCCCGGGCTTAGGTGTCTCGGTCAACGGCTCGTGGCGCTGGATCGATTTCGGTTTTTTCCGGCTGCAGGCCTCGGATCTCGGCAAACTCGCGCTGGTGATTGTGTTGGCCGATTTCCTCGCCCGCATGCAGCGGCATACGTTGCCGAATAAGTTCTCGATCTATCAGCTCAGCTCCCGTGAACCTTACCTCTTCACGGCACGGGGCTGGCTCGATTGCCGCGAAGGCTTCCTGAAGCCCATCGGTATCTTGCTACTGATCGCCGGCTGCATCGCCCTCGGTCCCGACCTCGGCACGATCCTCCTCTGCTGCGCGGTCGGCGGCACGATGATGCTCGTCTCCGGCGTGCGCTGGGCCTACGTCGTCCCAAGTTTCCTGATTGGCCTTGGCGGCCTCACGATCCTGATTCTCAACTGGCCTAACCGCCTGCGCCGTTTCACCTCGTTCCTCGAGCCGTGGGAGAAGCGCGGTGACGAGGCCTACCAACTCTTCGAAGGCTTGGTGGCGTTTGGCGTCGGCGGCCTGACCGGCAAGGGTGCGGCGAATGGTATCCAGGGCCGCGCCTACCTGCCTGAGGCGCATACCGACTTCGTCTTCTCGGTCATTGGCGAGGAGTACGGCCTCGTCGCGACTACGCTCGTCGCGACTTTCTACCTAGGTATCTTTTGGTGCGCCTACCGCGCGATGCGCCAGTCGGCGGACCTCTACCGTTTCAACATCTGCCTCGGTGCGACGCTCTTCCTGGTGCTGCAGGCACTCATCAACATGGGCGTCGTCACTGGGCTGTTGCCGACCAAAGGCATCTCGCTCCCGTTCATCAGCTACGGCGGCACCAATCTCGTCATCATGGGCTGCATGGTGGGACTCATTCTGAATTGTATCCGCGAATCGGCTGGGCCGTCCTTCGCCGCCAAGGAGGCGCGCGCATGAGCCGCGTGCTGCTTGCGTGCGGCGGGACCGGTGGCCACCTCGCCCCGGGAATCGCCCTCGCCCAGCGGCTCACCGAGGACGGTCACGAGTGCCTCCTGATTGTCAGCAGCAAGGTTGTCGATGCGCGGATGACGTCCAACTACCCGCGCCTGCATTTCATCCCGGGCAAGGGGCGCGGCTTCGGGCCGGGCCTGATGGCCAAGCTCCTCTTCTTTCCCGCGCTGCTCGGCGCGATCTGGTCTTCTGGGCGCCTACTCCGGCGCTTTCGTCCCGATGCCCTCGTCTGCTTCGGCGGTTTCATGAGCCTCGGTCCGTCGCTGGCCTGCCGGCTCGCCGGCATTCCGGTGCTCGTGCACGAAGCGAATCGTAAGCCCGGTAAGGCGGTTCGCCTCATCGCGCGTTTCGCCGACGGCGTACACCTGCCCGCGGGCGTCCGCCTGCCCGGCCTCGCCGCGGAGCGTCAGCATGACTCGGGTTATCCCGTGCGCGCCGAAATCCGTCCGCAGGCGCGCGACGCCGCTCGCCGCGCGCTCGGCCTACCGCCCACGGGGCGGCTCCTGCTCGTCACCGGCGGCAGTCAAGGTGCGCATGTGCTCAACCGTTGGGTCGAGGATAACCTCGAGGAGTTCGCCATCCGCGGCCTCCATGTGCTCTGCCTGACTGGTCCCGGCGGGCGCGACGACGAAGTGCGCTCTCCGCAGTCGACGGTGAAGTTCCTGCCGTTCTGCGACCAGATGGCGATGGCTTATTCCTCCGCCGATATGGCGATCACCCGCGCCGGTGCGGGTACACTCGCCGAACTGGCGACCTGCCGGACGCCCGCGGTACTCGTACCTTATCCGCGTGCGGCCGACGACCATCAGACGGCCAACGCCCGCCAGAGCCAGCAGGCTGGCGCGGCGCTGCTGCTGCCCGAGGCGGACCTCGCGCGGTTGGCTCCGTTGGTCTTCGCTCGTCTGGCCGACGTCGCCGCGCTGGCCGTGATGCGCGACGCGCTCGCGCTGGCCGACGCCGCCAATCGCTGGGAAGAACTCGCCCAAGAAACCATCACCCTCGCCAGCCGCCGGCGGCTCGCCACCGCATGAGTACCTCCGCCTGGATGCTCGGCGCGTGCGGCATGGGTGTCGGCCCGCTTGCCATCTACCTGAAAGGGGAGGGTTGGGATGTCTCCGGCTGGGATGACTCGACGGGTAGTCCGATGGAACTGCAGCTAGCGAACGCTGACATTCCCTTGTTGCGTGATCCCTGGGCTGCGGGCCGCCGTCCGTCCGTCGTCGGCCGCTCCAGCGCCGTGAAGCCTGGGCACGAAGCGCTCACGCTCGCCGAAAGACACGAAGTTCGCACGTTGCGCCGCGGCGAACTCCTCGCTGAAGCAGTCGCCGGTCGGCGCTTCGTCGCCGTCTGCGGTAGCCATGGCAAGACGACCACCTGCGGACTGCTGGTCGCCGCGCTCGCGAGTGCCGAGGCCGATTTCGGTTACGTGCTCGGTGGCCTCTTCCGCGATCCGGCCTTCCCGCCGGCGCGCGCTTCCGCCTCGTCTCCGTGGGTCGTCGCCGAGGTCGACGAAAGCGACGGGACGATTGGGGCCTTCTCGCCGGACGTGACGGTAGCGGTGAATCTCGATTGGGATCATCCGGATTATTATCGCGACGAAGCCGCGCTCGAAGGGGTCTTCCGCTCGTTGTTCGAGCGCACCCGCACGGCGGTCATCATCCCCGTCGGCAACGAACGCCTCGAGCGGCTCGTCGCTGGACTGAAGGTGCCGGTGATTCGCGTGGGTCCAGGCGGCGACTATTCTTTCCGGCTTGTCCAAGGTGGCCACGCCTCTTCCGTCGTCTCGCTCGAAGGCCGTTTCCCCGTGGGCCAGTTCAACCTGCCGGTCGCCGGCACCTTTAATCGTTCGAACGCCTCGCTTGCGCTCGCGGTGACGCACTTCATCACCGGTGGCCTCGTGGCTGAGCCACTCGCCCGCTGGCGCGGCATCCGCCGACGCCAGGACGTACTCTTCGAACGCACGGGCCTCCGCGTCCTCGCTGACTACGCCCACCATCCGACGGAGATTGCCGCCTTACTTAACTGGGTGCGGGAGACGCATGCGGGCCGCCTCATCGTCGTCTTCCAGCCGCATCGCCATACGCGCACGCGCCAGTACGCGCGCGAGTTCCGTGATGCGCTCGCCGTTGCGGACCACGCCTTGGTCCTACCGGTCTATTCGGCCGGCGAAGCGGCCGTCGAAGGCGGGGGCTCCGATGCGATCATCGCGGGTTCCGGCCATCGGCTCGTCGAGGATCGCGCCGGACTGCCTGCGTTGCTCGACGCCCTTGCGCTCGGAGCCGACACGGTCGTGGCCTTTGTCGGCGCGGGTGACATCGAGCGCGACGCCGAGGCGTACGCCAAGGTCCTCCGTCGCCGGGGCGCGGACATCCTTTCCCTCGACTTGCCGGATCTCGTCGCCGGCCGGCTCTCCACCGAATGTGCTTTGCGTGCCAACGAACCGCTCGCGCGCCGCACCACACTTGGCCTCGGCGGCGCGGCGCGCTGGTACGCCGAACCGGCGAACGTCGACGACCTCGTCGCGCTATTGCGTGCGGCTGCGGAGCTCGATCTGCGCTGGTTCGCGCTTGGCCGCGGTTCCAACCTCCTTGTACCTGACGAAGGCTACGACGGACTCATCCTGCACCTCGACTCCGCGCATTGGGGCGTCGTGACCGACCTCGGCGAAGGCCGTCTGCGCGTCGGTGGCGGCACCCGACTCAAAGAGCTCTGCGGCTTCGCCGCGCGCGCCGGCTGGAAGGGTTTCGAGTTCCTCGAGGGTATCCCCGGTACCGTCGGAGGTTCGTTGCGCATGAATGCTGGTGCGATGGGCGGATGGATTTTCGACGTGGTTGAATCGATCGAATGGCTCACGCCGCAAGGTCAGGTGCGGGCCGCCCGCCGCGACAGCTTCGATGCCCTTTACCGCGACTGTCCGCAGTTGCATGGTGCGGTGGTCCTCTCCGCCGTGCTCCGGGCCGCTGGACGCGACGAGCCCGCCGTGATCCGCGCGCGCATGGATGACATGGCCGCCCGTCGCCGCTCTTCCCAGCCGCGCGAAGCCAGCGCTGGCTGCGTCTTCCGGAATCCCGAAGGGGATAAAGCCGGCCGCATCATCGATGCCAGCGGCCTCAAGGGCCGCGCCGTCGGTCCGGTCTCCGTCTCGCCGACTCACGCCAACTTCCTCGTCAACGCCGGCGACGCCCAAGCCGCGGATTTCCTGGCGCTCATGCGCGTCGTCCGCGCCGAGGTGAAATCTCGCCAAGGCATCGAGCTCCAGCCGGAGATCGTCGCCCTTGGTCGCGAATGGAAGGAACTCCTATGACTTTCATCCCTGAAATCGTCGTCCTCTGCGGCGGGCTCTCCTCCGAACGCGAAGTCTCGCTGCGCTCGGGCAACGCGGTCGCCTCGGTGCTTCCGGGCGCCCGTCTTGTCGAGTTGGAGTCCGACGCCTTGCCCGAGTGGCTCGACGGGAGTCGTCACGTCGTCCTGCCCGTCCTCCATGGTGGCTGGGGCGAGGATGGTCGGGCCCAGGCCGACATGGAAGCCCGCGGCATCGCCTTCGCTGGCTGTTCGTCCGTCGCCAACCGCCTTTGCATGGACAAGGTCGCCACCAAGCAGGCCATGCGTGGTGCGGACGTCCCCGCCATCCCGGAAATCGCTTTCGCCGGTGCCGCCAAGCCCACGGCCGCCGCGCTTGTCGCCGCCTTGGGTGATCAAATCGTCATCAAACCTTCCGATCAGGGAAGCAGCGTCGGGCTCTATATGTTGGAAGGGGAGGCCGCCGTGGCCAAGGCCTTGGCGGAAATGCCCGCCACCGGCCAATGGATGGCCGAACGCCGACTGCGGGGTCGCGAGATGTCCATCGGCGTGCTGGACGGCCAGCCCATGGGCCTCGTCGAGATCGTCGCGCTGTCCGGGGTCTACGATTATAAGACCAAGTATACCAAGGGCGCCTCGGAGTATCGCTTCCCCGCGCCCGTCACCCCTGAGCTGACCGCTGCGATCGGTGCGGCCGCCGCCCGGCTCTTCGCCGCCTGCGGTTGCCGGGACTTCGCCCGCGCCGATGTCTTCCTTGAGCCCGACGGCCACTTCTATTTCCTCGAGATCAACACGATGCCCGGCATGACCGAAACCAGCCTGATGCCTAAGAGCGCTTCCTGCGTCGGCCTCGACTTCCCCGCCCTCGTCCGCCGCATGGCCGCTCCGGCCCTCGCGCGCGCCGCCCAACCCCTCCATCGCTGAACATGGGCCTCTTCGACGATCTCTTCCGCAAACGCCGCGACGCCTTCATGGGTCCGGCCGATCGCGACTGGCGCGCACTCGTCCCTCAGGACGTGAACCGCGTGCCCGAGGGTGAGATCGGCCGCAAGCGCGCGGTGCGCTCGAAGCTCCCCACTTTCCTCGCGGCTGGTTTCTTCGCGGTACTCGTCGGACTGCTCTGGTGGGCGGTCGACGAATCCACGACCGCTGCGCCCGCAGCTGGCTCGCTCCGCTTTAAGACAGACGGTTTCCTGACTGCTGACTTTGTGAAGAAGGTGGTCGCCAACGGCCCCGAAGGCTTCGGCCGCGACGTCCGCTCAATCAAGACGGACCTAGAGGCGGATAACCAGGTCGTCGCGGCCGACGTCCGTCGCCGCAGCGACGGGACGCTCGACATCGCGCTACGCGAGCGGCTCGCCGTCGCCAAGATTGTTTCGCTCCCGGGCAAAGGCACGCCGATGCAGGTGCGCCTCGTCGCGTCCGACGGCCAGACCTTCGCCGGCGCCGGCTATCCGGAACAGGCCGTCCGCAATCTACCTGAGATTCAGCATTTCCGCTCCTCCGGCAGTGATGATAAGCTCCTGATTGAAGGCATCGAAATTGCTGCGCCGTTCCTGCTCGCCGTTCGCACGGGCTACCCAAACCTCTACAAGCAGTGGTCGGCGGTCTCGCTCCGTGATTGCTTCGGCGCGCAGGAGGATTCGCCCGGCTCCAACTTGCGCGTGACCGTTCGCCCTGGTACTCAGCCGATGGACCGCCCCGCGCTCGTCGAGATCGTCTTCTCCACCGCCAACTGGCGTAACGAACTCATGCTGCTTGGGCGCATCAACGTCGACGAACTACTCCGCCGTCCCGGTACGACTTCGCAGGCCTACGTGCTCAAGATGTCGATCCAGAACCGGACCAACGCCAATTCGCCCGTCCCCGAGCCCCGCCTCGTCCCCCTTCCTCTCCGATGACTTCCAAGCCCCTTCCTTCCCTCATCGCCGTCATCGATATCGGCACGCACAAGACCGCCAGCCTCCTCGGCCAGATCATCGACGGCAAGGCCCGCATGCTGAGCTTCAGCGAACGTCGCACCGACGGCGTGGTGAAAGGTACCGTCACCGACCTCGAGAAACTCACGCAGTGCGTGCACGAAGTCGTTAACGACATCGAACGCGGTTCGGGCCGCGCGGTGGAGCAGATCTACCTTTCGCTTTCCGGCCCAGCCGCCGAAGGCGAGCGCGTCAAGGGCTTCGTCGCCGTCCCGGCGCATGACGGTAAGGTTACCGCCAAGGACGTTAGCGACGCCATTGCTTCCGCGAAGCGCCTCGAACCCCCGGAGGGCCGCACGACGATCCTCTACATGCGCCAGCCGACGATGCTGGACAATCGCCCCGTCGGTAACCCGGTGGGCATGGCTGGCAAGCGCCTCGAGGTGACCTTCTGGCGCGTGACGATGGAGGAAGGTAATATGCGCATGCGCGTGGGCATGGTGAACGGCATGAGCATCCGCGTCCGCGACTTCATCCTGGCCTCGCACGCCGCCGCCTGTGCGACCGCGAGCGACGCCGACAAACAGGGTGGGGTGCTGGTGATCGATATGGGCGCGGGCACCACCGACTGGATCCTCTACTACAAGGAGCATATCCTCTGCGCGGGCTCGATTCCCGTGGGTGGCGAGCACCTGACCAACGACCTGAGTGTGGCCCTCCGTATCAGCCGCGAAACGGCCGAGGATCTGAAGCTACGCTTCGGCTCCGCGATGCACCGCGAGAACGACGTCAACCAGACCATCTGGAAGGACGGCGACAAAGGCGTGGGCGACCAGCAATTCAACCGCGGCACGATCACGCAGGTCCTCTCGCTGCGCTACCAGGAGACAATCGAGTTTGTCCGTAAGGACGTCATCCGCCGCCTCGAGGCGATTTTCCCAGGCCATGCGGTGAAGCTGGATCAGAATATGATCCCGTCGGGCGTGATCTTGACCGGCGGTTCGGCCAACCTGGCCGATGCGTCCGAGGCCGTGCAGCAGGTGACGGGGCTCTCCGCCCGCGTCGGCGTCCCTAACTTCGAGAACGAATCCCTCCGTAAGCCCGAGTACGCCGGCGTGGTGGGCCTGATGACCGCCGCGATCACCGACGCGCCGCCGCCAGTGCGCCGCCCGCGCGGCTTCCTCGCCCAGCTCAAGGAACTCTTCCGCCTCTAAGATGTCCGCGCCTGCTTCCATCCTCTTGGTCGGCCTCGGCGGCGCGGGGTGCTCGATGGTCACGCGCTTGGCGGCGCAGCTGCCCGCCGAAGTCGGCGTGGCGTTGCTCGACACCGATGCCCGTTCTTTACCGGCTGGTGGCGGCACCACGTTGCAACTAGGCCGCGCGCAGACGCGCGGGATGGGTACGGGTGGCGAAGCCGCGCTCGGTCAGGCCTCGGCGGAATCGGAAGAAGCCGCGCTCCGTCGTCTTTTTACCGGAGTCCCCCTCGTGGTGCTCGTCACCGGCCTCGGTGGCGGCACTGGTAGCGGCGCCGCCACGGTGGTCGCCGGCCTCGCGGCTGAGACCGGTGCGACCGTTCTCTCTTTCGCCACGATGCCTTTCTCGCATGAAGGCGAGCGGCGCATGCGTCAGGCTAACGACGCCACGGTCAAGCTGGCGCAGAAGTGCCACGGCCTCGTCGTGGTGCATAATGACCTCCTCCTTCAGCAGGTCTCGCCCGATGCCCCGCTTTCGGAATCTTTCGCGGCGGCGGACAACTGGGTCGGTGGCGCCCTTCGCGGACTGGCTGGCGCGTTCGCGCCCGGCGCGCTCATCGCGATCGATCCGGCCGGGTTACGCTCCATTCTCTCCACGCCCGGCTCGCCGACGCTCTTCGCCTTCGGCGTCGGTCAGGGCGAAGGCGCCGCGATGAAGGCCGCCCGCGCGGCCTGCGATTGCCCGCTCGCCCACGCGCCTGGCGCGGTGGCGAAAGTCGCCTCGCTCTTCGTGTATGTCGCCGGAGGTTCGGCGATGACCACCACTGAGGCCTTCGAGGCTGTCGGCGCGGTCCGCACCCGTTTCGGCGGCGAGACCTCCACGATTCTCTGCGCACGCATCGAAGCTTCGTTGGGCGATCGCATTGAGGTCTCGGTACTCGGTGCCTCTTTGCCCGCGCCGAAGGCGGCGGCCAAGCCCAAGAAGGGCGCTAAGGCCGTGGATCCTTCCCAGCCCATCTTCGAGTTTGCGACGGAGGAATCCATGCGCCGCGGTCTCTTCGGTGGTACGCCGATGACGTTTATTGAGGGGCAGGATGTGGATGTGCCGGCGTATATCCGCAAGGCCGTGCGCCTACCGGCATCGCCCTAAGTTCGCTTCCCGGTTGCGCCCCGCCTGCGTCCGCCTACGTTCGGCTTATGCCTGTGTTCGACGTCGCCGCTCTCCGCAAGGACTTCCCGATTCTGGGGCGTACCGTGCGTGGCCGCCCGCTGGCATATCTCGATAATGCGGCGACTTCGCAGAAGCCGTCGGTCGTGATCAAGGCGCTGGAACGCTATTATTCCGAGCAAAACGCCAACGTCCATCGCGGCGTCCACCTCCTGAGCGAAGAGGCCACCACGGCCTACGAGGCCGCCCGCGGCTCGGTCGCGAAGTTCCTCGGGCTTAAGGATACCCGCGGCTGCATCTTCGTCCGCGGGGCCACTGAGGGCATCAACCTTGTCGCCGAATGCTGGGGTCGGGCTAACCTCCAGGCTGGAGACGAGATCCTCCTCACCCACCTCGAGCACCATGCGAACATTGTGCCATGGCAGGTGATCGCCGAACGCACGGGCGCCAAGGTCGTCGTCACGCCCGTCACGCCGCGCGGCGAAGTGGATCTCGTGGCGTTCAAAGGACTGCTGTCGGCCCGCACCAAGATGGTTGCCTTCGCTCACGTCTCCAACGCCCTTGGCACCGTCAATCCCGCCGCCGAGATGACGCGCCTCGCCAAGGCGGCTGGCGCCGTGGTGCTGATCGATGGCTGTCAGTCCGCTGCGCACTTCAAGGTCGATGTCCCGGCGCTCGGTTGCGACTTCTATGCCTTCTCTGGACACAAGACCTTTGGTCCGACCGGCATCGGCGTGCTCTGGGGTCGACCCGAGCTGCTCGACGCCATGCCGCCTTACCAGTTCGGGGGGGACATGATCAGCAAGGTCGACTTCGCCGGCACCACTTTCCGCGCTGCCCCGGAGCGCTTCGAGGCCGGTACGCCCGATATCTCTGGCGCCATAGGTCTCGGCGTCGCCTTGGAGTACTTCATGCCCATCCAGACTGTCGCGCATGCGCATGAGCAGACCTTACTCGCCGCTGCCACCGAGCGCCTCAAGGCCATCAAAGGCCTCACCATCGTCGGCGATGCGCCCGAGAAGGTCGCCGTGATCTCCTTTAATCTCGAAGGCGGACATCCCCACGACGTCGGTACCTTGCTCGACGCGGACGGTATCGCCATCCGCACTGGTCACCACTGCTGTATGCCGCTGATGAAGTATTACGGCCTCAGTGGCACCGCCCGGGCCTCGTTCGCGTTCTATAACACGCTCGAGGAAGTCGACCGCCTGGCCGTCTCGCTCGAGAAGGCTCGGAAGATGATGGCCTAAGCCGGTTTCGGTTCGGCCGAGGCCATCGAACGACGGAGGATGTCCAGGATGCCTTGGACTTCCCAGTTCCGTGCGGAACCGGACAGTCCGATCAGGGCGCGGGCCTCATGGATATCATCGGGGTGATGACCGGGCGGCCAGTCGAGCCAGCTGCGGTCCAGTGTGTGTCGCGGATCCTGCAAGAGCGGCAGTAGCGCATTAACGCATAAGGTATCGGCGCGGCCGTCCGAGAGCAGGCAGGCGAAGACCTCGTCGATGAGCCGCCGGCGGGCCGTAATGAGGGGTGAGGCGGGCAGGGTGGCGGCCCATTCGCGGAGGCGCAGGCGCCAGTCAGGCCGGCGGCGGTAGAGTTCGAGGTATTGGGCGAGCCGACGATGTGGGTGGCCGGCGGGACGAAGCCCGCGCAGGCGCCAGCGCCCGCACTTTTCCATGTAGAGTGCATCGATGCCCAGGATGAGCATCTGTTCCGGGGAATGATGGCGGGCGAGTTCGGACATCGGCGCGCGGTTGCCGCCGAGGCCAAGCGATTCCACGAAGAGTTCATGGCAGGCCGCATCCCAGCCGACTTCCTTGATGCGGGTGCGGGCATGTCTCGTCTTATTACGGAACCGTTCCAGTGCGCGGCGTTTCAAGCCCAGTGAGAGGTTGGGTTCGGCCTCAAGTACTCGTTTGGCGACCTCACCGGAACGACCGCGCAGCTCGAGGAGTGCGTCTTCTTCCGCGAGGTCTTCGAGGTCGCGGGGCAGATAGGGCAGGAGCACCACCGTCTCTGGTCGATGACCCGAGAGCGTCGTGACGTCCTTCGTACCTGGTAGTAGGACGGCGTGAAGGATGACCCCGCCGAAGTTCGGGTCGCGGTCGTGGCCATGCGCGTGCCAGTCGGCGCAACGTAGATGGATTTCGATGTCGCCGCGGAGCCGCTGGCCATCGACGAGGATCTCCGCGCCTAGGAAGTCGGGACCCGCGCCGCGGTTCCAATCACCCGGGTGGACGACCTCAATCTTCGCGCCGGACGCGGCGGCCATCGGGCCGCGGACTTCGCCTGAGGCCCAGAGACGTTGGATGGCGCGTTCGCCGATGGCGAAGGGGCCGTAAGGGCCGTCGATTTCCTCGACGCGGGCGCAGGTGCTCATGCGCGCATCAAGGACGAAACCCTTCCGCGAGGGAAATCAGGAGAAAGCCCAAGGGGAAGGCACCGAATCCGCTTGAGGGAAGACCCCAGCCGCCGTTGAATCCCGCCTACGGAGAGGTGGCAGAGTGGTCGATTGCAGCTGACTTGAAATCAGCCGAGCCGCAAGGCTCCGGGGGTTCGAATCCCTCCCTCTCCGCCAAAATCTCTTAAAGTTTCACCATCAAAGCATACGGATGCGCTTATTGACGGCTCGGCATGGAGTCGAAGCCGTCAACGATAACTGGAAGCATGAAGACTTCCCTCACGTCATTCATCGTTTTAACGGCTACACCGATATCGCTCCTCGTGAAGGGCGGCGTGGTCTTAATGACTGCATCGTGGATCTCCCAGATGAATTTCGAAAATCTCCGACGATTTAAAGGATCGTTGGAGGCGTTCCCCGTTGACCTGAGCGTTACGGCGCAGCGCCGGTTACTCGCGACCCATTTTTGGAATGCGACAGCCTCGACCACTGCCGTGGCGTAGGAACTAACTTCTTCAGCGGATGCCTTGTCTTGCTTCAGATGGAGAGGAGCTTGCGTTACGTGGAGTTTCTGCAAGGTTTTCTGGCGGTGTGCGTCCGCTTCCTTGAGGTTTTCGAATTGCAGCGTTTGAGCTGAGAGAACCGCAGTGGTTAGTAAAAATAAGGCAATTGCTTTATATAACATGCAAAGACCGAAGGCTATTCACGCCGGCTTGTCAATGGAAGTGAAAGTCTGACGGGTTATATAATATCTAATGATCAATAATCACTTCCCTCCGGTTATCTCGATGCATTGGTTAGAGAAAAACCGGACTGGCCGTCCTGTTTGTGGAGTATAGCAATCTTGACGAAGGCGAAAAAGTATCGTCGATCTGTATTTCGTATGGGGGCCTGATGGCCCAAGATGGCGGAGTGTCGCTGGCCGTAGTAGTTCTTGGCGTCTCGGGTGAGTGCACTCAGGGTCTCATTAAAGCTCAAATATGGCTGGGTCAGCCTTGCGGCTTGAACCTTCGGGGCGGGATGGTGTCCTAGGGCTTACGGATGCGACCCCTGAATCCGAGCCCGCCCTGGCGACGTCTGTTTGCTCTGACGTCAGGGTTGCTGTTGTCCGTCACGTTGCTTCAGGCCGACGACTACGCCGAGAAGGTGTTACCGGTCCTCAAGGACTCCTGTCTGAACTGTCACTCAACGAAGAAGCAGAAGGGTGACGTCGACCTAGAGCAATTTGCGTCTCTCGCTGATATTCGTCGCTCCCCCAAAGTCTGGGAAGCGGTGCTGGAACAGGTCGCCAGCGGCGAGATGCCGCCGAAGAAGGAGAAGCCTCTGACTGCAGCCGCAAAGAAGGTGCTGCTCGATTGGACGCATAAGACGCTCGATGAGATCGCAATCGCCAACGCCGGCGACCCAGGACCAGTGGTACTCCGCCGTCTCTCCAATTCCGAATACACCTACGCGATCCAAGATCTGACGGGCGTGCCCTCGCTCGACCCGACCCGTGAGTTCCCGGTCGACGGCTCCGCGGGCGAAGGCTTTACGAACGTCGGTGCGGCTTTGGTGATGTCGCCGGGCCTTTTCTCTAAGTACCTCGACTCTGGTAAGGACGTCGCCCAGCACGCGGTGCTGCTTTCCGACGGGCTGGCCTTTTCGGAGAAGACGACCAAGCGCGATTGGACCAATGAGAAGATTGCCGCGATCAAGGCATTCTACGCCCGCTACAGCGTCTCGGTCAAAGCAGACTCTAGGTTGGTTCAGGGCATCAAGGTCGACCTTGTCGGCGGCGACGGCCGCCTGCCGCTCGAACCTTATCTGACCGCTACGCTTACCCACCGCGATGCCTTGAGCAACGGTACGACCACCATTGCCCAGGTCGCTCAGCTACTCGGGCTCAACGCAAAGTATCTCGGGACGCTCTGGACTTCACTGAATGAAGTAACGCCTTCGACATTCCTGGATCCGATCCGTGCCGATTGGCGTAAGGCCGTGCCGGCCGATGTGCCGGCGCTGGTTGCCTCGATTAAAGCCTGGCAGAACTCGCTGTGGCGCTTCGGTGCTATCGGGCACATCGGCAAGCTCGATGGCCCTAAGGGCTGGCAGCTGCCGGTGGACCCAGTCGTGACCATGGAGGATTTCCGGGTCGCGGTCCCCGCAGGGGATTCGCCTAAGGTTTATCTGACGTCGGCCAATCTGCGCTCCGGCCGGGCTTCACTGGTATGGTCCAAGCCACGGGTCGTGGTGAAAGGTAAGCCTGACATCGCTGTGGCCTTGCCTGCCGGAAAACCCAGCGGGCCTAATCAGGTTATCGAAGTCACCTTGCCGGCTGGCTTGCCCAAGGGAGCCGAATTCTTGATTGAAGGCCATCTACCCAAAGAGGCTTCGGCCGAGGCCTGCGTGCAGGCGAGGGTGACGACGACGCCGCCGGTGGTCTCGGGCCGAATCGTCCCGACCGGCGCTCCTATTAATAAGAAGAAGGGTGGAATGTGGAGCGACGGCGAAGGCGCGATGGGCTTTACGGCGCCCTTGCTCGTGACCGAGGGCGGTGTCGCCCGGCAGGAGCTCCAGCGTTCGGCGCAGGCATTTCGCGATCTCTTCCCATCGGCGCTCTGCTACGCCAGTGTCGTGCCGGTCGACGAAGTCGTGACGCTGACGTTGTTCTACCGCGAGGATGAAGCCCTTCGGCGACTGATGCTGGACGATAAGGCTGCCGCCGAGATCGACCGCCTGTGGTCTGACCTACGTTTCATCAGCCAGGATGCGCTCCTGCAGGTGGAATCTTTCGAATCCCTTTACCAGTTCGCGACGCAGGATGCCAATCCCAAGGCCTTCGAGCCGCTACGTGAGCCGATCAAGCGCCGCGCAGCGGAATTCCAGCAAGAGCTTCTTGCTGCCGAACCCAAGCACGTCGACGCGGTCGTGCGCCTGGCTGCTGACGCCTGGCGTCGTCCGCTCAAGGACGGCGAAGCCGACCAGCTCCGCGCCCTGTATCAGGAACTCCGTAAGCAGGAGCTGCCGCATGACCTCGCCGTCCGCCGCTTGATTGCCCGCGTGCTGGTCTCCTCGGCGTTCCTGTATCGCGGGGAGAAGGCCGCCGCCGGGGAGAAGGCCGCGCCAGTCAATGATTGGGAACTCGCCACGCGTCTCAGCTTCTTCCTCTGGTCTTCCGCGCCCGATGCCGAACTGCGGGCGCTCGCCGCCTCCGATAAGCTCCATGAGCCGGCTGTGCTCGCCGCCCAGATGCGTCGCATGGTCAAGGACGCCAAGTCGGAGCGGCTGGCCCGTGAGTTCGGTTGCCAGTGGCTGCACGTGCGCGACGTCGCTACGCTTGATGAGAAGAGCGAGCGGCACTTCCCGACCTTCGTCTCACTCCGAGGCGCCATGCAGGAGGAGGCCGAACGCTTCTTCGCCGACCTCTTTCAGCAGGACCGCCCCGTGCTTTCGCTTATCGACGCTGACCATGTCTTCGTGAATGGCCCGCTGGCCCGTCACTACGGGCTAAAGGTGACCGGAGAGGGTTGGCAGCGTGTCGACGCCGTCCGCGCGCAAGGGCGGGGTGGCGTTCTGGCTTTTGCTTCCACGCTCGCCAAGCAGAGCGGCGCTTCGCGGACCAGCCCCATCCTTCGGGGCAACTGGCTGACCGAAGTCCTGTTGGGCGATAAGCTTCCGCGTCCGCCCAAGGGCGTGCCGATTCTGCCCGAGACCGCGCCGCAGGGCCTCACCGAGCGTCAGCTCATCGAAAAGCACAGCAGCGACCCCGCGTGCGCGCGGTGCCACCAGCGCGTGGACCCGTTTGGTTTCGCCTTGGAAGGTTTCGACGCCATCGGTCGCGCCCGCTCTAAAGACGCCGCTGGTCTGGATATTGATACCCGCACCGTGCTGCCCGGCGGCGTGTCCGTCGACGGCTTGAACGGCCTGCGGGATTACCTCCTCACGCGTCGCCAGGATGACTTCCTCCGCCAGTTCAGCCGCAAACTACTTGGCTATTCGCTCGGTCGGGGCGTCCAGCTTTCCGACAAGCCGCTCCTCGACGCCATGGTCGCTCGGCTCAAGACTGGCGAAGGCCGAGTGGGCGGGGCCCTCGAGCTCATCGTCCTCAGCTCGCAGTTCCGCGAGGTACGTGGCCGCGACTTCAAAACGAATCACTGATTTTATGAACAAGCACCAATTCAGTCGACGGACCTTCTTACGAGGCATGGGCGTGACCATGGCGTTGCCGTGGCTCGAGTCCGCCAACGTCTGGGGTGATGAACCCAAGAAGAACCGTCCTGCCAGCGAGGCGCCTGTGCGCGTTGCCGCGCTCTTCTCCGGCAACGGCTTCCATTCCAAAGAATGGTGGGCGAAAGGGGAGGGTAAGGACATGGAGCTGGGTAAGGTGTTGGCGCCCTTGCACGACTTCCGGACCAAGCTGCTCTTTGTCAAAGGCCTCTACCACGAGGAAGCGCGAAAGGGTAATATCCATAGCTCGCAGACGGGCAACCTCCTCTCTGGTGCTCCCATCACCTCGGGTGGAGAGATCCGTTCCGGTACCAGCTTCGACCAACTGGTCGCGCAGAACTATGGCCGTTCGACCAAGGTACCCAGCCTCGTGCTCGCGTGCGAACGCTCCTTCCCGGGCGTACACAAGAACTACTCCATGCTTTACAGCTCGCACATCTCGTGGAGCTCGCCGACGACCCCGACCCCGCTGGAAATCTATCCTGCGTTGGCCTTTGACCGCCTGTTCAAGGATGCCGCTTCGCCGGGCGACCGTAGCGTCCTCGACGCTGTGCTCAACGACGCCGGCGATCTCCGCCGCAATGTCAGCCAGGCCGACCGCCAGAAGCTCGACGAGTATCTCGATTCTGTGCGAGACGTCGAGAAGCGCATCGAATCCGCCGGCCAGCGGGGCGAGCTGCAGGGCTGGCGCCCGACGCTCGACAAGCCGAACATCAAGCGCCCGGCGGACGGTATCCCGCAGGACATCGCCGAGCACATGCGCCTCATGTGCGACATCATGGTCCTCGGCTTCCAGACCGACACCACGCGCGTGACCACGCTCAAGCTGAACAATGACCATAGCGCGCTACGTTTCCCTAATATCAAGTCCCTGCAACAGCCCGGCAACGGCATCGACTACATGATCCACCACCTCTTGTCGCACTCCGACGGCCAGGACTGGCTCAAGATCAACCAGTTCTTCATGGAGCAGGTCGCGTACCTCGCCCAGAAGATGGACTCCATTCAGGAAGGCCCGCGTACCTTGCTCGACAACACCATGCTCGTGTATTGCTCCAGCATGATGGCCGGGGCCAAGCACGATAATGACCAGCTGCCCGTCGTAGTACTCGGTGGTGCCGGCGGCCGGATCAAAGGTGGCCGCGTGCTGGATTACACCGGTAAGCCCGATCGTCAGCTTTGCCGCTTGTTCATGTCACTCATGGATAAGGTCGAGGTTCGCCCGAAGACCTTCGGGGACGCCAAGCAGATGCTCCAGGAAGTCTGAGCTGGCGAAGTTTGCTGACGGGTGGATGAAGACGGCCATGCTACCTTCATGTCCGTAACCTTATCCGCCTTGCCCCGTCCCGCGACCTCGCTGGTGCGGATGCTAGTGGGGGAAGTGAAGGTCATCGGGTCTTTACCGGAAGGGCCCGTGTTGCTGTGCGGTAATCATGTTAGCTACCGGGACGTCTTCCTGTTTGCGGTGGTGCGTGCGTCGTCCCGGTTGCTGGTGCATCCGTTGGTCTTCTCGTTTCCGTTCTTGAAAAAATGGGCGCTGCGCCGGGGCTTCGTGCAGGTGTCAATCGAGGATGCCGTGGCTTTACTGAAGCACGGGCAGACCGTGGCGATCTGTCCTAGCGGCAACGTGGAGGTACTCGGCGAAGCCGAGCTGCCGTTCAAGACCGGGGCCGTGCGTATCGCCCAGCAGGCGGGTGTCCCGATGATCCCGATGTATTTCCATTACGGCAGCTATGCCGGACGCTGGGTCACGCCGTTCTCGATTACCGTCCAGAACATGATTCTGTTTTGCCTTTGGCCGTTTTATCGCTGCGGCGCCACGATCGTCGTCGGTGCACCAATGGATCCCGCCGGGGACGTGAGGGAGCGGACGAGAGAGTTGAAGGCGGCGGTCGATGCGCTGAAGCCGGAGATGAGAGTATCGAGTATGGAGTATAGGGCGGGAGAGAAGGACCATGGGGATGACTAGGGCAGCACGCGGTGCTGCCCCTACCTCGAGTCCAGCGAAACCCTATGTCGTGACGCGGTCCCGACCCAACCTGGGGTCAGCTATCTTGCCGGCGTCAGCTGTACGTGCTTTACTGGCTCCATCGCGGCGAAGATCGGACGACCGTTGGCGTTGAGAATCGAGACCACTTCGTCGCCTTGGGGGAGGAGGTGCCAGAGTTCGGTGCTGAGGATGAAGGACTTACCGGATTTCAGCTTTACGCAGAGTAGACGGGAATAGGGAGCGACCGTGGTAGGACGTTCAGCGCGAGGACGAAGGATGCGGAAAGGCATGAGGAAAGCCTCCCAGCCGCGGGGTCATCTTCAATGGGCAACCCCTAGGGTGTTTTTCTAGGGTTTTTCCTTATTCGCCACGTAGGCCAGTCCTACCGCCGTTTGTCGCCTGCTTGTCACCAGATGCGGCCCAGACCGCATTGATGCTCCCTTATGATGATGGGGTGACGACACCAAAGCCATTCAACCTCGGCTGGCGTCTGCTTCGAATCTGCGGCTGGACGTTGCTCGCCGTAGTCGGGCTACCCCTCTCGTTCTACGGCTTTTTGCACTCGAATCATAACCAGCATGAGGTCGTGCCCGGACTACTCTACCGTTCGGCCCAGCTTCCGGCCGGGGAATTCGTCAGCCTTGCCAAGCAGACAGGCTTGCGGACGGTGATCAACCTCCGAGGCGAGAACGTCGGCCGGGAGTGGTATGACGATCAATATCGTGCCGCGCAGGAACTCGGCGTGGGCTTCCTCAACTACCGCATGAGCGCGTCGCGCGAACTGACTATCGAACAGATGACCGAGCTGGCGCAGATGTTGCGAGATGCCCCGAAGCCGTTGCTGATCCATTGCGGTTCGGGCTCTGATCGGAGCGGGCTGGCCTGTGCACTGTTATTGTTGGAGGCTGGTCACCCCCCAGAGGCCGTCGCCCACCAGCTCTCGCTCCGGTTCGGCCATTTCCCGTACTTATGGAGCCGGTCGTGGGCGATGGACAATAGCCTGAAGGCCTACCGGGAGAGTCAGCGTCTTCCTCTGCGGAAGCTGGTGGCCGGAGGGGAGAACTAAGGCCACGTGCGGTTGCTGGACCGACACGTCCTGCGCGAGTGCGCCATCGCCTGCGCGTTGGCGACCGGTGCGTTCGTCTTCGTCCTCCTGGCCGGTAACGTCGTCCGGATGGTTATCGGTGCGGTTTCCGCCGGACGCGTGACCGCGGGCGAGTCCGTCGAGCTGGTCGCGTTATTATTCCCCACCGTCCTGCCATACGCTTTGCCGATGGGTGTCCTGACGGGCGTGCTACTGACCTTTGGTCGTATGGGGGCCGAGGGTGAAATCACCGCCATGAAAGCTTCCGGGGTGAGCCTCTGGCGGATTGCCTGGCCCGTGTGGGTCGCTGCTGGTGTTCTTTCTTTGTTTTCGCTGTGGCTAAATCTCGAAGCTGGGCCGGCTTCCGAGGACGATTTCCAAAGGATCTTGCTCGGGTCGGCCCAACTGTCGCCGGCTGGGCTAATCCAGCCAGGTAAGCTAAATCGTCAGTTCAAAGGCCTGCTGATCCGCGCCGAGGAAAAGCAAGGCGAGACGCTGCGGCATTTCCATCTGTGGCAGGTCGATGACCAAGGGCAGGTCCGTCAGACGATCCGGGCGGAAGAAGCGCGCCTGACGAAAGTGGAAGGCGCGGCGGGCGGGTTGGTTCTGCGCGTCGAGATGCGCGATGTCAGGATGACCAGCCGTACCGGCGCCGTCGACGTGCTGGCCCGTCCGGAATCCTTCGCGACGGCGCAGAGCACGGTCTTGGAGGTGCCGCTCAATCAGCGGCCCGATGAGAAGGGTACTTACGTGAAACGGCTAAGGATGATGACTGGTGGCGAATTGCTGGCCGCCATGGATACAGGGTGGAGGTTGCCCGAACGCCCGACGGCCGAACAACGGGCGACGGACCGAATGATGCTCGCCGTCCAGTTCATGTTCCGCGTCGCCACCGCCTTGTCGGTGGCCACCTTGGCGATGCTCGCCGTGCCATTGGCTATCGCCGTCGGGCGGGCCGAGACCAGCGTGAACGCAGGCCTGGCTTTGGGCGTGGCGCTGACCTATTATCTGCTCACCTCGATGGCGATGTGGGTGAAGATTCCGAGTTGGTATCCGGAAGTCTGGGTGCTGGTGCCCAATCTCTTGGTCGCCGCCATCGCTGTCGTGCTGATGCGGAAAGCCGCCCGCCACTAGTCGCTATCGACATAAGGTGCGACGCTCCAGGGACAGTCGCGGGACTTTGGTTTGCCACGCGAGGGGAGGGCGGGAGACTCGGTTCATGCGTGCCCCTATTCTTCTCCTCGGCCTGTTGTTATCCGGCTGCGCTTCCGTCGCCGATTCCGTCCTGACCCCTTACGTGCAGCGCGAAGAGCTCGCGGGCGCGGTGGCGCTCGTCGCGAACAAGGACCGGGTACTAAGCGTGACCACGGTCGGCTTCGCCGACCTGGAAACGCAGAAGCCCATGCAGGACGACGCCGTCTTCTGGATCGCCTCGCAGTCCAAGGGCATCACCGCCGCGGCGGTCATGATGCTTGTCGATGAAGGTAAGCTCTCGCTGAATGATCCAGTCGAGAAGTACCTTCCTGAATTTAAGGATCAGATGGTCGCCGCCGGCAAGGCCGCTCCGGTCGCCCGCGCCCGTTCGATCACGATTCGTGACCTACTCTCACACGTGAGCGGCCTGCCGTTTAAGTCGGTTGAAGAAACGCCTACGCTGGACGCCCTGTCGCTCGCGGCTGCGGTGAAGACCTACGCCAAGATCCCGCTCGTGACCCAGCCTGGCGCCAAGTACCAGTATTCCAACGCCGGCATCAACACCGCCGCGCGCGTCCTCGAGGTCGTCAGCGGCCAGACCTACGAAGACTTCATGGATAAGCGCCTATTCGGCCCGCTCGGCATGAAGGACACCACCTTCTGGCCCAACGCCGAGCAGGTCTCGCGCCTGGCCAAGACCTACAAACCGGACGCCTCCAAGAAGAAGCTTAGCCTCGGTGGTCTGGGCCAGCTGCAGGCCGACCTTACCGATCACGTGCACCGTTTCCCGATGCCGGCAGGCGGCCTGTTCTCCACCGCCAAAGATGTCTCTACGTTCTGCCGCATGCTGCTCAATGGCGGCGAGCTCGACGGCCGTCGCTACCTCAGTGCGGCATCCATGAAGGAGTTATCTTCGCGCCAGACGCCCAAGGAGCTCAAGGAAAGCTATGGTCTCGGCCTCGCGGTCGGCCCGGATTTCTTTGGCCATGGCGGAGCGCAGGCCACGAACATGGAAGTGCGCACCAAGGACGGTCTCGTGGTCGTCTGGATGGTCCAGCATCAGGGCTTCCCGGGTAAGGGTGGCCAGGCTCAGGGCGAATTCAGGAAATGGGCCCTGAAGGAGTTTGGGGTGAAATAGAGGACTGCGTTGAGGGCTGAATAGAGGACTGAATAGAGGGCTGAATGGACGAAGGCGAAGGGCTTGGCTCAGGTGGGGTTGAGTGTCCTCGCACAACCGCGGCTGACCAAGGGTGATCAGCCCTATCTAAGTAAGGTGGAAGCGGCTAGCGTTTGGTGAAAGGCGGTGAGCGAACGGGCGTCACATAATGGCGTCCCACCCTTGTGACTGAGGTGACGCCAAGTTGGCGAAATTGTATGGCAATATAAGTGAATGTCGCCTCCCCCGCGCCCCACTTTCTTAGTCAAGTTAGCGCGCACGATGGGGTCGGTGCTTCTGGTTGTGCTGCTGGCTTTGGTCGGAGCGTATACGTGGGTGCATGGGGGCGGTAACTTCCATGAAGTGGAGAAGGGCGTGGTCTATCGTTCGGCTTTGCTTGGCGCTGAGAAATTGGAGCAAGCCGTTGACCGGCTCGGCGTGAAGACGGTCCTGAACCTTTGTGGCGAACAGCCTGGCGTGGAATGGTATGAAGGTGAAGTCGAAGTCTCCCGCCGACGGGGCATTAAATTCGTCAGCATGGGCTTGTCGGCGAATACGGCATTGGATTCGTCGCAGTTGGCCAAGCTGACCGACGCCCTGCGTGACGCTCCGAAGCCGCTGCTCATCCATTGCCGTGCCGGCTCCGATCGGACAGGCCTGGCCTCTGCCATCTATGTCGCTACGCATGGCGGCTCCTATCACGACGCCCAGAATCAGCTTTCGCTCTACTACGGTCACTTCCCTTATTTCGGTAGCAAGAGTGTGGCGATGGATGTCACGTTGGAGCGCTTCTACGAAAATGCGAACGGTCGGCAGGTCGTGAGTCAGGCCGGGTCGAGGTAGGGTTGGGACTCCGCGCTCAAAGACGCTCAAGAGGGTAGGGATGTGATTGCCATCACGTCCGTGGGCGGACGGAGATGCGGACCACGTTCGGTCAACGTCTTGGGTAGGGACGGTTCTCCGAGTCGTCCGTTCGCCGAGTGAGTTCCGCATGTAGATCGGCTTAACGGCGGGCTCGGAGAGCCCGCCCTACCCAAGCCAGAGCCAAAGCGCGAAAGGGAGACCGGAAACCGGATAGGATGCTGCGGTCATTATTATGCCCCAGCCAATCATCCGGTCTCCGGTTTCCCTTTGAGAGTAAAATGGCAACTAGGACAGCACGTGGTGCTGTCCCTACCTCGAGACAGGCACCTTATGTCGTGACGCGGTCCCGACCCTACCTATCCAATTCCGCTCCGATAATGACCTATTCCGCTCAATAGATGCGAAAGGGTTGAAGAGTGGCGGGCGGTTTGGAACATCTGGGTCTCTTTCGCCGTCCTCTTCCTTCACCCCATGAAAAACCACCCCATCGCCGCCTTCGTGTTCGCGCTGCTGTCCGTCGCCGGACTGTCCGCGCAGAATAAGGAGCCGGTCGCTAAGATCGTCCTGCCACCGGAACCGGTCGCGCAGGCCGTTACCAAGAAAGTCAATATCCTCGATCTTTTCCGCGAGGGAAAGGCCGAGATGCACATCAACCCCAAAGCTGACATCGTCGACGACCCTAAAAACGTCTTCAAGTTCGAGCCGGACGGGTTGTTCCACGTCAGTGGCAATGGCTACGGCGGCATCACCACCAACGACAGCTTCAAGGACTACCACCTCGTCATCGAGTTCAAGTGGGGCGATAAGACCTGGGGCAAGCGCGCCAAGGCCACGCGCGATAACGGCATTCTCGTCCACTGCTTCGGCCCGCAGGGCGCTGTGGGTGGTAGCTGGATGGCCAGCATCGAAGCCCAGATCATCGAAGGCGGCGTGGGCGACATCCTCGTCCTCGCGCCCAAGCTCGCGGACGGTACCGTGCTTGAGGCCTCCATCAGCGCGGAAGTCGGTCTCGACCGCGACAAGGAGAAGGTCTGGACCCCGGGCGCTCCTCGCCAAACCATGAAGGGTGGCCGTCTCAACTGGCAGAAACGCGACGTCGATTGGAAGGACACGCTCGGCTTCCGCGGCCGGGACGACGTCGAGTCGCCGATGGGCCAGTGGACCCGTTTTGAGGTCATCGCTAAGGGCGACACGCTTCAGTACTTCGTCAATGGCGTGAAGGTGAACGAAGCTTTTGAGTGCAAGCCCAGCCAGGGCCGTATCCTCCTGCAGGTTGAAGCGGCCGAGATGTTCGTTCGTCGCTACGAACTCTACCCGCTCGGCACGTTCAAGGAGAAGTGGGGTGCCGCCAAGCCGACCGGACACGGTGACGGCGAAGAGTTCCCCTCCTACGCTTATCGCCCGCGCTTCCTCGATCTCTCTCCGGAGCAGATTGCGCTGAACACCCCGAAGGCCAAGCTGCCACCGGGTTTTGAAATGGTCGTCGCCGCCACCTCTCCAATGGTAGCCAATCCCACCATGGGATGCGTCGATGACCAAGGTCGCCTGTTCGTAGGCGACTCCGCTGGCGTAAATTGGAGCCCGAAGAAGTTCGAGTCCGTCCTCCCTAATCGCATCCTCCTCCTGGAGGATCGCGATAAGGACGGCGTGTTCGAGCGTAGTACCGTCTTCGCGGACAAGCTCGCTTATCCGAAGGGCGCGTACTTCCTCAACGGAAGCCTCTACGTGACCGACACCCCGGGTGTTTGGAAACTCACCGACACCGACGGCGACGGCGTCGCCGACCAGCGCGAACTCCTCGTCGGCGGTTTTCAGTGGACCGCCAACAGCGCCGACTGCCACGGCCCGCGCCTCCACCCTGATGGCCGCTTCTATTGGACGCACGGTCGCAAGGGACACACCATTAAGCAGAAGGACGGCACTCTCGTGCATGCCGGCCTCAACAGTGGTATCTGGTCGATGAAGCCCGACGGCTCCGACGTCCGCTGGCATTCGCTCGGCTGCGCCGATAACCCCACCGGCCTCGATTTCACGCCCACCGGCGAACTCATCGGGACCACCAATCTTTATTTCGGCAGCCCGCGCGTCGACACCCTCATGCAATGGCAGATTGGCGGCGTCTATGAGCGCCCCGACTTCCTTCGCATCATCGCCGACCTCCCGCGCACCCACGAGCGCATGCCCATCCTCCGCGAGCTCGGCCACATGGTGCCCAGCGGCTGTGCCTTCTGGAAGAACGCCAACGCTGTCGCCACCGACGGATATCCCTGGGCCGCCGATCCGGCCAACCTGCAGCTGATGGTGACGATGTATAACTCGCAGAAGCTTCTGCGCTACGAGCTGCAGAAAGAAGGCGCGACCTACCGCACCACCGAGCACGAGTTCTTCACCGTCGACCGCAAGGGCTCGCACCTGACCGATGTCATGGAAGCCCCCGATGGCTCACTCATCGTCTTCGATACTGGCACGTGGTATTCGCACTGCCCCTCGAGCTTGCAGGGTTCGGCCAACGTCCCGGGCATGATCTACCGCATCCGCCGCACCGCGGAAGGGAAGGCCGCGCACGCCGCTGTCCTCGCCGCCCATAAGCCCCTCGAGCTCGCCAAGCCCAAGAACGACGCCGAACTCCTCGCTCAGCTCTCGTCCGCCGACCAGTCAGAAGTCCGTCGCGGACTCGAAGGCCTGACCTTCCGTGAGACCAAGTCGCCCGCCGTCACCGAGGCCATCCGCGGCCTCCTCGCGCGCGAGGCCGACCTCGTGCTCGAGCACGCGATTCTCACCGCCGGCATGCGCCTCGCCGGTTTCACCGCCGCCGACCTCGTCGCGGCCAAGGGCCCCGTCGCCCAGGCCCGCCTCCTTCGCATCGTCTCGCAGACCCGCACCAAAGAATCTGACTACGGCGATGTCCTGAAGTTCGCCCTCAGCCAGGCGGATTCCGCTGACGCCGCGCTCGCCAAGAATGCTTACCTCGCCCTGATCAAGGCACCCAACGCTGATGCGGTCCTCGCACCGGTCTTCGCGCAGTGGCTGGCGCAGCCCGCGCCCTCCGCGACGCAGGTCGCCGCCATGGGTAAGTTCGCCACCGCCCTCGCCGCCCAGCCGGGCGTCGCCAAGGGCATCGCCCAGATGCTCGGGCACGAGAAGACCCTCGTCCGTCAGGCCGCGCTCCGCGCCATCGCCTCGCAGCCCGGCAAGGTGAACCCCAAGGAGTGGCTCGCCGCGCTGGAAGCCCAGCTCGCCCAAGGTGCTTCGCCGCTCCTGCTCGACGCCCTCGCCCACGTGAAGGACAAGCGCTTCGACGCCGCGCTCAACGCTATCGCCGCCGACACCACCAAGCCTGCTTCGCTTCGTCTCAAGGCCTTGCTGGCGCTTTCCAGCAGTGGCGAAGGCCTCAGCGATGCCGCGTTCAAGCTGCTCACCGACCTCTTCGTCGATCCGGCAAATCCGGGACTGCGCATGGATGCCGCCGCGCGTCTGGCCAACGCCAAGCTGACCCCGCCGCAGTGGGATGCCTATCTCGCGCTGCTGCCGACCGCCGGTCCGCTCGAGCAGAGTGAACTCCTTGTCGCACTGGCCGTGCCCCAGAACTACAAGAACGTGTCCAAGGATACCGGCCGGAAGATCGCCGTCGCGCTGAGCAAGTCGCCCATGCTCGGCACCTTCAGCCTGGATCTCGTGCGCAAGGCTTTCGGTTTCCTCCCGCGCGAAATCTACGAGATCCTGGAGCCGTCCTTCGACGCGGCTCTCGCGATCAATGACGCCAAGAAGGAGCGCCTCGTCCCCCTGGCTCAGGCCGCCGCAAAGAAGGGCGACCCCGTTGCCGGTCGTGCCGTCTATGAATCCGGACGGGGCGCCTGCATCGCGTGCCACAAGATCGGGGACAAAGGTCAAGAACTTGGCCCGAACCTGAGTAAGATCGGCGGCATTCGCGCCGAACGCGAAATCGTCGAAAGCATCCTCTTCCCGAGCAATAGCATTGCCCGTGATTACGATCAGCATTCGTTCCAGCTGACCGACGGCTCTAGCGTGCTCGGTCTCATCAAGGCCCGTTCCGCGGAAGGCATCATGATCAAGGAAGCTTCCGGTCAGGAGCGCCTGCTCCCCGCCGAGAGCGTCGCCTCATCCACTCAGCTCACCACTAGCCTTATGCCCATGGGCCTGGACGGCATGCTCAGCGAGAAGGATCTCATCGACCTCGTGGCGTATCTGCGGTCGCTGAAGTAAGGATCCCCTGCCTGGTCGGGCCAAGGGGGGTTCTATTACGTAAATATATACCGAGGGGCTTGACCCCGTTCGGCCCGCCGCCATTTTTTGGTTAGCCCTTACCCCGAGGGCTTACCCTTATGATTCAGGATGTCCTCATCCTTGGCGGAGGAACGGCTGGTTTCTTCATGGCTGCCAGCCTGAAGACGCATCACCCGTCCCTGCGCGTGCAGCTGGTGCGTAGTCCTAGCCTCGGTATCATCGGAGTGGGCGAGGGCAGCACCCCTAATTTACTAAATTTTATTCACGGGCATCTCGGAATACCGCCCGCTGAATTCTATCAGGCCGTGAAGCCTTCCTTGAAGCTCGGCATCAAGTTCCTGTGGGGGAAGCAGGATTATAACTATAGTTTCACCAGCGCCTTGCGCCAGCGGCTCGGCCAGTCGGATATGCCCATCGGATTCGTGTGCGACGAAGCCATGACGGACGTCGATCCCGCGACTTCGCTCATGGCGCAGGACAAGGTCTTCCTCCGGAGCCCGGATGGCCCTTGGCCGCGGGTACAGTCGAACATCGGCTATCATATCGAAAACGCGGAGCTCGTCGCATGGCTCGAGACGCTCGCCGCAAAGCTCGGCGTCGAGGTCATCGATGGCGACATGTCGACCGTCGAACAGACGGACGGAGAAGTGAAGGCTTTGCAGTTGAAGGATGGCCGGCGCTTGGCGGCCGACTTCTTCGTGGATGCGTCCGGGTTCCGGGCTGAATTGATCGGCAAAGCCCTGGGTACGCCCTTCATCAGTTACGCAGACTCGTTATTCTGCGACAAGGCCTTGGTGGGTGGATGGGATCGCGGGGACGAGCCAATTTTACCTTACACCATCGCGGAAACGATGGACGCAGGCTGGGCCTGGCAGATTGAGCACCCGACGCGGATCAATCGGGGCTATGTCTACAGTTCGAAATTCATCACCGATGCCGAAGCGGAGGCTGAGTTCCGTCGGAAGAACCCAAAGGTCGGCCCGACGCGGATCGTGCCTTTCGTGTCGGGTCGCTATGCGCGTCAGTGGGTCGGGAATGTCTTCGCGATAGGCAACGCTGCGGGTTTCGTCGAACCCCTCGAGGCGACTTCGCTGCTCTGCATCGCGAAAGAATGCCGTACGCTTACCGCGGCTTTCCAGGAGAGTGGCCTGCGGAATAGTCCCACCATGCGCGAGCTCACCGATCGGCTCTGTGGTCGGTGCTGGGATGAGATCCGGGACTTCCTCGCGGTTCATTATCGTTTCAACCAACGGTTGGATACGCCTTTCTGGCGACACTGCCGGGAGCATGTCGCCCTACATGGTGCGCAGAAGATCGTGGATTTCTACCAGGAGAACGGGCCGACTTTTTGTCTTGAAGCGGAGTTGCTGAAGCCGGCTCAGAGTATTTTCCAACTGCAGGGATTCTGGCTCAAGTTGGTCGCCATGGGCGTGCCGCACGGCCGAATGGACCGAGCGAGTCTTGTCCTGCGCGAGGAGTGGGTCCGCACCCAAGCCAAGAATCGGGCCATGGCGGCGACGGGTTTGACGGTGGCGGAGACGCTGCGGTATCTGCATGACCCGAACTGGGTATGGACCCCGGGTTTTTATAAGGAGGGGATGTGAGGGCCGCCTCGGTCCGTGCGTAGCATCAAGGTCGCGTCGGACCTACCAAAACCAGATAGTCAGTAAGGGGAGGGCGAGGATGAGGAGGCAGCCGCCGGAGCGGGGGCGGGAGTCCTCGTAGAGTTCGCCGGTGCGCTCGTCGACCTCCTGTCGGATCTTTTCCTCGATGTCGGCTTCCAGATCCGGCGGGATGCCGCCCTCGCCGTATTCGTTGTCGCCGCTGTCTCCATCGAAGTCGTCGCTCATGAGGCATAGTATGCCTGGGGGCAGGGGGGACGCAAGGGGCCGCCCGGGGCCACGAGGCCGGTCAGAGGAAACAGGCTGGAGACTCGGCGAGGAATCCCCACGCTGAAGCCAGCATGGCGACCATCCTTTGCATGAAGTGGGGCAAGAAATACGGACCCGAATACGTGAACCGGCTTCATTCCATGGTGAGCCGCCACCTGACCATCCCGCACCGCTTCGTCTGCCTAACGGACGACAAGACCGGGCTTAATGCCGGCATCGAGACCTTCCCGATCCCCAGCCTCGAGCTACCCGCCGGCGCCCCCGAGCGCGGCTGGACCAAGCTCGTGTCGTTCTCGCCGGCGCTCACCGCGCCCGGCGGCCCGGAGCTCACGGGCGACATCCTCTTCCTCGACATCGACATCGTCATCGTCGGCAACATGGATTCGTTCTTCGCGGAGCCCGGCGACTTCCTGATCATCCGCGATTGGCAGAAAGGCGACTACACCGGCAACTCGTCTGTCTACCGCTGGCGCGCCGGCACGTATCCGGACGTCCTCGAATATTTCCGCGCCAACCTCGACGCCGTGCGGAAGCGTCACCGCAACGAGCAGGAGTTCCTCACCGCGCACCTCAGCGCGCAGGGCAAGGTCAGCTACTGGCCCGAGATCTGGTGTCGCAGCTTTAAGAAGCATTGCGTGAAATATTTCCCGTTCTCCTTCTGGCAGACGCCGGAGATTCCCGAGGGCGCGAAGATTGTCGTCTTCCACGGTCTGCCCAATCCGCCCGACGCGCTCGTCGGCCGGAGCGGCAAGTGGTATCGTCGCGTGTTGCCCACGCCTTGGATCGGGGAGAACTGGAAATAAGCGCGTAGCGCTTATTTCCAATCAAGTCGCGTTGCCTCTGGTAGGGCGGGCTCTCCGAGCCCGCCGTCGACCAGTTCGGCGGACGTGACTCACAGGGCGAACGGACGGCTCGGAGAGCCGTCCCTACCAAGAGTAAGGAAGGCACTCTGCGCCTTCGCGCTTACTTGCTCTCTTCCGCGGCCTCGTCGTTGGCGGCTTCTTCCTTGGCCTGAGCCTGACTGCTCAGGATAGGCTGGGCGAAGAGGCGGCCGTCGGGGAGGTTGGCGATGTAGCCTTCGCCGATGAGGAACGAGAGATCGGTGAGCACCTGCGTCTTGGCAGCGGCTTCGGCGTTCTCGCCGGCGAGAGCGAGCACGAGGTCCTTCGCCTGCTGGGCTGGCTTGCGGTCGAGCGCGTCGAAGAGCTTGGCCATCGGATCGCTGAAAGTGACCTTCGGATCGCGGCAGCGACGGCGAACGGAGCACGCGTAGGTGATGCCCTTTGAGCCCTTCTTATAAAGGTGGAAACCTTCCTTGCGGAGGCGGCCACGGATGCCGTTGGCGGTGTCGAGGGGGAAGGCGCGCTGCTGTTCGAGGCCGTAGCGGACGGAGTCGCGGAGCGGGCCGGGGTTGAGCTCTTCGAGCAGGCGACCGGCGAAGCGGACCCACGGATGGGTCTTGACCACGAGATCCTTGCGGAAGGCTTGCAGAAAGCCGCGGGCGGCGTCGAGGGATTCGAGGCGTTCGGGTTCGCCTTCCTTACGGTCTTTCGGGGCGTATTCGCTGCGGGTGGACATCGACTTCAGCCAGGCATCAATCTGTTCCTGTTCGCGGACCATCTCGAGGCGTCCCTTGAAGGCGTCGAACGGCACGTTCGGGCAATGGCGGGCGTGGTGTTCACGCAGGTTACGCTGGTAGCTGTGGTGCGTCGGGGCGCCGAGCAGCTTACCCGTCTGCGAGCACTTCGCGACCATCAGAAAGGAACCCTTCGGGGCTTCGACTTCGACTTCGACGACGTCGAAGAACTTATCGAGGTGGCGGGACATTACGTGCGACACCGCGTCGCCTTCGGAGAGGAAGGGGTGACCGTCGGGCACGGAGACGGCGAGCAGGGCGTCTGGGCGCTGTTCGGCTTCGAGGTGGCGGATGACGATGGAGAGACGGTCTTCCTTATCGAGGATCAGGCGGGCGACCTCGAAGAGCTCGTAGGTCATCTTACTCTTCTTCATTGCGCCACCGAGAATTTCAAACTTCGCGTCGTCGGGGAAGAAAGCGCTGGCGACGACGGGACGGAAGACTGGTGCATCTTCGAAGCGGGAAGGTCCGCGATCATCGCGACGACGATCGTCGCGGCGAGGTCCACCGGGGCCATCACGACGGGGGCCGCCGGGTCCGGCGCCAGGGCCGTCACGACGAGGTCCGCGGCTCTGTCCGCCACCGCCAGGGCCGTCGCGGAAACGAGGGCGTTCGCCATCACGGCGGGGGCCGCCGTTACCGGAGCTCACCTTCTCGGAGGGACCGCTGACCCAGGAGGGCCCGAAACCAAGGGAAGAGAGGTCCAGTTCGAAGGACTTTTCCTTGGGAGGGTTGTTTTCAGCCGAGTCGGAGGACATTGAGGAAGTGAGCGTTGGGAAAGATGACCGCTTGGCAAGCATCAGCACAATCGCTTTTTACTTGCACCAGCCGTCAGGAGTTCCAGCGTGCACCTTCCTTTATTGCTCAGGTGGTGGAATGGCAGACACGCATGCTTGAGGTGCATGTGCCGCAAGGTGTCCGGGTTCAAGTCCCGGCCTGAGCACCAATTTAGGCTGGGTCGGTCCGGAAACGGGCCGGCCCTGTTTTTGGTTCACATCATTCCCGACACCCCGCAGTAGTAGGGTCATGGCTACGCAGGGAAAACTCGACGTCCTCATCCTCGGCTCTGGCGGCCGGGAGCACGCCTTGCTCAAGGCCTGCCTCCGCAGCCCCCGCGTGGCCAAGGTGCGCGTGGCCCCCGGTAACGGTGGGATGGCGCTCGAGGCTGAGTGTCTGGAAGTCGACGCCGCCAACCCTGCCGCCGTCCTGGAACTCGTCCGTCGCACCGCCTCCACCTTTGTGATCGTCGGCCCCGAGGTCCCGCTCGCCGCTGGCGTCGTCGACGCCCTCGAAGCCGCGGGCGTCCCCGCCTATGGTCCGCTCGCTTCTGGCGCCCGCCTCGAAGCCAGTAAGGCTTTCAGCAAGGATTTCATGCTGCGCCATCAGGTGCCCACCGCCGCTTCGGAGACGTTCCGCTCCCTCGCCCCGGCTTTGGAGTATGTGCGTAAGCAGCCCGTCCCCATCGTCATCAAAGCCTCAGGCTTGGCGGCAGGGAAGGGTGTCGTCATCGCGACCACGCTCGCCGAAGCCGAGGCGGCGTTGCGCGACATGATGGAGACCAAGGTCTTCGGCGCGTCGGGCGACGAAGTCGTCATCGAAGAATTCATGCAGGGTGAAGAGGCGTCGATCATGCTCATGGTGTGTCGCGACGAATACCTCATGCTGCCGCCGAGCCAGGACCATAAGCGCGTCGGCGAAGGTGACACCGGACTCAACACGGGCGGCATGGGCGCGTATGCCCCCACCAGCGTCGTCACGCCGGAAGTCGAACGCCGTCTCCGTGAGGAGATTATCGCGCCTACGTTGCGCGGGCTCCAGGCCGATGGAATCGATTACCGCGGCACGCTCTACGTCGGCATCATGGTCACCGCGACCGGCCCCAAGGTCGTCGAGTTCAACGTCCGCTTCGGCGATCCCGAATGCCAGGTGCTCCTGCCTTCGCTCGAGACCGACCCCGTGCAAATCATGGAAGACATCGCCCATGGCCGCTTTCGTCCGGCGGCCGTGAAGCTGCGCCCCGGCGCCACGATCATCATCGTCCTCGCCGCTGGCGGTTACCCTGGCGAGATCCGGAAGGGCGATCCGATCACCTTGCCCGCGAGCCTGCCCGAGGGCGTCGACATCGTGCATGGCGGCACCAAGCGCCTGCCGGATGGCCGGGTCGTCACCGCCGGCGGCCGGGTCCTTGGCGTCGTGGCCCATGGCCCGACCTTACAGGAGGCCGCCCGTCGGGCCTACGCCGTCGTCCCGCAGGTCAAGTTTGAGGGTTGTCACTACCGTCGGGATATCGGTTACCGCCAGCTCCGTCGCGACGGGGTGCTTTGAACACTTGAACCGAGGGGCTTATCCCTCATCTTGACCCTCATGGCCGTCGAACGAGACACCGTCACGTTTGTCTGCACAGGGAATACCTGTCGCAGTCCGATGGCGGAGGCGTTGCTCCGGGCGACGTTGGCCAAGCGAGGGCAGGGCCTGGAGAAGCTCAAGGTCGCCTCGTTTGGGCTCGCCGCCCAGGACGGACAGCCCGTCTCCGCGAATTCCGTCAAGGCCATGCAGCGCATTGGCTTGGACGTCTCCAGCCACCTGAGCCGGCTCCTCACCCGGGCCGACGTTGACCGGAGTATCGTGATCTTCGGTATGACCGAATCCCATCTCGCCGCCTTGCATTCCCGCTTCGAAGTCCTCCCGGAATTCGTCCTGCTCCTCCGCGACGTCCTGCCGACGGAGGTCCCGCGGGACATCCCGGACCCGTTCGGGGGTGGCTATCGCGATTACGAAGAGTGCCGCGATTCCATGGTTGAAGCCATGCCTGCGATGGTCGAGTTTCTGCGCCAGAATCTTTTCCGATGACCAGCCCGCTTACGCTTTCCTTCGGCAGTGACCACGGCGGACTCGCCTTGCGACGCGGCCTGATCGAAGCGCTGAAGGCGAAGGGTTACGCCATCCTCGATCGCGGTACCGAGACCGAAGCCTCCTGCGACTATCCGGACTACGCCCACGCCGTCGGCGCCGATGTCGTCAGCGGACGCGCGAAGTTCGGCATCCTCGTCTGCACGACCGGCATCGGTATCTCCATCGCCGCCAACAAGGTGCGCGGCATCCGTGCCGCCCTCGTTCAGAGCGCCGACGCCGCGGGCCAGAGCCGTCGCCATAACGACGCCAACGTCCTCTGTTTCGGGGCTAAATACGTCGACCTCCCGACCGCCCTGGCGTGCGTCGAGGCCTTTCTGGCCGCCGAATTCGAAGCCGGCCGCCACACCCGGCGCGTGGATAAGCTGGAGTCCCCATGTGGATAACCCTGCCGATTTGCCGTTGCCACGCTTCCTCGCACGATTTGCCCTTTCACCACTCCACCCATGACCGCCATTCGCCGCATCCCTCTCGCCCAGCTCGACCCGGAGATCGACCGCCTGATCAAAGCTGAGCTCAAGCGCCAGCAGACGCACATCGAGCTGATCGCCTCCGAGAATTTCACGCTTCCGGCGATCATGGAAGCCCAAGGCAGCATCCTAACCAACAAGTACGCCGAAGGTTATCCTGGTAAGCGCTGGTACGGTGGCTGCGAGAACGTCGACCAGATTGAGCAGCTGGCCATCGATCGCGCCAAGGCCCTCTTCGGTGCCGACCATGCCAATGTCCAGCCGCACTCCGGCAGCCAGGCCAACGCCGCCGTCTACTTCGCGAGCATCAAGCCGGGCGACAAAATCCTGACCATGAATCTGTCGCATGGTGGTCACCTCACGCACGGTAACGCCGCGAACTTCTCTGGTAAGCTCTACAACGCCGTTCACTACGGTGTGGGCGCTGATGGCCGTATCAACTATGACGAAGTCGAGGAGATGGCTAAGCGTGAGCAGCCCAAGATGATCACCGTCGGCGCGTCCGCCTACGCCCGCGAGATCGACTTCGCCCGCTTTGGTAAGATCGCTAAGGAAAACGGTGCGCTGCTGCTCGCCGATATCGCGCACATCGCTGGACTCGTCGCTGGCGGCGTGCATCCGTCGCCCGTGCCGTACGCCGACTTCGTCACCACCACCACGCACAAGACCCTGCGTGGCCCGCGCGGCGGCCTGATCCTTTGCAAGGCCGAGCACGCCAAGGCGATCGACTCCTCCGTCTTCCCCGGCGCGCAGGGTGGCCCGCTCGAGCACGTCATCGCCGCCAAGGCCGTCTGCTTCGCGCAGTGCGCCACCCCCGAGTTTAAAGAATACGCCAAGCAGGTGGTCGCCAACTCCCGTGCCCTCGCCGATGCCCTCGTGAGCCTCGGCTTCGGCTTGATCAGCGGCGGCACCGATAACCACCTCAGCCTCCTCGACCTCCGCAAGAGCCATCCGAACGTTTCCGGCAAGGATGCCCAGCTCGCCCTAGATGCCGCGCACATCACTACCAACAAGAATACCGTACCGGACGAGACCCGCAGTCCCTTCCAGGCCAGCGGTATCCGCGTCGGCACCCCGGCGGTCACCTCCCGAGGTATGAAGGAGGCCGAGATGCGGGAAATCGCTCAGGCCATCGCCATCGTCCTCTCCGACCCGCAGAATCCTGCCAAAATCGAAGAGGCTCAGGGCATCGTGGCCTCCCTGACTAGCCGTTTCCCCCTCCCTTATTAATCTTAAGAAAGCCCTTTTCCCCTTTCCAACGGAACAAAATCCCCTAATCTAATTTATACCCCACCAAATCTATGAACACCTCCACCCGTAACCGTAAGGGCTTCACGCTCATCGAGCTCCTGACGGTAATCGCGATCATCGGCATCTTGGCCGCCGTGCTCTTCCCAGGCGTCCAGGGCGTCATGCGCTCCGCCAAGAAGAACAGCGCGCTGAACAAGCTCCGCTCCATCGGCCAGGGCTACATGAACTGGGCCGGCGGTAATAAGGCGATCTCCAGCGGTGCCTGGGCCTCGGGCAAGACCCAGACCACGTCCCTTTCGGGTTACGCTGCGATTCTCGCTGACGGCGCCTCCCTCGACTCCGGTGAACTTTGGTTCCTCGATGCCGACCCGGCTTCCGACGGTATCGCCGTCATCCCGAAGACCGTCATCACTAAGACGGGTAGCGTTGTCTCTGTCGCCACGGCTTTCACGACCGCCCTCACGCAGGGTAAGTCCGGCTGGGATCTCTACACTCCGACCTCTCGCTCGATCGTCGGCAACGTCACCGCTCCTCTTGCCTGGACCCGCGGCCTGACCATCGCTGGAAACTGGCCCGCCGCTGGCGCTACCGCTACCGACTCTGTCTGGGGCACGGAAGGCGGCCATATCGTCTATGGTGACGGCCACGTCTCTTGGTGTTCCGATACCCTTACCACGGGTACGAACTTCTTCTCCAAGGCCGACGGCACCGCTTCTGCTAGCTGGAAGGACTCCGCTGGTGTTCCCCAGGGCACGACCCCGACGCCGACGGCCGTTACCCAGAACTAAGCCGCAAGAACATACTGAAAAGGCCCTGCTTTGCAGGGCCTTTTTGTTTACAATCGTAATCTGCTAACGGCTTGCCCCTACCCGTGGCCCCCCCATAAAGAATACACATCTCCCCATGAACACTTCCCCCCGTAATCGTAAAGGCTTCACGCTCATCGAGCTCCTGACGGTAATCGCGATCATCGGTATCTTGGCGGCCGTGCTCTTCCCAGGCGTCCAGGGCGTCATGCGCTCCGCCAAGAAGAACAGCGCGCTGAACAAACTTCGCTCCATCGGCCAGGGCTACATGAACTGGGCTCGCGGAAGCCGTAACATCTCCTCCGGCGCATGGGCGTCCGGCAAGACCCAGACCACGTCGCTTTCGGGCTACGCCGCCATCCTTGCGGACGGGGCCTCCCTCGACTCCGGCGAACTCTGGTTCCTCGATGCCGACCCGGCGGCCGACGGCGTTGCCGTCATCCCGAAGACCGTGATCACCAAGACGGGTACCGTTGTCTCTATTGCCACGGCTTTCACGACCGCCCTCACGCAGGGTAAGTCTGGCTGGGATCTCTACACTCCGACCTCTCGCTCGCTGGTCGGCAACGTCACCGCTCCTCTCGCCTGGACCCGCGGTCTGACCATCGCCGGAAACTGGCCCGCCGCTGGCGCTACCGCTACCGACTCTGTCTGGGGCACGGAAGGCGGTCACATTGTCTATGGTGACGGCCACGTCTCTTGGTGCTCCGATACCCTTACCACGGGTACGAACTTCTTCACCAAGACCGACGGCAGCGCATCGGCCAGCTGGAAGGACTCCGCTGGTGTTCCTCAGGGGACGACCCCGACGCCGACGGCTGTCACGCAAAACTAAGTTGCTCCGCGCCCCCTCGAAAAGCCCCGCCCAGCGGGGCTTTTTTGTTTCCGTCCGTTCCCTGTCTGCCAACTTCACCTCCGCATGACGACCTTCCACGCATGGCTGGCCGCGACTCGCCCCAAGACTTTGGTGGCGGCCGTCGCGCCTATCGCTCTCGGTGGTGCGGTCATCGTCGCCTACTCGGGAGCTCCTGGTCTCTGGACTGATCGAGTCTTCGTCTTAACCCTGCTGAGTTGCCTTGGCTTCGCGCTCTGCGTGCAGGTCGCCTGTAACTTCGCCAACGACCTCGGTGATTCGCTCCGCGGCGCAGATACTTCCGCGCGCGTCGGTCCGCGTCGCGCCGTGTCCGCTGGCGACATCTCGCCCGCCGCCATGCGTCGCGGCATCTGGATCGCCTGCGCGCTCGCCCTCGTCTGTGGCGCACCGGTCGCGCTGCTTTCACCTTGGCTGCTGTTGGCCGGATTCCTAGCGATCGCCTGCGCGCTCGCCTATACGCTCGGACCTTTCCCGCTGGCCTACCATGGCCTCGGTGACGTCTTCGTCGTCTCTTGCTTTGGCGTGCAGGCCACCACGCTGACGGCCTGGGCGAGCAGCATGGCGGGGAAGGTGGCCATCATGCCTTGGGCGCCTGCGCTCCTCGCCGGCCTCGGCCTCGGGCTGCTCGCTGATAACATCCTCGTCGCGAACAACGCGCGCGACTACGAGACCGACCTCGCCGTGGGCAAGCGGACCACGGTCGTACGCTTCGGCCGAGGCTTCGCGCGCAACCTACATGGCTTTAATTCGTTCTTCGGTCTGGCCTGCCTGGGGCATGTCTTCGGCTGGGCGCCCATGGTCTTGTTACCCTTGGCCTGCTGGCAGCATGTCCGCTTCCGCAAGGCCACCCAGCCGGCCGATTTCCTCCCGTTTCTGGGTCGGGCCGCCGTGCTGATGCTCCTGGCGACGATCCTGTGCGTAACTGCCACTTGCCTCGGGTGGGTGCCGGCTGACAGCCTGTGGATGCGATGAGCCAGCCTAAGTCCCTCGCCGAACAGCTCGAAGCCCTCGTCAACGGCGGCTCTCGTCCGTCGTGGGACGAATACTTCATGGCCACCGCCGTGCTCGTCAGTTCGCGTTCTAGCTGCGAGCGCCTGCATGTCGGTTGCATCATCGTCTCGACCGGCAAGCACCCGAACCGACTCGTCGCCGCGGGCTACAATGGCTTCCTGCCGGGCGCGCCGCATGATTCACATATCCGCGACGGCCATGAGCTCGCAACGGTGCATGCCGAGCAGAACGCCGTGGCCGATGCCGCTAAGCGCGGCGTCTCGCTGCAGGGCACCATCTGTTACGTCACCCATTTCCCGTGCGTGAACTGCGCCAAGATTCTCGCCGCCGCCGGCATCACCGAGGTGCGCTACCGTCACGATTATAAGAACGACCCGCTGGTCGCCGAAATGTTCGGCCAGGCCGGCGTGACGCTCACGCACCTCGAACGCTGATGGCCCGCGCTCCGCAGACCTTGGCGGGGCGATTGCTGGTTTCGCACCCGCAGCTACGCGATGACCATTTCCGCGAGACCGTTGTGCTGCTGCATACGCATGACGCCGGGGAAGGCGCGCTGGGTGTCATCATAAATCGCCCGCTCGGCCGGGTGCTCGGCCAGATTGAGTCCACCGCGGAACTTAAGCCGCTGGACGACGTTCCGCTTTTCGAGGGTGGGCCGGTGGCGACCGATCGTTTGGCGTTCGGGGGATGGCGCTTCCCGGCGAAAGCCGAACCGGAGGTCCGCTTCGGGCTGGATCAGGAAGAAGCGGTGCTACTCGCCCGCGATGGGCGTTTCAGCCTGGCGGCTTATATTGGCTACGCTGGCTGGTCGCCCGGCCAGCTGGAGAACGAATTGAAGATGAATGCCTGGGTCGTCTGTCCGTTCGATGCGTCATGCGCCGAACTCGAAGGAGTAGACCTTTGGAAAAAGCTACTCGAACGTCATCGTCCGGAGCTGCGGCTCGAGGCAGATTCGCCGGAGAATCCGGGGCTGAACTGAACCGAGCGGCGCTGCGCGCTGCGGGGATCGGCTGGCATGGGGGAACGGCTGCGAAGCAGTTGTTCTCGGGGTAGGGGCAGCACCACGTGCTGTCCTGAGGTCAGCGTGCGGTCGAGAGGAGGATCTCGACGTTCTGCTGGAGCAGTTCGCCGGCGGAACGTCCATCCGGGGCGAGCATCTTGCGTTGGATCAGCTGTGCGCGCTGGGCCTGGTCGAGTTCCATCAGGCGCCAGCGTCCCACTGGTAGTTCTGGGTCGGTGGTTTCGAGTGCCGTCCACCGGAGCGGCATACCTTGCCACGAAAATTCCACGTACCAGTGGGAAGTGCGGGCGGCATCGCCGCGGCTGAGCATCGGGTGGCGCTTCACGAAGTCCGGGGTCTTCGCCGTCCGCATCACGACGGAGAGGGCGACCGGCTGGCGGCGGACGGCGGCAAGGAGGTTAGGGTTCTTCGCCCCGAGTACCAGGAAGGGATCCATCCCGATTAGGTTCTGACCATTCCAGAGGCTGTGCTGGTTGGGGCTTTTTCGGTTCTCGGGCTGGGCCGCATACCAGTTGTTGAAGCCCGTCGAAAGGAGGAGACCCACCTCGAAGTGCAGGTGCGCCCGGTCTTTCGTGATGGCGCTGACCCCGGCTGACGTATGGCCCATCAGGGCGATCGGCGTGCCTCGGCGGATCCCGGCTCCAGCTTTCAAGGTCGGTTCGATCTTCGCGAGGTGGGCGTAGAGTGTGTAGACGGCGAGTTCGGCATCAGGGTGGACGAGCACCACATATTTGCCATACGGCCCGTTGACATGCGGGTTAATGTAGGCGACCTGGCCGTCCATCGCGGCGAGCACGAGGTCGAGCGGTTCGCCGGCGGGATTGAGCGCGACCGGTTTAATGTCGATACCTTCGTGGAAGCGCTTGCCCTCCTCGCGGACCATGCCGAACAAGGCGGACTCGGGCTTGCCGGAGATGGTCGGTTGCAGGAAGTCTTCCGGATCCCGCAAGACCGCACGATCCATCGACGTCGGCCACGAGACTTCCGTGGCGAAGAGGGGGGTCGTCGCCAGGGCGACGAAAAAGAGGAGGAGTCGGCGGCTCCGCAGGCTCACTTGCGTTCGGCTTCCTTGATCTTGCGGACCTTCAGCGCCGAGATGTTCAGCCGCTTGCTGATGTCCATCACCGCCTCCGTATTCGAGAGACCCTTCTTCTCGACGTGGAACATCAGGTTGCCGTCGCTGATTTGGCGGTCGATCGGCATGATGCCGACCGCCGTATCGTTGATCACCAGTACGAAATGGCGACCGCTGGCCTCGCGGCTGTAGTTCATCACGTCAATTGCGCCCTGCCGGTCGAGCTGGACGAGCAGGAATTCCTGTCGGAGGTCGGGGTCTCCGCTTGTGATCGGCTGCGTGGCAAGGATCTCCTCGGCCGGGACGAGTGCACGGGTTAGGACCGTGATGGTGACGCCGCTTACGGGTAGGCGGACTTCCTGCTTCAGAGAGCCGCCGATTGAAGGTGATGCTTCGATGAAGACCGAGGCGATCTCATCGGGCATATCGGTATTCTTGCAACCGGCGAGAAGCAGGGCGCAGAGGGCGAGGGCGAGGCGGGGGAAAGTCATGAAAGGTCAGCCGACGAGTAAGTCGAGGGAGGCGCCGACCTGCAGGATGTGGGCGGGCTGGAGGTCCAGCACCGGGACGAGGTAGGTCTGCTTACTGGAGGCGTGGATGTAAGTCATCAGCCCTTTGTCGGCGACGCCGACCTGCTTGATGATGCGCTTACGTTCGAGGAGCATGGCGAGGATGTGCTTGAGCACGCCCTTGTCGCCGGACGGATCGGCTTCCTCTTCGTAGAGCGAGAGGAAGAACTCTTCGCGGGAGGCGAGGAGCTGGGCGCGGTGCGCCTGTTCTTCTTCGCCGCGTTCTTTGACCTCGCGGGTCCAGCGTCCGAGCAGGATGCCGTCAGGAGTGAAGGAGGCCGCTTGGTCGCGGAGTACGTCGCAGCGCTCGATGTTGCCGCCGACGGGCTTGTAGACGACGCACGTCACGAGGTCGCCGACGTGGAGTTCCTTGCCGGAAGCGGCGCAGATGCGCGCGATGGGTTTAACCTGCCAGTCCATGACTATGAAGAGAAGTCGGACGGGGCGGGGCGGGCAACCCCATTCAAGATGGTTTACACCTGACTTATTGGTCAGCTGGGGCAGTCTGACCGCCATGTCCGACACCCCAGCCACCGGCGTCGCCTTGCTCGTCGTGGACGTCCAACCGACCTTCCTCAAGGCCATGCAGGACGGCGAAGGTTGCCTCCGCCGCTGCCTTCTGGCCACCTCGGCCGCCAAGCTGCTGGGGGTGCCCGTGCTCTTCACCGAACAGGTCCCGGCCAAGCTCGGTCCGACTCACCCGGATCTATTGCTTGCCGCCGGCGAGGGGCGTGCCGTCTTCGGCAAGACGGCCTTCTCCGCCTTCGGCGCCCCCGGGTTGGTCGAGGCCTTCGGTAAGATGCAGGTCAGCCAGTTGCTCATCTGCGGCTTGGAGATTCCCGTCTGCGTTTATCAGACCGCCATGGATGCCTTGCGCGCGGGTATGGGGGTCACGATCCTATCCGACGCCGTGGAAGCCCGCCGTCCGGAAGACGCCGTTACTTGCCTAGAAGCTCTCCGCGCAGCAGGCGCCCATATCTTACCAACCGAGACGGTTTTCTACGCGATGATCGGTGATGCGACGCACCCGCAGTTCCGAGCCTACACCGAATTGGTCAAGCAGGCCGCTTAGACCTGGTCGACGGTCAGACTGGCCGCTGGTACAGCCTCGGCGTCGATGGGTAGGCCGATGTCAGCCCAAGCCGCGAAGGCAATCATGCCGGCGTTGTCTCCGCAGTGCTTTGGTTCGGCCACGAGGAGCGGCAAGCTACGCTGCTGGGCGACCTGCCCGAGGCGCGTGCGGAGCGTGCGGTTGTTGGCGACGCCGCCAGAGAGCCCGACGGACTTGTACGCCGATAGGTCGAGCGCGGCCCCCGTCTTCGACGCCAACTGTTCGATGATCGCATGCTGATACCCTGCGCAGAGATCGGGCAGTTCCGCGGCGAGCAGCTCGTCCGACATTTTCTCTAACTGGTAGCGCAGGGCCGTCTTCAGGCCGGAGAAGCTCATGCGCAAGTCGGCTTTCTCGGGGATGCCACGCGGGAACGGATATTTCTTCGCATCGCCTACCGAGGCCTGCTTCTCGATGAGCGCGCCGCCCGGGTAGGGTAATCCGAGGAGCTTCGCACCTTTGTCGAACGCTTCACCCGCGGCGTCATCGACCGTCCGAGCCACGACCGTTAGGCGCAGTTGTTCATCGAGCTTCACGAGGAGCGTATTGCCGCCGGAGACCACGATGGCGAGGTGCGGGAGGAGGGCGGCACGGGTGGCGATGAAGCTAACCGGATTCTGGGCATGCAATGCGATGAACGGCGAATGCACGTGGGCGCGAAGGTGGTTGACGCCGACGATCGGCAGCCCGCGGGCCAGCGCGAGCGAACGCGCGAGGGTAACGCCCATCGATAGGCAGGGGAGGAGCCCCGGGCCGCGGGTGACGGCGATCGTCTGAGCCAAGGACAGTTCAGCCTGGAAGTCCGCGAGCAGGAGGGGGAGAGCGGAAAGGTGCATACGGCTGGCCAGTTCGGGGACCACTCCGCCGTATTTCTCATGTTCCGCCGATTGTGAGCTGATCAGTTCGCGCACGAGCCCTCGGGCCGGGTCGAAGAGCGCCAAGGCCGATTCATCACAGGAACTTTCGATCGCAAGGATCATCTCCCTGCAGTCAGGCCAATTCGGAGGTCGGCTCAATCCCGATTCGTCTGGCGGAGAGGAAAAGACCGCATAACGCTTCTCCCGTGGAGCCCGCGGCCCGTCATGACGCCATCGTCGCCTTGCTCCGTCGCGAGGCGCGCGGCGGCGTGGTCTCGTTCGCCCGTCTCGTCGAGGCGGCGCTCTACACTCCGGGCCTCGGTTATTATTCGTCCGACCGGCCGCGGGTCGGCAAGTCTGCCGGGACCGACTTCACCACCGCCGCGGCGCTCGGGCCCATGTTCGGCCAGCTCATCGCTGAGGCGGCGAAGTCGCTGGTCGGCGACCCGAAAGCGCACGCTCTCGTCGAGGTCGGTGCCGAGCCGGGCCAGTCGCATTATGCGGGCGTCGCCTCGCAGTTCGCCGAACTGCGTACCTTTCGCTTTGGTGCGGAGCCGCAGTTCCCGGCCCGCAGCGTGCTCGTCGCGAATGAGTTACTCGATGCGCAGCCCTTCCATCGGTTCGTCTTCCAAGGCGGAATCTGGCGTGAGCTTGGCGTACGCGTCGATGGAGCTGAACTCACCGTTGAGACACTGGATGAGTTTTCCACGCCGCTCGCCGCGGTATTCGCGCGGACGCTGCCCGTCGCAGAAGAGGGCTGGATCATCGACGCACCTTTGGCTGCAGAGGAACTCCTCACCCAGTTATTGTCCGGGGGTTGGTCCGGCGCGGTCATCCTGCTCGATTACGGCAAGACCATCGCGCAGTGCCTTGAGTCGTCGCCGGCCGGTACGGCGCGCGCTTATCGGAGCCACCAGCTTTCCGGGGCGATCCTTGAGAATCTCGGTTCCCAGGACCTGACGTGCCATGTGCTTTGGGATCGGGTTGAGCCGATCATGGTCGGGGCCGGGTTCAAGGGCGTCCACCTAGACCGCCAGGAAGCCTTTTTCGTCAAATATGCCGGCCGGGAGATGGAGCACATCGCTCTGTCGGGCGACCACGAGGCTACGGGCCGATTACGGGCCCTGACTCACCCCGCTCATTTCGGGGCGAAGTTCCAAGTCCTGCATGGTATCCGAGGTTAAACGGAAGTTTTTGGAAGCCACGCTCGACCTGAAGGGAACAACTCCTTTTCTGGGGTGTACCCCTATTTTCGCCATGAAGTCATCCCTGTTTGCATTATTTACCCTTTGCCTTGGAGCCTCCGCGTTAAAGGCGGACACCAAAGTCATCGAAGCCTTTGAAGGCGACGGCTTCGACAGTTGGCAGACCACTGGCACCGGCTTCGGTCTCGCCCCGATCGCTGGCAAGGTTGACGGCGTCAACGGCGAGTTCCGTAACTACGGCGGCAACGCGCTCGTCTGCTCCGGCCACCGCGGTGACGCCGCTACCGGCACGCTGACCTCGCCCGAGATGAAACTCACGCACACCTATCTCGGCTTCCTTGTCGCCGGCGGCAACCATCCCGGCAAGACCGCCGTTCAGCTCCTCATCGGAGGGAAGGTCGTCCGCGAATCGACCGGCGCCAACGACCTGACCTTGCGCGAGACTGTCTGGGACATCGCCGAGTTTAAGGGGAAGACGGGTGTCGTTCGGATCATCGATAACGAAGTCGGCGCCTGGGGGTTTGTCGCCGCGGACCACTTCGTCTTTTCGAGTGAAGCTAAGCCCGCCTTCCCGAAGGGCGGTCGACCCAAGCCCAAGGCCGACAGTAAACTTGTGCGCGTGGCCGGCGAAGGTAGCGCCGCGCTCGTCCCCGGTGCGACCTTCAAGGTCTCCGCCGACCGCAAGGTCACCGGCGTCACCTCGCCCACGGCCATCGGCTTTGGCAACGACGGCTCCGTCTATGTAGCCGAATCCCATCGCTTCCGCTTCGGCATCGAAGATGACCGTAACCACCTCTACTGGTATCATGACGACCTCGCCGCGGCGACCACCGCTGATCGCCTGGCCCTGCACAAAAAGTGGGAGGCCAAGCGCTCCCACGAATGGATGACGGCCAAGTCGGAGCTCATCCGTCATGTCGGCGGCGAGCAGGCCGACGGCACGTTCACGACCAATAAAATCTTTTCCGGTGGCTTTAATGACGTGCTGGATGGCACCGGCGCCGGGGTGATGGCCTGGGACGATACGGTTTACTTCGCCTGTATCCCCAAACTATGGATGATGCAGGACGCCAAGCAGGACGGCGTCGAAACCGCGCGTAAGGTCATCGAAGATGGCTTCGGCGTGCGTATCTCCCTCTCGGGGCACGACATGAACGGCTTCGCCATCGGTCCGGACGGACGCGTCTGGGGTACCATCGGTGACCGCGGCTTTAATCTCACCACTAAGGAAGGTAAGAAATATGACTCCCGTAACCGCGGCGCGGTCTTCCGTTTCGAGCCCGACGGCACCAACTTCGAAGTCGTCCACTTCGGCCTGCGTAACCCGAAGGAGATCGCCTTCGACGACTTCGGTAACGGCTTCTCCGTGGATAATAATTCCGATCAAGGCGACGCTGCTCGCGTTGTCTACGTGGTCGAGGGTGCCGATTCCGGTTGGGAGATGGAGCACCAGGCCATGCACACTTTCTATCGTTCCATCGGCCTCGAGCAGCGCCCGCTCTCGCGCTGGATGACCGAAAAGGTCTGGGAGCTCCAGAATCCCACGCAGCCGGCCTTCATCATTCCGCCCTCTGCCTACATCTCTTCCGGCCCTTCCGGTCTGACCTATCACCCGGGCGCTGGCTTCCTCGAATCCGAAGCCCAGCACTTCCTGATCTGCGATTACCGTGGTTCTGCCAGTGCTTCCGGCATTTGGTCCTTCAAGATGGAACCCGCGGGCGCTGGCATGAAGATGACCTCCTCGCACCAGCTCCTCTGGGGCGTGGCCGCTACCGACGTCGAGTATGACTGGAAGGGACGACTCGTCGTCTCCGACTTCATTACCGGCTGGGAGTCCCACCAGGCTGGACGTCTCGTGACCCTTGAGGCCAGCAAGATGATGAAGCCTGAGTCCGTCGCCCCCGTGGCCGCGCTCATCAACGGCGGGATCGCCAAAGCCTCCTCTACTGAACTCGCTGGGCTCCTGGCGCACGCCGATCAACGTATCCGCCTGCGCGCGCAGCTTGAGCTCACCCGCCGCCCCGACGCTGCCGATCGTTTCGAGGCCGCTACGCAGTCCGCCCACGCCCTCGAGCGAGTCCACGGCATCTGGGGCCTCGGCATTCTCGCCCGTCGTGGCGCGGCCATCGCTCCAGGCTCTGCTTGGAAGGGCCCGACTCCGGTGGCTTCTGCCGAAGCGCGTACCGCTGCCGCCCGTCGCCTCGTCCCGCTGCTCGCGCACGCTGACGCCGAAGTCCGCGCTCAGTCTGTGCGGGCGCTCGAAGAAGCTCCGCTCAAGGGTAACGACCTGCCGCTGGGTAAGCTGATCCTCGATCCGTCGCTCCGCGTGCGTTCCTTCGCCGCCATCGCCGCTGCTCGTCTTGGGGCCGACAAGTATCTCCCTGAGGTTCTCGCAATGCTCAAGGAAAACGCCGACGCCGATCCCGTGCTCCGTCACGCCGGCTCCTTTGCCATCGATCATCTTTGCAAGACCGCCGCCGCCTTTGACGCCGTGGCCAAGGACGACAACGCCTCCGTCCGCCTCGCCGCCGTCATCACCCTACGTCGCCGTAACGATGCTTCCGCGGCCCGCTTCGTGAAGGATAAGTCGACAATCGTCGCCGACGAAGCCATCCGTGCGGTGCATGACCTTGGGCTCGAGGCCGGCCGTCCCGCCGTCGCCGCGCTGATCGACGACCTTGGCGCCCGCGCATGGACGACCTTCATGCTGCGGCGCCTGACGCACAGCGCCTTCCGCCTCGGCGGTGAAGCGAACGCCGCGCGCGTGGTGGCCATCGCCGCCAACGAGAAACTGCCGGCCGAAGCCCGCGCCGAAGCCCTGCGTCTACTCGCTCTGTGGGCTAACCCGTATCCTGTCGATCAGTCGACTGGTCATTGGGCGCCGCTGCCGGCCCGCGACGCCAAGGAACTCCGTGTCAGCCTCAGCGCCGCGCTGCCGACCTTACTCAAAGGCGAGTCCGACATCCTCCGTGCCTCGCTCGAGCTCGTGGAGCAGTACAAACTCGAGGTCGCCTCGCTTTCCAACGACCTCCTCTCCGGTCTGGTCGCCAACCCCAAGTTGAGCGGATCCGCCCGGGCCAAGGCCCTTGAGCTCTGGCTCGAACGTAAGCCGGTCGACCTCACTGAGGTCGCTGGTAAATATGCCAAGGACAAGCAGGACGAAGTCGCCATGGTCGCCATCGGCGCGCTGGCCCATCTGAATCCTGCGCAGGGCCTCATCGAGCTCTCCAAGTCCGCTTCGACCGGCTCGGCCGCTCGTCGTCAGGGCGCCTGGAAGGCCCTCGCCAAGCTGCTTGCGCCCGGCGTCGACGCTCTGTTCATCGAGAACCTCAAAGCGCTCGAGCAGGCCAGGGGCGTCTCACCTGCTGCTATCGAGTTACTCGAAGCCGCCGCGCTTCGACCCGAGCCTTCCGTGAAAGCCGCCCTTGCTGCCACGCAGAAGGCGATCACGGGTGGCGATGATAAACTCGCTAAGTGGCTGCCCGCCCTCGAAGGCGGCGACGCCAAGAACGGCTTCGCGCTGTTCACCGCCTTGCCAGCCGGACAGTGCCTCCGTTGTCACCGCGCCTCGGATGATGCCCACGCCGCTGGTGGCGAAGCCGGTCCGAACCTCGCCGGTATCGCCAAGCGCGGTGACCGCCGCTATCTCCTCGAGTCCGTCGTGAACTCCGGCGCCGTCATCGTCGCTGGTTACGGCACCGTGAACATCGATCTCACCAATGGTGGCGCCTTGGTCGGCACCCTCATCAAGGACGACAAGGACCACGTCGACGTCGATGTCGCTGGCAATCGCTGGCGGGTGGCCCGTAAGGATATCAAGTCTATGTCCACGCCCGTCTCCGGGATGCCGGCGATGGACGCCCTTAGCTTGCCCGAAGTGCGCGACATCGTCGCTTGGCTCGCGACGCTCAATAAGGAACCCAAGAAGGCTAAGGCCGCCGATCCTAAGCTGCTGGATATCTCGACCATCAAGCCTATCGCCGCCGTCGCGAACGTCGACCCCGCCGTCATGGAGCTTGGTAAACAGGGTTTCATGCTCTGCATGGCGTGCCACGGCCCGAACGCCGAAGGTACCGTCATCGCGCCGCCGCTGGCCAAGTCCAACTGGGTGAACGGCCCGGCCGAGAACCTGATCCGCATCCAACTGCGCGGCCTCAACGGTCCGCTCACCGTTTCCGGCAAGGCTTACACGCTCCCCGTGCCTATGCCGCCCCAGGCGCAGCAGACCGACGAGCAGATCGCCGCCGTCCTCACCTACGTCCGCAACAGCTTCGGCAACTCCGCTCCAGCCGTGACGCCGGCGCAGGTCAAGGCGCAGCGAGGTGAAGTCGGCAAGCCCATGCTGACCGAAGCCGACCTCGTTCCGACGAAGTAAGTAAACGACCATGAGCCAGCCCGGTCTTCGCGAGAGGGCCGGGCTGGCTCATGGTCGTAGGTTTCGGCGGATAGCGGTTGGCGGTTAGCGGATAGTAAACGCGGCAAAGCAAAGGGGGGCCGGAGACCGGAAAGGATGCTGCGGATATTATGATGATCCCAGCCAATCATCTGGTTTCCGGCCTCCCTTTGCTCTGCTGTCTCTCCTAACCGCCAACCGCTTTCCGCTAACCGCTGGTTGGGTGACGACGCAACGTCGTCACCCAACAAAAAGCCCCGGCGGTTGCCGGGGCTTTGGTCAGGAGATGACGGTCGCCTTAGGCGATTGTGACTTCCTTCGTGAGGTAGACGTCCTGAATCGTGTGCAGGAGCTTCGCGCCTTCTTCGATCGGGCGCTGGAAGGCCTTACGACCCGAGATGAGACCCTGACCACCGGCACGCTTGTTGATGACGGCGGTCTTGACGGCTTCGGCGAAGTCATTGTTGCCCGAGGGGCCGCCGGAGTTGATGAGGCCGATGCGACCCATGTAGCAATTGGCTACCTGGTAGCGGGTGAGGTCGATCGGGTGATCGGAAGCGAGGTCGGTGTACATGCGCTTGTCGATCTTGCCGTAAGAGGATTCCGTGGCCTGGATCGCGAGGTAGCCGCCGTTATTCTCGGGGAGCTTCTGCTTGATGATGTCGGCGCAGATGGTGACGCCGAGGTGGTTGGCCTGTCCGGTAAGGTCGGCGGACACGTGGAAGTCCTTCTCCTTCGTCTTGAAGGCATTGTTGCGGGTGTAGCACCAGAGGACGGTGGCCATGCCGAGCTCGTGGGCCTGCTGGAAGGCGTGGGAGACTTCGATGATCTGGCGGTTGGTCTCGGCGGAGCCGAAGTAGATCGTCGCACCGACGGCGGCGCAGCCCATGTCGGCGGCCTGCTTCAGGGTGCCGTACATCACCTGGTCACCCACGTTGGGGTAGGTGAGCAGCTGGTTGTGGTTAATCTTCACCATGAAGGGAATCTTGTGTGCGTAGCGGCGGGAGACGCTGCTGAGGACGCCGAAGGTGGAGCAGACCGCGTTGCAACCGCCTTCGATGGCGAGCTTCACGATGTTCTCACCGTCGAAGTAGATCGGGTTCTTGGCGAAGGAGGCGC